>Ga0316217_10001957_pt1 | contig 25738 bp, 12 predicted proteins | sample 1anoAmetaG_FD_203633 | JGI IMG/M metagenome (GOLD analysis project Ga0316217, IMG submission 203633) | Freshwater microbial communities from Trout Bog Lake, Wisconsin, USA - 1anoA | ecosystem: Environmental > Aquatic > Freshwater > Lake > Hypolimnion/Profundal zone | place: USA: Wisconsin...
GGGCCGCCCGCGGTGACGGCGAGGGGCGCGGTCAGGCTGGAGCCCACGGTGCCGGTGGCGTTGGTGTAGCTGGCCGCCAGGGGGGTGGCCGTGGTCCCGCTCACGGTGACCGTGAGGGGCACGGTCAACAGGGCACCCGAGGCGTTGCCCAGGGTGATCTGCACGGTGGTGACCCCCGCCGCGGCGGGGGTGCCGCCGACGGCGCCGGTGGCGGAGTTCAGGGTCAGGCCCGCGGGCAGGGTGCCTGTGGCCAGGACGGCTGAGGTGACGGGGCCTCCGGCCGTGACTGCCGGGCTCACGGAGGTGATGGCCGTGCCGGCGACTCCATTAATATTGATGTAGGCGGCCGTGAGCGGTTCCGTGGCCAGGGGGTTGACGGTGATGATGACCGGAACGGTGACGCAGGCGGAAGCGCTGTTGCAGACCCTGACCTGGAGCGGGTAGACGCCCTTGGTCGTGGGCGTGCCGCTGATGACGCCCGTGGTGGGGTTCAGCACCATGCCGGGGGGCAGGCTGCCGGTGACCAGGGTCACCGTGGCGATGGGGCCGCCGGCGTTGCCGGGGGTGACGGTGAGGGGCGTGCCCACGGTGGTGGTCAGGTTCGGATAGACCGGCACGGGGATGGCCGGATCAATGGTGATCGTCAGCGGCTGGAGGGTGGCGGCGCCTGCGGCGGTGCTGAGCTGGATCTGCAGCTGGTAGGTGCCGGCCACGAGCGGCGTGCCGGTGATGATGCCGGTGGATGGATCCAGGGCGAGGCCCGCGGGCAGACTGCCGCTGAGGAGCGCGGCCCCCGTCACGGGGCCGCCACTGACGACGGCGGGAACCACGGCGGCCAGGGGCGCCTGCACGGTGCCGGTGGCATTGACATAGGAGGCCACCAGGGGCGTCACGGCCAAGGTATTCACCACCAGCGTGACCGGGACCGTGGTCTGGGCGCCGGAAGCATTGGTCAAGGTGATGCTCAACGGGAAGGTGCCGGCGACGTAGGGGGTGCCGGCAACGGTGCCGTTGGCGGCCAGGGCCATGCCGTAGGGCAGGGATCCGCCCGCCAGGCTGGCGCCGGTGACCGGCCCGCCCGCGGTGACGGCTGGGGCGACGAGCATGGGGGTGAGGAGGGTCCCGGAGGCGGGGCTGTAGCTGGCGACCAAAGCCGTGGCGCCGCTGGCGCTCACGGTGAGGGTGACCGGAACGGTGATCTGCCCGCCCAGGGCGTTGCCCAGGGTGACCAGGAGGGGGAAGACCCCCGCCGTGCCCGGCGTTCCCGTGAAGGTTCCCGTGGCGTCCAGGGCCAGCCCCGGGGGCAGGACATAGCCGGCGACCAGGACCGCGCTGGTGACGGGACCGCCCGCGGCCACGGCCGGCGAGACGGGCTGCAGAGGCGTCCCCACGGTGCCCGAGCCATTGACGTAGCTGGCCGTCAGGGGAATGGCGGAGGCGGGATTCACGGTGAGGGTGACGGTTTCGCTGGCGCAACCCCCCGCGCTGTTGCAGACGGTGATCACGAAGGTGGTGAGGCCGGCGGTGGTGGGGCTTCCCGTCAGGATGCCCGTGGCGGGGTCCAGGGTCAGGCCCGGCGGCAGGCTCCCGCTGGTCAGGGTGGCCGAGGCGATGACGCCGCCGGCGTTGTCGGGCACCACGGTCAGGGGCGTGCCCACGGTGGTGGTGAGCACCACGTTCTGGAGGTTCGGGACGGGTGGATTCACGGTGATGGTCAGGGGCGTGCTGCCGGTCTGGAGTCCCGAGACCCCCGTGATGGTGACGGGGTAGGTGCCCGTGGCCGTGGGCGTGCCCGAGATGCTGCCGTCCGCATTGAGGCTGACGCCCGGGGGGAGGCTCCCCGCCCCGGTGGCGTAGGTGACCGTCGCCCCCGGCAGGATGCCGGTCACCGTGGGGGCCGGCCCGCTGTAGGGGACGCCGAGGGTGAGGATGGGATTGAGGTTGGCGTAGATCAGGCGCAGGTCGCCCGTGACGGTGATGGTGAACGGCAGGGCCACGCAGCCATTGACGGAGTTGCAGAGCTGGATGTCCAGGGTGTAGAAGCCCGTGGCCGTGGGGGTCCCCGTGATCGTGCCGTCCTGGGCCAAGGCCAGCCCCGGGGGCATGCTGCCGTTCAGCAGCTGGGCCGAGACCACGGCGCTCGTGGAGGCGGCGGCTCCGGTGAGGGTAGGCGCCAGGGGCGCGATGGTGATGTTCACCGGGGTGATGAGGCTGGCGTAGGTCACGTTGGGCGGCGTGGTGCCCGTCTGGCTGACAATGATGGTCACCGGCTGGGTGGTGACGCTCCCGGCGGCATTGGTCAGTTCGATCTTGAGGGCGAAGGTGTCCACCACCACGGGCGTGCCGGTGATGGAGCCGTCACGGTTGAGGGTCATGCCCGGCGGAATCATGCCGACGATCAGGCTCGCCCCGGCGACGGGGCCTCCGGCCGTGACCGAGGGGACCACGGAGAGGGCATTCCCCACCGGCTGGGTGACGCTGGTGTAGGTGGCCGCCAGGGCCGCCGTCCCCGCGGGACTGACGGAGATGACCACGGGAGTGGTCTCCACGGCCACGATGCTGGACAGCTCGATGGAGAGCGGGTAGATGCCCGCCAGGGTGGGCGTTCCCGAAAGGATGCCGGTGACCGGATCCAGGGCGATGCCGGGGGGCAGGTTGCCCTGGATGAGCGTGGCGGCGGTCACAGGGCCCGCGTTGACCACGACGGGGGCGACCGTGAGGGCGGTGCCCACGGACGTGCTCGCGTCGGTGTAGTTGACGAGGAGGGGTTCCACCAGGGGCGAGTTGATGGTGATGATCTCGTTGCAGATGACCGTGTGGGTACCGTCGGAGAGGGAGAGGGTCACCGGGTAGACGGAGCCGAAGTTGCCCGCGCTGGCGTCAGCGGCCAGGTGGCGGGTCAGGCTCGGCGCGACGTTGGTAAAGCCGGCCGGGTAGCTGGGCGTGCCCGTGATGGTGCCGTTCGGGTTCAGGACCATTCCGGGGGGAATGGTGCCCGCATCCAGGACCGCCGAGATGATGTTGCCGGACACCAGCGGAGCGACCGTCAGGGTGGTGCCATAGGTGGTGGAGACATTGATGTAGCTGGCGGCCAGGGCCGGGGGGCCCGAGACGGTCGGTTCCGCCACCTGGCAGAAGGCCCCGCCTCCGCAACCTTCCAGCAGGCCCGCCAGCACCACCAGGCCCAGGGTGAGGATGGAGTTCAGGGTGATTTTCGTCTCAAGCTTCATCGTGACCTCAGTGCTGGGGGGATCGGTGCCAGGGTTGCTTCCCGGGTCAGTGCTGTGATAATTATGTGAAAAAAATAAACTTGACTTCCAAGAGTCCAGGCCATAGGTGAGAATGGACCCTTCTACGGCCGGACAGGAGGCTGAAAAGCAGATTGAGCTTCAATTGTTACTGAAAAAGTCATCGAATATGAATGGATTTTTTTTACCCGGTCTAGATAATTTACTTTGCTTTTACATACCAGGAGGTAGGTTTTTCCAACCTGCCGTACCCAGTTCCGGCAGGTCCAAGCCCTTGCTCACCCCCTCGATCGGGGAGACCCCCTCCCGGCCCCCGCAGGTTGCAGCTGAACATGCCCAGGGAGGGGGACAAGGGCCTGCAACGGTTCCCCTTCATTCTGGAGGGGACGTCGATCAATCCGATCAGATACCCAGGAGAATGGCCCCGCTGATGGCCAACGTCACGGGTTCCCTGATCTTCAGGTTGTTGGCTCGTTATCGTCACCTTCGGCCTCATGGCCACCGCCGCGATCACCCGCACCGGCTGTTGCGGTAATAATGAACGGCTCCTGCCCTTTTGTCGCAGAAAGGAGAACCCGTGGCCGAGAACAAGACCCGCCCCACCCAGGCCAGCGTCGCCGCCTACCTCGACGCGCTCACCGATGAAGCCAGGCGCGAGGATTGCCGGGCCCTGGCCGCCCTCATGACCCGGGCCACGAATCTCGCCCCGGAGATGTGGGGGCCCAGCATCGTGGGCTTCGGCAGCTACCACTACCGCTACGAGAGTGGCCGGGAGGGGGATTCCTGCCTGGTGGGCTTCTCCCCCCGCAAGGGCGACCTTACCCTCTACCTTGCGGGCAGCTTCCCCGGCAAGGAGGAGCTCATGGCCAAGCTCGGCAAGCACAAGGCGGGGAAAGCCTGTCTGTATCTCCGCCGGCTCAGCGACGTGGATCCCGCGATCCTGGAACAGCTCATCGTCGGGTCCGTGGAGGAGATGAAGCGCAGACATGGGTAGCGGCACCCGCGGCGGGATGCTGAAACTAGGCGGCTGGCCGGGCCGGTCGTGCCATGATGGTGCAAATAATCCTAAATCCCAGGGTTGATTCATGGCCGAACGGGCTCCAGCGAACGCCGGCGATCCCTTCCGAGGTTGCCGATGGCCCGCCTGAGCCCGGCCTTTGACCTGGCCTTGCTCATGGCCCTGGCAGCCGGGACCCTGGCCGCCCAGACCTTGGCCATGCGCCATTTCGACACCCGGGACGGCGTGCCCCAGAGCCAGGTGACCACGCTGATGGAGGACACCCGGGGCTTCATCTGGGCCAGCACGGGCGATGGGCTGGTCCGCCTGGGCCCCAACGAAGCCCAGGTGTTCGACGGCTCCAGCGGCTTCATGGCCAAGGATGTCTCGGAACTCCTGGAGGACCCGGACGGCTCGGTCTGGGTGGCCTCCGAGGAGCTGGGGGTGTTCCGGATCCGGGGCCGGGCGGTGTCCGCCTTCGGACCCGCCCAGGGCCTTGCGGACACGAACGTCCACAGCCTGGCCCTGACCCGTCGCGGAGAGCTGTACGCCGGCACCCAGCTGGGGCTCTTCCGCCGGCAAGCTGAGCGCTTCGAGCCGGTGGCGCTGCCGGAGCCCTGGAACGCGGCCCCCGTCACCGCCCTGACGGTGGATGGCGAGGGCCGGCTCTGGCTGGGTTCCCGCAAAGGGGCCCTGGCCTGTTGGGACGGGACGAAGCTGGTGGCCACGCCCCTGCCCCCCGGGACGGAAGCCAGCGCCATCCTCCGGCTGCGTACCGATCCCTCCGGCCGCACATGGGCCCTCCAGTCCGAACGCCTCCTCTGGTGGGACGGCGGCGCCTGGGTCGTGGCGGACCTCCCCGGCCTGCCCTCCACGGCCGTCCTGGGAGGCCTCGCCTTCGACCGCTCCGGCGCGCTCCTCCTGACCATGGGCACCGACGGGGTCTACCTGAGGGAACCCGGCGGCGCCGTGCGCATCCTGGGCGCCCGGGACCTGCCCTGCCGGGACGCCGTCAACTGCGCCCTGCGGGACCACCTGGGCGGGCTCTGGCTGGGCACCGACGGCGATCACCTCTGGGCCCAGCCCTTCACGGGTCTGAGCAGCCTGGCCCGGGATCCCGACACGGGTGCCGACCTGGGCCTGGGCGCGGTCACAACCTTCCTGGAATGGCAGGGCCGGGGCATCCTCATGGGCGGCAGCAACGGCGTGTTTCTCTGGCAGGAGGGCGCGGGCCTGGTCCGCCACTGGGGGCGCCGGGAGGGGCTGGCTTCCCAGGACATCTGGGTGGTGCGCGAGGACGGCCGGGGCGGGGCCTGGATCGGCACGATGAAGGGACTCTACCGCATGGGCCCCGGAGGCGCCATCTCGCCCGGCCCCGCGGCCCTGGCCAAGGTCCAGTGCCAGGCCGTGGCCCGCTGGGGTGACCGGCTCTGGGTGGGCACGGACAAGGGTCTGGCGGAACTGGATCCGGATGGCCGTTTCCTGGCCCTGCACGACCCGGTGGACCAGGTGGGCTTCTCGGCCGTCCACTGCCTCCTGGCCCGGGAGGAGGAACTGCTGGTGGGCACCAGCCAAGGGCTCATGCGCTTCCGGAACGGGCATTTCGAGGAGGCCTTCCCGGATGACCCGGCCCGGAAACTGCAGATCCTTGCCGTCCATCTGGATGCCCGCAAGCGCCTCTGGGTGGGCACCTCCCAGGGGCTGCACATGCGGGACCTGGAGCGGGGCTCCTGGGTGTCCATGACCCTGGAGGCCAATGGCAGGCGGCTCTACAGCATCACCTGGATCCGCAGCCTGGCCAGCGGCATCGTGGCCGTCGGCCATGCCAAGGGCGTGACCCTGGTGAGCCCGGAAGGCAAGGTCTGCCAACTGACCCGGCGCATGGGCCTGCTCTCGGACGAGACCAACCAGGACGCGGCCCTGGTGGATCCCCAGGGGCGCCTCTGGGTCGGCATGCTGGGCGGCGTCAACCGGCTCGAGCCCCTGCGGGCCTTCCCGGAGCCCCTGGCCCCCACGCCGGTGGTCCTGGATGTGGCCTGGGAGCGCGGCACCTTCTTCCTTCCGGGCAGGGTCACCCTGCCGCCCGGGTTCGCGGCCCTTTCCGTGCACGTGGACGCCGGCTCCCCCAATACGCCGTTCCCCGTGCGCTACGAAGTGCGTTTCGAGGACTCACGGACCCCCTGGCACCCCCTGGACCCGGGGCACGGCACCATCTTTTTCGAGGGCCTGAGCCCCGGGACCCACCCCCTGCGCTTCCGGGCGAGCATGAACGGCACGGCCTGGGTGGAAGCCGCCCCACTGATCCTGACCATCCAGCCAACCTGGTACCAGACCCTCTGGGCCCGGGCCAGCCTGGCGGTCCTGGCGGGCCTGGGGTGCCTGGCGGTCATCCGGCTGCGCATCCAGCGTCTCAAGCGGCAGAACCAGGACCTGGAGTCGCGGGTCCGGCAGCGCACCCGGGCGCTGGAGGGCAGCAGCCGGGAACTGGCCCACCAGAACCGGTCCCTGGAGTGGACCCACCGCCAGCTCAAGGACACCCTGGAATCCCGGATGCAGATGATCAACACCGTGAGCCACGACCTGCGCTCGCCGGTCACCAGCATCCTGCTGGGCGTGGACCGGATCCTGGGCGCGGAGCCGGACCTCCCGCCCAAGGTCGCCCGGCTCCTGGGGATCATGGACCAGGAGGCCAGGCGACTGGACGTCATCGTCAAGGGCCTCCTGGACCGGAACCGGGCCGAGTCCCTGGCCGACCGGCTCAAGCTCGCGCCCGCTCACCCGAGCGACATCCTGGCGAACCTGGAGGACACCCTCGCCCTCAAGGGCGAAGCCAGGGGGCTGCGCACGCACCTGCAGCTGGACCCCGCCTCCCTGGGCGCGGAGCTGATGCTGGACGTGCCCGCCATGCAGCAGGTGCTCTTCAACCTGGTGGAGAACGCCCTCAAGTTCACCCCCTCCCCGGGCGACGTGGGGGTCTGCAGCTCCCTCCAGGACCACAACTGGAAGCTGGAGATCTGGGACACGGGCCGCGGCATCCCCCGGGAGGCGTGCCAGGCGCTCTTCAGTCCCTACGCCCAGGGGCAGGAAAAGGACGCCAACCAGGGCTGGGGCCTGGGCCTGTTCATCTGCCGCTCCATCGTGGTGGCCCACGGCGGCACCATCGAGGTGGACAGCGACACGGGCAAGGGCGCGATCTTCAAGGTCCTGGTGCCGCTGGCCGGGGCCGATTGAAAGCGACCGCCGTGCCCGCGGATTGGGGACCTTGAGGATCTTCCGCAGGGATCTATTCCCGCCCGCTTGCCGCTTTCCAGCCTAGAATCAGTCATCCCACACCACCCGTTGCCCTCCCTGGTGAACCCATGTACCAGCCCATCAGCGTCCACTTTGAAAACCAGGTGCTCCAGGTCGCCCCTGAGACCAAGGTGATCGAACTCCTCGACGAGCGGAGGGTCCTGGACGAGCGGGTGGTGGGCGCCAAGGTCAACAACAAGGTGGTGTCCCTGACATATAAATTACGTGTGGACGCGACGCTGGAGCTGGTCACGGCCACGGACGAGCAGGGCCACCGCATCTACATCGATTCGCTCGTATTCATGCTCACCTACTGCTTCTGGAAGCTGTTTCCGGATCGTCGCTTGGTCATAAGCCATTCGCTGTCCGAGGGCATCTATTTCTACCTGCACTCGGGGGAGCCGGTCACCGGGGAGATGGTCGAGGCGCTGAACGAGGCCATGCTGGAAACCGTGCGCCTGCACCTGCCCATCGAGACCCATTTCATGGACAAGGACACCGCCCTGGCCACCTTCGCCCACGACCCGGTCAGCAGGGAGTTCCTCACCTACACCTACCTCAACAGCATCATCGTCACCAGCATCAAGAACTACAGGAGCGTCGGCCTCACCTCCTACGTGAACAACACCGAGCACCTGAAATTCTTCCAGCTCACGAAGTACCGCGAGGGCATGCTCCTGCGCCATCCGGCCCGCAAGATCTTCCCTGAGTTCAGCACCTTCGAAGACCAGAGGCAGCTCTTCGAGGTGTACAAGGAGCAGCAGCAGTGGGCCTCCATCCTGGCCATCGAGACGGTGGGCGCCCTCAACGACGCCATCGTCAAGGGCCGGGCGCTGGATGTGGCGCTGATCACCGAGTCCCTCCAGAACCGGCGGATCCTGGAGATCATCCAGCAGATCCGCACCAAGGGCACGACCCGCATCGTGCTCATCGCGGGGCCCAGCAGCTCGGGCAAGATCACCTTCGCCAAGAAGCTCCAGGTCACCCTCCAGTCCGAGGGGGTGCCCGCCTCGGCCATCTCCCTGGACAACTACTTCGTGAACCGGGAACAGAACCCCAGGGACGAGAACGGCGACTACGACTTCGAGGCCCTGGAGGCCCTGGATGTGGAAGGCTTCAACCGGAACCTGCTGGAGATCCTGGACGGCCAGCCCACCCAGCTGCCCGTTTTCGATTTCAAGACCGGCCACCGTGCCGAGGAGCGGATCGCCCATCACCCCCGCCCCGGCGAGGTGCTGATCATCGAAGGCATCCACGGCCTGAATCCCAGGCTCACCTATGCCATCGACCCCCGCTACACCTTCAGGATCTACATCTCCCCCCTCACCCAGGTGAACATCACCGACAGCATCCGCATTCCCACCACCATCGCCCGGCTCTATCGCCGCCTGGTCCGGGACAACCGCTACCGGGGCTACAGCGCCGAGGAGAACCTGAGCCGGTGGCCTTCCGTGCGGGCCGGGGAGGAGAAGAACATCTACCCCTTCCAGTGGAGCGCCGACGCCTACTTCAACAGCTCCATGCCCTATGAGCTGTCCGTGCTGCGCCCCTTCGTGGAGCCCATGCTCAAGTCCGTGGCGCAGTCCTCGAAGAACTACCCCATGGCCGTCTACCTCATGGACTTCATCCTCCATTTCCTGCCCATTCCCCAGGATCTGGTGCCCAACACCTCCATTCTCCGGGAGTTCATCGGGGGGGCCCTGTACCTCCAGGTCAAGTAGGAAGGCATGATCTACCTCGCGTTGCTCCACAACCTCACCCTCCTCGTGAGCCTCTCCCTCGTCCACGGACTGTTGCTCGGCGGCTTCCGCCGGAAGGGCACGAGCTTCCAGATGCTCTCCGGCCTGGCCTTCGGCGCTGCCACCCTGCTCGGCATGCTGACGCCCCTGTCCTGGTCCCAGGGTGTCATCTTCGATGGGCGGTCGATTGTCCTGGCCCTCTCCGGCCTCTTCGGAGGGCCCATCGCCGCCATTGTGGCGGGGACGATGGCGGCCGTCTACCGGGCCTGCCTAGGCGGTGTGGGGGTCACCATGGGGTTGCTGGTCGTGGCCGAGTCCATGGTGTTGGGCATCGGCTGGCATTTCCTGCGCAGGCGCTGGCCGGCGGCCGTCAACACCCTGCCCCTGCTTGGGCTGGGGCTGCTCGTGCACCTGGTGATGCTCGCCCTGATGTTCCTGCTGCCCGGCGCCCTTTCGCGAACCACCTTCCGGGCGCTGGGCCTTCCGGTGATCGTCCTCTATCCTCTTGCCTTCACCTTGCTTGGCAAGGTGTTCGTGGAAATCGAACACCACTACTCGGCCAGGGAGACCTTGGCCGAGACCAACAAGCGCCTGCAGACCACCCTTGACTTGGCTTTTGACGGCTTCTGGCGGACCAGCCCCGAGGGCAGGGTCCTGGATGTCAACGAGGCCATGTGCCGGACCAGCGGCTATTCGAGGGCCGAGCTCCTGACCATGAGCATCCACGAGGTCGACGCCCTCGACCAGCCCGAGCAGGTCAAAGCCCGGATCCGCCAGGTCATCCGCGAAGGCACGATCCATTTCCGGACCAAGCACCGCCGGCGGGATGGACAACTCCTGGACATGGAAGTGGCGGTCGCCATCGAGCCGAGAACGGGGGACTTCCTCAGCTTCTTCAAGGACGTCACGGAGCGGACCCGGGCGGAGGAAGAGCTGCGGGCCTCGGAGGAGCGCTTTGCGATGGCCTTCGAGGCGAGCCCCGACGCCATCACCCTCTCCCGCCTCGAGGACGGTGTCTACCTGATGGTCAACGAAGGGTTCACCCGCCTTTCCGGCCTCACGCGGGAAGAGGCGGTCGGGAAGACCTCGTCGGAGCTCGGAATCTGGGCCGAGCCCGGAGCCCGCCAGAAGTGGCTGAACGAACTGGACGTGCACGGGCAGGTGACGGAACTGGAGCTGGACTTCCGGCGCAGGGACGGCACGACGTTCCTGGGCCTGGTCTCGTCCCGGACCATCGACCTCGGCGGGCAGCGCATCCAGCTCTCCGTGACCCGGGACATCACCCTCCTCAGGAGCGCCGAGCGGGAGCGGATGCTGCTCCGGGCCTCGGAGGACAAGTTCTACCGGGTCTTCCACTCCGCGCCCATGATGGTCACCCTGAGCCGGTTGTCCGATGGAAAGCTGCTCGAGGTCAACGACCTCCTGTGCAGGACCGTCGGACTTGCACGCGAGGAGCTGGTGGGCAGGACGACCCAGGAGGCCGGGGTCCTCGCCGCGGCCGAACGGGATCGCCTGAAGGCGATCCTGGGCCAGAACCGGAGCATCAAGAACATCGAGTTCTCCATGCTCCATGTCGATGGGACGGCACTTCCCTGCCTGCTCTCCCTGGAGGTCATGGACATCGACGGGGAGGAGCAGCTGCTCTCCATGTTCACCGACATCTCCGAAGCCAGGCGCGCCGAGGAGGAGCGGCGCAAGCTGGAATTCGAGCTGGATCACCTGCAGAAGCTGGAGAGCCTCGGCCGCCTGGCGGGCGGCGTCGCCCACGACATGAACAACATCCTCGCGGCCATCCTGTCGGTGGCCCAGGTCATGCGCATCGAACACGCGGACAGCCCGGGCCTCTGGGGGTCCATCGGCATCGTGGAAAAAGCCGCGAACCGGGGGCGCGACCTGGTGAAGGCCCTCGTCGGCTTCACGCGCAAGGAGGTCTCCAGGATCGACGCCATTGACGTCAACGAACTGGTCCGCCAGGAAATGACCCTCCTGGACCGGACCCTCATGAAAAAATACAATCTCGTCATGGACCTGGGAACCCAGCTCCCCATGGTCAACGGGGAGCCCGGAGCCCTGGCCAGCGCCCTCATGAACCTGTGCGTGAACGCGGTGGACGCCATGCAGGAGGGCGGAACCCTCACGGTCACCACCCGGACCCGGGGGGCCTTCGTGGAGATCCAGGTCGCCGACGATGGGGAGGGCATGACGCCCGATGTCCTGAAGCGCGCCATGGAGCCCTTCTACACGACCAAGCCCATGGGCAAGGGCACGGGCCTGGGCCTGTCCCTGGTCTTCAACACCGCCACGACCCACGGCGGCTACCTGACGCTGGAAAGCGAGCCGGGGAAAGGAACCCGTGCCCTCCTGGGGATCCCCCACGGCAAGGGCGGCGCCGAGTTCCAGGCCGAGGAGGGCGAGCTCCAGATCCAGGAAAGCCTGGACATCCTGCTCGTTGACGACGAGGAACTCATCCGGTCCACGATCCCGGTCCTGCTGGGGTTCCTGGGGCACCGCGTGACACCCCTGGAGGGCGGGCGGGAGGCCCTGGCCCACCTGGAGGCCTACGGGCTGCCTGACCTGATCATCCTGGACATGAACATGCCCGGCATGAACGGACTGGAAACCCTGCGGGCGATCCGGAAGGACCACCCCGACCTCCGGATCCTGGTCGCGACCGGGTTCCTGGAGGGTGACGTGGAAGCGGCCCTGGCCGGGGACGCCCGGGCCGAGGCGATCACCAAGCCCTATTCACTCATGGAATTCCAGACGGCGCTGGGCAGGTTCGGTCCCCTGTGACCGGGCCGTCATCAGCGTTAGCATGAAGTCCAATTCCCCCTTTCCAGCACACCCTCACGGATCTATGAAATGTGCCGACCCCGGCACCCATCCAAGGAGAACCCAGTGGATTTCACTCTGATAGGCGGCGGCATCGCGGTCCTGGTCCTGCTGATCGTGGCGGCCATGAGCATCGTCTACATCCCGAACAACCGCATCGGCATCGTGGAGAAGCTCATCAGCGGCAAGGGGTCCTTGAAGATGGGCTTCATCGCCCTGGACGGCGAGGCCGGCTTCCAGCCCGACATCCTCCGCGGCGGCTGGCACTTCTTCACGCCCTTCCAGTTCCGCATCCACAAGATGCCGCTGGTGACCATCACCCAGGGCAAGATCGGCTACATCTTCGCCCGGGACGGCCAGGATCTGCCCGCGGCCCAGACCATCGCCAGCAACCTGAAGGCCAACAACTTCCAGGACGTCTCCGGCTTCATCAAGGGCGGCGGCCAGAAGGGCCCCCAGCGCATGATCCTGCGGGAAGGCACCTACGCCATCAATCTGGTGCAGTTCGTCATCATCACCGAGGACATCGTCTTCTACCTGCCCCTCGACAAGGGCGAAGAGGACACCTTCAACAAGATGAAGGGCCTGCTCAGCGACCGCGGCGGCTTCCGCCCCGTCATCATCAAGGGCGAGGACGATTCCGTGGGCATCGTCACGGTCCACGATGGGCACTCCCTGTCCGGCGGCGAGATCATCGCCCCGGTGGTGGGCGAGGATCCTGCGGCCGCAGGCACCTACCACAACAACTTCCAGGACGCGGACAAGTTCCTCACCGCCGGAGGCCAGCGCGGCCGGCAGCTTCAGGTGCTGGTGGACGGCACCTACTTCATCAACCGCCTGTTCGCAACGGTGGAGATGATCCCCAAGACCGTCGTCGAAGTCGGGTACGTCGCCGTGGTGGTCAGCTACACCGGCAACAAGGGCGCCGACATCAGCGGCGACGGCTTCGCCCACGGCGAACTGGTCGCCACCGGCGAACGCGGCGTCTGGGCGGCCCCCCTGCTCCCCGGCAAGTACGCGTTCAACACCTACGCCGGCAAGGTGGTCATCGTCCCCACCACGAACTTCATCCTCAAGTGGGTGCGCAACGAGAAGGGCAGCCACAGCCTGGACGAGAACCTCTCGGAAGTGAGCCTGATCACCAAGGACGCCTTCGAGCCGAACCTGCCGCTCCAGGTGGTGGTCCACATCGACTACCGCAACGCGCCGATGGTCATTCAGCGGTTCGGCGACGTGAAGAAGCTCGTCGAGCAGACCCTCGATCCCATGGTCTCGGCCTTCTTCAAGAACATCGGCCAGACCCGCACCCTGATCGAGCTGATCCAGCAGCGCAGCGAGATCCAGACCGTCAGCCACAACGAGATGAGGGAGAAGTTCCTGGCCTACAACCTGGAGCTCCAGGAGGTCCTCCTCGGCACGCCCACCAGCGGCGAGCCGGGCGGTCCCATCGAGACCATCCTGGCCCAGCTCCGCAGCCGCCAGATCGCCGACGAACAGGTCGAGACCTACTCCCGCCAGCAGAACGCGGCCGTCAAGCAGCGGGAGCTCCGCGAAGCGGAAGCCACCGCCGAACAGCAGGGCAAGCTCACGGAATCCTCCATCGCCATCCAGGTCCAGAGCAACCAGGGCAAGGCCGAGTTCGCCAAGGCCCAGCAGAAGGCCTCCGAAATCACGACCCTGGCCGCGGCCGAGGCTGAGAAGGTCCGGCTCATGGGAGAAGGCGAAGCCAAGCGGATCAAGGTCATGGCCGAAGCCACCGCCGATCAGACCACCCGGGTGGGCATCGCCCAGGCCATCGCCATCGAGGAGCAGGTGAAGGCCTCGGGCGGCCCCCAGTTCCAGATGGTGCGCCAGATCATGGAGCGCTTCGCCGTGGCCGTGGAGACCTCCAAGGTCGACATCGTGCCCAGGATCAACCTGGGCGGCGGCGCCAACGGAGGCGGCACCGGCAACATGCTCATGGACATGCTGAGCCTGCTGGTGACCGAGAAGGTCGCGGGCATGGGCGGCGTGGCGACCGGCGTCGAGTCCTCCCCGGAAGTGAAGGCCATCAAGCAGGCCCTCATGGCAGGCATGGCCGGCAAGGCCCATTCCGAATAGGGATAGCCACCACGCATGCCGGGGCACCCTTCAACGTGACGGGGCTCGCCTGGCCAGGGCCTCGGCCATCCGCGCCAAGGCTTCCTTGAGGAGTTCCGGCGTGCAGCCGAAATTCAGCCGCACGAAGCCCCCTCCCCCCGGCCCGAAGTCCGGGCCGTCGTTGAGGGCCACCTTGGCCTCCTCCAGGAAGAAGTGACCCGGATGCTCGCCCAGCCCCGCCGGCCGGGCATCGATCCAGGCCAGGTAGGTGGCTTCCGGCTGGACCAGGCGCAGTCCGGGCAGGTCCCGCGCCAGGGTCTCGGCCAGCAGCCGGCGGTTGCCGTCCAGCACCGCCAGCACCTGATCCAGCCAGGGCTGGCCATGGCGGTAGGCCGCCTCGGCGGCGGCGATGCCCAGGAGGTTCACCATCGGCACCAGGCCTTGGCGGGCTTTCAGGTAGGCCTGGCGAAGGGCCGGATCGGGGATCACCGCGAAGCTGCAGGTGAGGCCGGCGATGTTGAAGGTCTTGCTGGGGGCCATGAGGGTGATGCTGTGCCGGGCCACCTCCGGGTCCAGGGCGGCCAGCGGAAGGTGGCGCTGTCCGGGGAACAGCAGATCGCAGTGGATCTCGTCCGACACCATGGTGACGCCGTGGCGCAGGCAGGCCCCGGCCATGGCCTCCAGCTCCGGCCGGGTCCAGACGCGGCCCACCGGGTTGTGCGGGTTGCACAGGAGGAACGCGCCGGCGCCCCGGACCGCGGCCTCGAAGGCGTCCGGGTCGAGGCCGTACGTGCCATCCGCCCGCCGTTCCAAAGGCGCGTCCCGGCGAACCTTGCCGCCCTGGGCCGGGGCGGACAGGAAGGGGGTGTAGACCGGAGGCTGCACCACCACCGCGTCGCCCGGGCCGCCCAGGGTGTGGCAGGCCAGGTTCAAGCCGGTGACCACGCCGGGCAGGAACACCAGCGCCCCGGGTTCGACCTTCCAGCCGTAGCGCTCCGCGAGACGCGCCACCAGGACCTCCCGCAGGCCCTCCGCCCCGGTCAGGGGCCCCATGCCGTGCACCGGATAGCCCAGCACCCCAGGCTCCAGGCAGGCCCGCAGGGCCGCCAGCACCGGCTCCGGAGCGGCGAAGTCCATGTCCGCCACCCACAGCGGCAGCACGTCGGGCCCATGCAGGCGCCACTTGAGGCTGTCGCTGGAGCGGCGGGAAGCGGGGGGCGGAAAGGGTGTGTACATTCATACAGCAGAACCGAGCCCGAACGCGAAAGCAATATTTCCTCCATAATCACGGGATGCGCTATGTGGATCCCTCTTCCGTCCGCCCAGCGAGCCCAATTCCTTCATCCTTCAGGCCACCCTCCCCGTGGTGGTCGCACTACAATCTCTATGGGGGAATCATGGGACTGAATCGAAAGCAATGGAAAGCGAAGGATGCGTTCCGAACCGGCGAGGACCTTGCTGAGTACGTGGCCGAGTTTTTGGCAGCCTGCCTGATCGTGGCCGAGCCGGCCTTCCTCATCCGGGTGCCCGGAGCTGCAAGGGCACGGTGACCGATGGAGCCCCACCTTCGGGATACTTCTTCCAGTGCCCCTCCGGAGCAGGGTTCCGGACCCGGCGAACCGGATTGCGCAGATGGGTCCCTCGAAGCCGTACTCTCCCTGGCCTGGGGCCCCCTGGATATCACTCGGCTCCGGATGGCCATGGACCGGTTCTTGAAGCACCTTGGGAGGCCTCTGCCATCCACGCGGGAGGCCATGCTGGCCTGGATCAAAGCCAGCGAGGCCCAGGGTAGGGTGGTGTGGAAGAAGGGGTGCGTGGCGGTGCCCCGGCAGGACCTCCAGGACCGGGCCCTGCTCCTGGCCTGGCGCCAGGGCTGGTGTCCAGCCCTGGAGGAGGTCTACCTGACTTTTTTCGGTTCGTTCAGATTCGCCTTCCAGGATCCATGGTCCGTACGCATGACCCTCGCCACACGGTCCAGCGCCGGTTTCGACGGCCTGCTGACCTCGACCCTCGCCTCCCGGCCGGCCCAGCTGGAAACGGTGCTGGCCACGGCCGCCTTCCGGCCCCTGGATCCTGAATGGCTGGCAACCCTTCCCGCACCGATCCAGGCTGCCATGGGGCGCGGCCTTCTGGATCGCGCCCTCCTGCGCTGGTTGTCCCTGGAGCCGCTGGAAACGTGGCTGCGTTCACCCGTCGTCCAGAGCCTGGGGGAACCCTTCCCTGAAATGCTGGAGGAGATCCTGCTCCTTCAGGGGAGGCCGGAGCTCCGTGATCGTACCGGATCCTCAAAGCGGCTGGAAGGCCTGCGCCTGTTCCTGGATGACCGGTGGGGGGAGGCCCTGGGCGCCTTCGAGCAGGCCCGGAAGGAGCTCGGAACGCCCGGCAAGCCTCCGCCCTCCCTGCCGGGCATCAGTGGATGGTTCCACGCCCTGGCGCTCCTCGGCCACGGCCGGGCCGGCCAGGCGGAGGCCATGGCGAGGGCCCATGCGGAGCGCAAACCCGTCACCGGATCCGTCCGGCTCTGGAACCTGATCTTGGAGTTGGCCGGGGCGCTCCGCGGCACACCTGCGAAGGTTCGCCAGAAGCTTCCGGCGACCATGGACGAAGGCCCCCTGGAATGCCTGCTGGACGCCTTGATCAGCAGCCTCCTCGACCTGCAGACCTTCCGCCTGGGAGATTTGGCACGTTTCCTTGAGGCCCTGGCCCGCAAGGCCGAACGATCGAAGGTGCCCTGGTTCCAGGCCCAGGTGCGGGGCCTCAAGGCCCGCCACCAGGCCGAGGCGACGGAAACGCGCTTCCTGGCCGAGCTCCTGCAGGGAAGCCAGACGTGGCAGTCCACCCTGAAGGCCCTGGCCCGGATCGGCCAGCGGGCGGTCCAGACCCCCAACCCGGCGCCGCCCGGCGTGTGGGAACCGGCCCTCGCAGCCAGCGAAACCCAACGCCTCGCATGGGTGCTCGGAAGGGGGCGCTGGCTGGGCAATGGGCGCTGGTCCTGGACCCTGGAGGCCCGCAGGCAGCTCCTGGCCCACCGGAACGACTGGACCCGGGGCCGGGGCATCTCCTTGGACAAGGTCCGCGCCGCCACCGAAGGAGTGCCCTTCCTGACTCCCATTGATCACCTGGCCATCGGCGTGGTCCCTGCCCGGCCCCCGCATACGGATGCGCAGGTGCTGCGGGTGATCCATGCCCTCGCGGGACACGGCGCGCTCTTCCTGAAGGAGGGCAACGATCCGATCCGGTCGCTGCAGGTGCGGCAGGGACGGCCCGGCCTGAAGGTCGAACCGCAGCGGGACGGACTGCAGGTATCCCTCTGGCCCCCCTACGAGGGAAGCGCCTTCGAGGCGGTCCGGGACCGCTTCGACCTCTTGACCGTCTTCGCCTTCGCCCCCGAGCACCTGGAGATGGCGAACCTCCTGGGCCACCGGGGGCTCACGGTCCCCCAGAGCGCCGCCGACCAGGTGGAGATGGCCCTCGCAGGGCTCGAAGCTCCCCTGGACGGCGCGGAGGAAGAGCCCGGCCCTGCCCTGGAAACCGTGGAGGCCGACCCGGTCCCCGAGTTGGAGCTGAGTCCCCTGAACCTGGGGCTCAAGGCCCGCCTGAGGGTACGGCCGGTCCCCGGTGGACCAGCCTGCCGCCCAGGCGAAGGCACCCGCAGCGTGGTCCTGGAGCGGAAGGGCCACAAGCGCACCCTCGTGCGGGACCTGGAACGGGAAGTCCAGCTGGCGGAAAGGGTGCGGGCAGCCTGTCCCGGCCGACTGCCGGGCTGGACTTGGCTCCTGGACGAGCCGGCGGACTGCCTCGCCCTGCTCCAGGCCCTGGAACCCCTCCAGGATGGCGTGCGGATCCTCTGGCCCAAGGGCGAGCGCTTCAAGCGCCCGCTGAAGGCCTCGGCCGCACGTCTTCACCTGGGCCTCAGCGGGGCGGGCCGCTGGTTCGAACTGGAAGGTGAATTGCGCCTGGATGAGGGCCGGGTGGTCGAGCTCCAGGCCCTGTTCGCCAGCCTGTCCAAGGCCCAGGGCGAATTCGTCCCCCTGGGCGAAGGGTTGTGGCTGCACCTGGAAAGCCACTTCCGGGCCTCCTTGCAGGACCTCCAGGACTGGGCGGTGCCCCAAGACCAAGGCCTGCGCCTGGCCCCGGCGGCGGCCCTGGCCTTGGCAGGACTGGCCCGGGAGGCCGGGGGCTTCCAGGCCCCCCCAGCCTGGAGCGTTCAGGCCAAGGCCATCGGCAGGGCGCTGGCCATGGAACTGGCGCCTCCCGCCGGCCTGCGGGCCGCACTTCGTCCCTACCAGGAGGAGGGCTTCTGCTGGCTGGCGCGGCTGGCAGAGGCTGGCCTGGGAGCCTGCCTGGCCGATGACATGGGACTCGGCAAGACCCTCCAGGCCCTGGCCCTGCTGCTGCACCGGGCCTCCCGGGGCCCCGCCCTGGTGGTGGCGCCGACCTCCGTGGTGGGCAACTGGAGCCGGGAAGCCGCCCGCTTCGCACCCGCCCTGGCGGTCAGGGTGTTCGGGGAGGGGGACCGGGCCGGACTCCTGGCCGAAGCGGGTCCCCACGACCTGGTGCTGTGCAGCTACGGCCTTCTCGTCCAGGAGCGGGAACGGTTCGCGGCCAAGGCCTGGAACGTGGTCATCCTCGACGAGGCCCACGCCATCAAGAACCCCCAAACCCAGCGTTCCCGGGCTGTCATGGCCCTGCGGGCCGAGGCTCGGGTTGCCATGTCCGCCACGCCGGTGGAAAACCACCTGGGCGAGCTCTGGAACCAATTCCAGTTCCTGGATCCCAGCATTCTCGGCACCTCGGACCATTTCACCCGGACTTTCGCAGGCCCCATTGAAAGGGACCAGGATCAAGCTGCACACCAGCGCCTCAAGCGGATCCTCCGGCCCTTCCTCCTGCGGCGCACCAAGGCCGAAGTTCTCCAGGAACTCCCGCCACTGACGGAAATCATCCACGAGGTGATCTTGTCCGAAGAGGAAAGGATCTTCTACGAGGCACTGCGCCGCGACGCCCTGATCCGTCTCGCAGGTCCCGGCGGGGAAGGCGCGGTGCACATCCTGGCCGCGCTCATGCGCCTGCGCAGGGCCTGCTGCGCCACGAGCCTGGCCGTGCCCGAGGTGGACCTGCCCAGCTCCAAGCTGGATGCCTTCCTGGAAATCCTGGAGGAACTACGGGAGAACGGCCACCGGGCCCTTGTCTTCAGCCAGTTCACGGACCATCTGGCCCTGGTCCGCAGACACCTCGAGACCATGGGAATCGTCTACCAGTACCTGGACGGCAGGACCCCCGCAGGCCGGCGCCACCAGGCCATCGACGCCTTCAATGCCGGGGAGGGGGATCTGTTCCTCATCAGCCTCAAGGCGGGAGGTACAGGTCTCAACCTCACGGCCGCGGACTATGTAATCCACCTGGATCCATGGTGGAACCCGGCCGTGGAGGACCAGGCTTCCAGCCGTGCCCATCGCCTTGGTCAGCAGCGCCCCGTCACTGTCTATCGCCTGGTGGCCCGCGACACCATCGAGGCCCGCATCGTCGATCTGCACCGTACCAAGCGGAGCCTGGCGGACGGAATCCTGGAAGGGTCGAACGTGGCTCTGGGGTCGGAGGAACTCATGAGGCTCCTGCGGGATTAAGAAACAACGTGCCGCAACCAGGCCAAACTGCGGCCCGTTGATAAAAAACAACCCCCGTCCATATCCGACGGGGGTTTTCTTGGAGGCGCCGATCGGAATCGAACCGATGAATGGCAGATTTGCAGTCTTGTCAAAATAGATTCTTACGGGTTACTTTCCGTCCCAATCGTTATACAAACTACTCCATTACATTACATTGTGTTCGTTTCGATTCACGACCCACTTGCAGGATTACCGTCAGAATGTATCCTGGGTGTATCCTGGTTTGTATCCCAGGGCAGGAGCCTGTGCTGAGGAGGACTACATGGCCAGCAAGAATGAAAATAAAGTCCCCATCAATGACAGGACCGTGAAAGGGCTGCAGACCACGGGATCGCGTTACATCCTGACGGACGAAAGCTTACGGGGCTTCCACATCCGCGTTTCCGCGACTGGGGTTAAGTCCTTCTACGTGAAATATTTCAAAGCTGGACGTCAAACACTCCTTCAAATTGGGACGTATCCAAAGACATCCTGCGAGGCCGCCAGGAGCCAGGCCAAAATTCTTCTTGGCAAGGTTGAGGGAGGGGAAGACCCCGCAAGATCCAAGAGGGAGGGTAAGAAACGCAAGCCTTCAGTGGCGGAGCTGGCTGAGCGGTTTCTGGAGCAACATGGTCCACGGCTGAAACCCCGGACACTCCAGGTCTACAAAGGCTTGGTGTATTCAAAAATCATCCCTTCTCTTGGCCGAATCTTGGTGAATGACATGGATACGGCGCATGTCTCAGGCTGGCACCACGAAATGAGGGCCACCCCCCGACAGGCCAATCATGCCCTTGCCATCCTAAGCAAAATGATGAATCTGGCGGAGAGGTGGGGCCTTCGTCCCCTTGGCTCGAACCCATGCAAACATCAGGATCGGAACCCGGAGGAGAAACGAAAACGCTATCTCCATGCCGAAGAACTTGCCAGTCTAGGGGAAGCACTACGCAATGCCGAGCAGCCTGGGGGTGGGTTTGATCCATTTGCTATCGCAGCAATTCGGCTCTGCCTGTTTACGGGCGCAAGGTGCGGCGAGATTCTTTCCGCTGAGTGGGCATGGGTAAATTTCGAACGTAAAACCCTTGATCTTCCAGATTCTAAGACTGGATCAAAGTCCATCATGCTGGATGGCCCCGCCTGGGATGTTGTGATAGCCCTTTCAAAACAAAGACCATTAGGAAATCCTTACCTAATCCCCGGTAAGAAGCCAGGAACTCATCTCACCAGCTTGGAGCCAACCTGGAATGGAAGAGCCAAACTGGTAAAGCAGACACGGCAAAACAAGACGGGTGAAAAGACATATGCTGTAGCCCCTCGGAAGGGAATTCGAGATCTGGCCAACCTGCCAGGTGTGCGGGTCCATGACCTCAGGCATACAAACGCTAGCATTGGAGTTGGGTTGGGATTGAGTCTTCCCGTGATTGGAGGCTTACTTGGGCATACAGTCCCCAGTACGACCGCGCGATACGCTCACCTTGCAGATGATCCCCTTCGATCGGCAGGGAAAAAGATTCAAGATGCCCTATCGATTTTGATGAACCAGTGCAACGAGAATATTGGATAACAAATGAATACTGAAGTCACCAAGGCGATGGAAAGGGCTACATTGTTCCTATGGGAACTTCAGTCAGAATTGCGTCTTGCACCTAACACCAATAAAAAAAATAAAATATCACCAGTGTCTAATCTTGAAGCGAAATCAGAAATTTGGGATGCTGTTAAGCGATATTATTATCGAACCACACAATCAAATGAAGAAATACGTATCAAGTTACATAAAGCCATCCATCTAATAAAGACAATCGAGGACGGTCCTCAGATGACTGAACTTGTAAAAATTCTAACTGAACCTTTGATTGAAGAACAAATATTTCCCCTTCTATATTCCTTGACTGGAACCCAACTCGACCATGGATGGGCATCAGAACTCTTCAAGGCAATCCGACTTGCGTGCACGGATGGCATTGCTGCCTTACCCGAACCGAAGCAAGGAGGAGATCATCGAGCCTTGGGGCGAACCGATCCACCATCGAAAAATCCTTTAGAAGAGCTTCTTGAGGCGCTGGTTTTCATCTTTAATTTGTACGCTAAGCCAAAGGCTGGGGCACAAATCAACCGCAGTAGGCCAACGAAGGCGGTTATATCAGGCAACATGAGGATGGATAGCCCTTCATCTGAATTTGAGAAGTGGGTGCTACTAGTGTTCCATGTCATAAGTTTAATGGGTGCCTCAGCCCCTTCACTGCCCACTATTCGCCCAATAGTTCGTAAACTTGCAAGTAAAACATCCCCTCCTGAGTGGAGAACTGACTCTTAGCGGGCCTCGCTGAACCCTTGGCGCTCAACTCTTGGGTCTGATACGCCCTCTTCATCCAGCAGCCGAAGCAGCTCTGGTTTTAACAGTCGGATCAATTCACGCTCAGCCGGAGTTGAAGCCGGAGGAGCCTTGAGCTTGTCCCCCTGACGCTCTAGGAGAAGGCCCTGCTCGCGAAGAACAGTCAAGTAGACTCCAGCCGCCGCAGGGAGATCCGGGGTCATATCCACTCCTCCTCCCCGATGGGTTGGGTGGGCTGGGGGACGGAATTGTTTGATGAAACAACTGGGTCTACCTGTGCCCAAGCGCAGAAGTCATCAGTGGGCAATACCGGGAGGTTGCGACCGCGATTGTTGCGATTGTTGCGATTGTTGCTGTCCTCTCCCTGCTCATCGAGGCCAAGAATCGCAACAGTCGCAGGAATCGCAGACGCAGGAATCGCAGGCGCAGGAATCGCAGGCGCTGGTTCCCCAAGGAGCAAGGGGTTCACCGCGATGAACTTCCGCTTCCCGTCTTTGACAAGCTGGGCACGTCCAAGCTCTTCGAGTTCGACAACTGCCGCTTCGATCTTGGCTCTGTCCCTCAGTCCTCCCGGACCAAGACGTTGCACCTCTTTGGTGGGAACCTGATTAACGCGGTTCCGCAAGCAGTGGCCGATGATCCAGGTTTCCAAGCGGGCGGCATTCGCCAAACCCTCGGGGAGGGCCAGTTCGCCGAAGAACCGGTGGGACTCGTTCAAGTGCCATTCAGCCACCTGTGCAGCCGCGTTGAAACTCCCAACGCCCACCAGGGAACCGGGGAAACCTTCAAAGACGTGGAACAGGGCGGCGATCCGTGCGGCGTTATCGGCGATCTTGCTTGCCACATCCCGCACATCGCGGAGCTTGCCACCTTCGCACAATTCACGCTCAACCCGGTCATGGAAGGCCCTCCATTCCACGAATGCCTCTGGAGTGAACGCCAGCTTGTAAGGTGCCAGGGCACCATCTGCACCGATAGAAATATCCCGCTCCAGGATGGAGGCTATCCTTCGGTTGAACATCGCCAAGTGGGGAAACAAGGCCGGGGCCTCCGTGAAGAACCTGTATCCTTGTGTCGATTCCGGCCACGCCAGCAAACACCGGGCAAGGAAACCGATGCCCCTGGCTAAATCGCCAGATTGGTGCAGAAAAGTCCTTAGGGTTGCTTCTTGCACTTGGAGTGCGATGGTCAGGCGGGCACCGTGGACAAGGAAAGATTCAGAGTTCCGCCGATCGGTCGCAATGTCGGTCCCATCCCAAAGCTGATCGAAGGTAGCAAGATTCCGCATGATGGATTCCTTGTTCATGCCATGCGCACCAAACACTGAACCGGCCTCACTGGACACGATCCCCGCAGAAGGCCACACCTTCGCCAAAGCCCACTTCAAGGATTCAGGGGTTGCGTCCCCATAGATCAGGCGGGGAACCTTGGGGGGCTCGGGTTTGCCGTGTTCCAGTTCCCGAAGCTTCATCTCTATCTCATTGGTATCCTTGCCGACCTTGGCATCCACGCGGATCTTGTCCTTGATGCCCCCCGCCTTGGCCTCCCACGCTTCCAGATCGGCCCTGTAATCCTTCAGCAAAGGCCTGGCTCCCTCCATCTGTTGAGCTTCGTAATCGCGGATCGCCTTCGTAAAGTAACCGTCACAAGATGACTTCCTCTCTCCACTGTCGGCAATGCTTAACAGAAAAAGGCCCACTGGCCCCACCAGCTTTTCCGTACGCTCCATGTCGTAGTGCGACTGAATCACAAGAGATAATGCACCAAGGGCAGAGGACGCCACCAAGGGCACCGGGGCCTTGACGAACCCCAAGACCTCCTCCACCGCATTCCGTACGATTGGAGGCAGGGCGCCCAGGGGGTATGGAGTGGACGGCACCTTCGAGGCGAGGACTTGAGGTTCCGGCCAAACCAGAGGATCGGTTTCAATACCAGGATCATGCGGCGTGGTTCCCTGCGAAACCGGAACCGGGTATGGTTCAGGCATCACACCATCCCCGATACAATTACGAACCGCTTCCATACCAAGGGCCTGATGAAGGTCGTTAAAGTCGGTTGCCTTTTCAGGCCGGTTGTCGCCGAATGCAGGAATCGCAATCCGGCCCTGCACCGCCCTGGCCGCTTCCACTGCATTGGTCAAACCAGGATTGCCTTTGGTCCGGTAATCATCATCGGCGCAGATTACGATCTCGATGCAGGGGTATTTCGCCTTTAGGGCCTGCGAGACCGGCAGCAGGTTCCCACCATCGAATGCCACGGCAACAGCCTTCCCGGTCGCCTCGTGGACGCTGGCCCCCGTGGCGACCCCTTCAACGACGTACAGCACATCGACAGGCTTCCCCATCGTGAAGTAACACCCTTTCTTCCGACCGCCCGGAAGGAATTGCTTTCCACCGTTTGCATCAATGAACTGGAGCGAATGCATCTTGCCATCTGCGCCCCACATTGGCACCACCAACTCGCCATAATGGTATCCGGCGAGGGCTACGCGCACCTTGAAAGGCTGGATGCCCTTCTTGGCCAGGTAGGGATGTTCAACGCAGGGAAGGGCTGAATCCCATATCTTCTTGGCGCGAACCTGGGCCTCGACCTTGCGCTTGCGGTCCTCGGCCTCACGTTCTTTTCGCATGGCCTCGACGCGGGACATGTATGAATCATTTTCTGCTGGACTGACGGAACGACCCAAGCCCCAACACCATTTCTCCCAGCCCAGACCGTCCTTCCAGTTCTCGAATCCACCGACAGGGATTCCATCAAGGTGGAGCAGGTAAGCCCCGTCGGACTCCCCTCCCCTGCCCTCAACATCGCACCGATGGATGTGACCATCCGCAATGATTTCTTCTGGGGGTTTGATCCCACGAAGCCTCAAGGCTTCGCGGAACTTTTCAAGGACATCAATCACGAGCTGTCCTCCGTCCCTTCCCCATCCTTTCCCGGGCACGGTTGAGAAGATTTGCCACGACCTCAGAGATCCCCATATACAACTCGGAAGGAACGCTCCTGGTGCAACTCAGAGAATGCTGGATCGCATTGAGCAACTGTGCGTCCCCAAGCTCTGCATCCGCTTCGGCAAGAAAGTTGTGTTTAGTTCTCATGGTCACTCCGGATGAACAGCGTGGTCGTTGAGCCAAGCATCCACCTCGGACCGCTTGTAGAGAATCCGGCGGCCAATCTTGTAGCAAGGAGGCCCGAGCCGCTTCCAACGCGCGATGGCAAGCTTGCGTTTTGTCAGGGCTCCGTGGGTGTGCTGCTCAACTTCGTGGTCGGCAAGCCAGTCACCGGGTAGAGAGTTGGTGGAGGGGTTCGTATCCATCGTGGTCCTCGTCGTTGTCCGGGATCGCCCGGAGCACCTCCAGGAAACCAAGAGGAAGGCGAAAATTGGTAACAGTAGCAAACGCGGTTTTCTGTCCAAACGTTAGGGGTCACTGCACATGAAACCCGCTCGAGCGTGCCCCAAAACCCGGAAAACCCTTCCGGCCGGGCTCGGGCAGAGTCCGCCCGTCTTCCTGCTCCGTGCTATGAACGAGTTTCTTTTATGCCCCGGCCAAAGCGGCATTTCGCAGGGAACG
>Ga0316217_10001959_pt1 | contig 25726 bp, 16 predicted proteins | sample 1anoAmetaG_FD_203633 | JGI IMG/M metagenome (GOLD analysis project Ga0316217, IMG submission 203633) | Freshwater microbial communities from Trout Bog Lake, Wisconsin, USA - 1anoA | ecosystem: Environmental > Aquatic > Freshwater > Lake > Hypolimnion/Profundal zone | place: USA: Wisconsin...
ATGTCTTTGCATTTTTGTCGTAGTAATGATTTATAATCTCTTTGAAGAAGTTAAAAGTTTCCGGGGATTTTTTGATCTTTTGTTCCCACTTTGATCCTTTAAACTTGCCACTTGTTTCTATTACCAATTTGAAAAAATCTTTTCCTACCAACTTACACACAAACTACATCAAAGCCAAAGGCACGAAATTGATCTTCATATCAACATTTATAGCAATTGTCGCCTTTCCTCGCTTCTTGTCAATAGGCACATAACACACAGTTAAGTACCTATAGTCTATCTGTACGTATTTCGAGTTAACATGTGGGGTGTATTCTAGTTTTTTGCACAGCTCAGGTTTATCATGAATCGAACGGCTGTACATAAAGATAGTATTATTGTGGTTGAGCCTGTTATATCCCAGAGCCTCAAAGAAAGCCTATCTGAATGACAGAAGCGGCAGATCATAGACACAGTACCCGATTTTGTGATTACGGTCAATTAGTCTCTCCTACTTAGCCTCTTTGATATCCTTCATCAGATCAGGATAGAACTCAAATTCCGCTAAGACAGTCAGGAATATCTAGACTGGAATCTCGATGACTTTCTCCATCTTAACTCCAACTGTGTTGCCTTCTCTTCTTGTGCTGATTGCAACTCCGTCATCCTACTCTTGGAATATCCAATCTTTTGTTTACATTTACTTGACGAAATGGAGCATTTAGTCATATTCGGTCTTAAGATTCTCGAAAAAGTCAACAATCTACTGCTTTTATAGATTTTTATCCTAAAGAAGATTGAGATCAACGGACTTCATGAGATTTTATGTTTCTTTGAGGGGGAGTAAACACTTATCTATTTCGTGATCTTTGTATATTTTTTTGGTTGTATGGTAGCCCTACCTAACTCTCTGCCACTTCTCACTTTATATCTGCCTTTTCCTCTCTTCCTCATGCCTTTGCATGATTTTTGAGAGATCAGCCTAGTTGAGATCAAACTCATAACCACAGGCGAAATTGACCAAGCAGTCATGAGACTAAGGAGTTTAGCTTTCAGCCTTAATTGATCTGTTAGATATCGTCATGTCTTTTTATTTCTAATATCGTTGTTGAGAAGCACAGCAAATGCCCATTTGCAAACTCTTGAATTAATTATACAAATAGTTAGAATCTGTATTCAGATTGCCATCATTGGAAAACTAATTTAAGTGTGTAATTTTTACGAAAAAAAGGGATATAGTAAACAATCATATTAATGCTTTGTATTAAAATAAGCAACCATGAAAAAATAGATTTTTTTCTACTACTCAAACCAATTATTAATAAGTTAATACCCGAGAAGATAAAACTTCAGCAGCCCCTAAAAATTAACAGTTATTTAATCCTAGAATCACATAGACTCAATTCTCAATTATATTGGAGTTATCTATATCTTTGAGGCTTGAGCTCTATCATAGCTCTTGATAGTTACTCTTACTCTTTTTTCAAGACACTCAACGACTTTTTTCTGGTTAGGATTCCCCGAGTGTTTCCATTCACGTTTTCACTGATGGGCTAATACATTTATTCTTCCTCTTCTTCCTATTTTTTTATCATTACCTCGTATTCATTCGCCTGTTTCCTCTTCCCCTTTGGCCCCCTTTTCTTCTTCTGCACTTCCTCGAACTCGAAGGTTTAGTCAGACTTCAATCTGCCTTCTGATTTTAATAGAGTTTTTTTCTTATTCTTAGTATACTTATTACTTCTCAAAAAATACTTATTCATAAGATTCCTCCAAAGTCTACACTAATCAGGTCCCAGAACATTATTCTCTAACTCTTCGTCATCAAAGATTTCTCTCGAGTCGATAATGGGTTGATACTTTCTAGAAGCTATAGAATACATACCTCTAGTTATCTTTCTTTTCATGGCTTCTCGCGACTCTAAGTTAATACTAGCGTAGATCCTGTTTATTGAAAAACTTTAACATACTCGCTTTTTGTAGTTCGGCTCTTCCAGCTTGCACTCTGCTTCGCCCTACATCATCATAGCCTATCCTGCAGCACAGTTATTCTTTGTCACTTCGATCCTAGTCTGTTTTTACTGCTCTCCAAATCGAATAGAATGGTCAATATCCTCCTGGAATTGTTGCTCATGGGGATTTCGGATGAACCGGGTGCCTTACATGATGGAGGCTTCAAGGTTGGACTCTTTGGAGGAGTGCTTTAGCGAAATATCATGATTAAAACTAGAATAACCTGAATAAAATTTGATATGAGGTCGTTTTAAAGATTTTTGTGAAAGATACTAATGATCTTCTTTTTACAGAGTTGATAGCTTCATATTGAAGATGGCATCTTCAGCACTTTGGACTGGTTTTTCCTTTGAGTTGGAGCCAGCCAAAGGGTTGCATGAAAGGTCTTCTTACATATTGTATGGTTGCCTATAAAACTGAGTATTTATATTGTGGTGATTTCATAAATAGTCATACTTTTTTACTCAGAAAACCGCTAAATCGACCAAAAGAACCTAACTGCTATAAACTACCGCAGAAATGAAAAATTCTCAGCCACCTTATTTTTTATTCAAGCTTCGCCATTTTGATTCAATGAACCTCGTTGATAGACTTTTGTAGGTAAGTTTTTGTTAATATAATGATCATAGTTGCTGTTGTAGCATAAGTGCCAATCGATATTTAAAATAAGGTCAATCAAAAGCACAATGACATCTCTTGTTCGCAGAGTTACGAAGTTACAGGCCAAACTTTAAATCCTCTGCTCCTTAACCTCTCAGCTTGAGATTGGAGTCGAGTCGCAACATTCCGTAGATCACTTTTGATGTCGATGTTGGTATTCCAAAGCCTCTCAGCAATTACGCTCGCTCTTTGTATCGTTTTCATTTCAATCACATATTTGCTGGCAGTCTCACCCCACATACAAGTTGTTCCACCAATCACATTTACATTGGGAATCACTGGATTGAAACCATACATATTCCTCCAGTTATGGTAATCTCCGAAGACATTTCCACTTGGATCATTGAACCCACTATCTAGGTAGACTACGTCTTGACTTGAGAGAATAACCTGGTTTTTGCGACCTGACAGCTTACTTTGGTTGGACTGGAATCCCCACCAATGGAGAACATCATCATCTTGGACTGTAAGATCACTGGTTTCGTTGGTCCAATAAATAACCTTTTTAGTGCTGCCTGTTTTGTTCCTGAACTTATCCTTCTGCTATTGACGATAATAATTAGCTAACTGCTGATAGCTTTTAAACCCTTTAGCTGCCATAAATTCTGAAATCGATGGTCTTTGCTTCCAGCAATCGTAATCAACTTCATCCGAACCGAAATGTATGTAGCTATCATCAAAAATGCTGTTTACGTAGGTTAGCACTTTGATGACCACCTCCCAAGTTAAATCATTGGATGGGTCAAGTTGACCACTATACTTTCCATTGCAGTTCAAAGCAATGGAGCTGTATTTAGGACTTCTTCCCCAAGAAAGTGAATGGCCAGGAGTATCAATCTATGGCACAACCCTAACTCCTCTAGTTTTCGCATAGGATATGATAGTTTTGAGGTCATTTTGGCTGTAAACACCATTAATGCTGCCAAAATCACTTAGTTCAGGAACACTTGGGACGTACATTGGGAAGCTATCTTAATCCACGATATGCCAATGTAGAACATTTAGCTTCATATAAAGCATTCCATCTACTAATTTTTTGATTGAAGTTAGGTCCAAAAAGTGTCGTGAGGTGTCAATCATTAGCCCTCTCCAAAGAAACTGTGGACTGTCCGAAATTGTGATAGGTAAACCAATAACTGTATAGGTACCATTTGCTTGCTTGTTGAAAAGCTGCGAAAAAGTTTCAAAAGCTCTAAGAAATCCAACATAATAGTCTGCTTTTAAACTCCAATTGCCTTACTTCGGAAGAGAAAGTGTGTACTTCTCCTGCTTGGCATCTTTAGCGATGTACTGCCCTGCATTTACAACATTAATCACAAGCTCGCCTTTAGTTTGGTCTGTCTTAGAGCAAGCAAAGACGTTGATTTGATAGAAGCTAATGATCTGCTGTATCCCAATCGCTTCTTGCCCACTAATCTTAAATTTGATATTGCAAGGATAGACTATATCCTCAGTGCCTTCAGTATCATAGGTATAGTTGACTGGCTTTGGCCAGAGTTTGTTAGTTGTGCGGGAAAGGACTGACAATGTGCAAGTAATTAGCAAAAGGACTGCAAAGATCCTGAGATTATTCATATTTGTAAGAGATTAATAATTAAGATCACATTTTAATCTCAATTGGAGAATAACTTAGTTTTAATCGGATATTAGAAAATGTCTAAAAAATTATTTCTGCTTGATTTTGGTCATTGGAGATGACTATAAATCTATGCTAAGGTATTCTATTTTATATTAATTTTTTCTAAATAATCATCAATTCAAAGTTTCCTTATTCTGGACCCAACCTAAGAGATTCGACAAAGTTGCTCCAGCTCCATACCCCACTCTTTCTTCCAGATCGTCTGTGCCCCAGTTTAGGTATGCAAAAATAGCGCCGAAATTCTACTTGAAGATTCCTCTCAGATCCTTAACCTTTATCTCTGAGACTATCTGATTCCCGAAAATCAATCTGAGCTTTCTAAGCTTGACCATAGCTGAGTAAAGATTTTTTTACCAAATTAAGGAGTGAAGTCGTTTGGAACCACCGTTTTGTAGAGATAATCCTCATTGAATTGGGAAGGTTCAGGGATGCTATCTAGTTTGGCGTAGATAGTCTTCAACACCCAATCCATCGGATATTGACCTTATTTGGGTGTTAATAGCATTTGAGCATAGTTAACATGGCCTATTTCGCTGATAGCTTTTAGAATAGTTGCGGCGTTGAGCTTGCTTCATTAAAAACTATTTACGATGCTTATTTTGTAGAGACATATTGCATGCTATAAGCATAGGTTTAGAACCACTCAATAAAATTGCCTCCAAAAAAGTCAGTAAGCTGTTTGTATGCCTAAAGTGCGTTGCGAGTTAAGATAAATAGGTCAATCGCAAGGTACAGGAAGCATCTCAGAGTGTTGATGGAAGGAGATATCTTGTTTTTGTACAAGATCAACTGCTGTAAGAGCACACCCACAATTTCTTAATTAGCAGAAAAGTACTTGGAATGTGTGAGCTAGTCAAAGCATAGGAGGTGTACAAGGAAACAGTTGCCAGCACAGTCCTTATTTTCTTTTCTTCTTCTTGCTCTTCCTGCAAACTGCTCAGAATCACATTAACCACTTTCTACTCAGAGAGTGGAGTTATTCCTATTAAGTACATTTACTACAATATCTACAGAAACATGACTGTGCTGTCATCAGCTATTTGTGTGCATTTTTTTTCAAAGAGATGGCTCAGTTGGCTATTCAGGTGTGGGAAGTTGAGGCCATAGATTTGTTGCTGGGTGAGAGTTGGGTAGTGCCTGAGCAAAGTTAACCAAATACGATAAAGCACGTCATAATTTTAAAGTGAAAGGTTTTCAATATTCATCTGTATTAAGAGAATAGTCCCTTCATAAATAACGCTAGATTATTGAACAATCGGCTGCTAGCCTTCCAGATTGACACTTTGCCCTGGAATAGGATAATTATTTTTGGTTTGGCCAAAGGCCATGTGCATTATACATCCCAGCAATTAGCTCAAACATGAAACAAGCAGTTCTTAGTTATTGTTGCGTGAAATGAGATTGCTAATTCCTTTGACGATCACAACGCCTATAAATTGTGAGTTCGATGATTGATAAGAGGTGCTGATTAGCTTGATTATGAGGTTTATGATGGGCCATAAAAGGGTTGGGTTGTTGACGAAGTGCTTCATTTTCATTATATTTAGGATGTTTGTTATACAGGGAACAAGAGCCTAAGTATAACAGCCATCGAAATCGTAACTTTCACTGAGAAGGGACTTCAAGGCTAAAGCTGACTGATAAATCACCTAAGGGGTGGTTACTTAGTTTATAGGAGAAGAAACTATTTGTACCAACAAATCAAAGCAGCTTCTCCCCATTTTTGAGTCCAAATACGTGTGATATTTTCGGATTAACTTAGAAAGTTCTTTTAGTCTGCTCATAGAATAGAGCAAAGAGAGTATTTCGCAAACTTGAGTAATGGGTAAATCACTGTCATTGCATATTTGAGGGAGGTATATCACTATTTCGATCAAGTTAGTTATAATCCGGTTTCCTAAGGTCCCCTGCTCTTTGAGGACATTTATTTGCTCAAGCATTCGCTTAACCATAGTCAAACCTTCTTCCTTGAAATTTTTTATCAATAGTCTGCACAAAGTGACAGAATTTTCGTAAGCCGTTGGCTAACTAATCTGATCTACAATAGCGATTTAGACATCCTAAAGTATTAGCTCTTCCAACTATGCTCCCTTCTCAGTCTACCAAACAATCTGACTAGTCATTATCTCGGAAATGATTCCCAACAACATTTTCTGAATCACTGAGGCTTGGTAGACCTACTTGAAAACTGTGTAACATTGAATCTGAATCTGATTGTTGACTCCATTGTTTGACTTTTTGCAGTAAATTGACGCCTGAAAATCAACTGGCTCAGTATAATAGGGGTAAGTATTGATAGTTTTGGAGTTGGCATTCAAGATGGCTGAGATTAGTTTGTCCTTGGCGTATTTTCCTGCAGGGATGTTGACCAGTAGCATAGTGATGAGCATCTAAAGATATTACTTGAGGAAGCTGGCAAACAAAAAGGGGAAATTATGCTGTATTTTTGTGATAATATCAAAAATACCAATCATGTATTTCTCGACCTCTTCTCTGATATCAGAAGGCAGATTGCCCAAAGTGAGGATATTGTCATACTCTCTGAGCTTGAAAACCGATGACTTTATTATGAGAATGATCTAACCTTCACTTTGATAGGAAGAAGGCATGGAAGATAAGGCGTAAAGCATGATTTTGTCGGATTTCCTTGCCATTTGCAACACGGCTAAGGTTACTTAGTTGTTTCCTGACGAGAATGCCTGTTTCAATAAATTTTGCATCAGCTAAGATAACTCAGCCCCTCTCGTGACTATTGGAGCTATGAACTGTTTGAAATCGTTCTAACTGTGAGCGATTCTTTTGTTACTGTACTATTTTATGATCGACTTTAACATCGAAAACACAGGTACTGTGAGATGGTGTTTTATGAACTGCTATGGAGACTTTCCGGCCATCTGCGCCATATTTTGCAGTGAGGTCAAATAAAACTCATGCATTTCAGGGTACTAGCTCGGATACGAAGATCTAACCAAAGTCTTGAAAAGAGCATTGAAGTGCTTATAATGGCGCATATCGTGTAGAAGGCACACTTGCATTATTGCCTTTCTTAGTTGTTATTTGTTCATTCCGCTTCTGAGTGTTGCCTTGCCTCGGTTGGTCCAGTTCCTCTTGACGACATTTGTGAACAACAGAATGGAGGAGAGCTGAAGTTGTGCTTGATTGCTCTGCGAGTAGATATCCAGCAGCAAAATGGGGAATTCCGCTTGTGCTTCGCAGTTGGTGAGATAGACGTTGGCAATGTGTATCTGTTGAGGTAAAGCTCCTGGGAGATAAATGGCGTTGAGGGCTTAGACTATGTGATGGATGTTGATATTTTCGGCCATTGAAAGTAAGATTATAAGAGTGGCAATTGAAGAATTATATGGAAGTATATAGCTAGCGCAAATAAAGCAAGAAGCGCTGTTCCAACTGCAAAAAGCCATTTTCATAAATAGTGCAGCATTTGCGTCTTTTTAGCTATAAATGGTTTGTATGCCTTTGCATGAAAAGATGGAAATAATGAAAATCACTCAACCTCGAACATTTTGCTGCATCAGACGAATAAACGACTAATACTCTTTCAGCCTATCTTTCTTCTATCCCAGCACACTCTCAACCTGCAAAGACGATTTATCCAAGTCGAGTTTGCTAGTATTTATTCTGAAACTACTATTTTACTTTGAATTGGAGTGATCTCTCCTCGCCAGCCGCTCTTTTATGTTATGGTTTTATTCTTTAAGACGCTTGTATTAGCCTTTGAACTTTCTTAATTCCTACATAAACTACATCCTGTTTTGTTCATCTCTCTCCAGATACTCTGAAAGTTCTTGCTATTCTTGAGTCTCAAGCTAGTAGATCTTCAAAGAACCGATTCTCTTCTGTCTTAAATCTTCATTTTCTGTCTTCAAACGATCAATTCCTGGATAGTTTATTCTTATTTTTACGAATCTTTCTTTCTCCAGTTCTGCAATCATGCTTTTCAATTCACTAATTTTAGCCTCAATGATTCTGGTTTCTTATAAAGATGGTGCACTTTATGAAAGCTATAGTTTTAGTTGCTAATATTGAGCTTTTTCAGAAGCAAGTGCCAGCTCTAAAGTTGATTCTTTTCTATTTTCAATTTCTTCTATTTTGCGAAAAAGCTCTACATTTTCTTCCTCTAAGTCATTACATTGCTGAATGGTGAGAGGTTGGCTATAGCCATGATATCTCATTTTTTCCTCTACATCTGGGTTCTAAATTTGTATCTGCTTTATTTACTCCAACTGAGATACAATATGGGCTTTTATATCTTCAATTTCTCCAATTAATCCGATTATCTCTGCGAAAATCTTTTCCTAAGTGTCAGCTAACACTCCGCGCTTATTCTTCAGATATTTCAATGGAGACATTTTGCCATAAAACGCATTATTCTTGCCTTGTAAGTAAGTTTAAAGCGCATAATTGAAGTTCGGAGTGCGCTAGTGAACCGCATAGCCACTATAACTCTTGCCACTCATATGGGGCAAGTAAGTTTAAGAAGTGACCATCTCAATAGATTTGTTTACATTTTTTCCAGTTGAAGTTATGCTCTTCGGACTTAGTGGTTGCATCAATAAGTTATTGCAATATATAATTTAAATAAATGGCTTCAATCAACGAACTTAAAGAAGTGCTCAAATAGACTCTCGAAGAGCGGGGAGTCCTCTCCCAAATCAGGGCTAGAATAAGGGCTGAAATTTTTAGTACTCTTAATGATACTCCACCAACTAGACCAGATCTTTCAAATGAGAATCTTCTCATCAATGAACTCATTAGATAGTACCTCACTTTCAATGGCTATCAACACACTTTAGCTGTCTTTTTACCTGAAAGCGGGCAACCCCTCAATCCCCCTTTCTAAAGAAACTACATAACAAAGCAGTTAAAGATTGTCTAAGACAGAAAGAGCCAAGAACTGCCTTTGATTTATGGCCTAACATTCGGCAATAAGAAACCAATCGAAAGATCATAATAATGAGGCAATTGATACTCTGCTTTTATCCAACATAATTAATATTTATCATCTTATCCTTCTAAATCTTTTTTACTTCAAAAAGTCAACTGTAGTCCCTAAGTCTTTTGCTTGAGGTCGATTTGTACGAGGCTGTAGGGTTTTGCGATACTGCTATCTTTGCAAGAATTTGTCGCTTTCAGCACCAATAATCCTCTCAGTTTTGAGCTTTATCAACTTCATTTCTTGCATAAAGTTACCGTAATTCTCAGAATTAACATCTTGCGTGTAATTAAACTGCAAAGACTGCTTCATAGAGTTACTGTTCTTCAATCCAATTTTTAAATTGAGTTCGTTGAAACTTTCTTTTCGTTATAAGGTTTCCTATTAGCTACATAAACTTGCATTATCTTAGCAAAAACTTTACAGTATTTTTGAGTCTTTTCTTCCAAACAGGGAAACCCTTGGTCTTTCATCGTTTTCCTCCTCTCTTTAGATGCTAATTGCGCTGAATTAGTCGAATGAGGCTGAGTATGGGGCTTAGCGAACTCTTTCTAGCTCATAGCACCTGTTAGATAAATAAATTAACTGCTAATTGGCCTTATTTTTGGCTTACTTCAGCTCTTGAATTTGATTTCTGAGTCTCTAATTCTCCTACTGAAGACTTGATACGTTCCTATTCTGCTTCTCAATGATACAGTTTAGCTATTCTTCTTTAGCTTTGCTCATTTCCACCTTTCTTTTCATCTGGTTCAGCTGAACTTATAAGCTATCTTATTCTATCGGAGACTTCAAGGTATCCAAGCTTAGGGCTTTCATATCGTCAATTTGCTTATTCTAGGCGAGGACCATCAACTTGATTTGCGCTTTCATCATACCCACTATTTTATTGATGCTATCGATTTTGTCTTAAGATGTGAGTTCTTGCTTATCAAACAAATGAGTACCCCAAAGATTTTTCAAGAAAGTATAGCCAATGAGCTCCTTCTAAAAGGAGCTGGAAGTCGAATCATTGAATGCCGAGGTTTCTTGTGCTTCTTGCTCCCACATTTTTTTGGACTTGAACTAAGTGGCCATTCCGAAATTAACGTCTATAATCAATAAATATAGATTGAAAAAGACTGCAACTTATTGTAATAGTGTTGCTTTAATACAAAGCTGGTTAGCACAAAGATTCTTAAACTATCATCAGAGTATTCCCTCCCGGAGCCTCTGGCTGTCTGTTTGATCTATGGTTTAGGCCTCATTTAATAGATCCTACTTCTAAAATGATCTGCGACAGACTGGACAGCTTAAATGGGTTTTGCACCAAGAATCGAGGCAATCTTGATGAAAGATATGAATGCAGACAGTTTTTCGCAAATATTGGGTTTCTCCGAATTCGAGGAGACAAATGGAGCATATCTCAGAAGCAATATGCTTATTCTCCATCTCCTGCAACTTGATTTTGGGCATATAAGCATCCAAATGAGAAATATCTTTCTCTCTCGTTTAATTGGTGAAGAATAGCTGCCTTCGCCTCCACTTGTAGACGACATAGATGATCGCTGATGACAGAACTAGCAAGAAGCAACTTCCTAGTATAAACAAGATCTTTACCATCATTCCCCAAAAATCTAATTCTGTCACTTGGACTGTTATACCGAGAAATTCTGTGCCAACTCTCGTTTTTTTGAGCCCTAATATGAAGCCTTCAGTTTCACCGTTCGTTTTAGTTCCGAATAACATAAAAGGGGTATTTAGGACTAAACAGTTTTCGTTGAGTGTCCATACCTTCCCGCCGATTTCCGCGTTTTACTTAGTCAGCAAATCAATGGTCCCATTATCATCCCAAACGTCAATGTTAAAATCGCTAGTGCCACTTTTTTCTTGACGGCATAGATTAAATGAAAGTAAGGTGTAGGTCTAGGTGCTGCCGATGATCTAGAAAAAGGTGTAGGCTTAACTGCTGATTTCCGAAGTGAACTCAACTCCATCCTTCAATCTCGAAGCATTTTGGGAGCAACCCCCAATAAACCCCAAATCGCAATCGCAAAAGCCGTTCTCCAAACAATGTGAGTTCGCAGGACACAACTCATCAGGAAGATCGTCATAAAGCATTAGAATAGAACTCGAGGGAGGAGTGCATCTGAAATTGATGGGGATGGCGAGAGAGAAGAGAGTGCAGAATAGTACGAATTTGTTCATAGAGAATAATTATTAAAGTTAGATTATCTACTATAAATGTTTAACTTGGGGTATAAGGGACGCAGGGGAATTATAAATATACCTGATTTAAAATTTTATGTTCAAGTTTTTGCTGAGACCTGTTTCCTGCCAATTCTCACAGCAAAATGTTAAACTTGACAAAGAGTACCAAAAATTGTGGGCGATCTGCAAACCTGAGCTCAAGAAGTACATTTTCTGTGGAGTCATCACTGTGCTCCATGCGGGCGCATTCATGTACCTCCCCAATATCTACAATGACATCAATGAGCTGATGGCTCTCAACATAAATCAAGTGCCACAAGAGGTGCTACTTCAAACCTACGCCTTGAAAGTCTCCAAATGGGCCGGCATATTCGGATCAGTGGGCTACCTCACCTATTTGCGGAGGTACGAACTTATAGATGTATCTAACCGCATTAGCGTCAGATTTAGGACTGTGCTTTATAACCACATTCTCAGCAATGACTCCTATAGGAGAAGCCAATACGCTCAGGCTTGTGTACACCACTTGGTCACTGACGTCAAATCAGTAAGCTAGTTCACTGGAGAGATCGTTATTATGGGAGCCAGGGGTACTTGCTTTCTCATTGGAGGAATCGGATGTTTGCTTTACTATTCTCCCTATCTCAGTATCATTTCAGTAGGGATCATGTCCATTTTCAATCTCTTCTTTCGCAAAAGAAACACTTTACTAAAACTTCTGAAATAGCAGTAGAACAAATCGTTGATACAAATAACCGAGTTTGTAGCTTAAAAGTTTCACAGTCTCAGACTCATTAAAATTAGTAATACTGAGGAGTTCGAAAGATACCAGTTCGCAAGATAACTGCTCAGGTTTTATGAGTATGTATGTATTTCAGTATTTAGTCAAAACAGGTCTCAAAAGCTAATGGACTTAACTTCGGCTTTCTAGAAGGGTTGGGGCTTTTTTCACTGTTTTCTGTAGCAGCTGCGGGAGCTTTGATTACTTCGTATAATTTGACCAACTTCTCACTTATTGCGACTTCAACCTATGCACTTTTTGTCGCTCTTGGCTTTAGATCAGTCATTTCATTCAACACTGAACTTATGAAAATGATGGCAATCTATGCTAACATTGAGGCTAGAGTCGGTCCTGTGCATAGTCATTAACTGTACAACCAACCCTTCTTGGACAAGTGCATAGTCGAGTATGAAAAACAAATCCAAGATCTTTAGAAGTAGCGCTATGATTTAGTGTCAAAAGGAGCAGAGATCAAAATTTAAAACCTATACTTCTCCTACATCGACTAATCTGGAGAAAAGATAGGCACAATCCACTAAAATTTAAGCCTCCATATAAAACCTGGCTCAGTGGTGGCCTTAGTCGGACAGAGTGGCTCAGGAAAAACAACCCTCTTGAACATCATAACAAAATTATAGTAACCATAGTTCGGAAAAGTCACCATCGATGGTGAAGATATTCAAACCCTTTCCTTCAAAGATATACAGAAAAACATTTCTTACGTCACCCAAGATTATTATCTGTTTAAGGGGACTTTTAGATAGAACCTCAAATATGGAAACCAACACTTCTAAACCCCTGATGAGCGTCTAATCTAATGCCTTCGCCAAACCAATGCTTATGACTTCGTCTCCGCAAAAGGCGGATTGGATGGATTAATAAATGAGCGAGGCAGTAATTTGTCGGGAGGAGAGAAGCAGAGGCTGATTCTGGCAAGAGCCCTGGTTAAACGCCCTCGACTTCTGCTGCTTGACGAATGCACCTCAGCCATAGACAGCGAAAGCTAGAAGATTATTATCAATAATTTGAAATAGAACAGAGGGGATATGACCACTATTTTAATTTCTCATAAGTTGCAGCCTTTTGAATCCATCATCACTGAAACAGTAAGGCTCAAACGTGATTGATAAATACTCTAACCTTAATTATATAGTTGTTAACTTAAGACCAACATTGCTCAGCAGATAAAACTCAGTCAAGAGTCAACGAAATAGAATTATTGTTTACTACTTCCTATAAAAAGCCTGATACTCTAGTATCCTTTTAAATCTTTCTGTCTCTTCATTTTTGTTTATTATAGATATCCAAAGAATACTAGACATATGCTATCACAAGTGTAAAACTCTTAATTCAGCAGAGTGGCTTCCTATTTTGTTAAGTGACACATTGTCATTGCTCGAAGAACCTAAAGTAGTGCCAGTTACCGGATCTCTAACCCAATAAGATCCAAAGTTGCTTATTTTCGCTTCTTTTGTCAAAGACACAGTCATTTGCGAAACGGAAGTAAGACCATTAATAAAAACAAGGACATAACGATTGCCCGAAAGAGGACCTCCCCAAACTTATTGCCAACCCTTTTAAAACTACTCATGACGCAGCAGTTTTGCTTGCTGTTTGAGTTGGTCTTGACTTATTTATAGCAACTAGTCTTTCAAAATAAGAGAAAGCTTTGAGCTATCTATGCTACTCAAAGGTGCCTGAAGTTTAAGTGGCGACTTGAGGGCAATCCACGCAGCAAGTTGAGCCAAAAACTCATTAGTTTGGAATGAAGAAGAGAGGGATCCAATGTCATTCCAAGAACCACTTCCAGCGTATACTTAGTTACCCAATTGGCTAACCAAGACTTTGCCCAGAGTTTACCAATCTTTGACAACTTTAAAAGCAGAACTATCCCAGCAGTTCGCTATAGATGAACCCCAAATCTGCACTAGATCTTTGTTGTTATTATTGATGCTTATTACGATCTTTTTGCCTGTTTCTTGCAGATACTGACTCATCAAAGTAAATCTCGGTCGAACTCCCTGCAAATTCTGGCTATTGTAAATAGTCACCCACTCTATTCTAGTTAAAAATAAATCTACCCCCATTCAGCATACGTCAAAGAGTCTATTTTCTCATATCCTGAAGAGCCAGATTTGCCTAATCTCGTCTTTTGCGCAATATCGGTCCCTAGACCGACTTTGATTCGTTTGCTATTGGCATAAGTGATGAAGTTGAGCAGCCCATTAGGGAATTTACTACTATCTTCTGAAATTTTGCCTGAAGTTGCGTTTCTCTAGCCCTGAGTGAAAATAACTTTACCTGCCAACAGTCCTCCAAGACCAAAAAGTTGAATCCCTTGTTGATCAAACCTGTGACTCCTGCCTGATCGATTTGGGCCTTGAGCACATTCTCCTCAAAGCTGCAGCCAAGCTAAAACGTCGAGATCACAAAAGGAGGGAGTAGAGCTTGTCCATTATCTAGCGTAGAAATCTGGATGACCAAAACAAGAATCAAAGCAACAACACTCAACTTATTCATATCTATAACTTTATAATAGCTTGATTCGAAGACCAATTAATGAGATAACTAACTCAACAATCATTTTTTAGAGTGGACGGTCTACCAATAGTTGTTCAGCTATGTTGACCCAAGTGTTGTTTTCATGGAAGCTGAGCCTTTGGTCCATCCAGCCGGGCATACTTCTCCATACTCTGCATTATACTGAAAGGCCTGCAATAGTCTCAAATATTCAGGCACATTTCGACCCACTCCTAGATCGTTAATGCTCACATGTCTTAAAATTTGTTTGTTGTCTATGAGGAAGGTACCTCTGAATGCCGACCCAGCATCATTTAGGACACCATAGTCAGTTGAGATCTCTTTTTTGATGTCAGAAAGCAGAGGAATATCTATTTTTCCCAGTCCCCCAGCATTCCTAGGCTCCAACGTCCATTTCCTATGCGCGTAATGCGAGTCAATGGAGCAGCCAACAACTTCACAGCTGTTTTCTCTGAAACTTTTGGCGTGATTGCTGAACTAAACGATTTAAGTGGGACAGACGAAGGTGAAATCAAGAGGATAGAAGAAGAGGATCAACCATTTGGATTTATAATCATGGAGACTGAGCTATTTAAATTCGTCTGTCGAGGAGATCCATGAATTGGCTTTGAAAAATGGGGCAGTTTTGCCGATGACTGCCTTTATCACTTGGCTTGACATAAGATATTTTCATCAAAAATCGCAATGACTGCTGAAATACGTCAAAGCTTATGAGTAGTTTAAAATAGCTTAATCTGTAGATATCCTTTGAAAAAAACTACAGACATCACAGATTCAATTGTAAGTTAGATCTACTCCTGATAAATTTGACTTACATCGATTAAAGATGGAGTTAGTACACTTTGAAAATACTCTGATTGGAATGAAGATTATGTAACATTTATCAAAAATTACTATTTCGAGTCATTGGCCATCTTTTTGTGTCATTTATCTTAACTTGCGTGCAGCAGAGGTCGGATCCACGAATTCTAAATTCTTCCTTTGCTGTAGATAGATGTTATAGGCTATTGCGATATGATAAGATTGCCTCGTGAAAGGTTTGCTTTCATTTTTACCCATTTTGCTCACTTTTTTATCATCTCTCGGCTTTGACTTGGAAAGTTGGTTTTTGTTTTGGATGTCTCCTGAAAACGAGAACTCTCTTAGGTTGTCAGAAGATAGAGATTGGATGTTTGGAAAACTGTTCTTTAAGTTTTCCATGGTTACATTATGGTAATTTAGGCCTGGATCCAAACTAGTCGCTTAGATGCTGCTGGTTTTTCCATTTCCTGTAGCTTTACTTTTGGATGACTTTGATGCTACTTTTGAGTCCTTGGCTAACAATTATCCGTTCTCTCTCCTCCGTAGATGTTTGGGATCATGGGACGTATTCCTTCCAGAACGACCTCCAATCGTTTTGTTTTCTGCTAAGCCTAGAATGTCTAAATCTATGGGAAAGTCTAGTTGATCCAAATTTTAGTCAGCCTACTGGGCTTCATAGAGATCTTGATATCCTGGATAGGGAGGTAACTTACTCATATTCGTTGCATTCAGAAACTTACAAAAGAGTTTAGTTATTTGGCTGATTTATTGGGCTGGAGTAAGTCTATCCTTGTTTGTAGCAATGGGAGGCTTCTGCTCCCCATTTTTGAGGCCAGTGAAAGCATTGGATTCAGTTTCCTAGGAAAAGGACGATGTACCTCGTAATAGTGATATCGCGAAGGTTTTTTTTCCCTCGTTCCTTTCCTGGTAGAATTTTAGTTCATAGGTCTGGCTATGCGCTATAACACAATGTAAACAGTATAATGGTGGTTGGGATTATTATTTGGAATCTATAAAAATCAAAGAGAAGCCACCCACGCTAATCCAATTTGCTATTTGAGTTTACAGGCAATTTATTCGAGATTATAACTGTAATCGAAGCAACTTGGTCCAAAAGCTACGCTAAATGAAATTTAAAGGTCCAATCTTGGAAAATAGAATTGATCATCTATTTTGACTTTTGACTTTGTCTGCTTTTATGGTTGAGCAATTTAGCCTATTTTAATGGACTACATCGACATAATCAAATAAAAAGTCAAGAGTGAAACATGAGAGAGAGTATTTTGTCCGAAATTGATAGTTAGTTATTATCTTTAATATATAGAATCACTTGAAGCATTATTCAAAGTTTTTCCTTTTAAAGTACTTGAGCCGTGTGCTTAAGTAGCTCCTTCTCAGCATTTATGAGCCTCTGGCTTTGATCAGAAGTATTTCGACCCAATGTATCTCTTCGTGCAGTTCCTCCAGTTAGTAAATTTTTGAAGAAGTCAGTCACTTCTTCCTTCTTCCTTTCAAAAGGTTGCGCAGAGTCTTTTTAAGTCGGCTGGCTCGAAGTTGTGGAAGATGTTGCTTGAGTTTGGTTGATGTACTTCTCGAAAAATTTGGAATCTTCCTCGACAAGGACTTCCTCTTTGGTCTGCCTCTTAACTGTAGGCTGAGGAATAATCTCATTGTAAGGCCTACTGACATCAATTTTCACAACTGAGTCACTAATCAGCGATGGCTTATCATATCCAAAAGGGATGAAGATAGCTTCTTAGTTTACCACGTCAGGCCTAAATCTGAAAGGAAACTGGTAAGCCCGGTGCAGGACATACTCGTAGAAAAGCCCAAGGTTAGAGTTGTTTCTGATTGACGTATAGATGAGCGATGCTCCGTCTGAATTCCTTCATTTGTACATTTGACGCATAAACTTCGTAGATGGTACATTATCAACAAAATTTTGGTGGTTGATTCTTCTCTGATGACCTGGTTTTGCAGATCGCATTTGTTGACACACACAATAAAAGGGACGCGAATGCTATTAGTGAGCACACCCTAGGGTAGAGGCAAAGTGAGCTGCTCCTAATCCTGCTCTTCGAAATTCAAGCGAGCTCTTGATAAATGATTGAGTACTTCAGTTTTCCATTTTAGTCGAACTCAGGCTCTCTAAACTTCTTATAGTAATTCTACACTGAATAACAGCAAAATTACAGTTTTTGGCCATCTCTTCAAGATCTCCGATGGTGAGTTGTGCCATTTTCTGGAGCTAGTATATAAACTTGATCCATTTTTATAGTTCGATGATGAAGTTCCAAGGATTAGTGAAATCAAGCATGACCACAAACACACTGTTCTTGAGCAGACTGGCCTGAGCGAGCTAGCTGTAAATCGAAGGAGACTACACCTCCTCAACCATGTAGATTTACAACTTGGCATGGGTTCCTCTATTATGCGATTTGTACTGTTGTCTGGATCATGCATGTCTATGACGTTGAGGTATGCGTAGTCGATGCCTGTCGTCGCCCCTTTCACACGCATTTTGTTCTCAGTTGATTGGCGTTTGCTGTAGAGGGTCGTTTTGGCGATATCAAAGAGAGAGTCAACGAGTGACCTCTTTCCTGAGTGTTTGGAGCCAAGGATTATCATTGTGCGGTTGCCGAATTTACGCTGCGAACGAGATTCGTTCAATAGCTAAGACCACATTTGATTATTTATATCACAGGAAATTGAGATTGCAATCTTTGCTACGACATTTCAGCTGCCCCAAAATGACCAATTATTGGCAACCAAGGTATAAAAATGCCAAACTAACAGTATCTCTTGTTTGAGAAAACCTTAATCTATTTTTAGCATTATAATGATAAAAACTTCAGAGGAATAACTCAAGGCTGGATTCTGGAAGGTCCACAGGCATAATGACAACAGGTACTATCTAAATCTCAATCGCATCATCAGCCGCACTATCTTTGTTGACTAGGTCCCACCTATCTGCAAGTATTGTAAAGCTTACCCCTTCCAATAATCATCGGAGATAAAAACGAAAGACAAAGAGTGCTAGCTTTGCGGCTCGATTAATTAAACAGCAATTAAACTGCAAAATCCGCATCCTTTCGTTGACTATCAATGGTATTAGGACCATTCTTACCTTTTTCCCTTGAAAAACAAGTAATCACTAAAATCGCTCATTATTCTCTGCATAGACCCACAACTGGATTAAGAAAGTTTAGAGATGCTCTTCGAAGGGTTAAGTGTCAGTTTAAAGTAATAATCGAAACAGCAATACAGTGTAGCTATACTTTTCGATAAAAGTTTAGGAATACTCAATTTGGCTAATGAAGAAGAACCGTAAATGATCAAAGTTGCGGATTAGGGTTCAGTAAGGGAAGTAATTTAGCAAAATAAAATTGTTCTGCAAGGCAAACACATTTCACACTTAAAAACTGTAATCTAGGCCATTAAAAGCTACTAGAAAGAACCTACGAAATCATATCACTCAATTGTGAATGTCATCAGCAGATACAAATCATTTTAGTACAATTCTTTCACCATTTTAATGCTAATTAGCTCAGTACCTCAACATTTTATACCTTTTCCTTCCTCTTCGCTTTATTTGATTGCGTTATTTGTAGCCCAACACAATTTCAACTCCTCTCATTATCTGGAACTCAAGAATACGTTCCATTAGCTTTACTTCTTATCGGGCTCAGACCAACCAACAAAGCTCTACTACAAAATCTATGAAATATTGGCCCTTATTTCTGAAAACGCCATCCACCGCAAGATTCTTCTGATCAAAAGCAACCAACTTTACTCAGGCACTATCCAAAATCAACCTCATGGCCTTATATCAACCAGATCGCACTTTATCGAAGTCAAAACTGCAAACAACAATCCACACTGTTTGCAGTTCCAGCTTTAGTACTTTGATCAGTCAACCCAGCAATGGTGTATGCTGGTCGCAAACTTCAAAGACAAGGGCAGTTTCAGAAGCTAGGCATTGTAGAAGTGTGTTCTAACCAACAAGACATTGTAACATATCATCCACAGATTTTTTTAGCTGAGGGCTCAAAAAAAAAGTTGCGAATTCAATTATAACTTGATAAGGGAAGGAATCGAGGAATACAAAGAGAAGTTTTAGAATTCAACTAATTATATGCAGGGCTTATTGCAACATTTGCAAGATTACTTCAAAGAGTTCCAAAAATAACCGGAGAAGCTTATAGCGCCTTTTGAGTATATGGGTACGATTTGGCTCTAACCTGTTTTTTGGCCCATCCTCATTCAGAACCGCCTACTTTATTACTCTCATGGCTTCTACCCTATCTAGGCGTCAGATGACGAACATGAAGATCTTTAAGAAGTTTAACGAATGAACCAGCAGATACTATAAAGATATTACACAAGGCGGAGCAAAAAGCTGCACTTGTTCTACCGCCTCTGCTGGGAGAACAGAACCTTAACAGTTCTATAGAAATAAATTGATTGCTTATAATATTCTATTTGAATGAGTTCTAAAGGAAATTACTTAAAATGGACAGGAAGACTCGCTGAGGAGTTTTCTACCAAAGGGTTTGAATTGGCATCGACGGGACACTCGTTCCACAAACCTTTTCTGAACTAAACGCTGTCAGTTCAACAAAATTAAAATTAGATGCCACAGAATTACCGTAGATACGCCGATTCAATTGAAGCCAAAAGGAACAATTACAGCTATTCATCGAATACGAACCTTCACAGCTATCTCTCCAATCTTCCCTTCGTAGAATACAGCCACAACTCTCAAAAAAATGGTTGTGGCGAGCAACATGGCCTAAAGAAGAAGTCTGTTGTCCATGATAGCAAAAAGGGAAAAGGGTGCCACTACTGCCAGGATAAAAAGGAAACAAGGAAGTAATAAAAAAGTATATAAAATAGGCCTGTCATAATTAAAGAGGTCTAAAGAATTTTTGTACCACAGCCAACTATCATCAGGTAGATCGTGAGGCCACCAGTGGTGATACATCAACCACAGTTTATAACCAATCCTCCGCCCCAGGTGCATGTCTTTCCTGCAAGAATAACCAGAATCTAAAGTCAGACAAGGCCAGCTTCCGTCGGAAGAGTTCACTTCAACTACACATCACCCAATTTCAGGCAGATCAAGGTACAGCCGGAGATAAAACATTCAGTTATCTTAACTCCGAACAAAAGAAGAGAGGGTGAAAACACGCCTTATAAGTTACTGGATTTTTCTATGAAGAAACCTGAATAGCTCAATAATGAAAGCACTCTTCATAAAGTTGAGAAGGTATTTTAGACTCCTAAAATTATAGTTCGGTCACCAATCAAATCTGAAGTCACATTCCAAAAAGATTAGTTTCGAGACAACGAAGAGTATGATAACTTCATAACCTCCCACTTTATAGGTTCAGCGGCCTCAAAAGAAAACTCTAACAGCCACATTCAGCAATCACCTGCTAACAGCCAACGTCGGAAAAGAATTTTCAAAGAATAGAACCATGAGAATTTCGACAAGATGAACTGAGCTGTAGAAATGATATTTCTGGTTTTATCATAGATTCCTACATATTGGATTCAATTGACTGTTAAAAACTTTTTAATGCTTCTCATTAATTCATGAAAAATAAACTTCTTATATCTTTCCTTGCAAGAGTTTTGATATTATTATAATTTGTACTTAATGCGCAACCAAGTAACTGCGAGTTCAACCCCTCTTTGTTCCAACAAGATGCATCCCCTTTCTCACATTTACTTCTGCACTAACTGCGCTAACAACACAACCCAAGATCTAAACAACATTCTTTTCTGTGAAGACTGCCATCCTGAATACAAAAGCAAACATATGGGACATTTGTTCGGAAAAATGGCATTTGACAACAACTCTTTCGTCACAATCTATACAGAATTCAAGAGCACTATTCTCCGGTCCACAAGGGCTGAATATTTCTCTCAATATAAAACTAAAAAAGGAAGTGATAATGCTACTTAAATGAGGAACAGCTTCAATAGTGACCTCGCACGCACAACTGTAGCGTTTAAAACCTGCCTAATAAGCTCAAACAAACCTTCAAAGGATTAGTTCGCTTAGCAAATTTATCGAGAATGGCTGATAAAGCATAAGTTCTGGGCACAGAAAAATGCTATTTCTCTTGAAATAAAGAGATAAATTTAAGAATTCCTTAAGTGGGCTTTTGAGGGGAATAACTCCTCAAACAAAAGCCCATGGGATTTTCCAATAACTTTAGGCGCTAGCCCCAAAATAAACTAAAATGAGTTTGAGCAAAATATCAGCAGGCTAAAAAATAATGAAAGAAAGATAAGCAAAGAACAAAAACTTGGAGACTTATTCATTCATATCACAAGTTGTTTTACAGTAAAATTTTCTGTATATAGAATTAAGATATCTAGAAAGGAATCTAAGAAATCAAAAAGATATAGAACCAACCAAATGCTCTTCCGTATCCTTTTCTGCTCTATTTAGCTAAACTAAAAATTTTGGAGCTGCATACCTAAGGATCCTAAAAGATGAAGAAGATTCTAGCTGAACAATCACTCCCAATAGATGACAATAGGGAGAAAGAACTTTTCTACTACTACTCTGCTATTTCTTAGTGGAAGATGGTTGAGGATATTAGCACAGAAGGAAAAACAGCTAAACTATTCTACTAACCAAGAAATAAAAAGCATTACAAACTGATAAACCCTAAGAACTACATCAAATGCCTTTAAGAGGCAATCAAGTTTAGCGGAGATAAACCAAATCCTCTTTATTTTGCCGCAAAGGCTATTGGCCACATTGTTTTAGGCCAAAACAATGAAGCCTAGGAAAACTTTGAAAAAGCCAAAGGAATCCGCAGTGATGCTATTTTATGCAACAGGTACTTTAACAATTTGCAACGCAAGTAGCAACTCAACAAAGCTTTAATCAAGGAATCACTCAGTGATAGAAGCACATAGTATATTTTGAATCTTAGCAAGCATTTGAAGAAAGTTAAAGAGTACAAGGAACTAAAAATATACTATGAGGAGCTAGTGGCTCGTGAACCCAATAATCTTAGCTTCAGGCTCAAGAAATTTGAAAATTTCTTTAAACTCAAAGATAGAGATGGAGCCCAAGATGAATTAATTGAAATAAAGAAGCTAAATGAGCTATCTTAGGAGGAGATAGTTGAATGCTAGCGAAAGATCTAGCTACTAAAAGCTCGGGAAAACTAAGATTACAACTACTCTGATGCGTAGGGAAAGTTTGAACATATTGCTTCCGCAGGGAAAGCTTCTGCCACATATTGGTATAATTATGCTGCTTTTCTATTCAAGCATAGAGAAGAAAGAGAGAAAAACTAGCGAGCTTTGATGGCTATTAATAAAGCTCTCGAAATAAAACAAAAACCGCACTTTTATGAGCTAAAATATTTGCTACTCTTCCTCTCCGGAAACATGGAATAGGCTAAAAAAATGCACCCGTTCATAAACCACGCTACAGAGAAGTTCAAAATCATGATTGAACACGTAAATGAAAGCTGATGATCTACGAATCTGGATAATAGAAGCTTATTAACCTTTGAAACAATATACTTTTTACATATCATTTCTACTTATTTCTATGATTTGCTCTGATGTAAGGGTAAACCCTTTCTACTTTGATTTGAGGTACAAAACGGGACTTTTATTTGTAAGGTCGAAACTGGCCATTCAGAAACATTTTGGCCTTTTTGTTCAGTTCTTTAGGTTTCACAAAAGTGTTACAGAATTCATGTCTAAAGCTTTCTTCCTAATTTCCATAATTTTAGAAAATCGAAGACCTTGGAACACCAACAACTTCTTTTTCAGAAATATTGAGCAAACAGCGAGTTAAAAGCTACAAAAGATATGGATTTTTGTCATGAACTATAGCGTCATCGAATTACTAATCCTCATTTTAACGATCCCGCTTAAAATACAAGGTCAACCCTCTCTTTTTCTACTCCTCTTAGAGAACCTTTTCTTTGATCTTCTCTGCTTAGCTTTAAATATCAAAGAAACGAAGGACGTTTTCATCTTCAATTGTCAACTAGCAATTATAGCTATTGTCCATGCAACTTACAATCACCCACAGCTTTAATTCCCCGTTTACTACTCCGCATTAGTTCATACATTGGTACTCATTGACTCCAACCCTCATTAAGCTGTTTTCACAGTGCTAACAGCATACCTTGAGATGGAAAAATTTAGTCTACACTTGAATAACGTGGAACTTATAGTAGTTCCTGTAAATGATAGGCAAAGTCAGTGCTTTTAGAGGACTAATAGTAAGACTTTTTAATCTTTACTCGAAACTGCTACTTTAGACAGGTATTTTAGCTATTCTGATCATGTTATCCTTCCAGCGGTTGATTTTGAAAGATAGCTGAAAATTCTAACCTACAAAGATCTCACTTATCTTGAAGATGTAAACGTATCCTTCTTGGATGTAGCTCATAACTTTTTCTTAGTCAATCTTATCGAATCTCACGTATATCCTACACAGACCGACTGATGTATAGTCCTTGGAAAAGGCATCCTGTAAGATTGTAAGCTGCACTTATTTTTACTTCTGGTTGATCTGGTTTTTGTAAGAGTCATGGTTTACTTTGGTTAGAATCCCCATTATTGACATCTCATTTATATTTTCGCAGATCTTACTGCGGACGTCATTTGGGGTGTATGTATATTAGATTAGTTTTTGATCTGTGTATACCTTACGAAGATCTATTTCTGAGAAAGTGCTTTCTAAGGAAGTTTAGATCAGTTTGAAGAGGGATTGGTAGAAGGGGAGCTCAAGCTGAATGATGCTCGACTATTGGGTGAGGCAGAAATAGATCTCATTTTTGTATAAGTAGATCTTCAAGCTGGTGAAGATGAAGAACTGGTTTTTTTCCTTCTTGGAAAGAGAAATAATCTTGTTGAAAGGCAGCAAAAAGATCTAAAGGTAGTTCTTCTTGTTTACTGCAAGTACTCGCTTGATAGGGTTTTGCATTCTACGACTATAGGGCTCATCCCTTTGAAAGAAAGATTTATTCACTGTGGTCTGGATGATTGGAAAGTAATACTTGTTTTTCAGCTACTACTGCGGATGGGTTATCTCTGTAATATTTCCAATGATAGCTATCTTGCCTTGAAAAGTCTCCATGTTGATGTCTTCGTATAAAGATAGCCTCCTTTCGAAATTGTTTGTTAGTTTGAGCAGTGAGATATAGTTATAGTATTGCCTTATCATGAGTTCCGTGAGGGTTTGTTCGGAATCGAAGGGATTGAAGTTTTGGCTACTGCCTTACATTCTTTCTGTTATATTATAAGGCGCTAAATCTCCACTTATGCCAATACAAATCAAATGCATTTAGCTTTTGAGGAGATCTGGTTTTAATTAAAAAATTGGAATTTGGAAGATTTCGTTAGCTGGAGCTGAATGTTCTAGATTGGAAACAAATTTATGAGCAGCAGATCTTCTGAATATGGCGGGAAAACAGAGATAAATCAACACAGCATCAACAAAATTAATCTGTAATTAATTATAGATGTCTGGAGTTAAAAAATATCGCAAAACCAAAAAAAATTTCCCAGCTTAATCGCATTCTTAATCATAATAATCGGTTTAAAAATAATAACCCTCCAAAGATCCAGCTCAGCTTGCGGAAGAACATCTTTTAGAAGTACCTTTGTAATGATTCAGTCTTTGCTACCCGATGTCCCCATGAAAAGACCACTGAAGTGTGACCCAAGGTAGATATCCAACCTGCCAGAGCAAGAAAGAAAGAAGATAAGAGCCTAGCATCCAGAAATGAGCTAATATTTTTTCATGACTTCGAGAGATAAGACTAAATACTTTCATCTCCTCAACTTCCAATTCAGGTAAAAGGTGAAGCCAACTGAACCACCTGGCTCAGCCCCAAAGAAAAAAACCATCACCTTCAAAAAAAGATTCTAAATCCTGAGCTTTAGGTAGAGCGAAAGATGTGACCAGTTAAAAAAGCGAAAGCCGTATACGAAGCAATATGTAGCCTCGCGCCAAGGAAAGCCTAGGTAGCTGACCAAGACTCCGAAGGTTAGTTGATTTTAAATATTTATCTTCATCATGAATCGCCAGTTTTAAGCAGCTATGATTAGAACAATCAATACAAATGGCAAATAATATAACTTCCATATCTTTTAGGAAAATTTCGGGGTTGGGGTT
>Ga0316217_10001960_pt1 | contig 25718 bp, 25 predicted proteins | sample 1anoAmetaG_FD_203633 | JGI IMG/M metagenome (GOLD analysis project Ga0316217, IMG submission 203633) | Freshwater microbial communities from Trout Bog Lake, Wisconsin, USA - 1anoA | ecosystem: Environmental > Aquatic > Freshwater > Lake > Hypolimnion/Profundal zone | place: USA: Wisconsin...
AAAGCTATGCCCTCAACCTGGCTGGGCTCCCACCATCTCAGGCTGGGTGGGTCAATTCTGGAGAGCAGCAAGCTGGGTGGGTCGATTCTGGAGAGCACACCCCTGGCAGTTCACGAGAGCGCCGAAGCGCCGGGGGGGTAGAGAAGTGTCATCCAGGATTGATGGCTGGTCGGCTTTTCAGGAGCGCAGGTGGGGGAATTCTCGCGAGCGGCCGGGATCTTAGGGCGATTCGTCTGGAAAGTCTTGGCCAAGGCCGTTACCCGCTCTCCTGCATAGTAGGCCAGTAGGACCTTGGCCCTCTCGATGCGGGCTTGCCCTTCGGTTCTGGATTTCGCAATGGTTTCAAGTTTGGACTTGGCTTCTGCATCGAGCACAAGCTTGGCCCGTATGGGTATACGCCCCATAAATCCTCCGATGACCTACCTATAAGCGTAGGACATCGGAGACATTTAGCAATGTTATTTTGGAATCTTTCTACTAGTTCCCGGCGTGCTTGCCCTTCCCCAGGGTCACCGTGAAGGTGCTCCCGTGGTCCGGCTCGCTCTCCACCTCGACCTTGCCGCCGTAGAGGCTGGCCAGGCGCTTGACGATGGACAGGCCCAGGCCCGAACCAAGGATGTTCCGCGTCTTCTCGTTGCGGATGCGGCTGAACTCGCCGAAGAGCCTGGCCTGCTCCTCCGGGCTCATGCCGATGCCGGTGTCGTGCACCTGGATGCGGATGGCCTCCGCCTCCTCCTCGAGTTCCACCGTGACCGACCCGCCCTCGTGGTTGTATTTGATGGCATTGGAGATGAGGTTATTGAAAAGCATCTCGAGTTCGCCGGCGTCGGCCTGGAGCAGCACCGGGCCCGGCGGGATGAAGAGGAGGGTCACCCCCCTGCCCCGGGCCAGGGCCTGGTGGGTCTCCAGGCTCTGGGTGGCGGCGGCGCACAGGTCCAGCTCCGCCAGGGTCCGCTGCTTCTGGCCGGATTCGATGCGGGTCAGGTCGAGCAGGTCCATGATCAGCTTGCGCATGCCCTCCAGGCGGATCAGGGACCGGTCCAGGAGAGGGTCGCAGGCGCCCAGGTCGTCCCCGGCGGCCGGGGAATGGACTTTTTCCTTGAGGATGTTCAGGTTGCCTTCCACGGCCGCCAGGGGCGACTTCAGCTCGTGGGCCAGCACGGACAGGAACTCGAAACGGATCTGCCGGCGCTCGCCGGCCAGCTTCCGGGCCTGGGCCTGCACCATGTAGTGCTTGGCGGTCTTGTGCACGGCGGCCTTCACCTCCATGGGGGTGAAGGGCTTGGCCAGGAACTCGAAGGCGCCGAGCTTGGTGGCCAGCACGGCGGTTTCCAGGTTGGCGTAGGCGGTGATCATCACCACCAGGGCCTCGCACTTCCCGTCGACGAGCTTCTTCAGCACCTCCAGGCCGGACAGGCCCGGGAGCTTGTAGTCCAGGAGGATGAGCTGGGGAGGGTCCTGGGCGATGGCGGCCAGGGCTTCCTCCCCCGATTCGGCCGTGGTGATCCGGAAGTCCACTTCGGCCTCGATATCCTCGTAGCGGGTGGTGTAGCTGCGCAGGGCCCGCTCCATGGACATGCGCATGCCCGGTTCGTCGTCCACCACCAGCAGATGCAGGGTCTCGCGCATGGGTTCCTCAGTGGCCGTGGTGCTCGGCGGTGCGGGGCAGCTTCACCCGGAAGGTGGTGCCGGTGGCCCCGGCCGCCTTGTCCGCGTTGGAGACGACCGAGATATCGCCCCGGTGCAGCTTGACGATGCCGTAGACCACGGGCAGCCCCAGGCCCGTCCCCTTCCCCATGAGCTTGGTGGTGAAGAAGGGTTCGTACATCTTGTTGAGGTTTTCTTTCGGAATCCCCATGCCGGTGTCGATCACCTCGATGGTCAGCCACGTGCCGTCGGCGCGGGTCAGGACCTGCAGCCGGCCCCCGCCGGGCATGGCGTCGTAGGCGTTGCCCACCAGGTTCACGAAGACCTGGATCATCTGGTCCCGGTCCAGCTCGGCCATGGGACTGCCCTCCAGGTGGCGGGTCTCCACCGTGACGCCCTGGGGCGTGGCGAGGTTGGCCAGGGAGGTCTGGACGACCTCGCGGATGTCGTTCAGGTCGTGGGCCACCTTGTTCTGGCGCGCGAAGTCCAGCAGACCGGCCACGATCCGTTTGCACCGGTTGGCCTGGTCCGCGACCATCTGCAGGTCCTCGCGCATGGGCGAGGCCGGGTCGCACTCCTCGAGCATCAGGTGGGTGTACATGAGCACCACGCCCAGGGGATTGTTGATCTCGTGGGCCACGCCCGCGGCCAGCTGGCCCATGCTCGCCAGGCGCTCGGAATGCATCAGGGTCTCCTGGGTGGAGGCCAGCTTCTCATTGGCGTGGGACAGCTTGCGTATGGTGTTCAGGTTGTCGTCGATGACGAAGGGCAGGCACATCTCGCTTTCGGCGAAGCCGTGGCCGATGGCCACGGCGTGGTCCCGGCAGGTGCGGTAGCCGCAGGCGCCGCAGTTCAGCTCATGGGCCTCGGAGACCTTGCCCATGTGCACCAGGATGGCGTGGAGCTGCGCAGGCTCCAGGGGCTGGAGGCGCTGGTCGTTGGCCGTGTAGCTCCGGGTCAGGTCCAGGTTCTGGAAGTGGTCGATGGTGCGCTGCCAGGCCTCCAGGTCCAGCTGCGTGTGGCGGAACCGGCTGTAGTGGCTGACCCGGGCCCGGCGCTTGAACAGCGTCTCCTCCGTGCTCAGGCCGGGCCCGGCGATGCAGCCGTTGCAGCTGAGCAGTTCCACCAGCCGGGCCTCCATGGAGCCCGTGGCGAACTCGCCCAGGACCCCCGTGAACCCCTTGATGCCGTCCGTGGCGACCACCTCGTTGGCCACCAGGTCCTCCGGGATGGCGGCGGCCTGCAGGAAGCCCCGGGTGAGGGGGAACAGGCTGCCCAGGTGGGGGTGGGGCGGATCGAAGTCCTGGGGCTCGCAGCGCTCGGCCGTGATGTCATGGCGCTCGAAGAGGTGGCGCAGCTCCCGGAAGGTGATGGCGGCGTCCGGGCCGCCCTGGGCGTCCGGGTCGCAGACCTCGGCCTTCTTGGCCACGCAGGGCCCCACGAAGACCACCTTGAGGCCGGGGTGAAGCGTGCGCAGGACCCGGGCCATGGCCACCATGGGACTGACGATGGGGGAAAGGTTGGGGATCAGCTCAGGGTGGTAGCGCTCCACGAATCCCACCACCGCAGGGCAGGTGGTGGCGATGAACTGGGAGCGGGGCTGGAGGATCATGAGCTGCCGGTAGCGTTCGGCCACCAGGTCCGCGCCGAAGGCCACCTCGGTCACCTTGGCGAAGCCCAGCTTGTGGCACATCCCCACCAGCACCCGGAAATCCATATCCGCCTGGAACTCCGCGGGAAAGCTCGGCGCCAGGCAGGCCGCCACCGGCGTCTTCGCGGCCAGGAGCGCCTCCACCTCCTTGACGGTGGAGACGATCCGCTTGGCCTTCTGGCTGCAGACCCGGATGCAGTTGCCGCAGCCGATGCAGCGCTCGGCCACCACTTCCGCCTGACTCCGGGTGATGCGGATCGCCTTGGCCGGGCAGGTCCTGACGCAGGTGTAGCAGATGCGACAGCGGTTCTTCACGGTGCGGACGAAGCCGCGGACCGAGCTTTCCCCAGCTTCGCCGTCGCCAGCATGGTCAAGCTCGTGGTACATGGTGTCGCCTCCACCTCAAAGTCTGAGGAGCCTCCGCGCCTCGGCCCGGAGTTGTTCGGGGCGGACGGGCTTGTCGAGGACCAGGTCGGCCTTGACCCAGCTGGAGGCCTCCTCGCTCCGGGGGTGGAAATCCAGGCCGGTTGCGGCCTTGACGGCGGTGAGGAGGATCACCTTGGTATCCGGGTAGAGGCGCTTGAGGTGGTGGCAGAGCACAAAACCGGAGTCCATGTTCTCCATCATCAGGTCCAGCACCGCCAGGTCGGGGATGGTGGAGAGGAGGGCCTCCTCGCCCTCCTTCTGCCCCTGGGCCTTGGTCACGTGGTAGCCCTCGGCGGCCAGGACGAAGGCCACCTGCTCAAGCAGGTCGATGTCGTCGTCGACGACCAGGACGTTCTTGGGTTCGGTCATGGTCCGTGCCTCCTACTGCATGACTGCGCGTGGGTGATAGGTGGTGTGGAGCAGCTCGTGGCTCAGGTGGCCCAGGGGCTCGCCCAGGAACTCGGTGTAGAGCCGCTGCACCTCGGTGTTGCGGTGGCTGACCCGCAGGCTGTCCTCGCCGTCGATGCGGTAGAGGGCAGCCATGCGGGCCTTCACGGCCGCGGGATCGGCGCCCAGGGGCTGGCCGCCTCCGTTGATGCAGCCGCCGGGGCAGGTCATGACCTCGATGAAGTGCAGGTCCTTGCGCCCGGCCCGGAGCTGGTCCATGAGCTGGCGGGCCTGGCCCAGGCTCGAGACCACCGCGGCGCCCACCTCCACGTCGCCCACCTTGACCCGCAGTTCCTTGCAGCCCTCCATGCCTCGAAGATCCTGGATCGTGTAGTCCTTCATCTCCTCACCCGTGAGCAGGAAATGGACGCTGCGCACGGCGGCCTCCATGACCCCGCCCGAGGCTCCGAAGAGCTTGCCGGCGCTGGAGCGCTCCCCGAAGGGGGTGTCGGCCCGCTCCGGCACCAGGGTCCCGGGGGCGACGCCCTTGAGGCGGAAGAGCTCGGCCAGCTCGCGGGTGGTGAGGACGTAGTCCACATCCGGCACATAGTCCCGGCCCATCTCGGCCCGGTTGCACTCGAACTTCTTGGCCGTGCAGGGCATGATCGAGACGCTGACGAGGTCCCGGGGGTCCAGGCCCTCGCGCCGGGCGAAGAAGGTCTTGATGACCGCCCCCATCATCTGCTGGGGACTCTTGCAGGTGGAGACGTTGGGCAGGAACTCGGGGTAGAACTGCTCCACGAACTTGACCCAGCCCGGCGAGCAGCTGGTGAACATGGGGAGGGCGCCACCCTCGGTGAGGCGCCTGAGCAGCTCGGAGCCCTCCTCCATGATGGTGAGGTCGGCGGTGAAGGAGGTGTCGAAGACCCGCTTGAACCCGACCCGGCGCAAGGCGGCCACCATCTGCCCGTCGAGGTCCACGCCCGGCCCGAAGCCGAACGCCTCGGCGATGGCCACGGACACGGCCGGCGCGTGCTGCACCACCACCGTCTTGCCGGGATCCGAGAGCACCCGCAGCACCTCGTCCACGTAGCTGCGCTCCGTGAGGGCGGCCGTGGGGCAGACCAGGATGCACTGGCCGCAGTTGATGCAGCAGCTGACGTTCATGCCCTCGTCGAACGCGGTGCCGACGAAGGCCCGGGACCCGCGGTTGATGAAATCGATGGCCGAGACGCCCTGGACCTCCTCGCAGACCCGCACGCACTTGCCGCACAGGACGCACTTCTCGGGATCCCTCACGATGGAGGGGCTGGAGACGTCCTTCTCCTTGCGCTTGCGCTCCCCGCGGAAGACCCGCTGGCGCACGCCGTGCTCCCGGGCCAGGCTGGAGAGCTCGCAGCCGCCGTTGCGCACGCAGTACAGGCAGTCGTCGGGGTGGTTGGCCAGGAGGAGTTCAACGATGGCCTTGCGGGTGCGCAGCACCTGGGGGGTGCTCGTCCGGACCTTCATCCCGTCCGCCACCGGGAAGGAGCAGGCGGGCACGAGCCCCGGGGCCCCCTCCACCTCCACCACGCACATGCGGCAGGTTCCCGAAGGCAGCAGGCCCTCCATGTGGCAGAGGGTTGGAACATGGATCCCGCCACGCTTGAGCGCCTGCAGGATGGTTTCGCCATGCTGGGCTTCCAGCGCTTGACCGTTGGCTTCAAGGGTTGGCATCGCAGGGCTCCCTTAGACGGGTTGCGTGAATTCGAGGTCGCAGCGCAGGCAGCGACGGGCTTCGCAGAGGGCATGGTCCTCGGGGAGGCAGAGGTCCACTTCCCGGAAGTTCCTGTGGCGCTCCAGCACCGGCAGGTGCGGCGGATGGGCGCGGCCTGCGGCCTCAACCCCCTCGTCCTCCTCCTCCCCCGCCGCGACCGGCGGCACGTAGTCGGTGGGCAGGACGACCTTGGGCAGGACCCGCAGCTGCCGCCCCGTAAGTTGCCGGTCAATCATGACGGCGGCGTTCCGGCCTGCAGCCACGGCCTCGATGACGGTGCCGGGCCCGGTCACCAGATCGCCGCCCCCGAAGACCCCCTTCCGGGAGGCGAGGCAGGACTCGGGGTTGATGACGAGCCCGCCCCAGGGCTTGAGCTTGAAGCCCTCCAGGGCACCGGTCTCGGGCTCCTCGGAGATGGCCACGACCAGGGTGTCCAGCTCGGCCCTGAACTCGCTGCCCGGCACGGGCACGGGCCGGGCCCGGCCGCTGTCGTCCCGGTCGCCCAGGACGTTGCGCAGGAACTCGACCCCGGTGAGACGACCTTCAGAACTCGTAACGGCCACCGGCGTCACCAGGGTCTCCAGGCGGATGCCCTCCTCGAGGGCGGCCTCGATCTCCTCGCGGTAGGCGGGCATCTCCTGGCGCGTCCGGCGGTAGTAGATGGTCACGGCCGTGACGTCCTGCTGGCGCAGGGCGACCCGGGCGGCGTCCAGGGCGCTGTTGCCGCCCCCGACGATGCCCACGCGGCCCCGGGCCCGCTCCTCGCCCCGAAGGTTGAAGGCCTTCAGGAATTCGATGCCGGGCAGGATGCCCTGGGCGTCATCTCCCGGCAGGCCCAGGCGCTTGCTCCGGTGGGCCCCCAGGGCCAGGTAGATGGCCTGGTAGCCCTCCTCCTCGAGGCTCTGGACGGTGAAATCGGTGCCCAGGGCCCGGTTGCATACGAGTGTAATGTTCTCGTTGAGCAGGCCGTCGAGCTCGGCGCCCAGGGTCTCCCGGGGCAGCCGGTAGGCGGGGATGCCGGCCATCAGCATGCCGCCGGGCCGGTCCTCGCGCTCGAAGACGGTGACCCGGTAGCCTTTCTGGCCCAGGTCGCTGGCCGCGGTGAGGCCGGCCGGGCCCGCGCCCACCACGGCCACCCGCGGGGCTCCCGGCCGGGCCGGGCGCACCGGGACCTTGAAGCTACGGGGATCAACCCGGTCCACCACGAAGCGCTTGAGGTCGCGGATGGCGATGGGCTCGCCGCCCGTGGTGCCGCAGCGGCAGGAGGCCTCGCAGGGGTGGTTGCAAACCCGGGCGCACACGGATGGGAAGGGATTGGCGCCCCGGATGGCCCGGTAGGCTTCGTCATATTCGCCGAGAGCCACATGGGCCACGTACTTCCACACCTCGGTGCCCACGGGGCACCCGGACTGGCAGGGCGCCCCCACCAGCTCCCGGCAGGCCCCGGCGGGACAGCGCCGTTCGTAGATGTGGGCCTCGTACTCGTCCCGGAACCACTTCAGGGTGGAGAGCACGGGATTGGGGGCCGTCTGGCCCAGGCCGCAGAGGCTGGACTTCTGGATGGCTTCGCCCAGTTCCTTGAGCACCATGACGCCCCGCATGCGCAGGAGGGCGTCCAGGCCTTCCTCCGAGCGCCGGTTCTGGGTGATGGCCTTGAGGATGTCCAGCATCTGCCTGGTGCCTTCCCGGCAGGGGATGCACTTGCCGCAGCTCTCGGACTGGATGAACTCCATGAAGAACTTGGCCAGGTCCACCATGCAGGTGCCCTCGTCCATCACCACCAGGCCGCCCGAGCCCATGATCGCGCCGAAGGCCTTGAGGTCCTCGTAGTCGCAGGCCACATCCATCTGGGGCTCGGGGATGCAGCCGCCGGAAGGTCCGCCGATCTGCACGGCCTTGCAGGTCCGGTTGTTGGGAATGCCGCCGCCCACCTTGAACACCACGTCCCGGATCGTGGTGCCCATGGGCACTTCCACCAGGCCCGTGCGCCGCACCATGCCGGAGAGGGCGAACACCTTGGTGCCCTTGCTGCCCGGGGTGCCCGCGGCCGCGAAGCCCTTGGCGCCCATGCGCATGACGGCCGGGATGTTGGCGAAGGTCTCCACGTTGTTGATGACCGTGGGCTTGCCGAAGACCCCGGACTGGATGGGATAGGGCGGCCGGGGCCGGGGCATGCCCCGCTTGCCTTCGATGGAGTGGATGAGGGCGGTCTCCTCGCCGCAGACGAAGGCCCCGGCGCCCATCTTGATGACGATGTCCAGGTTGAACCCGGTGCCCAGGATGTCGTCGCCCAGGAGGCCGTAGGTTCGGGCCTGGGCCATGGCCAGCTTGAGGTTCCGGATGGCCAGGGGATACTCGGCCCGGATGTAGATGTAGGCCTTGCTGGCGCCGATGGCGTAGCAGCCCGTGACCATCCCCTCCAGGAGCCGGTGGGGGTCGCTCTCGCACACCGCGCGGTCCATGAAGGCCCCCGGATCCCCTTCGTCGGCGTTGCAGATCATGTATTTCTGCTCACCGGGCGAGGCCAGCGCCATTTGCCACTTGCGGCCGGTGGGAAAGCCCGCGCCGCCCCGGCCCCGCAGGCCCGAGGCCACCACCTCGTCCACCACCTCCTGGCGGGTGCGGCCCGAGAGGGTCCGGTGCAGGGCCGAATACCCGCCCCGGGCCACGTACTCGTCGATGGAGGTGAAGTCGATGAGGCCGGAGTTGGCCAGCACCCAGCGCTTCTGCGGGGCCAGGAAGGGATGCTCGGCCAGGGGCCCCACTCCGGGCCACGGCCGCTGGCCTTGGGCGGGATAGTCGCCCAGGGCCCGGTCGAGGGGCGGGACGCCTCCGAAGAAGCCGTCCAGGAGCGGGTCCACCTTGTCGGCGGTGATGGAGGGGAAGGAGACGCGGGTGCGGCCCGGGAGCTGCAGGTCCACGATGGGCTCTTCGGAGCACAGGCCCACGCAGCCCACTTCCTTGAGCTCGACGTCCAGGGCCCTTTCCGAGCAGTAGGCCCGGATCCGCGCCAGGGTGGCTCCCGCGCCGGCCCCCAGGCCGCAGGTGCCCGCGCCCACGAGGATGACGGGCCGGGTCACGCGGTCCCGGCGCAGGGTGGCCAGGAGGTCCTCCAGGCGCTCACCGTCGAGTCCGGCGAAGGGGCCGCCCTTGAGGGCGGCGAGGAGGCCGGCGCTGGGCCGGTCCGGAAGGTCCCAGCAGGAGGGGCGGAGTTCACTGGACATGGTTCGCACCTCCCAGGACGCCGGGTTCGCGGCTTGCCTCGAGGATCCTCTGGAACTTCATGGGGGTGACCTTGGCGTGGAACTCTCCGTTGAGGTTCACCACCGGCGCCAGGCCACAGGCGCCCATGCAGGCCACCACCTCCAGGCTGAACTCGCCGTCCCGGCTGGTTTCGCCCGGGCGGATGCGCAGGGCCTTCTCGACCATGTCCAGCACCCGCCGGCTGCCCTTGACGTGGCAGGCGGTGCCGCGGCAGACCATCACATGGCAGCGGCCCCGGGGCTGGAAGCGGAACATGTTGTAGAAGGTGGCCACCCCGAAGATCTTGCTGGCGGGCAGGCCGAGGGCGATGCCAACGCGGGCGATGGCGGCCTTGGACAGGTAGCCGTCGGCCTCCTGCACTTCCTGGAGGATCGGGATGAGATGGTCCCGCCCGGCCTCGGGGTGGCCCAGAAGGACCGTCTCAACGCTCGTCAGGGTGGCCATAGGGGCGCTCCTTTGAGAGAGGGGGTTCCGGCACGGTCCAGTGGCCCCTTCCAGCGAGGAGTGGGGTTCCGACGGGCTTCCCGGACCATTCCGGGGCCCTTCCTGGAGGGGGGACTCCATGGCGCCGACCGTGACCTTGTGCGCACCACGGCATGTGGCCGCAAGGAAATTCTAGGGCCGAGGCGCCCCGGAATGCGTGACGGGGGTCACAAAGATGACCCGTAGGTCATCTTATCTTCGGTCCCGCGGTTGACGGGCCCGGCCGCAGGTAATAAACCTGGAGAGTCGGGTCCCGGACAGGTTCCGGGGCCGGTCGTTCCAGTTCCCCCCCACCCGACCGCGAGGCAAGCCCCTGAGCGGAAGGACCTGCGGGTCACGCAGTTCCTCCACCCAGGCACTCCGGGCCGGGCCCAAGCTCAGAAAGGGCCGTGTCATGGTTGAGCGCCTTGCAGTCGCGGGGACCAAGCGCCTGGGAGTCGTGGGCATCGTCGTGGAGGACCTGGAGGCCGCGCCCGCCGTGAACGCCATCCTCCACGCGGCCGCCAGCCTCATCGTGGGCCGGATGGGCATTCCCTACCGGGAACGGGGCGTCTCCGTCCTGTCCCTCATCGTGGACGGAACCACCGACGAGCTCAGCGCCCTCACGGGCCGCCTGGGCCGGGTGCCGGGCATCTCCGTGAAGACCGCCCTGGCCCGGGAGGTCCCCGACCACAACCTGGAGCCATCATGAGCTACGATCCCCATTCCCCCGATCCCAACGCCTTCATCTGCCACGAGGAGATCCAGGAGACCCTGGCCTGGGCCCGGGAGCAGGCCCGGGACCCCGCTGCCGTGAGAGCGATCCTGGACCGCGCGAAGACCTTCGCCGGCCTCGGCCACCGGGACGCCGCGGTGCTCCTGAACGTGGAGAGCCCCGCGGTGCTCGAGGAGGTCTTCACCCTGGCCCGCCGGATCAAGGAGCACATCTACGGCCGGCGCATCGTCATGTTCGCTCCCCTCTACCTCTCGGATCATTGCGTGAACGACTGCAGCTACTGCGGCTACAAGCACGGCAACCCCATGCCCCGGCGCAGGCTGGACCAGACGGAACTGGCGGCGGAGGTGCGGGTGCTGGAGAGCCTGGGGCACAAGCGCCTGGTCCTCGAGGCCGGCGAGGACGACGTGAACTGCCCCCTGGACTACCTGCTCGAGTGCATCGACACGATCTATGCCCTGAAGTTCGACAACGGCGCCATCCGGCGTGTGAACATCAACATCGCCGCCACCACCGAGGAGAACTACCGCAGGCTCAAGGCCGCGGGCATCGGCACCTACATCCTCTTCCAGGAGACGTACCACAAGCCCACCTACCTGGCGATGCACAAGGGACCCAAGCGCAACTACGACTACCACACCTCCTCCCAGGACCGGGCCATGCGCGCGGGCATCGACGACGTGGGACTGGGGGTGCTGTACGGCCTCTACGACTGGCGGTACGACACCGTGGGGATGCTGATGCACGCCGAGCACCTGGAGGCGGCCCTGGGCGTCGGGCCCCACACCCTGTCGGTGCCCCGGATCCGGGCCGCCGCGGGGGTTTCCGCCCAGCAGTTCCCCGACCTGGTGAACGACGAGGACTTCAAGAAGGTGGTGGCGGTGCTCCGGCTGGCGGTGCCCTATACCGGGATGATCCTGTCCACCCGCGAGCCCGTGGGCTACCGGGAGGAGGTCATCGCGCTCGGCATCTCCCAGGTGAGCGCCGGCTCCTGCACCGGCGTGGGCGGCTACGCCAACACGCCCAAGCTCGGCTTCGAGGACGCGTCGCCCCAGTTCGAGCCCTCCGACCACCGCAGCCCGGTGGAGGTCCTCAAGGACCTCCTTCGCGACGGCTACATCCCAAGCTACTGCACCGCCTGCTACCGGGAGGGGCGGACCGGGGACCGCTTCATGAAGCTGGCCAAGAGCGGCCAGATCGCCAATGTCTGCCAGCCCAACGCCCTGCTCACGCTCACGGAGTACATCGAGGACTACGGCGACCCCGAGCTCCGGGAACTCGGCGAGCGGAGGATCAAGGAGGAACTGGCCTCCATCCCCAACCCCAAGGCCCGCGCGACCGCCGAGGCCTACCTCGGGCGGATCCGGAACGGGGAAAGGGATTTGAGGTTTTAAATATAGTCCCAAGGGCTGATAGACTGGGCGCAAGCTCAGCCCAACCCGTGCTGCCGACCTGCGACTATCGTGAGGACCATGTTCAGCCACCCCCAGGAACAAGGCACGGCCCGCTTCGGGCTGAGGGGGATGCTCCTGGCCACCGCCGTGGCCACCGCGGTCTGGCTCGTGGCCGCGTGGGGCCTGGCCGGGTACGTCACCGAGCGGCGGGGGAAGGCGGCCATGGAAGAGGGCCAGACCTCCCTCCGTCAGCACACGGAGGCCACCGCCTCCGGGTTGGCCAACTACCTCAAGCTGCTCCATGGCATCCCCTCGGGCCTGGGCCGGTCCAGCGAAATCCACCGGATCCTCAAGACCTTTCCCGGGAGCGCGGCGGCGTCCACCCTCCCCCTGCCCGAGCGCAAGGCGCGGTGGACCGTCCGGGCCGACCTGAACCAGGTGGACCGGCTGCTCGAGCACGGCACCGAGGATATCAACGCCCTCAGCGTGCTCTGGGTCATGAATGCGGCGGGGGAATGCGTGGCCGCCAGCAACTACCGGAGAGCCGACAGCTTCGTGGGCACCAGCTACCTGGACCGGGAGTACTTCCGCCAGGCCAGGGAGGGCCGCTTCGGGCAGCAGTTCGCCGTGGGACGCCGGACCGGGGTTCCCGGGCTCTTCTTTTCCGCGCCCATCCTGGAGGACGGACACCTGCTGGGCGTCATCGCCGGGAAGGTCGACCTGCCCGACCTGGAACACTGGATCAGCCAGGCGGAAGCCTACATCGCCGACGGTTATGGCGTGATCATCCTGGCCCGGACCAAGGCCCTGGAGTTCCGCGCCCTGCCCGGCAACACGCTGGGCGCGCTGGGCAACCAGGCACGCAGCGCGCGCTACCAGCGCACCGAGTTCAAGCCCCTGGCCATCAGGCCCTGGAGGGATCCCCGCTACCCGAGCCTCCGGCGCTTCAACGACGGCCCGACCCCGGTGCTCATGGCCTCGGTGGCCCTGGAGGGGGAGGGCCTTTCCGTCACGGTCCTGGAGACCATGCCGGGCATCGTCGTGCTGGACCGGGACCGCCGGTGGCTCTTCGTGCTCCTCGGGCTCCTGGGCACCGCTGTCATCGCCTGCCTCGCCACGGTGGCCACCTATATCCGGCAGATCTCCAAGGCCCGGCGCATCCTGAGCGCCCGGCTGGCAGAGCTGGCCCTGGCCAAGGAAGCCGCCGAAGGCGCGAGTATCGCCAAGAGCCGGTTCCTGGCCACCATGAGCCACGAGATCCGCACCCCGCTCAACGGGGTCCTGGGCATGGCGGAGCTCCTGCTGATGCCCAACCTGAAGGACGCCGAGCGCCTGGACTACGTCCGCACGATCCTGGCCTCGGGCAACACGCTGCTCACCCTCATCAACGACATCCTGGACCTGTCCAAGGTGGAAGCCGGCAAGATGGAGCTCGCCCTCGGACCCTTCTCGCCCGCGCAGGTGCTGGACGAGGTGGCCGCCCTCTTCACGGAGATGGCCACCCGGAAGGGCCTGACCCTCTCGGCGCGATGGAACGGCCCGCCGGCCCCGTGCTACCTGGGCGATGTCATGCGCGTCCGGCAGATGCTCTCCAACCTGGCCAGCAACGCCATCAAGTTCACCGAGACCGGCGCCATCCGCCTTGAGGCCACGGAGACCGGGCGGGAGGAGGGGGCCGCGGAGCTGTGCTTCACCGTCGTCGACACGGGCATCGGCGTGGCCGCTGACAAGGCCGGGCAGCTGTTCCAGCCCTTCCTGCAGCTGGACAGCTCCGTGACCCGCCCGTACGCCGGCACGGGCCTGGGCCTGTCCATCGTGCGCAGCCTGGCCCGGCTCATGGGCGGGGACGTGGGGGTGGAGAGCACCCTGAACGAGGGCTCCCGCTTCTGGTTCCGCATCCACTGCCAGGCGGTGCTCGAACCCCAGGAGCCGCATGAGGAGATCAGGGCCGCCGCGGCCGAGGGCCCCGTGGAGCCTTACGTGCACCGCATCCTCCTGGTGGAGGACAATCCCACCAACCGCAAGGTCATCCAGGCCCTCCTGGCCCGGCGCGGCTACCGCGTGGACAGCGTCGAGAACGGCCTTCTGGCCGTGGAGGCCGTCACCCAGGGCGAGCAGATGCCGGACCTCGTCCTCATGGACTGCCAGATGCCCGTCATGAGCGGCTTCGAGGCCACCGAGCGCATCCGGTCCTGGGAGAAGGCGAACGGCCTGGGCCGCCTGCCCATCGTCGCCCTCACCGCCGGCGCTTTCGAGAACGACCGGGACCTCTGCCTCACCTCGGGCATGGACGACTTCGTCACCAAGCCCGTGGACTTCACCGCGCTGCCCAAGGTCATCGCGAAGTGGCTGAGGGTGGCGGGTTAGGTACGCCTCGAAGCCGTTCAGGGCCCGGTTGCCAGCCCTTCCCGCATGGCGGCCTCGGCCAGCCGCGGATCCAGGGTCACCAGGCGGACCATGGGGCGCGGAAACTGGGGGGCGTTCCTGCCTAGCCGTTCATCGAAGTGCAGGGCCGCAGCCAGCTGGATGGCTGGCTCAAGGAAGAGCCCATGGCGAATGGCCAGCCGACCTGCAATAACCAGGCAGGCGTCCACCTGGATCTGGATGAAGTCCTCCAGATCCTCGTCGAAGGCGCCTCCCGCCCGCCGGATGGTCGCGGCCGGCACCCCATCGGCCAGAAGGTCCCGAAGGAGCAGCGCGTAGGCCACGATGGAGAGCGAGCAGAGGGCAACGCCCTCCCCCTTCTCCTCCTTCAGGAGGCGATGCACCGGGCCGCTCTCCGGGCTTTCCAGATAGTAGGCGGCCAGGACGGAAGCATCCAGGAAGAACATCATCCTCCGCGGCGCTCCAGGAGGATCTCCACCGGGGTCCTGCCGCTGGTGGTCGTGACGGGGATGGCTTCGCGGTCCTGCGGAATCTTTCCGGACCAGGCAGGGTCAAGCTCACGGAGGGCCAGGAGCAGTCCCTCCCGGGGGGAGGGGGAGGCGGCGGCACGAAGCGAGTTCAGCCCGGCTTCCACGAGCGTGGCCAGGGCCTTCCCCATGGGAATGCGCACGGCCTTCTCCCGGGCAAGGGTCCGGGCAAAGGCGCGGACCTGGGCTTCCGTTGCACGGGACAGCCGCAGACTGTGAGGCTTGGGAAGGGAAACATCACCCATGGGAGCTCCTTCACCTACAATGTAGCCAGAAATAGTCCTCCCACAAGGGGCATTCGGGGCCAGGGACCTCCTCGCAGGGCTGCTCAGGTCACAGCCGGGTGCCCAGCCCCTGCCCCTTGGCCTCCAGCACCACCCCCAGCCCCGGCGAGGGCGGCTTGTAGTAGGCCAATTGCCCCGGCAGGCAGGACAGGATGGCCGGGGCGGCCTGCAGGCAGACCAGGTCCAGGGCCTGCCGCAGGGGCAGGTCCCTGCCGTCGGCCTTGAGCACGCAGGCGATGAGGTGGCAGGTGGGTCCGGCGCCCCGGGACCGGAGGAGCTTCTCCAGTTCCTCCGGAAAATCCTGGTCGCCTGGGACCTCGGTGGCCAGGCCGGCCAGGAGGGGGAGCTGGCCCAGACGCTCGGCCATCTCCTTGCGGCGCTTGGGGCCCTCCAGGCCCTGGAGGAAGCGGGCCCGCTTCTCCGAGGTGATGAAGGCGCGGGTGAAGGCCCGCTCGTGGCCGGGATCAGGCATCGCCGCCCCGGCCCGCCTTGAGCTTCTCGATTTCCAGTTCCTTGAGCCTGCGCTCGTGCTCCATCTGCTGGAGCCGGAGGTCGTGTTCCATGTCCAGTTCCTTCTGGCGGGCCTTGCTCCAGGCGGTGACGGAGACGATGATGGCCACCATGGCGAAGGCGCCCAGGGGGACGATGTAGGGGCTGTGGATCAGTTCGAGCATGGCGGTGCCCTCTCGTTTCGTCTCAGGCAGCGGGGTTCTTCAGGCTTTCGAGCGCCGCGAGGATCATGCCGGGATCGTCGCACGCATGGAGGTTCTGGCGGAAGTGGACGCCCCCGGGGATGCCCTTGGTGAACCAGCAGCCGATCTTCTTCATCTTGTGCAGGGCCTCCCGGGGCTCCAGGAGTTCCAGGAGCAGGCGGAAGAAGTCCAGGCACAGCTCGATGCGCTGGAGCTCGGACACCTCCAGGCCGGGTTCCAGGATCTGGCGGAAGATCCACGGGTTGGTGAGGGCGGCCCGGCCGATCATCACCCCGTGGCAGCCCGTCTCCCGGACCATGCGCAGGGCGTCTTCGGCGGTGTTGACGTCGCCGTTGCCGATGATGGGAAAGCTCGTCCCCGCCTCCACGGCCCGGGCGATGAGGCTCCAGTCCGCGTGGCCCTCGTACTGCTGGGCGCGGGTGCGGGGATGGATGGCCAGGGCCTTGACCCCCACCGCCTCGAACATCTTGAGGAAGTCCAGGTAGTCGGCCCGCTCCTTCTGGCTGTTGTCCCAGCCGGCGCGCATCTTGACGGTGACGGGCAGGTCCACGGCCTTGACCATGGCCTTCACGCAGGACTCGGCCAGGCGCAGGTCCCTGAGCAGGGCCGAGCCCGCGCCGCCCTTGGTGACGTTGGAGGCGGGGCAGCCCATGTTCAGGTCCACCAGGTCGGCCCCGGCGTCCCGGGCCATGCGCGCGGCGTCCGCCAGATGCTCGGGGATGCTGCCGGACAGCTGCATGGAGAAGGGGTGCTCCCCCTCCCCCGCCATCATGGCCTTTGCCTTGCGGGCGTGGCGGATGAGGGCCTCGCAGCTGATCATCTCCGAGACGGTGAGGCCCACGCCCCCCACCTGCCGGATCATGCGCCGGAAGGGCTGGTCCGTGATCTCGTGGAGGGGCGCCATGACCAGGGGAGGCTGGACGAGCAGGGGGCCGATGTGGAAGGAGGAGTCCGGGAACGTCACGGTGTCTTTACGGTGGTGGCTTTGAAATAGGAATCCTTGCGCATGGGCCGGATCTCCACGGTGAAATCGGCTTCGCGCTGGGCGAGGGTCCGGGGGAAGTGGTCCTTGAGGAGGGCCAGGGCCCCCTCCCCCACCTTGGCCAGGGTCGCCTCGTCCCGGCCCTCCATGAGGAGGATGGTGAGGTGGACGAAGGCCATCTCCCAGGCCCCGCCGGCCATGCGGAAATCGTCGCAGCGGTGGGCCCGGCTCTTGAGGTCCTGGAGCCGGCAGGGGGCGGCCTCCACCAGGAAGCGGTGGAGCTGGTCCCAGAAGGCCTGGAGGTCCGGTTGGTCGGCCACGGTGGCCGTGTATTCAAGGATGGTATGGGGCATGGCTCACTTTCAAAGGGTCGAGGCCTTGAGGTCCATGATGACAGCCTGGACCGCCGTGTCGTGCTTCCAGAAGAGGGCCGCCACCCTGAGAAACCAGCCAATCAGCCAGGCGTTCACCAGGACCGCCAGGGCCTGGAGGCCCAGCAGGGACCACACCCGCACCGGGGTTCCGCCCCCCAGGCGCCAGCCCAGCAGGAGGACCAGGAAGGGCAGCCCGGCCCGCACCAGGACGCCCCCCAGGACCAGGGCCGTCCACTGGAGGGGGTGGCTCCAGAAGCGCAGGAAGCTGATGCGCAGGTGGGCCCCCAGGGATCCCCAGCCGCCCAGGTTCCAGCCTCCGTTTTCCGCGCGGCCGAGCCGGCAGAGCCAGACCTGGAGGAAGAAGGCCGAGACCAGGGCCAGGCGGAGGACGACCCCACCCACCAGATCCAGCCAGCCAAGGCCCTGGATGCCGGTGGAGGCCAGTCCCCCCAGGCACCAGGACACCGCCAGGCCGATGAGGAAGAGGGGCAAGGCCGCCAGGGCCAGGGCATCCAGGAAGCCCCAAAACCAGGCTGACAGCCGACCATGGACCCGGGCGGCCCGGGCCTGGACCTGCCAGCCGGCCCAGAGGAACCAGGCCAGGGCCAGCAGGGCCACCAGGGGCACCCAGGGGCCGGTCCATTGGTCCTTGAGCCCGCCGTTGACCGCCAGTTCCCAGAGATCCCGCACGGTGAGGAGTTCCCCCCAATAGTTGGGGAGGGCGCTCCACCCGGCCAGGGCCTTGAGGTGGACGGCCCAGAGGGTGCTGGTGAGGACGTGGAAGCAGAGCCACCCAGCCAGGAGGTGCAGGCCCCAGCTGGACCCGCCCCCGGGCAGGGCGGCCCTCAGGAAGGACCAGGGGCCCTCGGGCGCGGGGGTCTCCCCCCCCTCCGGGGCCGTCCGAGAGCCATCGTCAAGCATGCGCATCCATTGAAACTACCACTCAGAATTTCATCTTCAAGGAGTAATCCCCGGAGAGGTCCACGCCCTGGGAGGCCCCGCTCCGCCCCTGGACGTTCACGGTGTGGTGTCCCTTGACCATCTGGATGGAACCGTTCCCGTCGCTTTCCACGGAAGTGGGGATGCCGTCCACGATGATGTTGGCGGAATTGGGGAAGGTGGAGACGGTGAGGTTGGCCAGGCCTGGCAGGTTGACGGCCACGGGCTGGCCGGGGCTGACGTTGACGGTCTGGCTCTCCCGCAGGAACACCCTCGGGTTGCTCAGCTCGAGGCGGCGCGCGCCGGGAGGCGCCTGGAGGCTGCCGCCCTCCCGCACCTCGCCCATGTCCCGGCCGTCGAGCTTGACGCGCACCGGGTAGGGCGCCGAGAAGCGCAGGATCCCGGGGGCGTTGGCGTCCACGGCCTTGGGCTGGGCGCCGACCCGGGTCTCCCTGGCGGAGACCAGGGTGAACACCTGGGTGCCGGGGGTATCCCCTTCCAGAAAATCGGTGGCGACGAACAGGTCTCCCTTGGTGCAGGTGAGGCGGTGCTTGACGGACTGGTCCCAGCCCTTCACCGTCAGAGGGGTCGTGCCCGCCAGCCTGGAGGCGTCCAGGACCACCGTGGCCCCTTCGGGGAAGGTGCGGATGGTCTCGTCGGTCTTCAGGGCTTCCAGGGCGAGCTTGGGCGGGGCGTCCCCGTCCTTGAAATGATAGTCCAGGGGGCGGTAGCCCTTCTTCTCCAGATGGAGGACGTCCCCGGCCTTCAGGACCAGGGGCAGCGGCGTCGCGCCCAGTTCGCGGCCGGCCTGGGTGGCCTTGGCCCCCGGGGGCAGGGTGTCCACGAGGATCTGGCTCGCCGAGCCCTTGCGGAACAGGAAGAAACCGCCCGCGGAGGCCACGAGGACCAGGGCGGCCACGGTGCCGTAGAGTGCGCCCTTGCCGCCCTTGAGCAGGGGGGCGCCCACCACGGACTGGATGGCCGGGGGCGGCGGGGTCGGGTCGTCCAGGATGGCCCGGCGCTGGGTGCTGGACACGTGCTCGGGCTTGAGGTTGCCCATCAGCTGCATGCGGTCGGTGCGCCCGAGGTCCCGGGTGCCCTCCAGGAGCTCCTTGACGAACTCCGAGCAGGTGCCGTGGCGTTCCGCGGGGTTCTTGGCCAGGGCCCGGGAGAAGATCGCCCGCCACTGCTCGGGCAGGACCCCTTCGGGCTCCTTGATCTCCACGGGGGGCTCGTTGACGATCTTGTAGAGGATGGTGTTGATGGAGGTCCCCGGGAAGGGGAGGCTGCCCGAGAGCAGCTCGAAGGTGAGCACCGCGAAGCTGAACACGTCCGAGGCGGCCGTGGCCACCCCCTCCTTGATCTGCTCGGGGCTGGCGTAGCTCGGGGTGCCCAGGAAGGTCCCGGTCTGGGTGAGGGAGGCGTCGTCCCGCTTGGCGATGCCGAAGTCCATGAGCTTGGGCCGGTGGTCCTCGGTGATCATGATGTTGCCGGGCTTGACGTCCCTGTGGACGATGCCCTTGTCGTGGGCGTGGTCCAGGGCCGCGGCGATGCCCACGCACAGGCTCAGCTTCTGCTTGAGCGTCAGGCCCTCGCCGCTCTTGATGTAGCTGTCCAGGGGCCTGCCGGCGATGAACTCCATGGCCAGGAAGGGGCCCACCTCGCTGTCGCCCACATCATAGATGGTGACGATGCCCGGATCGTTGAGCAGGCCCGAGACCTCGGCCTCGCGCTGGAACCTGGCCAGGAACTCCTTGCGGTCCTTCTCGCTGCCGATGGCGTCGAGCTTGACCACCTTGATGGCCAGCTTGCGCTTGATCCGGGGATCCTCGGCCAGGTAGACGGAGCCCATGGCCCCGGAACCGAGGAGCTTGTTGATCTCGTACCGTCCGATGCTCTTGGGGAAATTACCGGCTTCAGCCATGATGCTCTGCCCAACCTTCGCGTTTGATGTTGCATAATTGTGACGAAAAAAGGGTGAAATACATCTGGAAATACACTGGGTTCCTGGCAGACTTAAAGGATATAGTATCGCTTGCCAAATGGGCAAGCCTGCTTGGAGAAGGATAAACCGATGGAAGCCCTCCGCACGGCGACGCTCGTCACCTACTTCACGATCCTCAGCATCCTGAGCATCTACGGTGCCCATCGGCTTTGGATGCTCCTGCTGTACTTCCGTCACAAGAACAACCCCCCCATCCCCATGGGCGGCCGCGACTTCGAACCCATGGTCACCGTCCAGCTGGCCGTCTTCAATGAAGTCAACGTCGTGGAACGCCTCATGGACCATGTCGTGAGGATGGACTGGCCCAAGGACAAGCTCGAGATCCAGATGCTCGACGACTCCACTGACGACACCGTCAAGGTGGCCCAGGCGATCTGCGAGAAGTACAAGAACCTCGGCTGGGACATCGCCTACATCCACCGCACCGACCGCACCGGGTTCAAGGCCGGCGCCCTGGACCACGGCCTGCGCACCGCCAAGGGCGAGTTCGTGGCCATGTTCGACGCCGATTTCCTGCCCACCGTGGACTTCCTGCGCAAGGGCGTCCCCCACTTCGCCGACCCCGAGATCGCCTTCGTGCAGGGCTGCTGGGATCACCTGAACCGCGACTTCTCCCTGCTGACCCAGGTCCAGGCCATCCTCCTGGACGGGCACTTCGTGTTCGAGCACACCGCCCGCAACCGCTCCAAGGCCTTCTTCAACTTCTCCGGCACCGCCGGCATGTGGCGCGTCTCGGCCATCGCCGACGCCGGCGGCTGGGAGCACGACACCATCACCGAGGACGCCGACCTGTCCTACCGCGCCCAGCTCAAGGGCTGGAGGGGCACCTACCTCAAGGACATGGTCGTCCCCGCCGAGCTGCCCGTGGAAGTGAACGCCTTCAAGAGCCAGCAGCACCGCTGGGCCAAGGGCAACGCCCAGGTCATCCGCAAGCTCATGAAGACCATCCTGTTCAGCAAGGAGAGCCTCCACACCAAGGCCGAGTGCTGGTTCCACCTCACCGCCAACTGCAACTACCTGCTCATGGTCGTCCTGGCCATCATCATGGTCCCCTGCATGTATTTCCGGGCGGGAACCCCCGCCAAGTGGCTGCTGCTCACCGACGGCCCCTTCTTCCTCCTGAACGCCGTGAGCGTGGGCCTGTATTTCGGCCTCTCCCAGCGCGAGGTCTACAACAACCGGAACTGGACCAGCCGCCTGAAGTACGTCCCCGGCCTCATGAGCCTGGGCATCGGCCTGTGCCTCAACCAGTCCAAGGCCGTCATCGAGGGCTTTTTCACCGACGACATCGAGTTCAAGCGCACCCCCAAGCTGGGCGTGGACGAGAAGGGCAACGGCGCCACTTCCCTGAACGCCAAGGCCTACAAGGTGCCCAAGACCCTCATGACCTTCCTGGAGGCGGCCTTCGCCCTCTACTACTTCGGGGCCGTCCTCGTCGCCATCTACATCCGCCGCTGGGCCTCGGTGCCCTTCCTGTGGCTGTTCTTCAGCGGCTTCTTCTACATCAGCTTCATGTCCCTGGCCGACGTCAAGATCTTCCGCCGCCTGGCCATGGAAGAGCTCGAGGACGACGAGACCGAATCCAGCATGGTGCAGTAGCCCCCTGGCTGTTCCACAAGCAAGGGCCGGAACCTGGGGTTCCGGCTTTTGATTGTGGGGGCGGGTGCTAACCTCTTCCATGGCCCGACCCGTCCGCACCAGCGCCATCGCCCTCCGCTACGCCCCCGAGGCGCCCTTCAAGGACCTCGCGCCCCGGCTCATCGCCAAGGCCGATGGGCTCCTGGCCGAGCGCATCGTGGCCCTGGCCCGCAAGCACAACATTCCCGTGCAGCGGGATCCCGACCTCCTGGCGGCCCTGATGCCCCTGGACATCGACTCCATCATCCCGCCGGACCTCTTCAAGGCGGTGGCCATCATGCTGGCGGCCATCTACCGGGCCAACGCCTCCACCCCCACTCCCGCTTCCGCACCCTTCCAGGCACCCAAGTCATGATCGACCTCCACAGCCATTCCATCTTCTCGGATGGCACCGACACCCCCGAGACCCTGGCCCGGCTGGCCGATGAAGCCGGCCTGGCCGCCCTGGCCCTCACGGACCACGACACCCTGGAAGGCCTCGACCGCTTCCTGGCGTGCCAGCCCCGGACCCGGGCCGAGCTGGTGCCGGGCATCGAGCTCAGCTGCCGCTACCTGGGGCGGGTGCTCCACGTGCTGGGCCTGTTCATCGATCCCGCCGGCCCGCTCTTCCGGGAACGGGTCGCGGACATGCGCCAGCGGCGGGTGGATCGCAACCGGCTCATGGTGCGCCGGCTCCAGGACCTGGGCGTGGCCATCACCTGGGAGGAGGTGGCCGCCATGGCCCCGACGGACTCCATCTCCCGCACCCACTTCGCCCGCGCCCTGGTGCGCTCGGGAGCCGCCGGCAACCCCCAGGACGCCTTCCGGCGCTACATCGGGGACGAGGGCCCGGCCTTCATCCCCTTCCGGGACCTCACCCCCGGGGACGCGGCCACCTGGATCAAGGAGGCCGGAGGCGTCTCCGTGGTGGCCCATCCGGGGCGCTTCAGCCACCGGCAGTTCCGCTGGGACGAGGCCATGGCCGAACTCAAGGCCCGGGGCCTCCAGGGCCTGGAGGCCTACTATCCGGACTACGGTCCCCAGGAGCACCGCTATTTCCTGGACCTGGCCGGAAGCCTGGACCTGGTGCCCACGGGCGGCAGCGACTACCACGGCGACCACAAGCCCGGGCAGTATCTGGGGATCGGCACCGGGTCCCTGCATGTGCCCGACAGTATCCTTGCCCGGTTAAAAGGCCTCAGACCCCAAGAGAGCGTATAATCCGACCAAGCCGCACCCGAATCCTGAAGGAAACCTGATGAAAAAAAAGATCCTGATCGTCGAGGATGAACCCATCAACGTGAAGTTCATGCAGGTCGTCCTGGTACGCAAGGGCGGTTTCGATGTGGTGGTCTCCGAGGATGTGCCCGAGATCCTGGCCCTGGTGGCCGCCGGCGACATCTCGGCCGTGATCATGGACATCAGCCTGTCCAAATCCATGCACCACGGCCAGAAGGTGGACGGCATCTACATCACCCGCCTGCTCAAGGCCGATCCCGTCACCCGGGGCATCCCCGTCATCCTGGCCACGGCCCACGCCATGTCCGGCGACCGGGAGCGCTTCCTGGCCGAGACCGGCGCCGAGCACTACCTCTCCAAGCCCCTTTATGACCCCGACCATTTCCTCCGGGAAGTGAACAAAGTCTTTTCGGCGGAAGCGTGAGGGCGCCTTCCCGCCCACCGGTCCCGGCCCAGAACGGCACCTACCGCCTGGTGCTGGAATACGACGGCTCCCGATACCAGGGCTGGCAGAAGCAGGGCCCCAAGCAGACGGCCCAAGGTGTGCGCACCGTGGCCGGGACCCTGGAACGGGTGCTGCAGGAGGCCGGGCTCTCCGTCGCCAACCTGGGCGGCTCCGGGCGCACCGACGCCGGCGTCCACGCCCTGGGCCAGGTGGCCCACCTCCATCTGGCCGGCAAGAAGCCCAAGGCCTGGGAGCTGCAGCGCATCCTGGATGAGGGCCTGCCCGGCGACGTGGCCGTGCGGTCCATCGCCCCCTGCCCCCCCGGCTTCCATGCCCGCCACGAGGCCTCGGCCCGCACCTACCTGTACCAGCTCAGCCTGCGGCGGACCGCCTTCGCCAAGCCCTTCGTCTGGTGGGTGAAGGCCCCCCTGGACCTGGACCTCCTGCGGGCGGCCTGGCAATCCTTCCAGGGCAACCATGACCTGACCAGCTTCGCAGACCTCGTCAAGGGCGAGGATCCCCACAGCCAGATCCGCGCCCTGGACTTCGCCCTGGACGGCGCCCTGGTGCTCCTGCGGGTGACCGCCGGCCACTTCCTCCACCGCCAGGTGCGCCGCATGGTGGGCGCCTCCGTGCTGTGCGCCCTGGGCAAGGAGCGGGTGGACCGCATCGCCCGGGACCTGGAGCAGCCCACCCCCGAGGCGAACCTCTTCTGGGGCGCGGCCGCCGCGCCCGCTTCGGGCCTGTTCCTGGAGCAGGTGCACTACCCGGGCGGTCCCGACCTGGGCGCACTCCGGGCCGAAAGCCGGGTGCTCTGACATGGGCATTTTCGATATCATCGGCCCGGTCATGGTGGGTCCCAGCAGTTCGCACACGGCCGGCGCCGTGCGCATCGGCGAGTTCGCCCGCAAGCTCCTGGGCGGGGAGCCGGCCACGGCCCGCATCGGGCTCCACGGCTCCTTCGCCGCCACGGGAGAGGGCCACGGCACCCACCTGGCCCTCCTGGCGGGGCTCCTGGGCATGGACCCCGACGACGAGGGCATCCCTGCGGCCCGGGAGATCGCCCTGGAGCGCGGGCTGGACTTCCGCTTCGAGGACGTGGACCTGGGCGAGGTGCACCCCAATTCCGTGCGGCTCGACCTCGGCTCCGAGGATGGGACCCTGGCCGTCCTGGCCAGCTCCGTAGGCGGCGGGCGCATCCGGGTCTTCGACATCGACGGCTTCCAGGTGGACCTGGACGGGGCCTACCCCACGGTCCTCCTCGCCTACCCCGACCGGGCCGGCGCGGTGGCCATGGTGAGCGCGATCCTCTCCAACGCGGGCATGAACATCGCGACCCTCAAGGCCCACCGCACCTCCCGGGGCGGCCAGGCCCTCATGGCCGTGCAGCTGGACCACACCCCCACGGGCACCGTCCTCAACGCCCTGCGTTTCCTGCCCGGCATCGAGCAGGTGCGCTTCGTGCCGCGACTCGGCTTCGGAGGCTGAATGGCCAGCAAGGAAGGCACCCTCGCCCACTACCGCGCCCTGGCCCTGGAGCACGGCGTGGCCCTCTCCCAGGTCTTCCTGGACGGGGAGGCCCGCCAGAGCGGCAAGGCCCCCGCGGTCCTGGAGGCCCTCATGCAGGACCGCATCAACGTCATGCGCCAGAGCGTGACGCGTGGGCTGGAGATGCCCCAGCATTCCCGGAGCGGGCTCATCAAGGGCGATGCGGCCCGCTACCAGAAGTGGCTCCAGTCCGGCGGCGGCATCCTGGCCCCGGCCTTCTCCCGGCTGGTGGCGGCGGCCATGGCCGTGGGCGAGGTGAACGCCTGCATGGGGCGCATCGTGGCCGCGCCCACGGCCGGGGCCTGCGGCGTGCTGCCCGCGGCGCTGTTCACCGTGGCCCAGGAGAAGGGCTGCGACGACGCGGCCCTGGTGCGGGCGTTCTTCACGGCGGGGGGCATCGGCCTGGTCATCGAGAAGCTCGCCTCGCTGTCCGGGGCCGAGGGCGGCTGCCAGGCGGAAGTGGGCTCCGCCTCCGCCATGGCCGCCGGCGCCCTGGTGGAACTCCTGGGCGGCACCCCCGACCAGGTGGACCACGCCGTCGCCTTCGCCCTGTCCAACGTCATGGGCCTCATCTGCGACCCGGTGCAGGGCCTCGTGGAGGTCCCCTGCGTCAAGCGCAACACCATGGGCGCCGTGAACGCCGCCGCCTGCGCGGAGATGGCCCTGGCCGGCCTGGAGAGCGTGTTCGACGCCGACTCCGTCATCGAGACCATGGGCAAGGTGGGCCGCCGGATCCCCGAGGAATACCGCGAAACCGCCCGCGGCGGCCTGGCCGCGCTGCCGCTGCCGGGGTGCGGCGGGTGCGGTAAAAACTAGTAGAAAGATTCCAAAATAACATTGCTAAATGTCTCCGATGTCCTACGCTTATAGGTAGGTCATCGGAGGATTTATGGGGCGTATACCCATACGGGCCAAGCTTGTGCTCGATGCAGAAGCC
>Ga0316217_10001962_pt1 | contig 25669 bp, 23 predicted proteins | sample 1anoAmetaG_FD_203633 | JGI IMG/M metagenome (GOLD analysis project Ga0316217, IMG submission 203633) | Freshwater microbial communities from Trout Bog Lake, Wisconsin, USA - 1anoA | ecosystem: Environmental > Aquatic > Freshwater > Lake > Hypolimnion/Profundal zone | place: USA: Wisconsin...
CCGCTCGCAGCAAGGATGCTGCTCGCGGTGCCGTATCGATAACCATGGGAAGCCGAACACGGAGCGTGGGGCGCGCTGATTCACACCTCCGGGGACAGCTCCGCCTGGATAGGGGTCGAGAATTAGGCAGCTGCGTAGGTTTCCCGGGGAGGGAGCTGGCCATCGGGTGGTCTTGAGTGAACTTTTTCTGCCAAATCTGCACGAAGTCGGGTGAGCAGATCATCGGCGGACGGTTTCCGGAGTCCTTCCCGTAGAACAGCGATCGTGCTGGTGGGCGTGGCGCTCCTGACCGGAGGGCTGGCCTGCCAGGGCCCCATGGCGGCGACAGGGAAGGCCGCGACCCGGCAGGAGCGCGATATCACCGCGCGGCCCGGCTGGGTCGGGTCGCCTTCGAGGTCGTAGGGGAGTCAGGGCTTGTAGGGCATGATGAACGACATCTCGTTCGCCTCGGGCGCCTTGCCGTCCGATGACTGGGTCATGACCCGGATGGGGTTCACGTCCGTGGCGCCGGGGAAGATCGGCGCGCGCACCGCGAAGGTGGTTTCCACGGTGGCGCCCGGGGCCAGGGGGATGGGGTTGGAGGCGAGCACCACCTCCGCCTGGGGCAGGCCCTCGATCCAGACCTTCACGACCTCGGGGCGGCTGGTGCGGTTGGCCAGGTTCAGGCGCACGCGGTTCTCGATGCGGCCGTCGGGGAGCTTCGTGAAGAGCGTGGTGCGGTCCGCGGCGACGCGCACCTGCACGGGCTTGCGCAGCGCCAGGGTCACCACCAGGGCGCCCAGGTAGGCCAGGGTGACGCCCAGGATGGCCACGCGCTTGGCGTCCCGGAAACCCATGCGGCGGAACCAGGATTCCTTCACCGTGGCGGCCGGCTGATCCCCCCAGGTGTAGTGGATGAGGCCGGGATGGCCCAACTTGCGAAGTACGTCCTCGCAGGCGTCCACGCAGTCGCCGCAGTGGACGCACTCGATCTGGTAGGGGGAGTCCCGGATGTCGATCTCCATCTCGCAGACGTGCACGCACTTCTTGCAGTCGATGCAGACCTCGCCGGGGTCCTGGTAGGCCACGAACAGGGAATGGCGGTCCGTGAGCATGCCCTGGATGTAGCCGTAGGGGCAGATGGTGGTGCAGAACTTGTGGCGGACCAGGGTGAAGTCCAGGAAGGTCAGGAGGGTCACCACGGCGCCGGTGATCCCGCCGGCCGTGACCAGATCCAGGTGGGCCAGACGGTGCAGGAGGTCCATGGGCGGCACGAAGAAGGCCGTGAACAGGAAGGCCAGGACGATGCTCCCCAGGCCCAGGAGCACCAGGAAGACCGCCTTGGACAGCGCCTTGCGGAGCCCGGGCGACAGCGTCTTCATCCGCTTCTGGACGAAGGCGCCCACCCTTCGCTCCACCCCCACGCTCCACTCGCTGAAGATCATCTGGGGACATAGGTAGCCGCAGTAGATGCGGCCGTAGATGATGGCCCCGGCGGCCAGGACGAACATCAGGAACATCGCCGCGAAGAACAGGATGCTGAACTCGCTCACCGGGATCTCGAACCCGGCGAAGTAGCAGCGCATGCGCGGGATGTCGATGCGCAGCACATTGGTGAAGGGCAGGATCAGGAAGACCAGGAAGCAGAGCGCGTGGACCTTCTTGCGCAGGGGCCCGTGGGGCTGGTCGAAGGCCGGCAGGGCTGGGCGCCTCTGGGCGAGAAGCGGTGAACGGGGTCGGGCCGCGGGCTGGGACATGTTCCCTCCACTCTTTGCACCGGCCGGTGGGGTGTGAGCATCCCCCAGCCAAGTCAAATAGGTTAGATGAAGTTTAAGTCTATGGTTGAATAGATAAATAATGTCGAAATAATATTAAAAAATGTACATGTTTAAACCTGCAATTCGACGGACAGACTCCCTACCATGGAGGAACTGGAGGTTCCCATGCCCACGTACCTGTGTTTCGCAGCGGCCGGCAGCTTGACCGAGAGCCAGAAGGAAAGGCTCGCCAAGGCCATCACCACCATCCATTGCGAGGAGGCGATCGCCCCCCGCTACTACGCCCAGGTGCTGTTCCGCACCTATGAGCCCGGCGAGCACTTCATGGGCGGCGAACCCGCGCCGGCCGGGCAGATCTGGATCCGCGGCGAGATCCGGGCCGGGCGCACGGAAGGCCAGAAATCCCGTCTGCTGCTTCGACTGGTCGAGGAGGTCAGCGTCATCGCGGACACGCCACCGGACAACGTCTGGGTCTACCTGAGCGAACTGCCGGCGGCCAACATGGTCGAATTTGGCCAGCTGCTGCCGCCGCCGGGTGGCGAGGACGCCTGGTTCCAGGGTCTGCCCGCAGCCCTGCGGGAGCGGCTCCTCAAACGGCTTTGACAGCCACCCCGTCTGATTTCACTGGGAGGGAGTGCAAGCCTCGCCTTACTATGGAAATTCAACTTCCAAACGGCCTATGCGAAACCTGCTGCCCCTCCTCCCCCCCATCTGCCTGACCTTCCTCCTCTCAGGTTGTTCGCATCCCGTCAAACCCGGACCCCCGCCCCAGGTGGGCGTGGTGACCGTCGTCCAGCAGGATGTGCCCGTCGTCCATGAATGGATCGGCAACCTGGACGGCTTCGTGAATGCCGAGATCCGTCCCCAGGTGGAGGGCTACGTCCTCCGGCAGGTCTACAAGGAAGGGTCGTCGGTGCGCAAGGGACAGCTGCTCTTCGACATCGACGCCCGGCAGTTCAAGGCGGCCGCTGACCAGGCCCACGGGGCCCTGGCCCGGGACGAGGCGGCCCGGGACAAGGCGAAGCTGGATGTGGAGCGCTACACCCCACTGGCCGCCCAGAAGGCCATCAGCCAGCAGGAACTGGACAACGCCCTGGCCGCCCTGCAGCAGGCCCAGGCCAGCTGCGACGCCTCCCGGGCGGCCTTCGACAAGGCGGCCCTCAACCTGGAATGGACCCGGGTGACCTCCCCCATCGACGGCATCGCCGGCATCGCCAAGGTGCAGGTGGGCGACCTGGTGAACGGCCAGCGGGTCATGACCACGGTTTCCACCGTGGACCCCATCAAAGTCTACTTCAGCGCCACGGAACAGGAGTTCACCACCTGGGCCCGGGCCTGGGCATCGCCCACCAAGGGGGTAGGCCAGACTGCAAGTCAAGCAAGCGCCAAGGGCAGCCTGGAGCTGATCCTCTCCGACGGCTCCACCTACCCCCGGCGCGGTGACCCGCTGCTGGCGGACCGCTCCGTGGACAGCCGCACCGGCACCATCCTGCTGGCCGGCACCTTCCCCAACCCCGACGGGCTCCTGAGGCCCGGCCAGTACGGCAAGGTGCGGGCGGCGGTGGCCCTGGAGGCCAGGGCCCTGCTGGTGCCCGTGAAGGCCCTGACGGATGTGCAGGGCACGTCCCAGGTGGCCGTGGTGGGCAGCGACAACAAGGTGGACATCCACGTCGTGCGCACGGGCCCCCGGGTGGGTGCCCTGGTGGTGGTGGAGCAGGGCCTCAAGCCCGGCGACCGGGTGGTGGTGGATGGCATCCAGAAGATCGCCGCGGGCCAGCTGGTGAACCCGGTCCAAGGGAACTAGGTCATGCCCGAATTCTTCATCAAGCGCCCCATCGTCGCCATGGTCATCGCGATCATCACCCTCATCGCAGGGCTGGTGTGCATGCGCGGCCTGCCCGTGGCCCAGTTCCCCGAGATCGTGCCGCCCCAGATCCAGGTCTCCACCGCCTACACCGGCGCCGACGCCGTGACCATCGAACAGTCCGTGGCCGCTCCCCTGGAGCAGCAGATGAACGGCGTGGACAACATGATCTACATGCAGTCCACCAACGCCAACGACGGGACCATGAGCGAGACGGTCACCTTCGACGTGTCGACCGACGTCAACCAGGACCAGGTCAACACCGTCAACCGCCTGGCCCAGGCCCAGCCCTTCCTGCCCACCGAGGTCAACCAGAACGGCATGACCATCCGGAAGTCCACGGGCACCTCCCTGATGCTCCTGACGCTCTTCTCGCCCAAGGGGACCTACGACGCCCTCTGGCTGAGCAACTACGCCAACATCAACCTCGTCGACCCCCTCTACCGGGTGCCCGGGGTGGGCCAGGTCCTCATCTACGGGGCGGGCGACTACGCCATGCGCATCTGGCTCAAGCCCGACCTCATGGCCAAGCTCGGGCTCACCGTGCCCGAGGTCAACCGGGCCGTGCTGCAGCAGAACACCGTCAACCCCTCGGGCCAGATCGGGGCCGAGCCCCAGCCCAAGGGCCAGCAGATGACCTACACGGTGCGCTCCCAGGGCCGGCTCCTGAGCACGGAGGAGTTCACCCGGATCGTCGTGAGGGCCAACCCCGACGGCAGCACGGTGCACCTGGGCGACGTGGCCCGGGTGGAGCTGGGGGCCATGGCCTACAAGCAGGTGGGGCGCTTCAACCGGCAGCCCACGTGCATCATCTCCATCTACCAGACCCCGGGTTCCAACGCCCTGGAGGTGGGCGACGCCGTCAAGAAGGCGATGCGGGAGCTCCGGGGCCGCTTCCCGGGGGACCTGGAGTACGCGGTGGCTGTGGACACGACCCTGCCCGTGACCGAGGGCATCAAGGAGATCGTCTGGACCCTGGGAGAGGCGATGCTCCTGGTGATGCTGGTGGTCTACCTCTTCCTGCAGAACTGGCGGGCCACGCTCATCCCCATGATCGCCGTGCCGGTGTCCCTCATCGGCACCTTCGCGGTCTTCCCCCTGCTGGGCTTCTCCATCAACACCCTGTCCCTGTTCGGCCTCGTGCTGGCCATCGGCCTGGTGGTGGATGACGCCATCGTCGTGGTGGAGGCGGTGGAGCACCACATCGAGCAGGGCATGAAGCCCCGGGAGGCCACCCTCCAGGCCATGAAGGAGGTGGCCGGGCCGGTGGTGGGCATCGCCCTGGTGCTATCCAGCGTGTTCATCCCCGTGGCCTTCCTGGGCGGCATCCAGGGCCGGCTCAACAAGCAGTTCGCCGTGACCATCGCCATCTCCGTGCTCATCTCCGCCTTCAACGCCCTGTCGCTGTCCCCGGCGCTGTGCGCCCTCATCCTCAAGCCGAGGGAGCAGATGGAAGGGGCGCTGGCCAAGTTCTTCAGGGGGTTCAACGCGAGCTTCCTCCGGGCCACGCACGGCTACGTGGACCTCTCCCACCGCCTGATCCGCAAGGCCGCCATCCCGATGGCCATCCTGGCTGTATTTGCCCTGCTGGACCTCGGCCTGGGCAAGGCCCTGCCCTCGGGTTTCGTGCCGGCGGAGGACTACGGCTACTTCTTCCTGAACATGGCGCTGCCTCCGGGGTCCAGCCTCCAGCGCACGGACGCGGTCGGCAGGAAGGTGGAGGACATCCTCCTGAAGACCGAGGGGGTCCGCTACGTCAACAACGTCGAGGGGTTCAGCCTCCTGTCCCGGGTGTCCGCGCCCTACTACGGCTTCTTCTACGTGACCCTCCAGCCCTGGGACGACCGGAAGGGCACCGACCTGGAGGCCGCCGAGATCCTGCGCCGCCTCAACGGCCGGCTGGCACGCGAGGTCCCCGAAGCCAACGTCTTCGGCTTCCTCCCCTCGGCCATCCCGGGCCTGGGCACCTCCAACGGCTTCTCCCTCTGGCTCCAGGACCGCACCGGGGGCGACCCCGCCTACCTGGACACCAACCTCAAGGCCTTCCTGGCCGCGGCCCGCAAGCGTCCCGAACTGGCCGGCGTCACCTCCCAGTTCAGCACCGCCGCCCCCCAGCTCTTCGCCGACGTGGACCGGGACAAGGCCCTCAAGCAGGGGGTGGCCATCGGGGACGTCTACCAGACCCTCCAGGCCTACCTGGGGGGGATCTACGTGAACCAGTTCAACCGCTTCGGAAGGCAGTGGCGGGTCTACCTCCAGGCCGAGGGCGAGGAGCGCCAGACCCTCGAGGACATCGGCCGGTTCCACGTGCGCAGCGCCGACGGCACCATGGTGCCCCTCTCCGCCCTGGTCACCATGAAGCGGATCCAGGGGCCCGAGTTCACGAACCGCTTCAACCTCATGCGCAGCGCCCAGGTGCTGGGTTCGGCCGCCAAGGGCTACAGCTCGGGCCAGGCCATGGATGCGCTCGAGCAGGTGGCCCGGGAGACCCTGCCCAGGGACATGAGCTACGACTGGGCCGACCTCTCCTACCAGGAGAAGAAGGCCGCGGGCACCACCGGGCTCGTGTTCGCCCTGTCCCTGGTCTTCGTCTTCCTCATCCTGGCCGCGCTCTACGAGAGCTGGTCCCTGCCCTTCTCCGTGCTGCTGAGCGTGCCCATCGCCATCTTCGGGGCCTTCTTCGGGCTGTGGCTCCGCAAGTACGACTTCGGCGTCTTCGCGCAGATCGGCCTGGTGATGCTCATCGGCCTGTCCGCCAAGAACGCCATCCTCATCGTGGAGTTCGCCAAGGACGAGCTGGAGAAGGGCCGTCCCCTGGTCGAGGCCGCCCTGGAGGGCGCCAAGCTCAGGCTCCGACCCATCCTCATGACCTCCTTCGCCTTCATCCTGGGCTGCCTGCCCCTGTGGTTCGCCACGGGGTCCGGCGCCGTGTCGCGGCGCATCCTGGGGACGGTGGTGATCGTGGGCATGCTGGCGGCCACGGCCATCGCCGTCTTCATCATCCCGGTGCTCTTCGTCCTGGTCGAACGCACCGCCAACCGCGGCGCCGAGCCACATGTCCGGCCCGACCCGGACGAAGGGGAGGCCTAGGATGGTCAACCGCAAGCTGTCACCTCACCTGGCTACCGCCGCCCTGGCCGCGTGCGCCCTCCTGAGTACGGGCTGCCGCATGGGTCCCGACTATCAGCGGCCCAAGGTGGAACCCCCCGCCGTCCACCGGGGCCAGGCTTCGGCCGAGGCGGCCTCCCTCGCGGACCGGCCCTGGTGGGAAGTCTTCGGGGACGCCACCCTCAAGGACCTGATGGACGAGGCCCTGCGCAGCAACTACGACGTGCGGGTGGCGGCGTGGCGCGTGGAGGAGTTCCGGGCCAGGGCCGGGATCCAGCGCGCCGACTGGTATCCCGCCATCGCCCCGGTGGCCCTGTGGGAGCGGGGCCGCGGCTCCGCCTATTCCGCCCAGGGCGATGTCCTGGGCTCCGCCATCGAAGTGCAGGCCTCGGCCGCCTGGGAACTGGATCTGTGGGGCCGGGTGCGCCGCCTCAACGAAGCGGCCCGGGCCTCCTACCTCGGGGCCCAGGACGCCCGGCGCGGCGTTTTTCTGGCCACCCTCGCCCAGGTGGCCTCGGCCTATTTCGAGCTGCGCGAACTGGACCACCGCCTGGTGCTGGCGCGCTCCACGGTGGCGGCCTTCCAGGAAACCTACGACCTCTTCAGCCGCCGGCTCAAAGGGGGCGCCGCCTCGGCCCTGGAGACGACCCGGGCCAAGGCCGCCCTGGCTTCCGCCGCGGCCGGCATCCCCGGACTCGAGCGGCAGATCCAGGCCCAGGAGAACCTCCTCTGCTTCCTCCTGGGCCGCAGCCCCGGCCCCATCGCCCGGGGCCGGGAGCTGGCCGAACAGCCCATGCCCCCCGTCATTCCCGCCGGCCTCCCCTCGACCCTCCTGGAGCGGCGGCCCGACCTGCGCGAGGCCGAGGAGCGCCTGGTGGCCGCCAACGCCGCCGTGGGCGTGGCCAAGGCCAACTACTTCCCCACCCTCGCCCTCACCGGCCTGCTCGGGGTCGTGGCGCCCAGGCTGTCCCAGTATTCGGGCAACGGCAAGGAATGGCTCGTGGCCCCCACCCTCACCTTCCCCGTCTTCCAGGGCCCCAGCCTGAAGTTCCAGAAGGAGGCGGCCCTGGCCCAGCGGGAGCAGGCCCGGGTGCAGTACCAGGCCGCGGTGTCCGGCGCCTTCGGCGAAGTGTCCTCGTACCTGGTGGCCTACCAGAAATATGCCGAAGCCGAGACCGCCCTGGCCGAAGCCGCCGCCGCCCTCCAGGAGGCCGTGACCCTCGCCAACCTCCGCTACACCGCCGGCCTCTCCAACTACCTGGAAGTACTCGACGCCCAGCAGCAACTGTACCCCGCCCAGGTGGCCCAGTCCCAGGCCCGGCTCGCGCGGCTGGAAACCCTGGTGAAGCTGTACAAGGCCCTGGGTGGAGGCTGGAACACGGTGGAGCCGGAGCGGGTCAAACCGGCGGAGTGACCAACCTCAATTCTCCTCCACCTGCCCGGGCGAATAGTTCGGCCGGCTGGCCGTGGCGGGCTTCCGGCGCGGGGCCGCGGGGGGCGGGCCGTCGCGGTGGCGGATGTAGTCGGGGTCGCGGCTGAGGTTGCGGGAGAGGAAGAGGTGCGGGGTCTCCTGGCCGAAGCCCTGCTTGCGGAAGAAGGCCAGGGCCGCCTCGTTCTCCGCGTCCGTGTCCACCATGATCATGCGGGCCCCGGACTTGATGAACAGCTCGGTCATGCGCTCGAAGAGGCGCCCCGCGATCCCCAGGCGGCCGATGTCCGGGTCGACGCCCAGCCAGAGGAGGTAGCCGTAGTTCCAGGCGCTCCCGCGCTTGGCCAGGATCGTCCCCAGGGCGAAGCCCACCACCGCCTCGTCGAGCTCCGCCACCAGGCAGGTCTCGCCATCGGAGGCGAAGTGCACGGCCAGTTCGTACTCGTCCCAGGTGCGGTAGAGGGCGGGCCACTTGTCCGCGGGGAACAGGCGCTCCCCCAGGGCGTAGACCTGGGGGAGGTCCGACAGGGACATCTCCCTGATGGTGGCGTTGGAACTGGTGTTGCGGGTTCGGGTCCTGGTCCGGGGCTTGGTCGAGGCTGCCATGGGCTTTCCTTGCATGTTTCTCATTATGCATGATGGTATTTTTTCGGCAACTTATCGTCAATTAATCAACCCTTTCACAGCACAAAACCCCGTGGTCCCCCTTCCCCGGAAGGTGTGAGAAGATGGACTCAAAGCCTTCCCGAACCGATGCCAGGAGTCCAACCATGGCCCTTCGCGTGCTGCCCCTCCTCCTTTGTGCCCTGGGACTCGGCGCCCTGGCGCAGGAACCCGCGCCCCTGCCGACCCCCCTGCCCACGCCCTCGCCCGCGCCACCACTCGCGCCCCAGCCCCCGCCAGCGGCCCCCGCCCCGGAGGCCAGGCCCGACGACCTGGCGGCCCTGAAGGCCTCCCTGGAGTCCCTCCAGAACCGGCTGCGCCAGCAGGAGGAGGACGGCATCCTCCGCCTCGCCGACCTCAGGAAGGCCCAGGCTGAATTCCAGAAGAAGCTCGCGGCCCTGGAGGCCCTGCCCGCCCAGATGAAGGGCGCCGAGGAGCTCGTCAAGGCCGCGGGAGAGCGGGTCGAGGCCCAGGAGAAGGCCCAGGCGGCCCTCGTCCAGGCGCGCCTGGCCGGAGAACGCAAGGCCCTGGTGGCCGCCCTCGCCCGGCTGGAGGGAATCCAGAAGGAACTCCAGGCCGGCCCCCTGGGGGACCTGGACAAGGCCCTGGCCCAGGGCCTCGAGGCCTGCCGGCTCACGGCCCAGCCGCAGTTCAACGAGGTGCTGGAGGTGATCAAGGGCAAGCTCCTGAAAGGGCCCCTGGGCAGCCCCCTCAGGGACACGGCCACCATGGGCGGCTACTTCTCCAACGCGCCCCTGGCGGTGGGCTGGAGCACGGCGGCCATCCTGAACGGGCCCGGGTGGGACAGCGACAAGCTCAAGAACTACGAGAAGGTCTACAACGCCCTGGACGCCGCCACCCGCCTGGACGGGGACTTGAAGACCGGCCAGGCCCTCCTGGGCGAGCTCAAGGGCGAAGCGGCCCTCCTGCTCACCGCCGTGGAGGAGACCGCCCGCCGCGCGCAGCTCCAGCTCAACCCCCTGGCCACGGCGCCCGCGCCCCTGGCCACGGCGCCCCCGCCCCTGGCCACGGCGCCCGCGCCCCTTGAGGGGGAGGCCTTCGCGGTCCTGGTGGAAGGAGCCTTCAAGCCCCTGGCCGAAGCCCCGGGCGGCTTCACCCCGGCCAACCGGGACACCCTGGCCGAGCTCGTGGGCATCCGCTTCGAAGCCGAAGCGCGCAGCCTGGAGCACCGTCTGCTCCTGCGCCGCATGGCGGCCTTCGCCTCCTCCCTGGGCCAGACCTTCGCGGCCCGCCGCAAGGAGGCTTCCGGCCGGGACCTGCCGGCCCTGGATGCCCTGCTGAAGGCCGTGGAGCTGGCCCAGGGCCGCCTGAGGACCCTCGTCAACACCCAGCCCCCGGAAGGCAGGGAGCGCGCGCAGGCGGAAGCGGCGGGCTACCCGTCGCGCTGAATCACTCGGTCCCGAAGAGCTTCACGCCCGTGCCGCCCTCGCTGAGGTGGAAGGCCCGGAACATGCCCTTGGTGTTGAACGGCATCGTCATGTGCCCCTGGGCGTCCAGGGCGATGAGGCCCCCGTCCCCGCCCAGCTTCATGGCCTTGTCCAGGCTGGCCTGGGCGGCCTTGGCCAGGGGCGCGCCCGTGTAGGCCATCTGTGCGGAGATGTCGTAGGCCACCACGGTCCGGATGAAGAACTCGCCCCAGCCGGTGCAGGACACGGCGCAGGTGCGGTTGTCGGCGTAGGTCCCCACGCCGATGAGGGGCGCGTCGCCCACCCGCCCGGGCAGCTTGTCCAGCATGCCCCCGGTGGAGGTGGCCGAGGCCAGGTTCCCCCGCCGGTCCAGCGCCACGGCGCCCACGGTGTCCTTGGTGGTGGGTGACGCCTGGCTGGCCTTGAGCTTGCGGTAGGCCTCCCACTGGGCCGGCGTGCGGAAATAATCGTTGGGCACCAGCTCCAGGCCCTGGGCCTTGCCGAAGGCCTCGGCGCCCTCGCCGATCATCATCACGTGCGGCGTCTTCTCCATCACCAGACGGGCCAGGCCCACCGGGCTCTTCACGTGCTGGATGCCCGCCACGGAGCCGGCCTTGAGGGTCCGGCCGTCCATGATGGCCGCGTCCAGCTCGTGGGTGCCGTCCCGGGTGAGGGTGGCGCCCACGCCGGCATTGAAGAGAGGATTGACCTCCATGGACCTCACCGCCGCCTCCACCGCGTCCACAGCCGACCCGCCCCCCTCGAGGATGGCGTAGCCCGCGGCCAGCGCCTGCTCCAGCCCGGCGCGGTAGGCCTTCTCACCCGCAGCGGCGACCCGCTCGCGCGTCACGTTCCCGGCCCCGCCGTGGATGACGAGCCCGTAAGGCTGCCCGGCCAGGGCAGAACCAGCGAAAAGAAGGAAGGCCATGGAGACGAAAAGGCTTTTCGACATGAGGGCTCCGGATTACAGGAAAGGTGCTTCGATGGTCCTGCCGGCCAGGGCGTGGTTCAGGGCCCGCAGGCCGATGTCCCTGCGGACCTGCATGCCGGGCCAATGCACCTGGGCCAGGGCCGCCTCGACGCGGGCCCTGGCTTCCCCCAGCTCGGGGGCCAGGGTGGCCAGGTTGAGGACGCGGCCGCCGCTGGTGACCCAGCCCGAGGGGGTCCGGCGGGTTCCGGCGTGGATCACGGCCACGCCTTCGGGCTGGCCGAGGGTGATGGGGACGTCCTTGCGGGCGGTCTCGGGGTAGCCCTCGGCGGCCAGCACGACGCTGATGGCGCAGCCGGGGCGGCAGGCCAGGGAGGTGCGGGCCAGGCGGCCCTGGGCCACCTCCAGCAGGAGCCGGGCCAGGTCCTCGTCCAGGAGCTGCATGAGCACCTGGGTCTCCGGGTCGCCGAAGCGCACGTTGTACTCCAGGAGCATGGGCCCGCGGGCCGTCCACATGACCCCCAGGAAGAGCACGCCCCGGGCGTTGAGGCCGTCCCTGCCCAGGCCCGCCACCGTGGGCTCAACCAGGTCCCGGCGCAGCCGTCCGAGATCGGCGGGAGTGAGGAAGGGGATGGGGCCGAAGGCGCCCATGCCGCCCGTGTTGGGGCCCCGGTCGCCGTCGAAGATGCGCTTGTGGTCCTGGCAGGGCGGCAGCACGGCGAAGGCGGCGTGGTCCCCGTCCACGTCCACCAGCACGTGGAGGGAGAGTTCCATGCCGACCAGGGGCTCCTCCAGCACGACGGTGCGGGAGGCGTCACCGAACTGGCCGGCCATGAAGGCCCTCAGGGTGGCCAGGGCCTCCGCGGCGCTCTCCGCCAGCACCACGCCCTTGCCCGCCGCGAGGCCGTCGGCCTTGAGGACGATGGGCAGCCCCCAGGCCCAGTCCCGCACGGCCGCCTCCGCGGGTTCGAGGCTGTCGAAGGTCAGGCTGTGGGCGCAGGGGATGGCGTGGCGGACCATGAAGTCCTTGGCGAAGGCCTTGCTGCCCTCCAGGCGCGCGGTGGCCGCGCCGTGCCCGAAGACCGCGATGCCTTCCTCGCGAAGGGCGTCCGCCAGGCCCGCCACCAGCGGGACCTCAGGCCCCACCACCACCAGGTCGGGACGCCGGGAGGCGCACCAGCCCTTGATTCCGGCCAGGTCATCCACCTGGAAGGGCAGGCAGGTCCCCAGCGTGGCCAGGGCGTCGCTGCCCGGCGCGGCGAAGAGCTCCACGGCGGTTTCGCCCGCCTTGAGCTTCAAGGCCAGCGCGTGTTCCCGGCCGCCGGAGCCGATGAGCAGGATCTTCATGTTACCCCCTGCGAGAATCCTACTTGGCTTGGGCTATCCTGGAAACATGATCGGACGGCTGCGCGGGACCCTCATCCAGAAGAACCTCAATTCGGTGCTCGTGGAGTGCGCCGGAGTGGGCTACGCCTGCTCCATCTCCCTGGGCACGTACGGCTCGCTGCCCGAGGAGGGGCAGGAGGCCATCCTCCACGTGGAGACCCTGCTCCGGGAGAACGAGCTGAGCCTGCTCGGGTTCGCCACCCGCGAGGAGAAGGCGCTCTACCGGCTCCTCGTCAAGGTGGACGGCGTGGGCCCCAAGCTGGCCCTGGCGGCCCTGGGAGCCCTGCCCCTGGCCGATCTGCTCCAGGCCATCCGGGGCCGGGACGTCAAGACCCTCACCCGCATCCCCGGCGTGGGCAAGAAGACCGCCGAGAAGCTCTGCTTCGAGCTGTCCGAGCAGCTGGGCGGCATGGGCGGGCTGGACGGGCTCACGGGCGGCGCCGCGCCGCGCGACCCCTGGGAGGCCGACCTGGCCTCGGCCCTCACGAACCTGGGCTTCAAGGAGGAGGCGGTGCTCCCCATCGTCAAGGGGCTGGCGTCGACCACCGACCCGAGACCCACCCTCGCCGCCGCCCTCCGCCTCGCCCTGAAAGCACTCCAGCCATGACGACCCGCATCCTCTCCACCTCGCCCTTCGTGGGACCCGCGCTGCAGGAACTGGGAGCGCGCTTTCCCGAACTGTCCATCGCCCCCTTCCGCTCCATCGCCTGGAAGATGGGCCTGGCCCAGGCCGAGGCGCTCCTGGGCCTGCTCACGGAGCCCCTCACCGAGGCGGACCTGGACCTGGCGCCCCGGCTGCGGGTCATCGGCACCTTCTCCGTGGGCCTGAACCACCTTCCCCTGGAGGCCTGCGCCCAGCGCGGCATCCGCATCGTCAACACCCCCGACGTCCTCACGGACGCCACGGCGGACCTGGCCCTCACCCTGCTGCTGGCCCTGACCCGCCGCCTGCGGGACGGGGAGGCCCTGGCCCGCTCCGGGCAGTGGAAGGGCTGGGCGCCCGACCAGCTCCTGGGCACCGGAATCAAGGGCAAGGTCTGCGCCATCCTGGGCGCGGGCCCCACGGGGAAGGCCTTCGCCCGAAGGGTCTGGGCGCTGGGAATGAAACCCTTGTTCTGGGACAGGGAGAACAAGGGGACGCCCGTGGACTTCGGTGCGGGCCTCGCGCGGCGGCTGCCGCTGGCCGACCTCCTGCCCCGGGCCGCGGTCCTCTCCCTCCATTGCCCCCTGAGCGCCGAGACCCGGGGCCTCCTCTCCCTGCCCCTGCTCCAGCTGCTGCCCCCGGGCGCCTTCATCATCAATACCGCCCGGGGCGGGATCCTTGACGAGGACGCGACCATTCAATTACTGCATTCGGGACATCTAGGTGGCGCCGGCCTGGACGTCTACGAAAATGAACCAAACATTAATGGTGCCTGGTTCCAGGCGCCGCGCACCGTTCTGCTGCCCCACCTGGGCAGCGCCACCCAGGAAACCCGGGAGGCCATGGCGCGATGTCTTTGCGATGGCATCGCCGCGACCCTGGAGGGTAAGCTTGGGTGATTCCGCTGGAGGTATGCAATGCCCCGTCAATGGCTCCGGCTCCTGGACCCTGTGATCCACCAATTGAGGCAGGATGAAGGCACGTCGAAACAAGGCAGTCTCGAGTACGGCCGGGCGCTGAACGGCCGCGGTCTCCACGAGGAGGCGCAGGAGGTCCTGGACAAGGCCCTGGCCAAGGACCGGGGGGACGGTGACCTCTGGTTCGAGCGGATCATGGCCCAGGGCGACCACGGCGGCCAGGAGGAGCTCGAACGGCTCGACAGCGAGCTCACGACCATCCTCGCCGAGCGCCCCGAGGATCCGGCCGTGCTGCGCAACCTGGGCTTCGTGCGCATCCTGCAGCAGGACACCGGGGACGCCGAGCACCTGCTCCGCCAGTCCCTGGCCACCCGGGGGGCGGACCCCAAGGCCCTGGAGCTCATGGGGCTCCTCTGCATCCAGCGCGACCATCCCCAGGAGGCCAAGACCTGGCTCCTTAAGGCCCTCAGCCTGCAGCCCCGGGACCCCAGGTCCCTGCGCCTCCTGGGCATCACCTGCGCCGATCTCGGGGACTTCAAGACGGCCGAGGCGCAGTTCATCGCGGCGCTGGAGCAGGACTCCGAGTACTTCTGGGGCTGGCACAGCCTGGGCGAGCTGCTTCTCAAGCGCGGCGAGCTGGAGGAGGGGCTCCGGTGCATCCACCGGGCCCGCGCCATCCAGCCCCGGGAGCCCGCCAGCTACTTCATCCTCTCCGAACTCTTCTGCGAGCAGGGCCACCTGGAGCTCTCCCAGGGCGAGCTCCATCAGCTCACGGCCATGAGCGCCCCCGCCTCGACCCTTTCCGAGGCCTACGCCATGTTGGGGGAGATCCGCAGGGATCTCGGGGACCCCGAGGGGGCCATCTCCTACTTCTCGCTGGCCACGGAGACCGACCCCGGTTCCCCCGACCCCTGGGCGGCCCTGGGCGACATGGCCCGCGCCGACTGCCGCTGGGACGAGGCCCTGCGCTGCTATGGGGAGGCCCTGGCCCGCAAGCCGGACGCAGCCGACATCCAGGTGCAGACCGGCTATGCCCACCTCCACCTGGGCCGGCCCCAGGAGGGGGAGCGGCTCTTCCTGTCGGCGCTGGAACTGGACCCGGGCGAATACAGCGCCTACCTGGGGCTCTCGGAATGCTACCGGAACCTGCAGCGGGCCGATGATCAGCTCGCCATGGTCCGGCAGGCCATGGCGCTGGCCCCCGAGGATCCCGACGTGTGGAACGCCCAGGGCGTCGCCCTGGAGATGACCGGCAAGGCCGTGGAGGCCACCGACGCCTACGAACGCGCCCTCGCCCTCTTCCCCCTGCACCGCAAGGCCGCCAACAACCTCGGCTTCCTCCTGGAAAAACGCATGCAGGGCGGCGAAGCGGACCTGCTGGGCCGGGCCAGGGAGGCCTGGAAGCGCAGGCTCCTCATCTGCCGGGACGAAGGCCAAAGCTTGAAGATGGCAACGGAGCACTTGGCCAGGCTGGGCGTGGGGGAGGATACGATCCGGCGCTGGTTGGAGCGTGACCCCGCGACGGGTTCCTGATAGGATTGTGGGTTCGGAGTATTCATGAGTGGACTGCTTTTGACTTTGCACGTGATCGTGAGCCTGCTGCTCATCGGTGTCATCCTCCTCCAGCCCGGCTCCAAGGGTGGCGGCCTGGGTGCGACCTTCGGCGGCGGCGGGGCCAATTCCGCCTTCGGCGCCCAGGGCGCGGCCCCCTTCCTCGCCAAGTTCACCTACTACCTGGCCGCGGGCTTCATGGTCACCTCCCTGGTGATCGAAGTCCTGGTGGTCAAGGAGAACCGGTCCGTCCTGGACCGTGCCGCGGCCAGCAAGAGCGCGCCCGCCAAGCCCGCGGCCACGCCCGCCCCGGCACCCGCGCCCGCCTCGCCTTCGACGCCCGTGCCCGTGCCCGCCCCGGCCACTCCGAAAAAGTGACGGTTGACGAAAGCCACGACCCGTGGCATTCTTGACGTTCGGCCCGCGTGGTGAAATTGGTAGACACGCCATCTTGAGGGGGTGGTGGCCACAAGCCGTAGCAGTTCGAGTCTGCTCGCGGGCACCAAAGTAAAACAGCGCTCTTCGGAGCGCTTTTTTTTAGGCGGACGTGCATGGCGTTCCCCGCATCCTCCACCCTGCTGGCCCCCCTGGCGCCCTGGTTCGACGCCGTCCGCAGGCCCATGCCCTGGCGGGCGGAGAACCTGGACGCCCCGCACCCGGATCCCTACGCGGTCCTGGTGGCCGAGATCATGCTCCAGCAGACCCAGGTGGCCACGGTGATCCCGTATTTCCTCCGGTGGCTGGAGCGCTTTCCGGACCCCGCCGCCCTCGCCGCCGCCACCGAGGACGAGGTGCACGGACTCTGGGCGGGGCTGGGCTACTACCGCCGCGCCCGCTCCTTGCAGGCGGCGGCCCGGCTCATCGCCCTCCAGGGTTGGCCCCGCACGCTGGAGGGGCTCCTGGCGCTGCCCGGCCTGGGCCCCTACACCGCCGCGGCCGTCGCGGCCCAGGCGTTCCAGAGTCCGACCCCGGCCCTCGATGGCAATGCCTTCCGGGTCCTGGCCCGGCTCCTGGCCATCGAGGACGAGCCCAGACGGCAGGCCGAGGCCCTTCGGGTCTGGCTCGCCCCGGCCCTGGCCAGCCACGGGCCCTCGCGCCTCACCCAGGCCGTGATGGAGCTTGGGGCTACCGTCTGCACCCCCGCACCCCGCTGCCCGCTCTGCCCCCTCCAGGAGGCCTGCGGTGCCCGACGCCAGGGCGCCCAGGCGCGCATCCCTCCGCCCAAGGCCCGCACCAAGGTCACGGATGCCTCCCTCCGCCTGCTGGCCATCCATTCCCCGCAAGGCTGGCTCCTGAGGCCCCCCGGGGCCACGGGGCTCCTGGCCGGCCTGTGGAGCTGGCCTACGGTGGCGCCCGAAGCCGTGGGCGCCGCGTGCGCCGAGGGCGCCGCCGAGCCCCCAACCCCGTTCGGCCTGGCAGGGCAGGTCCTCAAGGGTTGGGTGCAGGTGTATTCCCATCGCCGGGAAACCGTCCGCCCCCTGGTGGCGCGGGTGGCTGCGCAGCCGGCCCCTCCGGGCCTGGAATGGGTGCACCCGACCCGGCTCCAGGGCGTGCCCATGGGGCGCCGGGACCAGCGGCTGCGCGAGGCCCTGCCCGGCATGGCCCAGGCGGCAGGCACCGGCACCCCCCTGGCGGTGGAGGATCTGGCGGCATTCGCCGGTCTGCTGAATATTGAATAACTCCTTTATTATTAGTATTTCCAGTTAGTCCGTGCTACCATCTCGCCACTCAACGGTTGGGGAGGCCAAGGGTGGCACATCTCCTGGTGGTCGAAGGCGAAAGCGGACTGCGCCGGGCCCTGGTGGAGGCCTTCGAAAGCGACGGCCACACGGCGGAGGCCGCGGAGGACGGACTCCCGGCCCTCTTCGCCCACCTCCACCGCCCCGCCGACCTGATCGTGCTCGCCCTGCGCCTCCCGTACCTGGACGGGTACCAGGTCCTGGGCCACCTGCGGGCCCGGAACGATCCGGTCCCCGTCCTGCTGCTGACCGGTCCAGGAGCCGATGGGGAACGTCTGAAAGGGCTGAACCTGGGGGCTGACGACTGCCTGGGGAAGCCCCCGTGCCTTCCCGAACTGACCGCGCGGGTCAAGGCCATCCTCCGCCGGAGCCGGGCCCCGGCCAACCCGCGCATGGTGCTGAGCGGCCCCTTCCGTTTCGATTTCCAGGCCCTGACCGCCACCCGGGATGGCCTGTCCCTTGACCTCACCTACCGGGAGCTGCGGATCCTGGAAGCCCTCGTGGGCCATGCCGGCCGGACCCGCACGCGCCAGGACCTCCTGGCCCTGGCCTGGGACCCCGACGCCCTTCCAAGCCCCAGGACCGTGGACGTCCACATAGCCAACCTCCGCCGCAAGCTCTCGGACGGAACCTTCAGCCACCTCATCACCACCGTGCCCGGCGAAGGCTACCGGTGGACGGGGTGAAGGGGTGCGGGGGGACGGAGACGAGGTGACCGGGCTTCGCCAGGTCACCTCGTGGGGGTCAAAGGGGGGACTGGAGCGAGCAAAGCGAGCGCAAGCCCCCCTTTCATGGCAGAGGGAGCGCGGCGACCGCGATGCCACGCATGCGTGGCATCCCCATGGAGGATCAGAAGCCGAGATCGTCCAGTTCCTGCTTGGCGGTGCGGGCTTCGGGGGTGCCCTGGAAGCTGTCGGTGATTTCCTTGAAGCCCTTGATGGCGGCCGGCTTGAGGCCCTGGCGCAGAAGGCACTGGGAGCGCTTGAGCTTGGAGGGGAGGAACTGGGTGGAGCTGGAGTGCTCCTTCAGGATCCGCTCGAAGACCGGCTGGGCCTTGTCGTAGGCCTTCTGGTTGTAGAAGGCCAGGCCCTGGAAGAAGAGGGCGTCCGGAAGGCGCGGGCTCTGGGGATGGCTCTTGATGAACAGGGCGAGGCCATCGGCGGCCAGCGGGTAGTTGCCGCGGTTGTAGTCCAGGACGGCGGAATTGAAGGCCTTCTCGTCATCGGAGGTGATCGCGGCCGGCTCCTCCTGGGCCGGGGCCTTGGCGCCCGCGGTCCTGCGCTGGGTCGCGGTGTCCACCAGGCGGTTGTTGAGCACCTGAAGGCTGTCCTGCAACTTGCGCATGGTCTCCTGCAGATCGGCCTGGAAGCGGCGGCCCTGGCTCCGCGCCACGTCGCCCGCGGAGCGGTCGTCCTCGGCCTTGCGGTTGGCCTCCTCCATCGTGCTGCGCAGCTTGAAGACCTCGACCTTGAGGTCGGTCACCTGGTCCTCCACCTTCTTCAGCCGGTCCTCGTTGTTGCAGCCGAGGCAGAGGAAGGCGGCCGCCAGGGTCAGGGATGGGATCAACGTCCGTGCCAGCATCGGCATCTCCGAAAAAGAAAAGGAGCGGAGGAATGGGTTCCTCCGCTCCCGAATGTCACATGGTCCGAACGACCCTACTGGAGGATGAATTCGTCGCGGCGGTTTGCCAGCCAGCTTTCCTCGTCGTGGCCGGTGACCTTGGGCTTCTCCTTGCCGTAGCTGATGGTCGTCAGGCGGTCCTGGGCGACGCCCAGGCCGACCAGGTAGGCCTGCCCGGCGTGGGCGCGGCGCTCGCCCAGGGCGAGGTTGTATTCCACCGTGCCGCGCTCGTCGCAGTTGCCGGCGATCTGTAGCTTGGCCTGGGGATAGGCCTTGAGGAAATCGGCGACGGCCTGGAGCTTGGCCTTGTCGACCTCGCGGATGTCGGACTTGTCGAACTCAAAGTTGATGTCCTTGAGGGCGGCCTGCACGGCGCGCTGGTAAGAGGCGGCCTTCTCCGCCTGGGCTGCGGAAGCGGCCTTGCGGGCGGCTTCAGCCTCGGCCTCGGACTCGGCCTTGCGCTTGGCGGCATCGTCCGCGGCCTTCTTCTGGGCATCCAGATCCGCCTGGCTGGGACCCGCCGGGGCTGCCGGCTTGGGGGCCTCCGCTGGGGCGGCCTCCGGCTTCGTGCAAGCCACACCGATACCCATCGTGAGGATCACAGAAAGAGGAATGAGGTTTCGAACGAAGCGCATGATAGGTTCCTCCAACACGCATTAAGTTTAACGTCACCCGGTGGTTCCGGGCAGTAATTATTTCCTTATCTTGTTCGGGTCCACTTCGGGCTTTGGCAGCCGTCGAATTCAGTGAGCTTGCTAAGCGTATTGCCGGAAAGGTCGGTGGTATAGAGTTGCATCCCGCCCCGGCTGCCGCTGGTGAACACGATCCTGCGCTCGTCGGGCGACCAGGAGGGGGATTCGGAACTGGCGACGCCAGTGGTGATTTGGTAGGACTTGCCGTCCCCCAACTTGTAAACAAAAAGATCAAATTTTCCTTCGAAACGGGAGACATAGGCGACCATCGATCCGGAGGGGCTCCAGGCGGGGCTGCCGTTGTAGACTCCTTCCCGGGTCAGGCGGCGGACGTTGGAGCCGTCCTCCTCCATGAGGTAGATCTGGGGACTGCCTTCCCGGTCCGAGGTGAAGGCCAGTTGCGTGCCGGCGGGATTCCAGCTGGGATCGGTATTGATGCAGTTGCTGTCCGTGATGCGCCGCACCTTGCCGGTGCCCAGCTCCAGCACCACGATGTCCGTGTTGCCGCGCCGGTCGCCCTCCACCAGGGCCAGGCGCTTGCCGTCCGGCGACCACACGGGGCAGAAACAGTGGGATTCGGTCTTGGAGGCCACCGGGTACAGCCTCATGTGGGGCCCGCCGGCCGTGCGCTGGCCCCAGATTTCAGGCGCGCCGCCCTTGTAGGTGACGTAGGCCACCCGGCCGTCGGGGGCCACGGTGGGGGAGAGGGTGAGGCTCCTGTAACTGGTGAGGGGCACGACGTTCGCCCCGTCCCGGTCCATCTGGTAGATCTCCTTGATGCCGGGGCTCAGCTGGCGCACGAAGACCATGGAGGTGGAAGCCACCCCCTGCTCCCCCGTGAGGCGGGACACGAGATCGTCGGCCAGCTTGTGGGCGATGTGCCGGAGCGCCGGCTCCCGGCCCGTGTAGCGCTTGCTGAACACGGCGATGCGCGCCTTCTTGTCCTGGGCCGCCTTGACGTCCACGACCTGGGCCACCACTTCCACGCCGCCGTCGGCGGTGCGGTTGATGGTGGTGGTGAGGAGCCACTCGGTGCCGGCCTCGACCCAGCCCTTGTAGCTGGCGGGGTCGGTACCGGCGGGCAGGGCGCCCCGGATCACGGTGAAGGGACCGGCCTCGTCCAGGTCCTTGACGAGCACGTCCTGGAATTCGCCCCTGGCCTTGGCCTCGGGCAGGGCGGGGGCCTGGGCCGAAGCGACGGCGATGCCGAGCTTGGCGCCTGTGGAGGCCTCGAGCATCACTTCCTGGCGGGGTTCGGCTGGGGGGGTCTGCGCCTGGGCCGCGGGGGCCACCAGTAGGCCGATGCTCATGCCCAGGCCCAGCAACGCCCCATTGATCTTATGCCCGAGAGAACCACGATAGGTCATGGCTCCACTATACCCCGGCCAGCTCCATTTACGGTGTGAAATTGGTGATTGTTCATGTATTTGCGCAGATACCTAAAGTTGTAAATTCAGTTGTTCAAGGAGCCCGGGGAGCCGCCGGTTCGCTTGGGGCATGGGCAGGGCAGCCATTTCCGAAGGGGTGAACCAGCCCCAGGCGAGCCGTGGGTTTGGAGGTGAGACCCCCTCACAGAGAAAGAGGTTGAGCTCGAGCTTGAACTCAGGATAGGAATACCGTTCGACCGCCAAAGGTTCCGCGCGCTCCGGCGTCCAGGCGAGTTCCTCCCGCAGCTCGCGCAGCAAGGCCTCCAGGGTGGTTTCACCTTCCTCAAGCTTCCCTCCGGGGAACTCCCACAGACCCGGAAGGAGTCTAGCCTCCCTGGCCCTGCGCTGGAGGAAGAACCGGCCCCGCGACCGGATGGCGGCTACCGCGATGCGCACGGCGCTCACCCCTCCCTCCCGGCCAGGTAGGCCAGGCGCTGGGCATACCGGGCGCGGAGTTCCTCGAGCCACTCCAGCTTGAGGCGCGCGTAGGCCGGGCGCAGCATGGATGCCACCCAGGCCTGGAGTTCCGCCACGGAAACGCAGGCTTCCAGGGCCTGGGCCAGGGGTTCCCTGCAGGCCTCCTCGGGCCGCTGGAGCGCGGCCACCGGCGCGTAGCTCAGGCGGTGGACCGGAGACGGCCCCAGCTCGGCCAGAGCCTTGCGGTGGGCCGGGGTTCCGTAGCCTTTGTGCCGGCTGAAGCCGTACCCCGGGAGCACCGGTTCGAGTTCGGCCAGAAGGGCGTCCCGGTGGACCTTGGCGAGGATCGAGGCGCAGGCGATGGCGCAGCTCAGGGCGTCCCCATCCACCACCAGCCGCTCCGGAAGGCCTGACCGCGGGGCCCGGTTCCCGTCCACCAGGAGGATCCGGGGCTGGACCGCGCATCGTCCCACGGCCAGGCGCATGGCCATCATGGACGCTTCCAGGATGTTGTCCCGGTCGATGGCCATGTTGTCCACATCAGCCACCGCCCAGGAGGGGAGGATCATCTTGAGCTCCGAGGCCATGGCCACCCGCCGGTCGGGGGACAGGAGCTTGCTGTCCCTGGCTTCGCGCAGGACGTGGCCCCACCGGGAGGCCGTGTCGCGGTCCAGGACGGCGCAGGCCGCGACCACCGGGCCGGCCCAGGCGCCCCGGCCGGCCTCGTCGACGCCACCCCAGGGGATGCCGCCGGGCAGGTTGCCCAGGTCCCAAGCCAAGGGGTTCATGACCGGCGCGCCGGAAAGGGCTGACCGGTCCAGGCCTGGAAGGCCGCCTTCTGGCCGGCGGTCGCCTTGGCGTCGGCGGAGATGTAGGTGGTGCGCAGGGGGTTCTCGCCCAGGGTCAGAACGTAGGATCCCACCCGCCCCCGGTCCGAGGCCAGCACCTCGAAGATGTCCCCGGGCGCGCCGTCGCCGATGCGGTTCTGCACCTCCTGGGCGGAAGCGGTCCTCCAGCCGTCCACGGCGACGATCTCCATGCCGTAGCCCAGGCCCGCCCGGGCCGCGGGCGAGCCCGGGGCCACGTTCTGGATCGCGGGGCCGTTGCCCTGGAAGGTGAGGCCCGCGTAGGTCCGGGCCCGGCGCAGGGCGTCAAGGTCCTCGGCGTCCGAACCGGTGAGGGTCTCCCAGGGCGCCTTGGCTGCGAGCCTGAGGCCGTAGGCCTTCTCGATGGCCGAAGCGTCCAGTTCGGCCCGGCCCTGGATGTAACGGCTCCAGAAGGGGCCCGGATCGCGGCCCGCGAGGTCGCGGAAGGCCCCGCGCAGCTCCTCGTCGCCCAGGGGGCCGTCGCCGCAGCGTTCCCACAGCAGGCCGAAGAAGTCCTCGAGGCCCCTGGCGCCCTCGCTGGCCAGGCGCAGGTCGGCGTCCAGCATCCAGGCCACCATGGCCCCCTTGTCGTAATAGTTGACGGTGGAGTTCGCGCTGAACTCCGAGGGCTTGTAGTGGCGGATCCACGCGTCGAAGCTCGCCTCCTCCAGGCTCTGTTCCATGCGTCCCGCCCGGCCCAGGTTGTCGGTCCAGGACGCCCCCAGCTTGCGGGCCACCCAGTGCCAGGGCACGGCGCCCGCCTTCAGGACGATGACGTACTGCATGAAGCTCGTGAACCCCTCGTGGAACCAGAGCAGGCGCGTCACGACCTCCCCCCGGTAGTCGAAGGGGCCCAGCACCTTGTCCCGCATGCGCTTGACGTTCCAGACGTGGAAGAACTCGTGGGCGATGAGGGTGAAGAGGTCCCAGTAGCCCTCCGACCGCTCCAGCTGCTGGGGATCGGCCAGGAGGGAGGTGCAGTCCCTGTGCTCCAGCCCACCCCTCTGCCTCGGGCTGAAGGTGAGGAGGAAGAGGTAGCGGTGGAAGGGGAACCCCCCGAAGATCCGCGCGCAGACGCCGACGATGGCCTCGGTGACCTCCACGATGCGGGCCTCGTCCCCGGGATGCTGGCCGGTGACGGCGAGCTGGAATTCGCAGCCCCGGAGGTGGAAGGCATGTTTCCGGAACGTGCCCAGCTCGAAGGGCGAATCCACCAGGGTGTCGTGATCCACGGCCAGGTAGGCCCCGTCCCGGCGGGGCAGGCTCGTCGCCACGCGCCAGCCCTTGGGGAAGCCCTCGAACCGGACCAGGTAGGGCCGCCCCCCCTGCCCTTCCAGGTAGAGGAAGGTGGCGGCCCCCACGAGGTGGGCGTGGGTGGCGTCCGCGTGGTTGGTGCGCACGGTGAGCTCGTTGCAGAAGAGCCGGTAGGTGACGGTCAGTCCGCTCGCGGAGGGGGCCAGGCGCCAGCTCTGCTTGTCCACCTTCTCCGTGGGGCGGGGCTGGCCCAGGCCATCCACCACCTTGAGGCGGTCCAATAACCGCGCGTAGTCCCGCACCAGGTAGGAACCGGGTGTCCAGGCGGGGAGGGCGGCCACCGCCCCCTCGGCCACCGCCTCGGGCGGGAAGGCGAGTTCCACCTCGAGTTCGTGCATGGACAGGCTGAGGGGGCGGATGGTGGCGAGGATGGGTGCGAGGGTCGTCGTCTTAAGGGCCATGCTTGCTCCGGGTTCTTTATAACATCCCCAGTTTGAGGAAGAGCTCCTGCCATGGCCCGTCCAGGGCCGCAGCGTCCCGCTTGATGGTGGCGGTGTCGCCACGCACGAAGGGTCCGGTCCGCCCGGATGCGCCGTGGGTTTCGATGTTATGCAGGGTGCGCTCCGCCAGGGGCGCCAGCCCCCGGCCCGGCAGGTCCACGCCACGGGCGGCCAGCAGCTCCCTGGCCCCCAGCCAGAGGGTGGCGGCATGGCCCGAAGCCAGCACCGCGCAGGCATGGTACAGAGGTTTGAGTTCCGGGGGCAGGGCGAAGGGCTCGAAACCGAGGTCCCGGAAGGCCGCCACCAGCTCTCCGGGCACCTCCCCGGTCAGCGCCAGGGGGGTTCCCTGCCAGGGAGCGGGGGCGCCGTCGAAGCTGGTGAGGGGATGGGCCGAGGGGACGCCCTCCAGGTGGAGGCTGCCGGACAGGTGCACACAGCGGCCCGGGAAGAACCCGGCCAGGGTCTCCACGTGCCGGTCTGGAACCGCGAGGAGGACCAGCCCCTCCGGCCGGGCCGTGCCGGGCAGGAGCGCCACGCGCGGCCCCCAGGCCTGGGCCAGGGCCCGTCCTGCGAGACCCCGGCCCAGGATGGAGAACGGTTTCCAGGGGCGCATGACGTTCATCGCCTTAGTTTGACCGATTCGCATGAGAATGGGGTCGTGACGTGGCCCCTCCCCCCCGAATTGTCCTGGCCCCATTTCCTCCGGCGCCTGAGGCATCCCGCTCCGCCCCCCGGGTGGCTGGAAGCCGCCGCGGACCTGGACGAGGTGCGCCGCCGCCCCCTGCTGCTGCGCTGGATCGCCCAGCACCCGCACACCGCCGCGCACCTGAGGGCCAGGCTGCTCCCCACCCTGCCCTGGCGCGCCCTGGCCGCCATCGCCCTGGACGCCTCGGCCCATCCCCAGGCCCGGGTCCACGCCATCGAGCGCCTGCGGGCCCTTTGGCCCGGCCTCAGCTCCGGCGAGCGCCGCAGCCTGGCCCACCAGGCGCCCCGGGAACTCTGGTCCCTGGTCTGGAAGAACCGCGACCGGCGGGTGCTGGCCGCCTTCCTGCAGAACCCGCGCCTCGGGGTGGAGAGCCTCGAAGGCCTCATCCAGCCCCCCCTCACATGCCCCCAGGCCGAGGCCCTCCAGGCCTCCCGGTGGCTCGCCCTGGTCCCCATCGCCCACCAGGTCCTCGTGGCCCTGGACCGGGGCCTGGAGAACCCGGACGGCGGCCTCGTGCTCGGCATGGCCTCGCCCTGGATCAAGGCCCTGCCCGGGGAGGAGCGCCTCCTGGCGGCGTCCCGGCTCACCCAGCCGGCGCTGCGGCGGATGGTGCGGGCCTGGGCGGGGCGGGAGGACCTTGCGTGAGCGAGTGTAGGCCCATCGAATCAGCGGAACCATTCCAGCCCAACACATCGAAACCGAAGATTTGCATCGGGCCCAGACAGGTCCTGTCATCCCGGTATCTTCAGCCATAAACCTTGAAGCACAGACGGGG
>Ga0316217_10001963_pt1 | contig 25668 bp, 11 predicted proteins | sample 1anoAmetaG_FD_203633 | JGI IMG/M metagenome (GOLD analysis project Ga0316217, IMG submission 203633) | Freshwater microbial communities from Trout Bog Lake, Wisconsin, USA - 1anoA | ecosystem: Environmental > Aquatic > Freshwater > Lake > Hypolimnion/Profundal zone | place: USA: Wisconsin...
TTTTGTCAACACCATTCCTTAGACCTATTTCGACATTCTGCATGCTCAGGGAGGGATCAAATTGCCTGACAAGTAGTACCTTTAGTTGAACTTCGACATAGACTAGCATGAAGTGAAGGATGCTGAGGAGCTGGAAACGGACAGGTATGGGTATTACAGGGGGAAAGTCTAAAATATGCGGACTACTTATCGCAAAAGCAAAGTCGAGAGACTATCTACTGATTCCAAATCCTGGCGGGCAGCTAAGAAATGAAATTCCTAACCAACCAAAGACAAGTCCTCCTGGTTCTCATTCTTAATATCTATCTATTATCAGCTAAACTCCCAGGATTGTCAGTAAATACAAACACATTCAATCTGAGCAAGAGGGATTAAGACAACAAAGAGGAACCAATAGCCTGCAGAACAAATAAGTTTGGCCGAGCACAATCCACTTTATAGGATCTTAGCCTAATTGTGATCTTTGCAAGATTTATAAAATTATTAGGTTCAGATATTTATTTGATGAGTAATTAAAAAAAGTTGGTGTAGGCGCTGAAAGTTTTCATGGATCGTACAGTGGCACCTGTGCTTGGTGAGGGGCACAGTGCCCTAAACTAATGGAAATACCTAAGCGGAATCTTATCCAGTGAGCCCATTGATTCAGCTCAACTGGACTTCTACTTGCTGATGGCGAACAAAGGCAGCAACAGCAACACTGCAACCACTAGCACTGCTGGGCAGAAAGCGACCTTCACTCCGACCCCCATTTCTGTGGACAAGTTCGCACTCAATAGATATCCTGCCAATGAGATACAATCTCCACTGAGGCCTAAGGCCACCTTTGGCGGGTAGTCGCAGAGGTACTGAACCACCCATTTAGAAAACAGCTTCTGGGCAACACAATCAACTTCCAGGCGACAATGGCAAAAAACCAGTAGAAGATCTAAACCTTCGCCAAGAAGTAGCCCAACACCTCCGTCCAAGTCAACACCTCTTCCAATACCAGTTACGCAGGCAGCAAGAAGTTTATGTGATATATTTTAACTATTTATTCATTAAATCAGTTCCTGACCCCACCCTCACTCCTGGTTTTATACTGCGAAGTAGTTGTCCGAAGTGGTCTTCGATTTGTGCGTAGTTTCGCCGTACCTGTAACGATGCACCAGGTACAGCAAAAGTTTGACGATGATTACTAAGAGCACTATGGATGAGAACACGAGGAGAAAGAATGCGTACCATTGCGAAATGACTTGGTTGAGGCTGGCTTTGGACACGCAGGTTGCGTTTTAAGTTTGCTATGGCTAGAACATCATGCTGTAGAAATCTGAGTTGTCCATCCTGATTTATAAATATGGGACTATTGTTTTTTAAATTATCGATGCGCCCCAGAGGCTCATAATGCTTAAATAGGCAACTTTCTCACTATCTGGGTTATTGCAACTCAAATACTGAAACTTACCAAATGGATCTAAAAGATTGTTGTGTTTTGTGATGAGAAGAAAGAACTAGGCTTTTCTGGTTGTTTTGGTTCGACTATCGCCCTTTTGCGTCTTATTCGGGTTTTTATTTATGCTTGATGAAAGGGTTTAATGGTAGACTATTAGCCAGCTTCAAAGCTGCGCATTTAGGTTTGTTACAATTTGCTATAATTAGAGGTAGGACAGGTTTCCTGATTGCTTTTAACAAAAAATATATATTTATAAGTCTCATGAGGTTAACGATATGAGTACGACTGCAGCCATATTCATGTAGTCTGAATCCAACCCCAGTAACGACGAGTTGCCCCAAGATTTCACTAGCAGGATCATCAACATCATTCAGAATAAGCAGCAGGAGAGGCAGGAGATCAACCTTAACACGGAAAGTGAAGAGGATTAGGAGATGTACGATCAGCCTCAGAAAGAGGATAAACAAAGCTGTAAAAAATCAGGCAAAAGGGATGGAAAAAATATTGCCGAAAGCAGCAAAAATGGCAATAATAAAAATGCCTATAAAAAGAATAAAACTAATAAATATTAATCTACCAAAAGAGAAATTTTGGTCGACCAGGCCTACGATGCGATGTCCGAGGAGTAATCTTCAGCACACAAAAAATAGCCAAACAGTAAGAGATCAGAAACGATTGGTTAGTAGGTTTTGGAGGGCCACCGAATGCTCAAAGATTATTTTTAGGATTTTTTAACCAAAGTGCTTAAAAAGATGTAAGACGATACTAATAAAATCCTGAACCAGATTATAAAAAAGACGGATTATTTGCAATAACGCATAGATTCATTAACCTCAGAAGGCAAAGCTAAAGATCTCTAATCAGAACAAGAATACACAGTTTACGAATAGAAGCAAAAGAAGCACCCATATATCAAAAATTGGATGAAGCTCAATTACGTTGAGAAGATCGAACGCAAATAGATGACAGCCAAGGAGGTGGCGAAGTAGCTCAAAATCAAGTAAAGCGTGGTACTGTAATGGCTGAGCAATAAGAAGAAAAACAAGCTGAAGGCAGGCAACCAAAAAGGGTACAAAGCTAGCATCTACGGTGAGCGTAAGAAAAAGGGGAATAGCTAGGAGATGCGTAATGATAACAATGGCGAGATTTAGTCTGATTTCCTTGAAGATATTGAATGATTTTGTTGTGTTTGTAAGACATGTAAATATTTTACGATTCGATTGGTTGTAAAATTAGAGAAGAGTTGCATATTTCTAATCTGTAGCCACTTAATCTCGGTTTTATTCGATATCTATGCGTTACTGTTAAGATTTGAACCAAGTAAAATTGGTTTTGTTCACTTGACCTTCGTTTTTGACTCACACGCATCACATTCACAACCACATTTCATTCAATAAAACCAATCACTATAAAGATTCTCTCAAATTAGTTTGAGCAAATGCAGGATATTTATTGAGCATAGGTTAGCTTTGATCATTAAAGAAGGTAGCAAGTTTTAGACCCAGAGTCATAGCCTGAGGCCCCCACTCCCATCGAAATCGAGAACAGCATACAAATGTCCAAAAGCACCATCCCTAGCATTGTAACTTTGTATAGAAGTTTTGAAACCTTCGTCAAGCTGCAGCTCTGCATAGCGGTGACAATTAGAAACAGGATTGTTTGGAGGACAGAGAAAACCATGGTCGCATAGTAGGGTGAATACATAATGCAGCCTCCCACTGCGATGGCGTTGAGTCCGAAGTAGTGCAAGTACCACTATTTGAACTGTTTTTGGTCCAGCCTATACTCTCGCTTAATAACTAATAGAGTACTTAGCCGATGCCTTGGTAAGACTTGGACTCTTTCTTTACGTGAAGGTCCTGCTACTGCTAGTTCCCCTCGTTTATTGCTGTCCGAATCTGGATGATTTCTGAGCTAGCCGATTAATTACCCCCGAAGAACTTGTATTTTGCGATGAAGAAGATGTAGACGAGGAACTGCACTGCCAAAGTAGTGTAAAGTACGTAGCGAACTAATTGCGGTGAGCCTCCAGTATCATAGAGGAAGGGGCTGCAGTAATTTAAATACCACATTGTATAAAAATCGAAAACAATTATGATTTAAACTGTATCTGGCCATTTAAGATGGTCTCCAATAAGCAGCCAGCAGACTTCTCAAATTAATGTCTTTGGCGACTTGTGGTTGGGAGTTAGCATCAGCTCTTAGAGAAGCAAGCAAATAATCCATTTTCAGTCACGAAAACAGAAAGTATCATTCTGAAAGCAAGGTATTGAACCTGCTTCAGGATATCTTAACCCAGATTCTTTGCAATGTGAGTTACAACGGAATTGCCACAACAAATATATCAACTTTGGGAGGTAGGATGGCTTCATGATCAGCTTACCCATCACAAAATTTAGTATTAACTGACTGATAAGAGCGATACCGAGTCTGGCTTCACTTAGATTGAGTTTGGGAGACTCTTACTGTAATCAATATCTCAACTAAATCAAATAAGGATAATAACAAACACTACCATAAGTTCATAGGCCGATTTCTTCTACAAAGGTGTGAAAGACATATCTTCGAAATCGCTTTCCAATCAGTCTAAGCTCAGCATATCGAATACAAGAACTTATGGCAATAGGAGTGATGCATCAAACTAGTACATCAGTGCTGTTAGTGGAAACTTTCCCCATTATATTCAGGATGATGATTGCGATGACAGCCAGCAGAATCAGCACCATCAACGCCATAAGCAGTTTATCCGTATAGACTGAGCGGGCGAAGTAGTTGATGTGTCTCATAGCTCGGTTCATGATCGTCTAGGTGTCTCTCAAGTTATCCTGGACGTTGTCAAGCTAGTTGATTTGCCTCTCCAGCTCTACGTTGACTGTGTTTGCGATTTCCTTGGTTTCGTACAGCATCCTGAGCATGTTTTTGACAGCTTTTTCTGACTCCTTCTGCGCATCTTCAATTTTGAATTAGTACTATTCCTTGGATGTGGTAGCCGCGGCAGCCCGATTAGCATATACTTCTTCTTCCCTCACTTTCTAGGTCTTGAAAAACTAAAGGTCCTTGCGAATCTGCTCGAGAGTGTTCTCGAATTATGAGTGTTGCTTGTAGAATTAGCCAACGTCTATGAATTAGTTTTAGGCCTACTAGGTAGAGATTGCTATGTGGAAGCTGTTGATCAGGTTTTTGAGGGTTTTGTAGTCTTTCTTCTTTAGCTGCTATAGGGCTTAGATCTTTTCTCGGCCTTTGCGTTTGGAAGCTTTCTTGAGGCTGGCAGTTAACTCTCTTATCTATCTTTATATCAAATCCGACAACTATTCGATATTCTTGTTGATTTTCTGGAAGGACTTCAGTTCTTTCTCCTCTTTCACCTATTTTTTCTTACCCTTCATATTATAAAAAACTATTTAATTTGGCTTTGCAGCAAAGCTAGTGATTTTAGCCTAGAAAAAAGAGAGGTTATGTGAAATTTCATGGCCGAGTTGCCACCATTTTCAGATTGAAAGTTTAGCAGTTATCTTCTACAGTTTATAAAGTTAATATTTGGCTGTTTATTGTGTGATTATAAAATGTAGTTATTTTAAGCGCGTAGGAAGGTAGTGAACTTCAAGGTAGAGATTAGAAGGAACTACCAAGAAAAACTTTTCAAACAGATCAGAGACGAAATGATTAGAACCCACACCGAGTCTAACAATCAACAAGTTTTGTAGGACAACATTTATTAGCTCACGAAGGACGCTTTTCAAATGTTCATTCACAACAGATAGAGATAAGTCCCTGCTATCTGCGTTTAAAACTTCAGGAGCATCGACTTAAGTCTTCTCAACTAGCTGCTGGTTCCAATGCTGAACAAATAGGTAACTCACTAGTCTACACATGCCGAAAAATGGTTTATTGATTGCACTGCTCCTAACAACCTGAAATTTATGGGCAAGTTGAGTATACTTCCATGCCCTGATGTGTTGAGGGCCTTCTTTAGGGCCACTGTTGCTGCCCATCGGCCCACCGTGTAGACTTTTGGCAATTTGGGCTAAAGTAAAGAGCTGGGAAAGTGTTTGTTTAACATAGTTGCTAATTAACACTCAGGAGAGCTATAGATTTAGAAAATATACGATAGATAAAATTCAGGGGTTTCGCGAAATATCGCAGCTTTTTTGTAATTTTGGTCATCCTACATCTAAAACACCAGAGACGAGATAAAAATCTAAGACTTCCTTCAAATAATGAGAACGTTCAAGCTTCAAGGATAATTTAAAGATCTCATGCTTAAAAGAGAGACTCTAGTCTTCATAAAAGTTATCTTGGAGCACATAAGAATATCACAGATATTGTAAGATTTGCCTCGTGAAAACGCATTCCGAAAAATGCTGAGTGAATAGTGCCGTTCGTTTATTTTGTTCGTGAAGATGAAGATGCCCTTTGTGGTCAAGAAAGCAGTGGAGTATAAACTAATTTACTTTTAGATCGCATAGATTTTGGTCATAATGTACCAATTCAACGATCAGATACCCGACCTGTTTTACTAATGCCTGTTTGAATGCTAGTACCTGCATACCTTTGTCCTCTACTTGCTGAAAGACGAATAAAACCCTTCATAGGCTATCATAAACCAGAAAACTGCGCTTAGGCTTATAAACTGCGTGACCACGTTTAACATGTTTGAACTGTTCTATTTGTAAGGAGCCATCAGCATCACCAAATAGCTGGCTCATAAAACTCTTCTTACAAGCAAAGTTCAGCAAATCTGTGCGATCATTCTTTGGAACATCATCGAGCATGATAAAGAGCAATACCTGATGAAGATATTTGAGCTAGTGGACTACAATTAGCTGTTGGGACAGGTTGAGCCAGGCAGCTAAAAAGATGTTTACGATCTGGTCATCAAAATAGTTGAAGTGTATCTGACGAGTGCGGTTATTTGTAAGAAGATATTCGAGGGTTCTGAGTTTGTGAGCATCTTGAAAACACATAGACAAGAAAAAGATTCAGATAGCCAGATTCTCTACTTGTCAGAGGTGATTCAAAAAGGGCTAGACTACTTTTTTGAGCATTTTCCGAAGCTAGTGGTCTAGCTACACGCTATTTTAAAAAACATCGATTTCGAAGACAAAGAGGCTGTATTGAAGAAGATTGAGGAGAGGTTTAGTTTGGCAGTGCAAGAGGCATCAATCTGAATGATTATTATTTGAGTATTTATTATTGTTATATTGCCATTTGAGTAGGAAGAGAAGTGATTTAGAATATAACTTAACAAGGGAAGATACTTTTAGTCAGAAAGAACCATTTTAGAAGCAAGCGATAAAAGATTTTATTGTTATGTTATAGGTTGCTTTATATTTTGTTAGTAGCTAAATGCCCAAATTCTAGTAAACTATATTCACTGAATTTCGGGCTATAGGTTCAATAACTTTGCTATTGGGAGTCAGACTTCATTCTTCTATAATTAATCTCTTTTCTAGGATGCATTAGACTCAAAGAGTTGTTATAGCTAATATAGTAATTAGTTGAGAACTTGTTATTTTTATTTAGTATGCAAAGCAGAAGCAAAAACGACTATTTGATGATCATTGATAACTCGGATAACAATCCTCAGTCCTTATCTGCTTAGATATCTCCCCATCATACTGAAAGCTCCAACCCTGAAAACTTGCGAGCCCACAAGCCAGGTACTTTTGGGGCTTAGTCTGCATAAATGATTGGCAGTGAGGTTGATCTGAAATACCATCAAACGAGCAGGAGTAGAGATGACTGCAAGACTTAAGAGCATTCGTCCAAACATGAACTATCTAATTCATTTGCCTTTACCCCGAAAACCATTCAACCCAAGGGATTTACAAACTCTTCTGATGAAGAAGAGAGTGAAAATAACTATCAAAGTCTAACTTTAAAACTTTAGAAGGCATTAAATAAGATCTCACTTTCTAGCAGCAGTTTAGATAGGTCAACTAAAACATTTAGCGACATTTGGAAGAGATCTTAGATCTAGCTGGAGAGAAAAAGGAAAGAAATGGAGAGAAAGAGAAAAGAAAATTAAATGTAGAGGTAATAATCTTAATATTTAGGCTGAAGTAGTTTAGAGCTATACCTCAGATCGATAAAAACTCATCGAAAATAGCAAAAGATGCTGGATATCAACCAATCCACATCCGAGCCTAGAGAATCGTATAGCAAAAGAAAAAGAGAATAGAATAGGGCGAGTAGGCCAAAAAACGATAGCAACAAATAGAAGAAAGTCTGTATCTCTAGGAACTAAGCAAACATATGAAAAGACCAGACACGACTAGAACCTATGACCAGTACTATAGTGAGATGATGAGATGGAAATAGAGGGCCTAGGGGAAAAACAAGCTCAGATTCGAGGAGTAGAAAATAAAAGAAATTCAGAGTGCTACCTTTAGGCCCAATCTTAACCAGAACAGCAAAAAAATGGTTGCTGACCAGTATAGGTTGCCGATAGATCAGAGAGGACTAGTCAAGAAAAAAACCAAGCAAGAGTATACCTTTACCCCGAAAACAACAAAAAGGCCTTACAAATGATTTTAATTGACTGTTTGTCACTTTTTGCTCGATTAAGATTGACTAATAACAGTACTGGCTAAATAAAATTAGTTGTAAAATCCTGATATTTGCAAATTCAAAAAATTTTTATCTAAAAAATAAGGGATACCTTATAGAAACTATTTGCGGCTAGAATAGCTAGCCCAAAATACTATTATTTACAGAAGATACAATAAAGAAACAAACGATTAGCCCTGAGAACTCAAAGCATACCTTACCAATCAACTACTTCTTGCCTCGCATGTCCTTCAACTGTCTTCAAAGGTGCAGGATCGATTTTTTATTCGAAATTTTTAGTGTTTTTGCAACCCTCACACTTACAAGACTAAGAGCAAAGTATTTCTGCTTGGTAGCATTCGCAGTATTTTTTTTGGCATTGACTCTTTTTGCAGTTACAACTTTTGCCAATGTTGCGTTTTTATAGGTTGACTAAGCTTTTCTGTATCTGCTGTCTCGCTTTTGAAAGTTATCCTTAGTGAGAGCCATCATTCCTACAGTTTTCGCAAAAGCAATGGGCTCCACACTCTTTTTCGGCAGCAAAACAATCACAATACATTTTCAGGCATTTAGTTTTTTTGCACACGCAACCACTTCTCTTCTTTTTTATCAAGGATGTAGAGGTTATTGTTTCATTTGGAACTGGTTAGATTTTTTGCTATAGAGGAATTTAGGCTGGGGATTTCTACTAAGCTTGGTTGCTCATATATTGAGCGATGCTTACTTGGGATGGAGAGGAGAAGATACGATCGGTTTCTATAAAGAGGAGAGTTTGGTTGAGATTGGGTACATTCGGGAGCAGATTGAAGCTTTAACCAAGCAAAAATTAATGGCTCATATTCTCTATTAATTAAAGAGTATAATAATGGATTGTTTGTTAAAGTGGTAGTTAAACGGTTTCTCAATGATCCTTATGATTGGTGAGAAATCTCCTATTTTGGATTATAGCCGAGTGATTTTCTATACTAGTCTTTTAATTTTTGAGGCTATAAAATAGCTTTATTGTTGTTAGAATGCACTCAAAAATTATTAAGTCTCAAATCTCTAATTTTTGAGCAAAACTATCAAACCAAGAACTTGAAAGGTTAACAATATTACAAGAAATGTATGCATTTCCTAAAATTGCTAAACATCTATGACCTTCAGTTATTTGATCACGTCTCAAATGCAGTTTACTAATTCTACCCAACCCTCCTATATTCCTCAAGATATCTGTCTTGAGCTATTAAAATTATTGAGAATCAGATTAGATTATTTACATGATATCGGCCAAGTATTAACCCAGATATAGCTTGATCACTAGGTCCCTCCATCCTTCCTTGAAGATGTCCAAACCCAAACAACTAACAGTTTACGCCAACTAGATCCTTATCACTGACTATTCAAACAGCAACCATCAATACGAAAGGAAAAAGAAACGCTGTCCTTTGTTCCTCATGAATAAGTCACAGAAAAAGAAGAACACTTAGTTTGCAACTATTTTTACCAACCAGGGCATACTCGTTTAGCGACCTTACAGTCCACACAAGACTCCAGCTTTGGACAACAAAGGCAGTGCTTTAAGTTCTAGACCCAAATGCCTTTCATCAAAGAGGCAAACCATAACTTCAGCTTACAATTTCACAAAGACTATAACTCCGAAAAAGGTAGATTCTACTGAAGATCTTGCAGAATTTCCTTTGTTTTATTTTTATCCAAAAGAAAGATGCCTCCAATCTGTTCAAACCGACCGACAAACAACCAAAATTATGCAGAGTAGGAGCAGCCGTTCGAATCACGCAAAATAAAAATTGAAATCCGAAGGAAACTAGCTCTAAAGCAAGTAATTAGGCGCTTGGAGGACAAAAGATGTTGAATTCTAGTAAATCCTATGAGTAAAAATGATATTTTTGAATATAAGTTTCATTTAATTAAAAGGCTCACCCATAGTTGGAGTTTTGGTACTTTGAAGAAACTTCCACATAGTACTGTTTATTTTTGAAGTTTATTGAAACAGCTCAGGGCTAAAGTTTGAAATTTGGTGGCACATATTAGTTATTAATCTTGCTTACAATATTTATTTAAACCTAGCAATGAATAAGCCTAAAAGAGGCAATTAAGCATTGAATATCAGTGATAATGCAGAATGCCGATGTTTCGAAAAACTCACAACCCAATAACATCACTTTCTCTTGAAGAACATGTATCCCAAAGATGCTAATCCCACTTCTAAAATGCAGCATAATGCGTCAAATGCTTAATTGAAGCAGAGTATCAACAAAAAAAGCTTAAGGAAATAAAAGACTAGAGATTATAAGAAGGAGTAAAACGTCAAGACTAGGCTTACTTATCATGAGTATTATCCGGCAAATTACAAGTAATTTAGAGCTGAAAAAAACTAGATAAGGCCACCCCCTCTACTGAGCAAATAGAGCAGTAACTAGTACCGTAACGCCTTTAGACAAAGTTTTAATCAGTAGAACTAACAATGTCGATCTCCGTTAATAAAATTGGCTAGTACACAACTTATGTCTCCTACTTTTAATATCCGACAACAAGTTCCAACAATACCCATTAGAACAATAGAGATCAATGGGCCAAGATTTGTGCAAACATAGGCATCTCCGAGAGTTTAATACGGACTTGCAGAAAAAGTTGCTTATTAAATGGTTCCTCTTACACCTAGATATAAAATGTAGGGTATTATACCTTCAAATACTATCAGTAAGGAAGAAAAGAAGAATGAACCTCAAATTTAGAAGTTCGAAACGGAGCTGAATATCAAAATCTCTTAGAAGAAGAAAATTAAAGAAATGAAAGTACTTTCAGATCGGTCGATAAAAGCAAAAGGATTCGAGATAATGCCAGAGGATAAAGAGAAGTATGTTATTGAGGAAATGAAGAAAAAGCCTTAACAGAAGATAGCTTATTACGAAGAGTAGCCTGTAAAGTTTTCAAGGAAACAAAGCTAATTCTCATAGAAACCAATTTTTGATAAAAATAAGTTGGTTGTCCCAAACTTTCAATCTAAGATAGATCCTAAAAAATCATGCCTTGATGATGGTACTGGAAAATCTAAAATAGCGCTAAAAAAAGTCAAGAATCAAAAGCCTAGACTCAGCAGAATGGATGACGTCTAAGAAATAAAGTCGATGATTGATTCAGACTAAGTAATGAGCGATGATGATAAGGAGTCTGTTGTGTTAGGCAAACTCAATGAATACGGCAGTCTGGTAGATCCTACATTTTCAGCTGTAGATAAACGTCCTGTTACTTTTATGAGCAAATTAGCATACCAAAGCACCACTGCTGAGAAATCGATGGTGAAGGGCTACGAATTCATAAACTACAAATGAGTTATTTAACGATATATATTACTTTTTTGAAAAACTCAATCAATTTTACTTATGAATGAAGCAGCCTAACCTTTTTACTCCATTTTCATCATTTTCACCAAAAAGTGCGCCTGGGAATTAGCCTTGTCTCACTTAAAACTAAAAGTGATCTCCTTGTGATGGTTGTTCATATTCCAAAAAGTTACCATATTTTTCGATTCGGTTAAGATTGGAAGTCACAGTTAGGTATTGTAAGTACCCATGAGCAAAAGCACCTTCAACGTTTTTAATGAACTCTTCTTTACTACAAGCAAACACTTTGTAGTTGGAATTCAACCCTGTTTGTTGATACTTCTTAGGTTATCCCTTTTAATATCGTACATGGAGATCTCTGATATGGCCCATTTAATGTTCTAGAATCTGCATCTATTTGATCTTACTGCTGAGATGCTGGTGACTCCATTTCATTACCTTGTTTGGCTAGAGCTTATTCTAAGTATTCTAAGGGCGATTTGTGTTTCTGCTGTTATCTGTGACTTCAGCTTCTGATTTCTTGTTTTTGTTCCATACTCTCAGTTTTGGCATTTCGGATGCCTTGCTACTCTTTACTTTCATATTGCTTATCTCCGAAAGCTAGCTATTAACACGCTTTTGTTTGGTTCTGTCTCGTTTTGGCTTGGAGTTCGTTGAAATTTAAGCTGGCCGTTTGATGATTGCTTGTGACTGCAAAAGTTAATTATTTCTTCGAAGCTAGTTGATCTTGTCTTTTAGATATACATTTTCCTTTTCTTTCTAGAGCAGCTGCAGCTTGAGATTTTATACTAAGTCTCTTAATCTCTTCTTTTAACCTGCTAAAGATTTGATGCGATGATGATCTTTCTATGTTTTTTCTCGAAATACGTCAATTGAATCTTAATTAAGATCTTTCTAAATCTTCTACTTATTGTTGATTATCTCGTGCGCTTTCCCTTTCATTTTCAAAGGTAAAGACACCATTCTTTACTCGGAAATAGATTCAGTTATCTTATCATCGAAATAAGCTTTGGCTTTCTTAGACAATTAAAGTGCTCTTCGATAACTGTCTATCTCCTTTTTTAGTATTCTCACTTACTCCTTAAGTTTTTAGTTTTAAGAAACTATTGATGGATAGCCTTCAAGACCTAGCTCAGCCAATCCTTTTTACTGCTGTTTTAGAACTTTTTTTAACTGCTTGAGTTCTTATTTTAGCTAATAGTTGTCCTTCTAATAAATACTTATTTTTCTCTAAAAGTCTTAGACCTTAGAATCTTCATTTAGTGACTACAGCTTTCGGCGATAAATGGATGCTTATTTTTTGTAGATCTAATACTTCTTGTATGCATTTTGAAGCTACATATGAGCAACTTCGGAGTGTTATTTTTTCTTTTAGCTCGTAATTCTTTTGATAATCTCAACGTCCAGCCGATTGCTCAAAACCTACAATTACTTCTTTAGAAGTAAATTTTGCTTCTTTATGGCTTTGTTCTCTTCAAGGAGGGACTTGGAATCGACCCTACCTTTGCTTTGGCTAATTTCAATATTTTCCATCTATAGATCCAAAGCCTTGCTTTAAGGTGAGGATTAAGACATGTTATGGTTAATATAGTTTATAGTTATAATAATAACTTGAATGATAACACAGAATGAGGAGAAAAAGATGCTAATCGAATCAATGAAAAAGCTGACGAGGTAAGTTATCATATACTTTAGTCATGTTTCAGGAAATCTTATGAGGCAGAGAGAGATCTTTGATGCCTTATCTCTCCAAGATTTCAATAAGATAGTAACAAATCTCAAAGATTAGAATGAATGTAATTGTTTATATTTTCAGATTTGAGAAGAGTTTCGGCTTTGTTGCTTTGCTAGTTGTTCTATCGCAATGACCAAACTAAAGCAGGGTTGGTTTCTTTGCTTGGCATTCAGCCCAAGTACGGAAGGGTAGTTATATAGTAAGGTAGATCTGCCTGGGCAGTATTCCTGAAACGATTTACAACCACCCTTCGACATTGAAAAGTACTTAGAATTTAAATGAGAATGCTTATAACTGATGCAAGGATAAATAGAATAGAGTAACACTTTAGATATAAAGACTAAGACGACAAAATCTGTTGGCTTATCAATTTGGAGCGCAAGACTTTGAAACTTGAACTTTTGGAATACAAAAGATACTCAAGTTTTACGTTCGTTGATCCAGCTAAAAATATCTTTGGAATTACTATTCTTAACCTAAATAAAAAGAAGGAAGAAAAAGCTGATAAATCTCCTTCGATTAGCTTCAAGACTACTCTGGGCAGTGATAGTGCTCGTAAACAAGCAACTAAAGAGGTGAAATAAAGATCATAAACAAATAGTGTTTAGAATCATAGACAATTCATTAAAGACAAGCAAAAGCAACTGTAAAGTTTAGGAAATGGCAAAAAAAATCTAAATCTAACTTTGGATCTTCAAAGTGTTCAAAAGACAAGTCTGGGAAGCCCTTCACCCCAATACAAAAACCAGTTATCAAATTCTATCAATCAAAGTAAGGACTTGAATACTTCTTACGAAATTAAGCCAAAAAATGTTGATATTAGATCTAAAATTGATAGCATCAAAGATTCGAAGGGTATAAAGTCAACTTATCAATTTTCTCCCAAAATTTCTGTACGTAACTCATACTAGCCTAACCTTCAGCTGCAATACAACTTGAATAAAACTTATCAACCATAAATAGTTAGTTAAAGATTTAAAAGCTCAAGGTTTGGAGTAGATATTCTTAATTCAGCACGTTAAAACTTTTCAGGAGACCAACAAACATTTTACAAAAGAACCGAAAATTTGTTGAAAAAATGATATCTCTACTCTTCATTTCCCAACATAACTAACTATCCTTGTCAAAAAACTCCATAAATAATCAATCATCAATCTTTTGCGTTTGAGCTGATTGAAATAGAGTTATGATTTTGCCTATTTTGCGACAGTTAAGAGGAAAAAATACTTTTGACTGCAACATATGATTTTGAAAGTGTTCAAAACTTAGGTTTCACAATTTAAATATAGTTGGAATGTAAAATAAAGGACAGGCCCTGGCCTTGACTCAAAAGAAAAACATCCAATCCTAGGATATTAAAGAAATAGTGTTGCTCCTCAACGAGCCACCTTTCAAAGAGAATGTCTCTTTGGTGGGTCTTGATGAGATGAGCACATTCGATTTGGGAGACTTAGTATTCAAAATATTCAAGTATTTAGATTCAGATATTAACATCAATGCTCGCCAGACACAGCCTCAGGATATCATTTTCCAGGTTACTTAATTTTTGAAAATACTTTCCTATGAGTCTGACTTCAACCAAGATTGGGAGAATGGTCTCCTAAATGGAGATCGTAAAGTGATATACCCCATTTATTACTTTCTCCTCAAAAACCATGCTGCTCTCAAAAAAAGAGCTTATCTTGCTAAATTTTTAGTCCCTCTTGATATTCCCGAATAGTTTGCTGGTGATCCATAGTTAAAAAAACTCAATGAACAGATGAAAGAACTGCAGGCGGAGTTTCAGATTTGCCATGAAGAATATTAAGCAGTTTAGTCGAATTCTTTAGTACTTTTGTCATAACACAGAATCCAGCAGATCTCAAGAAAGAGCTGACCAAACTTTAACAATAAAAAGAGCAGTTGAGTACCAAAATTAACGCGATGAAGTCCAAACATGGAAGCAAACCATAAATGAATGCTATGCTTATTCCGACAAGCCAGCTGAGGAAATAACAGGAAGAAGAAGTTAGAATATCTTAAAAAATACAATCCTACAGGAATCAGCTTTAGAATGCTTAGAATCAACTGATGAGCCTACAGCAGTCTCTTACTGATGCTAAGAAAAGTTTGTCACCTAATAACTCACCTTAGCAAATGCTCCATGCGATCAGAAACGAGGTGAAAAAGAATAGAGAAATCGTGAAGGAAAGGATGACTGTTGAGTATAATGAAAGGCTTAAGAAGCTTCAACAAACTGAAAAGATGTTAGCAGAACCTCCTATCACTCAAAACGAGTTGATGATGTTGTAAAACACTATGACTGCGTTCAGAAGGGCTGTGACTTCGATGTAGGAAAAGTTGTCCAAATAAACTTCAAAGGACGACAAACTTGCAATCTACAAAGGACAGGCAGCTTTGGTAACAAAGAAGAAGGAGCAAATCCAAGAAAGCTTGAAAAGATAGGAAGATGATATGTCAAGACTTGAAAACTAGATTCGTAAAAAAGAGGAACAGATAAACAAAATAAAAGGTGCAGGATTTAAGAAAAACAAATTATAGGACTATATTAGTGAGCTCAAAGAGAAGAAGACTAAATATGCGAAATGTAAAGCTGAGATCGAAGAAATTAAGTGGTAGAGCAGTAATCTGCAGAGGACTTATCAGTTATTAAAACAGCAAAAAGATAGGTATGAAAAGCAGTTCGGACTAGTCGATGGGGAAAAGGCTGCTTCAGAAGTCAATATTTAGAATGCTACAATGGATTAACTCAATAAGCAAATTGACAAACTTTTGGATCAGATCAAAAGAAAAAAAGCTGATCTAGGGCCGAAGTTGGAGCAAAAGAAGAACATTTTAAGCTAGTTCTAGAAAGTGGAGAATGAATACAAAGCTAAAAAGGTGGGATTTTTGGGAATCACAAGCAAAATATAAGAAGATATCAAGTAAATAGACGAAAGAGTATCAAAGCTTCGGAACTAAGTTGAGAGCATGGATACAAAAATACAACTAAATAAACTAAAGAATGAGCTCATTGACTTGAAAATGATAAGGTTGACATAGTAAGGTGAGAATAACCGAGGAAATGGCAAAGGCTGCTGCGGATCCAAGAGTTACCAAGAGTACGTGAAGATAAAATGCCAGGAAGGTGATAAAGAAATAGCTCAGCTCACAGCTGAGAGGCAGAGAGTTGCTGAGAAGCATATGCCGAGCATGTAGCAAAAGAAAATGTTCAACGATTTGAAAAGACTGTTACTTGTGAAGCTGAAAGCTGGAGGGTCAAGCTAAGGTTTTCAGAGCAAGGGATAAAGATTAAATAATAACGTCAATGTGCTGAAGCTATGATCTGTGGTGAAATAGCCAGTTTATATCAAAATTTTTCATCAAAGCCTTGAGTTCTTGAATTTTTCTCTCAATAAAATCTACATTTTTACAACTTTTTGTCAGTTTTGAAAACTCAGGCTAAAGATATGTGGAGAGTGTAATATCTCTAGCAAATCCTTGCCCAATTACCTAATGCTGTATAATAGTGCATAGTAAGCGCCCTCCAAAAAACATTTTAGTTAACGTAAAATATGGCAGCTGAAAGAAATCAACAAAATCACACGAGATAGAGAAATTTGTAAGGAAAAGTAAACTAGCTTGAACAGAATAAGAAGAACTAAAAGAATTTTCGATATAAGTTTTCATAAAAAAGATAGCAAAAAAGATATTTTCTCATTAACGGTGCAATCATATGTTTCTATGGGGTTTAGGCATTCTCATGGAGTTAATAAGTTAACTTCTAACCACACAGGTTTAATCTAGAAAAATCTAGTGCCTAATTAAAAGATATTTCCTGGAAGGAGTCCTCAGCACAAGAAATATTTAAATTGATATGCATTTTGTGAAAAGAAAGCGATGCTCAAGCATAGAAATCATTTGATTAGAAATTTTCTTCAAGAAAGGTTACTTCAGTCAAATAATCAAGACCATTATTCCTTCAAGTAATTCATCAAATTGAGGTAAAAAAAGTTCAAACAGAGCAAAATAACTAATTATCTTCATTCAAGCCTACTAAATTTCTAAAAACAGTCAAAAAATTCACGAAGACAAACATTGCTTGATATGCAATCATTTGACTAAACTTACATTTATACCTCAAAAAGTGACATTTTGTTAGTAGTTGTTGTAAAAATGAGTAAAGTAAGGCAAAGAAATGAGGGGAGGCATATTAAGCGTGAAAAGAAAAAAGTATGATTGATAATTTTATTGATGTAAGTATAGACTGAACAGAAAGAGGTGAGTCCTTTCGAAATCGTCTACAATGCGAGAAGCAACAAAGCTTCCCGATCACGAAAAACGTCAATTTCAATCAACGATAAGGATAAAGTGAAAGGAAAAATCAAAAAGGCTCGCAAGATGACACTAAATCCAGAGTCAGTCAACTACGAACAAATCAAAGAGATAGAGGAAAATCATTAGCGATATGCTGTGAGATCTCTGAAGGAATAGAAGATGGAAGAGGATGTTTAAGAGTTCGATTTCACCAAGTTTTTGGAGCTGGGCCCGAAAAAATTTCATAATGAGAAAGCCTTATAGCTAGAGCACGGGATAAGCTATGGTATCGGAAATTAAAAAGATTTGGATGTTGATTTCAATTGGAACTGGACAAAGCAGCCAACAGGTTTGGAAATGGCCGATGCAAGTTAGTAAAAATGATTTAAGAGTCCTTAAGAAGCTTTCGATTTCTGAATACGCTCTGTTTTTAGTGAGCCTTGAAATCATTTATTGTTGTTTTTCCTGGCTGTGTATCTTTGATGCTTGGCTTGTAGGATTTTGATTAGATTAATTAAAAACAATGGATGATGAGCTAAGGAGAGGCCTCCTCAATAAGAAAGTCGGCTTCGATAAGTATTACTAAGATGCTTTGCTAAAGGTGGCCAAGATAAGACAAAAAAATGATGCTTTCCAGAAGCACAGTGGCCCTGAAGTTGACGATTAGGTCAAGGAGTAAATACATTCGCAGAGCAGGTTTATTTAGGTAACGCTAGTATCAGATTTAGAAAGAAATTGTGGAACTTAAGGAACTGCTCAACAAGCTTGAGAATAGCTATCGTGATCCAGAGTCAAAAAATAAGATCAAACAGTTGAAAGGCGATGCTCAGAAACAAATTTAGCGCAACAAAATAATCTTGAAAGATATCATCAATCGGTAATAAGTCATTTACGAAGGTCCTTCAAAAGTTAGGGTGGAAAGGAAAACATCTAAGACACTGAGGCTTTGATGGAGGGTGGGAAAATAAGCTATGAGCATATAAATGGTGCGCCTGCCAAGCAGAAAATGGATTCCATGCTTACAGATTCCCATCACGAGGAGCAGCAGCAGATCTAAATAGATTATGAGTTAGAGCGCAAGATTCTGCTGGAAAAGAATGCACTTCTGAACGAAGTAGAGCAATCAACATTGAAAATCAATGAGATTATGAACGATATGGCTGTGGAGGTTGAGCAGCAAGGAAATAACTTGGACGTCATTTCGTAGGAACTTATGACTGCCAACAGGAATATGACTGAGACTAATAAATATGTGGAGTAGGCAGGGGAGCTTCAAAAAAAATCCAAGAAGAAGTACATCATACTGGTAGTCATAATCATCGTACTTATCGCTGCAGCAGTTGGAGTTATCGTTATTCTCAATAGTTGAGAGTTGTGATTTATTTAAACTAAAATTTCGGATACTGCAAGTTTGAAGAATTATAAGATGTTGGCATCTCCGTATTCAAGCACATAGATTATTGACTTTCTCGGAGGCCTAGCTAAGTAAATCATGATGCAGTGTTAACCTTGGCAGCTAAAGTAGCAGCCTCGACGTCTTGAATGTCTATCATCCAGGACCCAAAAAAGATAAAGCAATCAGGATGAAACTGATTTCCTCAAACCTCATTAACATGATTGATGTCAAGGCCAACCTTTGAAAGTTTAGATTACTATAATATAGTACAAAAAGTTCATGGACTATGCATCATTCGCTTCTTTCCAAAATGACATCAGTATTCATGATATGGGATGTCAGCTCTAATGAGCACCCGCGGTTCTTCATTCCTGGCTCGACCAATGATTTGTATCTTCTCAAAAATTTGATCACTGCAACTTTGCTCTCTGTTAGGGCTAACTGTTTGCCGATGCAGCTTCGAGGACCTCCATAAAAATTGTTAGATACGAATTGAGCCAACCGTTTATTTTATTAGCTTTAAACAAGCCATCTTTAGGGTTTAAATGCAAGAGGATCTGGGAAATTTTTGGGATTTGAAAGAAAAGGTCTTAGATACGCATTCATGCATGTACCTTTAACCAAAGGTATGTCGCAAATTGAAGAATCTTCTTAAAGTATTCTTTCAAAACCAGCTTAGGAAGAACCAAAAAGTCTCGAGCTCTCTGTTAGAACGCAGTCGAAATAGGCAATCTTTTTGATATTTTCGTAGGTTATATCTGCATCTGACTTTATATGCTTTTCGATTTAAAGTTTCAATCTCTACAGAACTTCTTTATGTTCGTAGATGTAAAGCAGGAGCATTATTAGGTAATTAGAGGTTGTTTCTGAGCCCGCAATGACAAAAGTTTTTATTTAGTCGATTAAATCATCGTCGGTGAACTGTAAATCTTTATTTTCTGCGTTTTTCTCTTTCTAAATTATCTCTAAAATGAGTTAAATAATAGTCAGCTTTTATTTTTTTGACTCCTTTTCTGACTGCTTCAAACGATAGCTTTGAATGTAAGACCTAAGAATCTCATTGATTTCTTTGTTAAAGGCTAAAAGCTCGCGGTCATTCTTTCTCAATCCAAGTTTCAAAAACTTCTGCCCAAACATCATATTTAAGGGGTCTCTCGACAGTTTAATGCTTTGGTCACAGAGCTTCAAGATTTGCTACTGAATGGTTTCTCCTTTGAGTTGTTCTCTCATTGATTCTAGGCCCAAAAAGCCAGCCATTATTATAGTAGAAGTATACTTTGTTAACATGTCATACAAGCTTAGGCTGATCTGCCTTGAAGCTTTCTTCTCAGGGTGGGAAACCCAGTATTCCTCCTAGAATCTTGAAAAAATTAAATCAGCAGCTTAGATCATTGTCGGAATCTATGAAATGATGAAATCAAAGTTGAAGACCTTCGATAGTGTGGCTCTGCTATGTTTCCAGATATTTTTTTCCAAAAAAGGTAAGCCTCTGTTGATGATAAAGCAAAAAATTTCAAACCCAGTGTTCATTTTAGGGAGTTTCATTTGAATATCCTTATCAAAAAAGGCTTTTATTAGCTTTTCATTGAAAAAGACGAGGTCAGGTTTGTTATAGACGTTGGCAATCACTAGATCATAAGAATCACTGTAGACATTGATACCTGAATATCGAAAGTCATTTTTAGTTTTTTGCTTTTCAATCCAGTCTCCCATAAAAGTTGCTTAAAGTACAGAGTAAGGATATTCATAGACTTTGTAGCCATGAGCTTTGAAAACTTTGGAATAGTATGCTTTGATTCTCATAGGTTTGATGAAAAACTTGTAAGTTAAGTAAGCTAAGAGGGCTATCACTGCGATCCAGATATATTACATATTAATCTAATTATAACAAACTGAAATATCTTAACATTTGAAGCTCTAAAAATTTTAAAATTTGCTTCTTTTGCTTGGATCACAGATTCAAGCTAAAATAATTCATTTCAGACGATTTTTGCTTAAAAAACGTAATTTTTACTCTAGGCAATAGTTATATTTGTAGATTAAAGTAAGCAAAACTACGTAAATGAGAAAAAAAGAGTAAGATTTTGTAATTTAAGTCAAAAAAAATGAAAAACTAGGCTCTTTTAATTAAAAATTCTAAATTTGAGAAAAATAGTTTATATTAATCTTGAAGTAAAGATGCTCGAGTTACCAGAAAAGAATTCGGCTAAAAATTAGAAGATTGGAGAGAAAAAAGAGGATATTGTTGAAAGAAATGGAATTAGTTGATTTGGTTGTTCTAAGAGTGAGGATAGACTGATAACTGCCCGATGCTTAACCGAAAATAAAGATTAACATATAGATAGTGATCTAGATAGTAAACAAAAGGAAACCTCTATTAACTGAAGATATTCTATAACCCCCATGCATAAATAGATTTGGCGATATCATATAAAAAATCTGAGCTTTTAGAGAGTTGTTATTAAATAATATTACAAACAGTTCATGGACTATGTATCATTGGCTCCTTTCCAAAGTGACATCACTATTTATGATATGAGATGTCAGTTCCAAAGAGCATCCACGACTCTTCATTCCGGGCTCAACCAATGATTTGTATCTCCTCAAGAACTTAATCACTGCAACTTTGGTCTCTGTTAGTGCTAGCTGTTTGCCGATGCAGCCCCGAGGACCTCCGTAAAATTGGTAAGATACTATGTGAGCCAAACGTTTATTTTACTAGGTTTAGGCAAGCCATCTTTAGGGCTTGAAGGCGAGAGGGTCTGGGAAGTTTTTGGGGTTTGAAAGAAATGGTCTTAGATATAAGTTTAGGCAAGTTCCTTTAAATAAAGGTATGTCGCAAATTGAAGAATCTTCCTAAAGTATTCTTTCAAAACCATTTTCAGCAGCACCGAAAAGTCTCGAGCTCTCTGTTAGAACGCAGTCAAAGTAAGTAATCTTTTTGATATTTTCGTAAGTAATGTCTGCGTCTGATTTGATATGCTTATCGATTTAGAGTTTCAATCTCTACAGAACTTCCTTATGTTCGTAGATATAAAGCAGAAGCATTGTTAGGTAGTTAGAGGTTGTGTCTGTGCCTGCAATCACAAAGGTTTTTATTTAATCAATCAAATTATCGTCGGTGAACTGTGATTCTTTATCTTAGACATTTTTTTCTTTTTCAATCGTTTATAGAATAAGCTAAATAATAGTCAGCTTTTATTTTTTCCATTCTTTTTTTGACTGCTTCAAACGATAGCTTTGAATGTAAGACCTAAGAATCTCATTGATTTCTTTGTTAAAGGCTAAAAGCTCGCGGTCATTCTTTCTCAATCCAAGTTTCAAAAACTTCTGCCCAAACATCATATTTAAGGGGTCTCTCGACAGTTTAATACTTTGGTCACAGAGCTTCAAGATTTGCTATTGAATAGTTTTTCCTTTGAGCTGCTCCTTCATTGATTCTAGACCCAAAAAACCTGCCATTATTATAGTAGAGGTATAGTTTGCTATCATGTCATACAAACTTAGGCTGATCTGCCTTGCAGCTTTCTTCTCAGGGTGGGAAGCCCAGTATTCCTCCTCCAGCCTTGAAAAAACGAGGTCAGCCGCCTAAATCATGATTGGAATCTGTGAAATAATGAAATCAAAGTTGAAGACTTTAGATAGTGTGGCTCTGCTATGCTTCCACCTATTTTTTTCCAAAAAGGGTAAACCTCTGTCGATGATGAAGGAGAAAATCTCATAGCCAGTGCTCATTTTGGAAAATTTGGATTGGAGGTCTTTATCCAAAAAGGCTTTGATTAGCTTTTCATTCATGACGACAACTTCAGGTTTGTTGTATACGTTAGAAACGACTACATCATAAGAATCGCTGTATACATGGATACCTGAATATCGAAAGTCATTTTTAGTTTTTTGCTTTTCAATGAAATCTTCGAAAAAAGGTGCTTAGAGCACCGAGTAGGGATATTCGTAGATTTTGTAGCCATGGGCTTTGAAAATTTTGGAATAGTAGGCCTTGATTCTCATGGGCTTGATGAAGAACTTGTATGCCAAGTAAGCAAGCAGGGCTATCACTGCAATCCAGATATATTACATCTTAATCCAATTATACGAAAATCAACTATCACAGAATCTAAACCCGATAAAGATACAAATCTTCCCCCAAGACTTAGATGCAAAAATCAAGACAAAATAACTCATTTTGATGCATTTGACGTCAAATACCTAATTTCTAATGCAAGGCAATAGTTCTACGTGTAAATGTCAACAGTATTCAAACGGGAAAAGAAAGATAGAGGTTTATCAATAATTAGCTGATTGAAATTAGAATTTAGTTCTTTCAGCCAAAAGAAGAGAACTTACCTGAAATCATTTATTGTAATTTTTTGCAAAAATGCTCTAATCGTCTATAAAGATTACGCTAGATATTTGAAATTAGGCGAGAAAAGGGGAGAGTATTCATAAAAACTGATAAAAAAGACTACTGAGATATTACTAAAAAGTTGATTAGCAGAGAGCGAGTAAACAATACAATCGATATCATAGCAAGCATAAACATAAAGCTAGTGATCAAGATAGTAAACTTTTCAAATATGAGTGATGAGCTGTGTTTAACCTGGTATAGCAGTCCAACAGACATTGCTTTTCCTTCCCCAAAGTCTCTCCAGGATCCTTGATACACTCTGTGGCGCAGAGCTGATACATGGAGTAGAAGTGAGAGTGGATAGTTTTTTGGAGATGTTCTCTCATAAGTTCGGCTTGTATTTAGCGGTTGACGTGGAGCTAAAGCTGATTAGTTTGTTTATAGTTCTACATAAAATATCAAATAAGATTGAGACGATATCGGCATAATATTTCCAACTGTTGATTGCTAGCACTTACCTGGACCTGAATCTGAAAGAGTGCCTTTAGTCTTGGCTCCTTATTACTATTTGCAAAAGGAGAACAACCCTTTCTCTATGTTTAAGATTGGATTGTAGTTAATTAAATGGTAAATAAAATCACTTCTTGCTATCTTTTTCTTTCTCCTTATCCTTGTCCTTGCTATTTTCCGAAAGCTCCTCTGAATCCGAAAGATCGGAATTGTTGGTCGAAGTCTCGCGATATCTATATTTGATCCTGGTGGTTTTTTTGTACCACCTGAGGTAGCAGCTGAAGATGGAGTTGCCGAGGGAGAAGACGAAGCTGAGAAAGGTGAGGATGAGGAGGAGCATGATTGCCCACTTGTTGATGATGTAGCTGTTGAGGGTGGCGTTGTAGAAGGAGGTAGTGAAGACCACTGCCGATTCGATCATCATTATGGTGATTGAAAGGCAGAAGCAGACATTCATGCGGAGGTAGTTGCTAAAATTCTTGGAGCTGATGCAGTTATTGATGAGCTGGCTGTGGTGGTCCAGCTGGTCCGTGCATCTTTGGCAGTTCAGACAGTGCTCTGTCTATTTTTTTACGAATAAGTTACAAAGCGAACATTTTTTCGTCTCCAGTCCGGCAGCCTCCCCGCCTTCGCCTGTGATTACGAATTGGTCGACTGGGTCGGTGCAGGTGAGGACGAAGTAGTCGTAGATGACGGGGATGAAGAGGGCGTAGAGTATGGCCATGAAGACTTCTAGAGCGATGCTGTTCCACTGGATGATGGGAGGGACCACGAAGGCAGAGTAGAGGGCGATGAGGGCTGAGAGTCCGAACACCCAAAACACCTGCTAGCACTCCAGCTGTCTCGAGCAGCCATTGATTTTTTAGTACTACCTGCCCACCTTGACCATTTATATTTTGTAATCTCATGCCAAACTCAAAATAGCTTTCGCCAAATATCCGCGATCGGAAAATGGGAAGAGGGGTTGGTTTCTTTTTGGGGTGAATGGGCTGAATAAGGGTTGTATCTGGGTGACTTTAGAGTGTCAAATGGATTTAAATATGGGGTTATAGTGCCACAATTATTGAACAATAACTCAGATCTCCCCGATAAATCAGCAGACTCATTTTATCATATTTTATTATAAATTAGCGTGTTTCATCAGTTTGCCTTCCTCCTGCAGACCCTTCCGAAAAAGTTTTTCCCAGTTAAGGCATCAAAGTCTGGAAATACTTCTGCACAAATCAATACAACCCAAACAACCTCTATTATGACACACGAGGTCACTATGTTGCAGCTGAAAAAGTATTGGGATTGGAGCGAGGGGTTGAACCCATCAGACATGTGCTACTTTATGAGAATCACGTAAAAGGTCATGTTATGGAAGCGATTGACGCGGAACTGACCTCCAGGTGGGCTAGTTCAAGGGGCTAGACGTAATCAACAAATAATTTCATGAAAATCAAAGTTAAGCTACCTAAACACGAGAATATTCTTTGGGCCCCTCATCTGACAATTAATGGGTTGGCTTAGCTCGATTTACGATGGTCCGGAGAGAGGCTAGCAGATGGTGAGTTTTGGTGTTTGAGTTTGGTAGTTATTGTTTTATCGGCTGCAATCATACAAAAATAGAGAGTTATTGGAGCGAAACCCAGCAAAGTGACGAATTCTATCAAATTTTATAACACTCATTTGACAGTTTATTTGCAGATTGCAGCCTTTAATGAGGTAATTGGCAATTTGTCTAACAAATGGGGCTGGAATTTAGCGATTTAGATCGTAATATTTTCTAACTTTCACAACTATTAAGATTTTTGTATTTTTCGATGCTTGGATCTATCTTTTGGAGGCAACTCTGCGTTTTATAGTCCGTTTTATATAAAATTATCTAATTTTTTACCAAATTTATAGCCATATCGAATTGGATTTTTGGCAAATAAAACCCTGCTCAGGCAAACCGATAACAAAACCAATAGCAGCACAAACTCCCGAAACCCAGTTCCCCCCCAAAATCCAGCCAATTGCCCCCAAAGCAACCAAGATTGCCGACATTTTTATTTTCGGCGATGATTATAATACGCG
>Ga0316217_10001964_pt1 | contig 25653 bp, 16 predicted proteins | sample 1anoAmetaG_FD_203633 | JGI IMG/M metagenome (GOLD analysis project Ga0316217, IMG submission 203633) | Freshwater microbial communities from Trout Bog Lake, Wisconsin, USA - 1anoA | ecosystem: Environmental > Aquatic > Freshwater > Lake > Hypolimnion/Profundal zone | place: USA: Wisconsin...
GCCTTGCTCTGGCTGGTGCTTTTGACGCTGCCCAAGTTGCTGGTCGAAGGGCTCTGGCGCCGGCGCCGCGACAAGATCGACCATCAACTGGCCGCCGCCATTTCCGCCATGAGCAACTCCATCCGCGCGGGCCTGACCTTGGTGCAGGCGGTCCAACGCCTGGCCGAACAGGCCCCGGACCCCATCCGCACGGAATTCCAGATCATGGCCAACCGCTATGCGTACGGGGCGGATCTGGAAACCACCATTCGCGAGGCCAAGAAACGCCTGGCGCTGCCCAACTTCAACCTGTTTGCCTCCGCCCTGCTGCTCAATCGCGAAATGGGCGGCGACATCGGCCAGACCCTCCGGCGCATTTCGCACTCGCTCGATAAGCTCCACGAAATGCGCCAAACGGTCGAGGCCCATACGTCTGAAGGACGCACCAACATCAAGGTGCTGCTCATTGCGCCGGTGGTCATGCTGCTGATGATGTCCACCGTGGACTACGAAGATGTCAAAGGGCTCTTCACCACCCCGCTGGGTTATTGCATTTTGCTGGTGGCTGCGGGGCTCAATATCATCGGCGTGTATTTTGCGTGGCGTATTACGCGATCGGATATTTAGCGATGGGACCCACCCCCGCCCTAATTCTGAAAATACTGGCCTGTGCCTGCTTCGGCACCGCGACAGCCTTCTTTGTGCTGGTGCTTTACCGCGTCTCGGTGATTGGCCGGGGCGCCAGTTCCGCGTATACCGGCACGTCGATGCGCCGGGCCGACATGCGGCGCAAGGCGCTGGCCGGATCGCCGTTGTTTCGTTTTACGATTCCCTGGCTCCACGCCTTGTCCACCATGGTGGGGCGCCTGGGGCTCGAAGCCATGTATAACTATGTGCGTTCGCCCTATGCCCGCGCCGGCTATCCCGGCGGGCTGGAAGATGAGGAAGTGGTCTCCCTGGGCCTGGTTCTGGGCGTCGCCACGTCACTGTTCCTGGCTTATTCGGTCGCGTTACTCTGGCAACCTGCGATGATCTGGCTGGGGCTCTTCGGCATTCCGCTGGGATTTGTAATGCTGGTGGCCAACTTAAAGGCCCGGGCCTCGGTGCGCGAGACGCGCATTTTGCGGGCGTTGCCTTACGTCCTGGACCTGCTGGTGCTGATCCTGCGTTCGGGCACCTCGCTGAGCATTGCCCTGGCCCGGGTGGTCGGGGATTACGACGATCATCCCGTGGGCGAGGAACTCGGCCAGGTGCTGGCGGAAATCGAGATGGGCGCCCCGCGCATCGACGCCTTCCGGCGCTTTGCCGCCCGCCTCAATATTGCCGATATATCCTCGCTGGCCGATGCGATCGTGCAATCCGAGGAACTCGGCTGGCCGCTGGCCGAAACGCTGGAACATCTGGCCGACCGCCTGGCGTCGGAGCGTATTTTGCAGGCCCAGGCCACCGCCGGTTCGGCCGGCGTGCTGGTCATGTTGCCTTCGACCCTGGTGCTGGCGTCGGCGGTGTTGTTGTTATTCGGTCCGCTGATGATCCGGTATATGCAGCAGGGCGGCTTGTAGCACCGGCGGGCCGGTGGTGTGGTGGCATTGGTGCCGGCGGGCGATCGGTCGCGCCGGGTGGTATTGGCAGGAAATCCGGGGCGTTTTCCGGTACTCTATCAGGCAGTTATGGAAGAATCATTGGTACGTGTCATCAAAGGGCCGGACGAAAATGTCACGGCCACGCTGCTCCAGGGGCAGACGGTCTTGGGCCGCGGCAGCAAGGCCGGGCTCAAACTCTCCCCCGCCACGGTTTCCTGGGAGCACGCGGTCATTACGCGCAATGGGGACGTCTACATTCTGGAGAATCTTTCGGCGCATGGCACCTGGCTCAACGACGCCAAGGTTGCCGGGCGCATGAGCCTCAAGCCGCGGGATGTGATTAAACTCGCCGACGATGTGTGGGTCCGGTTTGAACCGTCGGGCATGCCGCAAGGCCTCCTGGCACGGCGGAATTTGCTCATCGCCGGAGCCCTGATCCTGGTGCTCGGCGGGTTGGTGGTGGCGCTGGATCCGTTTTCCGGACCTTCCGGGCCGCCGGCGGATTGGAACCGGACGCACCGGATTATTAAGGAGTGGTTGGAGACCCAGAACCAGTTGCCCGCCACGGTACTGCAATTGTACGAGACCGGGTGGCGCTGCCACGTGGCCGGCGATGAGCGGGAAGCGCATACCCAGTGGCTGCAGTTGCAATTGCTGCTCGACCGGCTGGAACCCCAGTGGCAGTTCAATGCCTTTTCGGCCAGCAAACCCAAGGCCCTGCGCGAAATGGTTACGGCTCTGCCCGATTCCCACCTGCTCAAACCGACCGATGACGAGGCCAAGGCGGCGCTGGTGCAATTCACCCGGTTCTATCTGGACTGGAGCGGCAAATACAGCAAGGACGCCATATAAATGAGTAAGAAAACCATTGATCGGTTTACCATTCTGGAGGCCCTGGGCGGCAGCGGGGCGCAGAGCACCGTCTTTAAGGCCCAGGAAACTCTGGCCGGAGATGTGCAGCGCGTGGTGGCCCTCAAGGTGCTGCCTGTGATCGCCCCCAACGAAAAAGCCTCCGAGAAACGCTTCTTCAATGAACTCAAGGCCCTGCTGGGGCTCGCGGGCCATCCGCACGTGGTAACACTGCTGGCGGCCGGCCTGACCGCGGGCACGCCCTGGCTGGCCCTGGAGTACCTGCCGGCCAGCCTGGCCGCGGTGGCTACCGATCAAGGCGTTTCGGCCGACCAGGTGGCCAAGATGCTCCAGGAGGTGGCCACGGCCCTGGATGCCATGCATACCCAGGAACCGCCGCTGCTGCACAACGATCTTAAGCCCGCCAACATCCTGCTCGATCGCTTCTCGACCTTCAAAGTGACCGACTTCGGCTCGGCGACGTTCAATGCCCTCGAGAGCACCCACGCCCTGGGCACGGTGCGTTACGCCGCCCCGGAAGTGCTCAGTCGCGAATTTGGCAAAGTTTGCCCCGCCACAGACCTCTACGCCCTGGGCCACATTGCCTATGAAATGGCGTTGGGCGCCCGTAATTACCGGCGACAGTTTCCGGCCGTCTTCGAAGGCGTCAGTTCCAGCAAGGAGGCCACGCCGGCCCGCTGGATGGCCTGGCATTGCTCGCTGGAAACCCGGGCTCCGGCCCTCCAGGAAATCAACAAGGATTACCCGACGCAGTTGGGCATGATCATTGCCAAGATGATGGCCAAGTCGATGGCGGACCGCTACGTCACCGCCAAGGAGTTGCTGGCGGATCTGCGGGCCCGCCACGCCGCCCCGGCGGCCGCCGTGGTTCCGGCGGGTCCGCTGTCCGGCACGGGCGCCGTGGTCGCCGGCAAGGCCGGACCGGCGAAGCCTGCCGCAACTACCGCGGCCGCCCCGGCGCCACTGACACCCAAGCCGGCGGGCGGCCCGGCATACTATGTCCGCCTGCGCGGCCAGACCTCCGGCCCGTACGACCTGCCGACACTCCAGCGCCAGGCCCGCCATGGACTTATTTCGCGTCTGCATCAGGTATCCAGCGACGGCACCTCGTGGCGCGCCGCCTCCAGCGTCGAAGGATTGTTTTCTTAAACCGTTACCCCGTAGATGGCAGCGACAATGTGTCATTTTTTCAGTGGCTCTTAAGGAGCGGTTAACCCTTGGAAATAGATCATTGGAAATCGTCCGTATCCCGGCAGGGCACCACCGAGATCGATGCCCCCCCCACGCAGGCCGGCGGCGAGAGCGACGCCGTATCGCTGGTACACCGGGTCATTTGCCCGCACTGCTGGCACATCTTCAAGCCCGAACAGGTGCTGTGGGTGGCCCAGCATGAGGATTTGATGGGCGACAGCCTGCTCAAGGAAGAGCCCCTGCGTTTTCTGCCCACGCTTTTTACCCTTGAAGGCCAGGCCATCGACGCCCGCGGCATGGTCTGCCACACCCTGGCCTGCCCGCATTGCCACCTGGCCATTCCGCGCGTGCTGCTGGAAAATGAAATCACGTTCATCTCGATCATCGGCAGCGCCGGCAGCGGCAAGTCCAACTTTCTGGCCGCGATGACCTGGGAACTGCGCCGCCAGTTGGCGCGGGAATTTGCCATCATCTTTGCCGACGGCGACAAGGAAGCCAACTGGATCCTCAACCGCTACGAAGAAACGCTGTTTCTGCCGGATGATCCCGAGCGCCCGGTGTTCCTGGAAAAAACCCGCACCCAGGGCGATTTGTACCGTTCCGTGCCGCTGGGCGGCCAGGAAACCCAGTTGCCCAAGCCGTTTCTTTTCACGCTGCACCCGGCGGCCAACCATCCACTGGCGTCCAAGCGCAGCCGCCTGGGGCGTATCGTCTGCCTGTACGACAACGCCGGGGAACACTTCGGCGTCGGCCAGGATACGTCGCTCTCACCGGTGACGCGCCATCTGTCCCAGGCCAAGGTGCTCATGTTCCTGTTTGATCCCACGCAGGATTCGCGGTTCCGGGCCCGCTGCAAGGGGCAGACGGTCGATCCGCAGGTCACCGAGCCGCCGCAAACCGTGCGTCAGGAAACCATCCTGACGGAAGCCACCTTGCGCGTGCGCAAACATGCCGGCCTCTCGGCCTATCAGCGTTACGATCGCCCGCTGCTGGTGCTGGTGGGCAAGTCGGACATCTGGTCGGGCATGCTGCCGGAAGATATTCAGTCCGAGCCGATTCTGGCCAATGTCGATCAGGTAACCCACCTGGGGGCCATTGATATCGCCCGGGTCGATCGCGTTTCCCAGGCCCTGCGCAAACTGCTGCTGGACATCACGCCGGAAATTGTTTCCGTCGCCGAAGACTTCTCCCGCGATGTGGTCTACATGCCGGTGAGCGCCCTGGGCCACTCGCCGGAGAAACAGGAGACGGGCCTGTATGTCCGGCCGCGGGATGTTAAACCGCACTGGGTCACCATTCCGCTGTTGTATTCTTATGCCCGGTGGTCGACGGGCCTGATTCTTGGCAAAGGAATCTGATCCGGCGCGCTGCTTGAGGCGCTGCCGGGTCGGGGCAACATGGCCTATGAGATCTATTACACCTCGGCCACCGAAGGCCTTAAACGCGGGGCCCAAGGCTTTTGCACGGTGGCCGCGACTGAGGGCATTCCGGCGGCGCTGCTCCAGCGCCTCGAAGCCCTTAGCGGCTACCGTCACCATGTAGCCCCGGGCAGCGCCGGCGCCGCCCAGAACCCTGTTACCCATGCCCACTGGACCCTGAGCCTGACGGGCAAAACCTGGCATGTGCTCTCGCGCATCAAGGACGCGGGTTTTGACTATACCCACCGCACCAACTCCCTGGCCCATCACCTGGCCCTGGAAGCGGCGGAATTGCCGCCCGGCGGCCCGGCCTGGCTGCTGGCCCAGCCCGGGGTGATGCTCGAAAATTGGGATGGCAAAGTCGGGCCCATTGCGCGTCCCGCAGCGCTGCCGCGGGACGACGCGGCCGCGACGCGCTGCGCCGCCTGGGAACGCCTGACCGGCGATGCCGGCTGGGGCGGCGTCCTGGCCGAGGCCCTGACCAAAAGCGCCAGCCGCCCGGTTTGCCTGCTCTTTGCGCCCGGGCAGGATCTGCTGGAATTGATGGACGAGGCAATCCGGCTGCTGCCGCCGGCCCTGCGCTGGCAAGCCACGTTCAATACGTATTTCACCAGCATGCCCACCAGCGTGAACTGTGCGTGGCGCTGTTGCCTGGCCGGGACGCCGGCGGCCCAGGCCGCCATACGCTACGCCGCCAATGGCCTGCTGCTGAACCTGGCCGAACCCCAGACGCTGGGGGTCCCACCCGCGGGCACCTGGGTCACCATGGCCCGCACCGGCGTGGCCACCAGCGCCACGGCCCGGCTGGGGGGCGCCAAGATTCCGGTGGCCGGACCACCGCGCAGCAAGCCGGCGGCCACCGCGGAAGTGGAGTTCGAGGCGCCCCCGCCGGAGCCCAGTGCTCTCGATGAACTGGCCACCTTCAATCGCACCTACCCCACGGCCCCGCAGGCCGCGCCACCACTTCGCGTGGAGAAACCTGCACCGCGAAAAACCCGCACCGAACCGTCGGCCCAACCCCCGGAATTCGACGCCCTGGCCCAGCGCAATCGCCGGCAGATGTTGCTGCTGTATTCGGCGGCCGTGCTGGTTATTGGCGTGGCCACCTGGACAGTATTTCATGCCACCCGCACGGTGGATATTCCCACGCCGCCCCCGCCACCGCCCCGGCCCGTCGTCGCCACGACCGTCCCGGTCGCCACCCAGCCGGTGGCCCCCGTGCCCCCGCCCGTGGTTACGCCGCCGATCGTCGAGATCCATCCGCCGGTGCCCACCCCGCCGCCGGTGGTCGCACCGGTGGTCGTGGTTCCGCCGCCGCCCGTGGTCATCGCGCCCGAACATCCGATCGTGCTGCGCGAACCCCTGGAGCGGGCGGCCAGCGGCAATGGCCTGCGCGACAAGACGCAGAGCATTGCCCTGGCGCCGGCCGAGATTATGCGCTTGCGCAAGGTGCACAGTTTACTGCTGGAATTCCCGCGTACCCCCAATAGTTATCCCTACCGCCAGGGCGATATTTCCGGGGCCTTCCTGGTGGCGCTCAAGGCCGGCACCGATCCGGCTTTCTTCGTGGAGTGGAAGGATGCCGGCACTACCGGTGCGGCCGTCGATGTGCTGACGGTCCAGCTCGATCGCAATCGCGGGCAGGTGGATGTGACGTGGAAGAGTTCCTTCCTGTTGCGGCGGCCGGAGGTCAGCGCGTTGGCATTTTGGATTGTCCAGGGATCCACGCTGGTGGCGCACGAACCGGGCAAAGCCACGCCGCACCACCTGGTCTTTGGGCCGCCGGACATGCAGGTCATTGATCTGCTCGACTCCACCACGCCACTGCATTTTGCGTGCGATTTACCACCGGGTTGCGTCCTGGCGGCGCGCCCCGGGCAGATGCCCGCCGGCTGGACGGTCAAGATGCTCGATGCCAAGGAACCCGGCGCCCAGGCCCTGGTACTCGAAAAGCCAACCCACGTCGATTCGCTGCCGGCACGCTTTCACCTGACCCTGCGGCCCGGCGCCACGGCGGTGGAATGTGACTTTGCCAAACAGGCCAGGGAATACACCGACGGCATGGACGCCTTCGGCAAAGATCTGGCCAAACTCGATGAAGGACTCAAACGGTTGACCGCCGATGCCGATACCGACGTGGCGGAACTGAAGAAGGATCTCGACATAAAGGTGGCCTGGCAATCCCACACCGATGCCGACCTGCGCGACCACAATTTTAATCGCACCGGTTTGAACAACATGGTCGACGACCTCAAGCGGCAGATCCAAAACCGCACCGCCAAGTTGGAAGCCGACAAGGCGCCGGTGGTGGCCAAACGCACGAATATCGAGCAATTATATAATGGTTATCGCGAAGCCGACGCCGCGCTGGCCGAGTTAAAGGCCTTTGACCTGGCGGTGACGTTGCCCGACGGCCAGCCCATTACCGCCCTGCACTGGGCGCATAAATGAGAAAAAGGGAAATTCATGTTATAACTATGATGTCATTGGAACCTTATTATTACAGTCCGGCGTTTTCCCGGGAAAGCGCCCGGGGCCCAGTCCGTTATAGTTAGTTGACAAGAGACGGCGAAATATGACCGATTACCAACGCGTTGTTGAATACCTGCGAGACATTCGTCTGCAACCCAATAAGGCGGTCAGCGAGGATCTGCGGCGCTACGCCACGGAATATGCGGACCTCTGCCGCGTGGCCAACGACCGGCTGCGCCAATGCTCCACCTTCCTGAGCCAGGGTTTGCGCTCCGAGGCGATTCACCTGGCCGAAGAGTCGCCGCATCTTATGGACCTGCTGGCGGCCCTGGACTTGCCCGATCCGGAAGCCTGGGCCGAATATTGCCAGCAGGCCGACCTGCCCATTCCGCCCCCGCTCCAAATGGAGCGCGCCGCGCAACTCAACGATGCCTATGCCCAGGACCAGCCGCTCGAACACCTGCTGAGCCAGCACCGCCTGTTGGCCCTGCGCCGGGCGCCGGTGCGCCAGCGCCTCGACGTGATGCGGCAGATTGCCGTCCAGGATCCCGGCAGCAACCTGTGGGAAAAGAGCCTGCGCGCCTTTGAAAAAGCCCGCCTGCGCGAGTTGCCGGCGGAATTCCTCGCCGCCGTCAAGAGCAAGAGCCCCGAGGCGGTCGCGGCCCTGTACGCCGAAATCAATCAAAACTGGCTCGAACCGGTGCCCGCCGATCTGGTCAGCGGCGTCACCGACGCCCACAATCGGATGCAGCGCATGGCGGCCGAAGCGAGCCTGCGCGACCTGGTGCCCCATTTGCGCGATGCGTTTGCCGCGCGCGCCTATGGCGAAGCGGCGGCGCTGGTCCAGAAATGGCGCGACATCATCAGCCAGAACAGCATCACCACCATCTCGGCGGATTTGAACCAGGAACTTGAACCGGTGGTCGCGTGGCTCAAGGAAGAGGATGACCTGCGTGTCCGGCACAAGGCGTTTGTCAATGCCTGCCGCAATTTCACCAACCTGCTCGACGCTGAGGCCACCACCACGGAACTCGAAGCCGGATACCAGAAGATCAAGCAGTATGATGAGTCGATCCCGGAAGCCATCGACGCCCGCTATCAGGCGGTTATCAAACGCCGGCTCGAAGGCACCTCCCGCCGGCACCGCATGCAGTTGACGATTATTGGCGCGGCGGTGGTGCTGGTGGCGGTCGTCCTGATCGTCGCGGCGGTACTCCTGCGCCGCGCCGCGGTGTCCAAAGGCTGGACGCAGAAAATCAACACCGCCAATGCGCAGCGGGACTGGCGCACTGCCCGGGCCGTCGTGGCCGAACAGGAAAAGCAGGCGGCATGGCTGAACTCCGACCCGGAACTGGTGGCGGTCAAAAAGCAGACCGAGCAATTGGCCGCCGATGCCGAACGCGATACGCAGGATCTGGCCCAATACCTGGCGGCGGTCAACGACACGCAAACCAAGGTTGCCGCCACGGTCAATACCGCGCAGCGCGTCGAGTTGCTGCGCCTGCTGGCGGCGGTCAATGACACACTCGACCGCACCAAGCGCGACGTGGCGTGGGTGGATGCCGAAGGCAAGTTGCCCGAGGCCCGCAATCGCCTGACCCAGTTGCAACAGCAATTGGCCGGCAAGGTAGCGCAGAGCGTGCAGGAAAATATCGCCACGCTCGCCACCCAACTCGAGGGCGTGGCCGGGCAGGATGAGGCCGCCGCCACCACCGCCTTGCAGGACATTGCCGGCAAGGCCCGGGCGCTTCAGGACCTGCCGGCCCTGGATCCAACCGCCAAGACCACCATCACCACCTTGCTTACCCGTGTCGAACAGCAGCAGCAGGTGCTCGATAAGCACCGGGCCGAGGACACCGCCGTGCGGAACATCCGCCAGCAGGCCACTTCTGTCGATGAACTGCGCAAAGCCCTCCAGGAATTCATCAAGCAATTCCCCGAATCGTCCCACACCGCCGGCTTCACCGCCGCGCTGGACCGGGCACCGTTCGACAAGGCGATCGAAGCCTGGCATACACTGGAATCCGGGTGGAAGAATGATCTGGCACCCAGCAGTGCTGCGATGGTGCAAAAACGCACCGAAGCCCTCCAGGCGTATTTAGCCACCGATCCGGGATCGCCGTTTGTGGCGCCGGCCAATGCCTACCTGGAATACCTGAAGCGTGCCGGGGAATCCCTGGCGGAAAAAGGGCCCTGGCAGGGCGCCTTTGCGGAGATCCTGGCCAGCCCGCTGATGACCGAACTTTCCTATGTGGAAACGTCGGATGGAAAACGCTACTACGTCATGGGTGGCAAAGACGCGCTCAAACGCATCGACCGCCGCCTTAATGACCTGGTCACCACCACCTTCAACGTCATGGATGCCAAGAACCTGGCCAAACCCCGGCAGGTGCAGTTGCCACCGACCGTCAAACTGCTGACCCCGACGCCCCTCCCGGTACCCCATGTGAAAGTGGCCGCGGAAATGGCCGAGGCGGTCAAACTCATCGGCGAAAAGAACTGGGAAACCTTCGGCATCGATTGGATCGACCGGCTCAACAAGGCCGGCGATATCGATCCGGTGGTCCGGGCGACGTTGATCGAACAGGCCGTCAAAACCACGCAGCTGGTGGCGGGCTGGGCCGTTGGGGATCTCTACGAGCGGTCGGCTACGGAATTGTCCCGCTTGAAGATTTCCGACCTCACCTGGAATGATGTCGAACATCCTGTGCCCGAGAGCACGCTGGTGAATCTGAAGCATGTAATCGACGGCCTGCCGAATTCCGACGTGGTCAAGCAGCAACTGGCGGCCCGCAAGGCCGACCTGTTCAAAGCCCTGGCGTTCAATTACTCCGGCACCGGCGTGTTGCTGCGCGATGCCCAGGGCCAGTGGACCCTGCAAACGCCCACCGGATCCGAAGGCCTGATCGCCTGGGCGGTTTCACCGGTGCCCGCCAACGGCGCGCCACCCGCCGCCGCACCCGCCGCGGACGCGGCACCTGCTGCCGCACCGCTCCTCATGCCGGCGCTGGCCTTTGCCGCACTGCCCGTGCTGGCACAAGCGGCACCGGAACCCGCGGCCGTGCCGGCCGATGGTTCAACGCCAGCCCCGGCGCCAGCGCCGGTGGCCACGCCCTCCACCGACGGAGCGGTTGCACCCGCCGTAACTCCCGCCCCGGCTCCGGCGGTGGCCCCGGTCACCCCTGCGCCCCCGCCAGCCGCCGCGCCCATCACTCCCGCCGCTCCGGCGGCCCCAGCGGCCGCGGCGCCAGCGGTTACCACCACCCTCCTGCGGGTGGCGGAGTTCAAGGGTAACCGGTTTGTCATCGATGACCGGGCCGTGCGCAACCTGCCGCAGGGAACTTTTGTATTCCTTACGCCGTCGTAAGGCCATCCCGCTCTGCCAGGTAGTTCTCCACGGATGCTTCTTGCGCCGCGGGACTCCACCGCAATAATTCACCCATGATGCGCCCCACCTGCGCCGCCACCACCGGGCCGCCATGGCGGCTCAGGGCCAGGCCCGTGCGCCGCCACATCATGTCACTGACGCTTTGCGCCATCCGCTGCTGGCAGGCAAAGCGCACCGCGCTTTCAAAAACCGCCGGCGTATCGGCCAGGCATATGCCGCCGGGCGCCGGGGTGCGGTCGGGAATCGGCTCCCGGGCAGTCCGGCAGGGCGGCGGCCGCCGCCCCAGCATGGCAAAGGCACCGTCCACCCCTTGGGCCGCAATCGCGCGAAAGGTGGTGTACTTCCCGCCGGCAATGGTTAGCAGGTTCTGCCCCTGGCGCACCAGCTTATGTTCGCGCGACCGCGCCGAGGGGGCGGCCTGGACCGAGCCCAACAAGGGCCGCACCCCGGCAAACGCCGTGAGTACCGCGCCCCGCTCCACCGCACAGCCCGGCAGCACCGCCCGGGCCCGTTCAAGCAGGTAATGGATATCCGCCTCCGCGGGGTGCACCAATTCCGGCGCGCCGGGGAAATCCGTGTCCGTGGTGCCCACCAGCGTGCAATCCAACCATGGGATCACGAAGATCATCCGCCGATCCTGCCGCGATTGAAAGAACACCCCGTGTCCCTGCGTAAGCCCCGGCAGGAGGATGTGCGTGCCCTTGGTACGGCTCAGCGTCACCTGCCGTCCGCCGGGTCCCCACGCAGAAACACCCTCCACCCACGGCCCGGCAGCATTGATGAACGCCCGCGCCCGAATAGCAAAGGATGTTCCGCTAAGCACATCGGTCACCGTGGCACCTTCCACCGCCGCACCGCGGACCAGCAACTTATCCACTCGGCAATAGTTGGCGCACTGGGCCCCGAGTTCGGCCGCGTGGGCCAGCACATCCATACACAGGCGGGCATCATCTTCCTGGCAGTCGTAGAAGGCGATGGCGCCGCGCAGGCCGGTGCTGCGCAAGTTCGGTTCCATCCGCAGCGCCGCGGCGGCGGACAAGGTGCGATGCGGCGCGGTATTGCGGTAGCGGGCCAGGAGATCGTAGAGCGTCATGCCCAGGCGCATCGCCAACAGCGAATGCGGATCCCCGGTGTACACCGGCAGCAGAAACTCCACCGGGTGCACCAGGTGCGGGGCGGTGTCCAGCAAGATGCGGCGCTCGCGGCAGGATTCGGCCACCAGGCCAAAAGCGTATTGCTCCAGGTAGCGAAAACCACCGTGAATCAGCTTGGACGACCGGCTGGAGGTGCCGCTGGCAAAATCCGCCTGCTCGACCAGGGCCACGCGCAGGCCGCGCTGGGCGGCATCGCGCGCCACCCCGGCGCCAATGATCCCCCCACCGATGATCAGCAGATCGAATATCTCCTGCGCCAAGCCGGCCGTCGCGCGAATCATGAGCCTCTCACATCGTGTTAATCGGATCCACATCCACGGCGATACTGACCGGGCTGTGCGTAAAGACCCGCTGGTGCCGCAGGATGGCCAGGAGCCGCTGCAAGGGGCCGGGCCCGTCGGCAAAGAGCATGATCTCGACCCGATACAGTTCGACCAGGCGCTCCATCGGCGGGGGCTGCGGACCGTGCCAGCGCAGCGGCAGGGCGTGACGCGCGGCGATCGCCTGGATGAGCCGCAGCACCGCCTGGGCCTCCTGTTGCACCGCCGAATACCCTTTGTGGGCAAAGAGCAACCGCATCATGCGGCCAAAGGGCGGATAACCAAACTGCTGCCGATGCGGCAGTTCGCTCTGGACAAAACCGAGATAATCGTGATTGCCGGCATGCACGATGGCCGGTTCCTGCGGCTGGAAAGTCTGCACCACCACCGTGCCGCGCTCCCGGGCCCGGCCGCTGCGCCCGGCCACCTGGCAGATCAACTGAAAAGTGCGCTCGGCGGCCCGGAAATCCGGCATGGTCATCGCCAAGTCTGCGTTGAGTACCCCCACGAGTTGCACGTTCGGGAAATCCAGACCCTTGGCAATCATCTGCGTGCCCAGCAGCAGGTCCAGTTCGCCATCGGCGAAACGCTGCAGGGTTTGCTGATAATCGATGGCATCCCGCATGGAGTCCGAATCCATGCGGGCGATGCGAATGCCGGGGAATTTGCGTGCTACCTCGTCCTCGGCCCGCTGCGTACCCTGCCCCAGGTGCGTCAGGCGGGCCTGGCAGAGCGGGCAGGTGGTCGGCAGCATCTGGGCGGTCAGGCAGTAATGGCATTTGACCTGGTTGTACCGGGCCGCAAACCCTTCGCCCCCGCCCGCGGTGGCCGGGGTCGCCCCCCCACCGCGATGCACGACCATCGTCGCATCGCAATTGTCGCACATCAGGATCCACGCGCAGCGCGGGCAGGTGATGTAATGGGCATAGCCGCGGCGGTTGAGCAGGAAGATCGCCTGCTTCCGGCGCTCGATAGTGTGCTTGAGATGATGTTCCAGGACCGTTGAAAGAATGTGCAGTCCACGGCGCTCGTGCGCCTGGTTCTTCATGTCGACAATGACCACACGCGGCATCTGCGTGCCCAGCGGGCGGGTGGGCAGGGACAGCAGTTTGTAATGCGGGTTGGTGGTGACGTTGTGCCAGGACTCCAGCGCCGGCGTGGCCGAGCCCAGCAGCACCGGAATGCCCAGCATCTGCGCCCGGCGGATGGCCACATCGCGCCCGTGATAGCGCGGGGCATTGTCCTGCTTGTAGGACGCATCGTGCTCTTCATCGACGACGATGAGCCCAAGGTTATCCGCCGGGGCAAACACGGCACTGCGCGCCCCGACGATTACCTGCGCCCACCCACTGGCAATGGCATGCCAATGCTGATGGCGCTGCGTATCCCGCAGGCCCGAATGCAACACCGCCACGCGCGAAAAACGGAGCGTGAAACGCTTGACCGCCTGCGGCGTGAGCGATATTTCCGGCACCAGCACGATGGCCCGCTTGCCGGCCGCCACCACTTTCTCAATGGCGCGGATGTAGAGTTCGGTTTTGCCCGAACCGGTCACGCCATGAATCAGGCGCACGGCAAACGCCGGCGGATCGAGCAGCGGGGTTATGGCCTCCAAGGCCGCCTGCTGATCGGGGTGCAACACCAGCGCGTCGGGGCGGGCGCGCTCCGCCGCACCATTCTCCGGGCCTTCCGGTACGGCCGGCCCAACCGTGCTTTCAACCCCGCTGGGCGCCGGCCATTCGATTTGCCGCTCCAGCCGCAGAATGCCTTTTTCCAGCAGGCGGCGCAGCATGGGCTTGGCCATGCCGGCGTGCGCCAGCACATCCAATTCTCCACGCGGCCCATCGCGCAGATACTCCCGCAGGGTCGCGTACAGCGCCTTGCCCCGCGGCGCGAGCTTAATACCGGCTAGAAACACGGCGGGGTCGCGGGCGGCTTCCGTCAAATGCACCAGCACCCGCTGGGGCAGGCGGGTGGCACGCTTCACCGCCGCCGGCACCATGGTAGCCAATGTTACCCCAATGGGCGCGCCGTAATAGGCGCTGATCCAGCGGGCCAGTTCCAGCAGGTCTGCCGGCACCGGCAGCACTTCGCGCAGCACCTCATGAATTTCCTTGATGGCCGGTCTGGCGCCGCGCGGGGACGCTTTGGCGGCCGGGCCAAAATCCGCCGGTGCGGATTCGAGCATGGTCGCAAAGGCCGCGCCCTCCGGGGAGCTGGTGGCCGCGGGCGGTGCGCCAGAGACCGGAGCCTTCAGCTCCGCGGTGGACCCCGATTCCGCCGTCTGTTTGAGAGCCCATGGCGGCGGCGCCGAAAGCAGTTCCAGTACCGTACCGGGACTCATGCGATTACCGCGGCCCAGCGGCACGGTCACGCGCGATCCAACCTTAACGTCGGCGGCCAGTTCAACCGGAATCTGGTAGGTTAATTCCCCTTCCAGCGGCTGATCGACGGCCACCTGGGCATAGCGCCGCCCCCCGCCGACGGCCGCGTCGTGGCGTGCAGATTCCACCGGAACAGTAGACGGTTCATTGGTTATAAGGGACAGCTCCATGTTTCGCCTGTGGTACAAGATGTTATACGCGGAATACCCTGTTCCCGCGAGCCTGTCTCAGACCATACCTAACCGTAGGCGAACATTTTCCCGGATCAAGCGCCGCGCAGGCGACGTTGTTGTCTTTTATTGATACCGCTTTGTGGCCAATATATTTTGCGCCATTCCCGGATTTTCCTTGCATTCACTCTCGGGCAGGGTTACAACACACCCTGTACCTCCTTGGAAGAAGATGAATAGGGACGACACGTCCCCGGTGGGTTTGAGAGGACAATTGAATAGGCCGCATCCGTTTAAGAGAACCGCCTGGGAAGGGCGTTCCCGCGTCTCATGGAGAAAAGCGTCTGTGACGCGCGTGAGCAGGGGAGCATTTGTGTTCAACAATGCTCCTCTTTTTTATTTTTGCCGCATGATTGCGGACGCCCGCGGATGCTTCAGTGCCCCGTCAATCCATGGACGACCCCGCGCTTCGGATCGCCCTGGTCCGCCAGCGCCAGCGTTAATTGGGGCGTTCTTCCCGCGCCCGAAAGGGCAATGCCCCCCAATTGCGGCAGGAACTGCCAGAACTTGGGGAACTCGCCCCCCTTGCCGCGCCACCGTACCATGACCTTTTCGGTGTTCTTGTCCTTGGCCCATCCGCCAAAGAGGTTTTCGAAATACCACAGTTCCGTGCGGTAGATCACATCGCCCGACCCCCCGGAGTAAAAGTCCCGCGTGCGCTGCAATTCCACCAGCACCGTCGCGTGCCGGTGGTCCGCCGCCATCCACAAGATCCGATTCTTATCGTAGAACGAGGGCGTATTGACGATAAAATTTTCCATCCAGGCACGATCTTCCGGCACCATTGGCTTATCGAGGATAATGGGCCGATGGTAGTCCATGGTAATGCCTTCCCACCGTCCCAGGCCATTCCAGACAATCAAATCGTAGGTGCGGCCCGGCAGCAAATTCGGCACGGAGAAGGCTTCCGTCTTGGCATCCCACGTCCCGGGATAGATGAAATCATCCTTGCTCTGCTTGGTCACCCGCTCCGGATCCGCCGAGATGCGGTAGACCGCAACGATCTTGGTAATCGGGGTAGTCGAATGGAGCACCCCCGCGATGGTGTTAACCGGCCCATCGGGCGCGGGCGGCAATGCGGGCCGGATTTCCGGTGCGGTTGCCGGTTCGGCCGGAGCTTCCGTCTGCGCCCACAGACCAGCCCGACGGCTCAGCAAAGCCACAAGCAACAGCGACAAATAGAATGGAAGTTTGCTCATAATCACGTATTGTGCCATCCCCAGCGTCCGACCGCCAGTTCTCCCGGCAGAAACCCACGACGATAGCTCTACGGTTTGGTGGCGGCAGCTTTAAATTTCACGCTCTGGGCAATGCTGGTGGCGACCTCATCGTAGGCGTCGACCTCATTTTCCTGGGGATTCCGCACGTTAAAACTCAGCAGCACCGCGCGCTTATCTTCGATCACCAGGCCAAACTGAAAAGCCATGAAGCCCGGTTGTCCGTTGACGGCCACCGGCAGTCGCACCATGTTGGTTAGAGCGCAGCCCGGATGCGCCGCATCCACCTTCCAAACCAGGGGTGTTTTAGGATTGAGTTTCTGATTCCAACCATCCAGCATGCTCTTGCGGGCCTCTTCGAGCGTCACGTTGGCCCCTACGTTACCCGGCTGCATCAGGACCACAAACTCCCGGCGATTGAGAATATCCGTGGCTACCATGTGCAAGGCGGTGGGAGTATCTTCGCCGGCATAAGGGCGGAGACAAGCCGGCACCTGCACCATAACCGATCCCCCCAGCGCCTCCCGCGGAGGACCGAGATCCAAATGCTGCGCCACCGATTCCATCGGACGCCAGCGAAGGGAATCGGCCAGGTCCCCAAAGACCTTTTCCTGATGCCCGGCGCTTTGCCGCAACACCACCAGGTAAAACAAACCGGCGTGTTTGGCAATGATCGTCGCGGTTCCATCGGCCGTTACCAGCAGCGCCCGCTCCCCATCGATGCGCAATTCACCGGTAATCGCTCCGCCAGTGGTACGCACCTGGTTTTGCGCGTAGGCAATAAGACCATCACCGGACCGGCCCACGTACACCCCCAAAATGGCCTGCGGCTGCCTGGTCTTGGCATCCAGCACAGCCCAGCGGGCGATATTCTCGGGGGATTCCTCGGGCAGATGCGTCCACCCCGGGGGGTTATCCAAAGCCAGGCCATAGGTTGGAAAGCGCACGTCAAAATCCGACGGGGGCGGCGGTGCCGGCGGCAGCGCATCAAGATCCGCCGCCCGCACCAGCACCGGCCAGAGAATAAGCAACCAGACGGCGCGTTGAAACATGGCAAAACATCTCTGCATCACCGTAGATACTACCATAAAGTTCCGGGACGAAAAAAGTATTCGCGCACCGCCCGATAATAGCACAAAAAAAAGCCGGCCGGAACAGGCTCCGGCCGGCGTTAAGATCGCACCCTATCGGCAGGCGTTACGTGGCGTTGGCGTCGGGAATCCCGGCCGCGGCACCGGCGGTCGCCGCTGGCTCCGCCTTGGAGTTCACGGGCTCAAAACGCAGGCTTTCGTTGTCGCGCGTGATGCGCACAATGTCAAAACCTTTGTACTGGCCGCGCAGGATCGACTCGGACAGCGGATCTTCCACAAACTGCTCGATCGCGCGGCGCAACGGCCGCGCGCCAAAGTCCGTGTTGTATCCTTTGTCGATCAGGAAATCCTTGGCCTCCTGGGTCATTTCCAGCTTGACGCCCAGTTCCACCAGCCGCTTGGAGACCTTCTTGATTTCAAACTCGATGATGCTGTACAGGTTGTCCTTGGATAGCGGCCGGAAAATGATCGTGTCATCCAACCGCCCAATGAACTCGGGGCGGAAGAACTTTTCCGTCTCGCGGGTCAGGGTCTTTTTCATGTTGTCGAAGCCCTGCTGCTCATCCTTCTTGCCATAGCCAAAACCACTGGCTCCGCCGCTCTTGATCAGGTCGGCCCCAATGTTGCTGGTCATCACCAGGATCGTATTTTTGAAATCCACCTGGCGGCCAACGTTGTCGGTCAGCCGGCCTTCTTCCATGATCTGGAGCAGCATGTTGTAAACGTCCGGGTGGGCTTTTTCGATTTCATCCAGCAGCACGACCGCGTACGGCCGGCGGCGGATGCGCTCGGTCAACTGGCCGCCTTCCTCGTAGCCGACATAGCCCGGCGGGGCGCCGATCAGGCGGCTGACGTTGTGCTTCTCCATGTACTCGGACATATCAATCTGGATCAGCGAATCCTCGTTGCCGAACATGAACTCGGTAATCGCCTTGGACAGCAGCGTCTTGCCCACCCCCGACGGCCCCAGGAACAGGAAGCAACCCATCGGCCGCTTGGGATCCTTCAAGCCCGAACGGGCCCGGCGAATCGACTTGGCGACGGCATGAATGGCATCGTCCTGCGACACCACACGCTTGTGCAGCTCGTTTTCCAGTTCCAGCAGGCGGGAGGCTTCTTTCTTCTCCAAACGCGTCAATGGCACACCGGTCATCTTGGAGACCACCTCGGCGACCATTTCTTCATCCACGACGCCGTCAACTTCCTTGGCCTGCTCGCGCCATTTCTTCTGCTCATCTTCCTTCTTGCGGCGCAGCGCCTCGGCCTGGTCGCGCAGTTCGGCCGCACGTTCATAATCCGCGTTCTTGACCGCCTCATCCTTTTCAATCGACAGGCGTTCGATCTGCTCTTCAATCTCCGCCAGGTTCGGCGGCTTGGTCATGCTCTTGAGCCGCACGCGGGCCCCGGCTTCGTCGATCACATCAATCGCCTTGTCGGGCAGGCAGCGCCCGGTGATATAGCGGGTCGAAAGCTCGACGGCCGCCTTGAGCGCCTCTTCGGTGATCTGCACGCGGTGGTGGGCTTCATAGCGGTCGCGCAGGCCTTTGAGGATATCGACGGTCTCTTCCTTCGATGGCGGTTCGACAATAATGGTCTGGAAACGCCGTTCCAACGCCCCATCTTTTTCAATGTACTTGCGGTACTCATCAAGCGTGGTGGCGCCAATGCACTGGATTTCGCCGCGCGCCAGGGATGGCTTGAGCACGTTGGAGGCATCGATGGCCCCTTCGGCCCCGCCGGCCCCCACCAGCGTGTGGAGCTCATCAATAAACAGAATGACATTCTTGGCGCGGCGGACCTCGTTCATCACCGCCTTGATGCGTTCTTCAAACTGTCCGCGGTACTTGGTGCCCGCCACCATCATGGCCAGATCCAGCACGACAATGCGTTTGTCGGCCAGGATTTCCGGCACATCGTTGGTGACGATCTGCTGGGCCAGGCCTTCGACAATAGCGGTCTTGCCGACTCCCGCCTCGCCCAGCAGCACCGGATTGTTCTTGGTGCGCCGGCACAGGATCTGCACCACGCGTTCGATCTCGTTGGCCCGGCCGATCACCGGATCGAGCGAGCCTTCGCGGGCCAGCTCGGTCAGGTCGCGCCCGAACGAATCGAGCGCCGGCGTCTTGGACTTGTTCTTGGTCTCTTTGGCTTCACTGGCCCCTTCGGTTTCCACGCCCGCCCCCAGTAAGTTAAGGACTTCTTCGCGTACCTCTTCCAATTTTAGGCCAAGGTTCATCAAAACCTGTGCCGCCACCCCATCTTTTTCGCGCAGCAAACCCAGCAGCAAATGCTCGGTGCCCACGTAGTTGTGCCCCAGGTTGCGCGCCTCTTCAATGGCGTACTCGATCACTTTTTTCGCCCGTGGCGTCTGGGGGAGTTTCCCCATGGTCACCATGTCCGGTCCGGACTTGACGAGCTTTTCGACTTCCAGGCGAACTTTTCGCAAATCGATATCGAGATTCTTAAGGACCGTCGCCCCCACACCAGAGCCTTCCTTGACCAAGCCCAGCAGAATATGCTCGGTGCCAATGTATTCGTGGTTAAACCGTTGTGCTTCCTGATTGGCCAAAGCCATCACCTTCCGCGCACGGTCGGTAAAGCGTTCAAACATCCGGGGCTCCCTTGTTGAGGTTATTAACGAACCAGCTTACATCAATTGTACGAGTCGTCGCTCTTAATAATCAAGCCAGACTTTACTCATTCGGGTATTATCGGATCATTATAGGCATATCGTGAGCCATTTGGCGGGCGGGACCGTAACGGACGATACCATGATTCCGCGAAATAGTCGGCCATGATATCATCCGCGTCTTAACACCGGCCCCGACCGTCATGACCGCCAGGGTCCGGCAGGTCGCAGGTTGATCGGGAAACATGGAGTAACACGATGCGCATACTGCTCACAGGGTCCTCGGGATTTGTCGGAAAACACCTGTGCCACGAGCTCAAGACCCACGGCCACGAAACGATCGGAATGGATATCGCCCCCGTCGAAACCGGACCCGCACCCGACCATTTTATCGCCCGCTCCATCACCGATCTGGACACCGTCAGCCGGGTCATCGTCGAAGTGGCACCCGACGCCTGCATCCACCTGGCGGCCTGGGCCTTCGCCGGCGGGGGCGATCCAAGGATGGTCACCGATATTAATTTCCTCGGCGCCTTCAATATTTTCGAAGCCTTCAAGAAAGCCCGTTCCCCGGCGCGGATTCTGTTCATCTCCAGCTCCCAGGTCTATGGCATGAGCGCCCGGCCCACGCCGATCCACGAAGAGGAGAGGTTCCAACCCGACAGCCTTTACGCCGTGACCAAGGCGGCGGCCGACAACCTGGCGCTATGCTATGCCCGGCGGCAGAACTTGAATCTGGTGGTCGCCCGCCCCCACAATCATATCGGGCCGGGGCAATCCCCCCTGTTCGCCGTGCCCTCGTTTGCCCGGCAGGTCGCCGCCATCCGGCGGGGCGCTACGCCGCAGATGAAGGTCGGGAATCTCGACAACCGGCGCGACTTTACCGATGTCCGCGATATCGTGCGTGCCTACCGCCTGCTGCTGGAAAAAGGCCAGCCCGGCAAGGCGTACAATATCGCCTCGGGGCACGCGGCCCGCATGGGCGATATCCTCGAAAAACTCTGCCACATTGCGGGCGTGCGCCCGGAAATTATCCGCGACGAAGCACTTTACCGCCCCCTGGACCAGAGCCCCGTCCTGGATATCACCCGGCTCCAGACGGATACCGGCTGGGCGGCGTCCATTCCCCTCGACCAGACCCTGGCGAATATATTGGATGGCATGTGATCGATTGTGAACGTCCCCACGCCCAGGGATCGCAATCCCTGGGCCAACGTGCGTAATAAGCGCAGCCACGCGGGAACCAGGCGGAAGCCCGCTCTGTGTCCAACTTTCAACGTTGAATGAAACCGTTTCATTGGACGTTGGACGTTGAACGTTGAACGTCATTCCAAAAACTATTTCGGGCCTGTTCCTTACTTCCCGTCCGTCCGCCGCCCCCGCCGCGGGCCGGCCGGCTGGGCCGCCTGGGCCTCCAACAACTGCCGCGAGGCCCCCGCATGCGGCGACCCGAGTTGCTCCTGCAATTCCACCAGGGCCCGGCGCAGGCGCAGCGCCACTTCCTCCGGGGCCAAAGCCTTAAGTTCGTCCGCCGCCAGGGGGCGGCCATAGGCAATGCGTATTTTGTGGGGGTGCGGAAATTTGCTCCGCCGTGGCCAGGCTTCAAACGAGCCGTCCAGGACGACCGGCACAATCGTCAGCGGCACGGTTACGCGTTTAAGTATCAGCACAATGCCCGGAGCCACCGGACCGATCGTGCCATCGGCCGTACGCGTGCCTTCCGGGAATATATTCACCAGGCGATTGTCCATCAGCCGCTCGGCGGCCGTGCGAATGGCTTGCAGATCCGCCCCGCCGCGCTTCACCGGAAAGGTGTTCATGAATTCCATCAGCCATTGAAAAAAGCCCCCCTTAAAGAGGGTATCGCGGGCCATAAAGTGCACCTGCCGGGGCAGGCGGATGCACAGCAGCCACGGGTCGAGAAACGATTGGTGATTGGTCAGCAGCAGCAGCGGGCCGGTGGCGGGAATATTTTCCAACCCCTCGACGCGCAGGCCCAGGAACAACCACCCGGCTATCCGCGAGAACACGCACCCCAGATACCATATGCAATATTGGAACACCCCGGTGCCCTCGCCCCGGTGCACCGGCACTTTGACCGGCTTGCCGCCGCCCGCATTTTTTTGTTCTGCTGCTGGTTCCATAGCACCCTAACTCTTTCCCGGGCCGTTCTGTACGATGCGTATCATTTCCGCGACCACCTGCTCCAGGGTCAGCGGTGTCGTGTCGATCTGCCGGGCGTCGGCGGCGCGCCGCAACGGCCCCACATCGCGGCTGCGATCGCGCTGATCGCGCAGTTCGATGGCCGATAGTACTTCCTGCGGATCAAACGCAAGCCCCTTGGCCGCCAGTTGGCCGCAGCGCCGGCGGGCCCGTTCGGCTGGCGTGGCATCGAGATAAAACTTGAATTCCGCTTGCGGAAAGACAATCGAACCCTGATCACGCCCTTCGGTCACCAGCGAACCAAGTTCCTGCCCGATTGCCCGCTGCCGCCGCACCAGTTCCCCGCGCATCACCGCGTTGTCCGCCACCCGGTAGATGACCGCCGTCACCGCCGGCAGCCGGATCTGCTCCGACACATCGCGTCCCTCCAGCAACACCAGCGGCGGCTGCGTGGACCAGTCAAAACGTAAATCCAGCGTGGCGACGCGGCGTTCCATGGCGGCCGGATCCGCCAGCAACCGGTTTTCCATGGCATCGAGCGCCACGGCGCGATACATGGCGCCGGTATCCAGGAAAGGCATACCCATATGCCGCGCCAGCAGCAACGCCGCTGCGGACTTGCCCGAACCCGCTGGTCCATCTATGGCTATGATCACGTTCGACCCGCCTGTTGGGTGTTATTCCATACCGTCTGCCGTGCCACGGAAAAATCCGCAACCGCCGGAAAATACCGGGGCCATCCACGACCAGCCGCTAAATTAAGGGATGTTGGGGAGCTTTACAATGAGTGGTTCGTGGGGCGATGCCCAGAGCAGGGCCATGGCCTATAGGCGGATGGCGCGGTGGGTGGCCTGCGCCGGGCTCCGGGCCACTGCTGAATAGTTGAACGTTCAACGTTCAACGTTCAACTTCCAACGCTCAACGTTCAACGTTTTTGTTGTCCGTTCCGCCGCATCCATGGGCTCTCGCCGCCCCATGGGCTTCCGCCGCATGGCTACTACCGGGCGGCCCGTCCGGGCCTGAAAGGAATCGCGCAATTAGTTACGCCTGGCCCCGAGGGCCACCGCTAAATAATTGTGGTCCAACTTCCTTCGCGGCTCCAACCTTCTGCCTACTGGCTTCTGGCTTCTGCCTACTGGCTTCTGGCTTCTGCCTACTGGAGCGTTGGTATTGAATTGTAAAAGAGCCAGATGGGGCGGCTTGGGGCGTCAAGAATGGCAAAAACGTTCAATCCCGACGCGTCGGGATTCAAAGGGGAACAAGACAACCTCGACAATCAGCCCCGGATCCCCATCCGGAGCGACCTTTGACATTAAATCCTCGACTGCGACATCAAGCCCCGGGCTTCCGCCCGGAGCTACTTGCAACTTCCAACTTCGAAACTCCCGTATTTTCTCCCCCTATATAAAGCGTTTTGATTTTTGGCGGCGATTTTAGGGGTAAGCGATGCCGCAGTCATGGGTTGCGCGAATGCGGCACCGCCGACGCGACAAAAAATGGAGATTTTGTTTACGGGTGGTGGCGGCGGCGGGTGTTGCGAAGTGTAATGGGTGAATGTGGGGCGATGGCCCCGGCAGGTGATCGGGCCATCGGGCCATTGGGCCATTGGGGGGCAGGGCGGGGCGGATTGGTTGGGCGGCGGAATTCTTGCATGGAGTTCTACGCCGAAGCCTATAAGTGAACTGGTGGCCGCAATGTCAGCGCAGTACATTTCCTTGGCCAAAGACCTGGCCCAAGACCTCCCGCGGCTAACCCAACTGCGCCAGAGTCTGCGGCAACAGTTACAGCAATCGCCCCTGACTGATGCGCCGCGCTTTGCCCGTAACATGGAAGCGGCCTACCGCCAGATGTGGCAACAGTGGGCTGCCGACGACAAAACGCCGTGAACTACCTTGCAGACCCTGTAACGCCGCCAACCCTGCACCGTCCTCTATTTTGCGGTGGCCCTCGGGGCCAGGCGTCAATGTGCGCCCCCAACGAAATGTGACACGGCCAAGCAGCGCCGGAACCAATTCTCATCCTTTCGGCAATGGCGTTCCAACCACCCCATTTAACTATTTAACCCCTTAACCCGTCCGTCCCCACTCCGCTCTGACGATCCCGCCAGTGTAACATTCCGGATTGTGCGCCAGCGCTGCCGCGGCGATCCGAACTTGCCGCTGGTCCAAATCACGGTCCGCAAAGCGGCGTAGCGCCTGCGGCCCGCAAAAGCAGTGTCAGACGTCCACTCTCATGCTACGCCCACCGTGCGCGCCCGCACGGCAGCATCGTCTCGTTTCGGTATTAACTAACACACCAACACCCCTTGATTTCATCGTCAAACATGCACTTTTCGGCTATCATCGTCCCCGTATCTACGCTGCACTCTATGCTGGGCCAATTCACGTCTCACTGACCAAAGACAGATATGTACGCCACCTCAACCCGGTCCAGTATCGCGTCCTCAACAACCTCAATTTCGCCAAAGGGCATGCTCTCTAATCCAGTACCAAGCAATGAATGTTGAATGACTGGCATTTGAAGGCCAAGTTTTTTGCGCATACTCGCAATCGCGAGAATCTCCGACGGAAGCAAATCGAACGGCGGAATGCCAAACTCCGGCTTCCACTTTCCCTGATCCTCCATATTCCCGCAGTGGTAATCACAAATTGCCAGCAACGCATCACCCAGTGTATCTGTATTGTTCCAATGGTCCAACACCGCTTCGTAGGGACCTAAATCCCGTTCCATGACAGTACGCGGCAGTGCAATGCCGGACTTCATCTGATAAAGTCGCAATACAAACGGATCAAAGTGTCGCCCCCTCCAATACCAGTCGCTAACCGCACCAGTCGTTTGCACGGCCCCAAGCATTATTTCTGCCAGTACTTCCTGCTGCGGTCCCTGGTCTGTGGCAATGAAATGACATAATAAACAGGTCGCAAGGTTCATCTCATTGGTCAAATCGAAGGCTCCCAGAATCGGCTGTAAAAAGGTGGTGCGGAAAAACATCTGCGCGCGGATTTTTGCGACCCAGAGGTAATAAGTCATGGAACGCTGGATTTCGGGCCATCCGTACCTATCGTTAGCCAGAACCCGACTGATACCATCGCGACCGTGGAACATTGCAAGCATCTCAAGCGACAGTGCCGTACGCCCTAAGCCCTGAAGACTCACATCAGGAAGACTCTCCTCCAAGTCGTTTAAGTCTTGCCGCACAAATAACCCTCGCTCAGGAACCCACTTAAGGGTTTCCCGAATTTTATCCCGTACGAGTTTTGTCACCGCTTTAGCCATTGTAATCCCTTAACGCCAAGGAGAAATTCTAAGTACTTCGTTCTTCAAATCAACCCCGACAGCCGACGCGGAGAACTTACTGAGATCTATTATGCCACCGCTGCTAATTTCTTTCAGATATGTTTTTGCGAGCATCTGGTCTGCTGCGCTAAGCGACTTATACCGCCCCGTTCCGGTAGATGCCTGCGTTAATACATCCTTGAGGAAGCCAGGCATGCTACTTTGGCGAATAGATAGGTTTCCGATTTCGCCGACACTCGACGCTTTAACTTCCAGGAAGTGCAAGCG
>Ga0316217_10001966_pt1 | contig 25644 bp, 21 predicted proteins | sample 1anoAmetaG_FD_203633 | JGI IMG/M metagenome (GOLD analysis project Ga0316217, IMG submission 203633) | Freshwater microbial communities from Trout Bog Lake, Wisconsin, USA - 1anoA | ecosystem: Environmental > Aquatic > Freshwater > Lake > Hypolimnion/Profundal zone | place: USA: Wisconsin...
CGGCCGGTGGGCAACTGCTGCATCCTTCAGAGGTGAAAAGCTCCACCACGGCCACCGGCTCAAAATTTGAATCTGGTGCCTGCTGCGCGTGGCAGGTATAAAAAATGACGGGTATGAATATGACGGTGAAAAGTAGTTTGTGCATATGGGTTTTGACGATGAGCTTTGAAGGACCTTACATGACCGTACAATTACGGTATTTTTCTTTCAACCAAACAAATTTTTGATTTTTCGATTTATTTGACTACCTTAGCTATATAATTGATAGGGTGATGACAGTGGTACATAGTTTTATGAGATTGAATAAAGGTGCGGGTGAAAGGTGCTTTGTAAAAAGCGATATACCTGAGCCGGGGAAATACGTATTGGGTTTACGTATAAATGCGCAAATCGATACCTCGACGGATTCAAAACAGGTATCGAAAAGTGTCGATTGGTATCGATTAGCATCGAAAGGTATCGATGTCATTTTGTCCATGTTAAGGTTGGTGTTTTCCGAAAAGGCTTAGCATTCCTTAGCATGAATTATTTGCCAATTTGGCAATAAGGAGGCGAAGATTGTTCTTTGAAATATTGCAACCGGGGTATACCCGGTTAAACAAGATTTAGAACCGGGACAGATTCGAATTTCAGGTTAAACAACCGCTTTAGTGGTCGTACGACTTTTTTCGGCCCGGGGCCTTGCAAGGTAGTAAGCCCGACGGGGCCAAAAGGAGAGGTTGAAAAAAAAAGGGTACGTTCCTTTTATCACCTTTTAGCATGTTTTATCTCCTTTTGCATTAGACCCTAAGTTTCTATATTCGGCTGGTGCAATAACCATTAAACGAGAAGATATGCAACAGCCAATTTGGGGAATAGATTTAGGAGGTACTAAAATAGAAGGCGCCATTATTCCTTCGCTCGACCATATTACACCGTTGTTGCGCAAACGGGTTGAAACAGGTTCGAACCTGGGTTACGAACATATACTGACCCAGCTAAAAAAGCTGGTGGATGATATGAAGCAGGAATCGGGGTTGGTGCCAACGGCTATTGGTATTGGAACCCCCGGCGCCGAAGAGCCGACTACAGGATTGATGAAAAACTGTAACAGCACAGCGCTGATAGGTAAACCTTTTAAAAAAGATATTGAGGCGCTGCTGCAAATACCGGTTACCATTGCCAACGATGCCAACTGTTTTGCGCTGGCCGAAACGCACTGGGGGGTAGTTAAACAACGTTATCCGCAATCGCGAATGACGTTTGGGATTATTATGGGCACCGGTGTAGGCGGAGGCATAGTGATTGAAGGCAAAGTGTGGAACGGCCACCACGGCATAGGTGGCGAGTGGGGCCATAACTTTTTAGATGAAAGCGGTGGCCGGTGCTATTGTGGTAAAATTGGTTGCGTTGAAAGTGTTCTATCGGGTCCGGCTCTTGAAAAGTTTTATAGCGGGCTTACGGGCAATGCACTAAAATTACCTGAAATAGTAGCAGCCTATGAAAAGGGAAATGATGCGGCAGCCAACCAAACGATGGACCGGTTGAGTCATTTTTTCGGCAAAGCCGTTGCTGTAATTACCAACCTGCTCGACCCGGATATAATTGTGGTAGGAGGCGGGGTGGGTAATATTGATTTGATTTATGACAAAGGCGTAAAAAGTCTGGCCGGGTTTATTTTTAACCCCCTGGTAAATGTACCCATTGTAAAACCGGCTTTGGGTGATAGCGCCGGTGTGTTTGGTGCCGCTGCATTAGTTGCATAGTAAACAACACTGTTAAAATTAAGCCGGGCGATACAACCAGGCGCCCTGTAAGGCTAATTAAATCAATACTTTAGCGTTGTGTTTATCTATATTCATAAAACCTATTGTAGTTCGTAACAAAAAAACTATCCCGAAAGATTAGCAGCGATTTGAGCATGAAGGCTATAAAAATAAGTTTATTATTTTATATGTTGCTCAGCGCTTTCGTGGGCTCCTCGCAAACCGCAACGGTGGTAGAAGGCAGGGTTACCGATAAAAACACCAATGAAGGATTAGATTATGCCAGCGTGCGTTTCAAGGGCTCGCTGGGCGGCGTAAAAACCGATACAGCGGGTTATTACAAAATAAGCACCACTCAAAAGGTTAAAAGCGTAGTAGTTTCGTACCTGGGCTACCAAAACCTGGAGCTTCCCGTTCAGCCGGGCAATAATCATTTGGACTTTAAGATGAAATCGCAAAACATTAACCTGAAGGAGTTAGTGGTGAAACCAACCAAAAAAAGGAAGAAGGAAATTGATACCACGGCCATGTATATATACCGGCATGTGGTGGCAAATAAAGACTATAACAAAGCCACTACCATTGGCAGTTATCATTATGATGAATACACCAAAATGGTATGGTCGTACGAAAACCCGAAACAAAAAGTAGTGAACTCAGGTGTTTTTAAACCTTATAAATTCTTTTTTACCGGTGTTGATACCAGCGCTGAAGGAAGGCCTTTTATTCCCTTGTTTATGGAAGAGGACTATAAAGAAACTTATTACCGCAAAGACCCGAAGAAAAAAATAAGCGTGTGGCATTACCGGAAAATGTCGGGCGTAAAAGGCCCCATGTTTGTAAAGCTGGTGGGCTACCATTTTGAGGTAACGGATGCTTATGAAAATGTGCACGTGGTATTTCAAAAGTCGTTTATATCGCCTTTTTCGCCGGGAGCCAACCTGTTGTACAATTACCATGTTATTGACACGGCAAAAATTGAGGGCCGCACCAGTTACCGGCTTAACTTTGTAGGGCGTAATAAAGAAGATTTGTGTTTGAAGGGATATGCTGACATTGATTCAGCCACCTGGGCCATTAAATTTATTTCGTATAAACCTAACGAAAAGGCCAACCTCGATTACCTGTTCAATTTGCTGGAAGAGCAGGATTTTGAGATGTTCAATAATCACTGGCTGATGGTAAAAGAAAACCAGGTGCTTGAGCTGAATGTACTAAAGGACCCTAAGAAAGAGGCGATACGAGTAGTAAAAACCACGCTGCGGAAAAATGTTACAACCAATATCGAAATTCCGGATTCTATTGGCAAAGCCAGTGATGACATTGTTGAGAAAGGCGCTTATAAGCGAAAAATTCCTTATATTGATTCATTGCGGATGGATACTTTGTCGGCTGCCGAAAAACTGATATATCACCACTGGGATACCATTAAACACGTGCCCACGTACGAGGCTTTAAGGGTGTTTACCACTTTAATAACCACCGCAAACGTAAAGGCAGGACCGGTTGATTTTGGGCGGCTGTATAATTCTATCAGCACAAACAATGTGGAGGGCTACCGGGTGCGTATGGGCGTTCGCACCAATGCCGATTTGGACGACCACCTGTATTTGGGCCTTTACGGCGCTTATGGAACGCGGGATATGCGGTGGAAATACTCGGCCAATGCCCGGTATTTGCTGCCGGCTAAATATGACCGGTGGCACGCTATCGAGTTGGAATATAAAAGCGATTACCTGGTGCTTGGGGATGAAAACCCGGTGGTGTCATATGATAATATTACCACTTTGCTTACGGGCAATACCCTTACTAAAATTATGCGTACACAGCAGCTCAATTTATATTATGAAAGAGACTGGATAAAGGGGCTTTCGAGCAACATTACCTTGTCGGATAAAACCTTTTACTCGGTGCCCGGAGTATTTACCTTTACCAAACCCGACGGGCACGGAAATTTTATTTACCTGCCCAGCTTTAATACCACCGAAGTTTATGCTGACCTGAGGTATTGCAAGACAGATTATTATTTTCAAACATATACTTACCGGTATCCGCTGCAAACCAAAACGCCGAGCATAACCTTTCAATATATGATGGGTTTAAAGAACCAGTTGTTTAACGGCGATTATACTTATTTTAAGCTGGCCCTTAAACTGGTTGAGCGCTGGCAAACGCCGGCCGGGTATTCAAAAATAATGGTGCGTACGGGGTACACGTTTGGCAACTCGCCTTACCCGGTTTCGTATATTGCATCGAGCAACACCAGCATTTTACGCGATGATTTCTCCTTTCAAAGCACAGCCCCGTTTGAATTTGTAAGCGATAAATTTATTATGGCCTGGTGGGAACACTATTTCGATGGCTTTTTCTTTAACCGGATACCTTATGTTAACCGGCTGCATTTAAGAGAGTACATACAGGTAAAAGCACTGTACGGTGGCTATAGCCAGCATAATGCCGACCTTATACCTCTGCCCGCGGGAATGAGTGCGCCGTCGCCTGTTCCTTATATTGAAGTAGGAGGGGGTATTGAAAACATAGCGAATTTATTTCACATTGATTTTTTATGGAGAGTTACCTATCGTAATAATCCAAACGCGCCGAACTTTACCGTTAAATTTATGGTTTACCCGGGATTTTAGCGCACCAACGTTCTTTGACTTTTTGTTTACGCCGTTTTGCACTAGGTTTGTTTTATAAGCGCGATTAGCTCAGTTGGTAGAGCATTTCTTTGACGTAGAAAGGGTCAGAGGTTCGAGTCCTCTATTGCGCACAAAAACAATGTTTACCCGGTTACTTTTTTTTGCTCTTGTTTGAAGAGCCAAAAAGAGTAACCGAAAAGAAAACCTGTAGCGCCAATAGTGAGGATACCAATGAGTGCATTCAGCCACAGGCCATGAATCAAAAATGTAAGCGGGATGCAAATCAATCCACCGTAGAAGAAAATTCTTCCACCAATATGATGCGTTTTCCTCCAAACCGTGTCGTTGCTTAATGTCCATGGTGTGCGAATGCCGAGAAACCAGTTGGGTTTTAAATTAATCATAAAATTACCAGCTATAGACACAAACAGGAAAACGCAGGGGGCCATCCAGTGCATCGTTGCACGACCGGTACCAGGCAACGCGGAATTGATGACAAGGATGCTGAGTACCGAGAGAAATACCGTGAGCGATGCCCGTAGCTTGAAAAAGTTGCTGGTGAAGAAACCATCACTGAGCTTTTTAGGGTCAATATATCTTAAAAAGAACGTGACGGAATAAACAAATACATTAGCTCCGATTAATATGAATTCGGTTATTTTTCTGCCCCAGCCATCAGGCTCGCCGTTAAAACCGAAGTGAATGGGCACCCTATCAGGCAACTTATTCCAAACAAAGGCCAGGTAAATTATTGGTAATAAAAGGAATATCCACAAAATGATTTCACGTTTAAAACTAAACTTTTCCATGCTTCTATTTTTTATTGTTTGACTTTTTGTTTCCGGTAAATTGTACAAACCAGGTTATTATTTCATCCATAACGGTAGTATTGAGCGAGTAATAAATAAACTGACCCTGCTTTACACTTTCAACCAAACCGGCTTGCCGCAGCAAATCAAGATGATGCGATATAGTGGGCTTTGAAAAGTTGAACTCGTCGGCAATTTCTCCGGCGGTCATATCGCGCTGCTTTAGCAATTCGAGTATGTCCCGCCGGGTGTTATCATTAAGGGCTTTAAAAAGTGCATTCATTTCCCGTTCTTCTGTTAGCAATTTGTATATTTAGACAAATATCTAAATACAAAAGTAAAACCTAAATCCATATTTCCAAAATTTGACTTTAAATTTTTATAAAGGGACTAATCGGCTTTCACAAACCGCCTTCCGGCGCGCTTTCCATTTAAGGTTAGCTGCAGCCAATAACAACCAGAGTCCAGCGTATTTATATCAACAGATATTTCGTTGTTTGCAAGCTGCTGGTAACTAAGGTAAAGTTGTTTGCCGGTTATGTCATATACTGAAACATAAGCTCTGCCTTGCAGGAACAGTTCGGATTGGATGGTTATATAATCTGTGGCAGGGTTCGGAAATAAGTTGATGTTCTCGTCTGTGGCCAGGTTCTGGATACCTGTGCAAAGCAAAACATCAATAGTATCAAAAACGGAGTTACCGCAACCCGTGCTATCGGTATAATTATAATATATAAAATTCAGTCCGGTGTTGGCGGCAAAAGGATTGAAAGTGGTATCTGTAACACCGTTACCTGAATAATATCCCCCGGCAGGCTGTCCCCCGGAAAGTGTTATTTGGGGTGCGTTGTTACAAATGGTATCGCTGGCAAACTGAGTATAAGTTAGCGCAGGTGGTAAATTAGGACTGGCTACTACCAGCACGCCGGAGCTTGTGTCGTTACAACCAACGGCGTTCGTTACTATGGCCTGATAATAGCCGGGGTTGGATGTAACAAGAGTGGTATTGCCATAATTCAGGTTACTATCATTGGCCAGCCAGCTATAGGTTAACCCGTTGCCGGAGGCATAAGCCAAAAGTGTAGCTGACCCGCCAACGCAAAAAGTGTCGGAGCTGAGGGATGTTACACTTATGGAAGTAGTATCATAAAATACCAGATTAATGATATTGCTCGTTGCCTGACAATTTGGTTCGTTATAAACCAGGTAATAGAACCCGGTTGCATTGGTTACTACGAGCGCATTACTGGTGTCGCCGGTAAGGATATTGGGCCCGTTATACCATTGAAAACTGACAGAGTCGTTGGCATTTGCACTTATGGCTACAGAACCGCCACCACAAAAAGCACTTGGCTCGGGAGCTGTAATTTGAAAATTGTAGGGCACTCCGGTAACAAAATAGGTAACTGTATCATAACCATATAAACCGCTTTCATCAGTTACTTTTAATATATACATCGAGTTTTGAGTAACCGTTACTGAGGGGCTTGAGCAACTGGAACAGATAATGCTGCTGCCAGTAGATTGCCACTGATAAAAATAGGGGGGCTGTCCACCGCTTACTGATGGAGTGAATGTTACTATACTCCCCTGGCAAACTGTTTGATCAGAACCCAGGCTTACAATCAGGGGCGTAAGGTTTTGGCAAAGGCCACCATAAGGAATGAAAGGTGTGGAATCGGTTTGCGTAGTATCCACAGGTATTATAGAGTCGCCGAAGTTTTGGAGGCGGATGAAATAACCCAGGCCCCCCGGGTCGCCATCGGTTTCAACAGGAACGCCAATATCTACCGTAACCAACGTTGATAGTTTATACTGTCCCGTAGGGCCGCAGGCTGTGCCACGGATATGAATACATCCGGCTTCACCGGTGGCATATGTGTTATTTGCTTTATTGGTCGACCAGCACAAACCCGGTGGAAGATTTTCGATGGTATCCCAGGTTAGCGAGTAGACGGGCAATACCTCAGTGCCGAAGAGGAGCGTATCAAAGTTTCTGAATGGGATAGTTGCAGATGCTATAAAATTGTTGAACACAGGCGGAAACGAATCGGGCTTTGGATAAAGACCAACGGAATCGGGAACAATGGACGTTAAACAACCGAGCGTATCAGTTGAGCCGCAAAACTGAGCCGATGCGTCATAAAGTATGAAGACAAAAAGAAATAAGACAACACTTTTTTTCACAATGCAACTAAAACTTAAAGATAGCTAATTAATAAACCAAGCCAGGATGTCCAAAAGAGCCAAAAAGATGTAAGCTGGCATCATCCCTTTATTGTCCCGGCCAGATATCTTAAATTTCGGAACAAATGGAGACACCCTTCAGCCTTTACCTGTTATCACCCGAACAGTTCTATCCGGACGAGATGAAAATTGTTACCCAACTTTTCAACCTTGGCCTGGAAGTGTACCACGTCCGTAAACCAAGCCTTAGCCTTAAAGAAACCCGTTCACTTTTGCAATCCTTACCTGCCGATTTTCACAAGCGTATTGTTCTGCACGCTCATTTCAGCCTTGCAAATGAGTTTAATTTAAAGGGTATTCATCTAAATGAAACCAACAAAAAATTTATTGCCGAACTCGCCGGCTACAACATCGTTTCCTCTTCGTTTCACTCGCTGGCAACGATATCACAGAACCAATATCCTTACCAGTATATTTTTCTAAGCCCTGTTTTCGATAGCATCAGCAAACCCGGGTACTCAGCAAATTTCGAATTGAGCTCGCTGAAGACGAATTTGACGTTACTCAAACAAACCAACCCAACCCCACATATCATCGCACTTGGAGGCGTAAACTCCGAAAACATTTCACTTGTGCGGCAAACCGGGTTTTCTGGCGCTGCATTGTTAGGTGCAGTTTGGCAAAGCGTTGACCCGGTTCGCACATTCTCCGAAATTCAATCTGCTGTTCAATTCAGCAACTAGTTATACCCTCTTACTCCGTCTTTTAAAGAAAGAACATTGTTGTAACCCTTTTCCTGCAACAACTTTGCTGCTTTTTTGCTTCGGCCTCCTCCCTGGCAGTGAACGATAACCGGAACATCTAATCTTATTTTATCCAGGTTATCCGCTAAACTCGCCAGTGGAATTAGAGTGCCTCCGATATTTCTGATTTCATATTCAGCTGGTTCTCGCACATCAATAATTTGAATGTCTTCATGCTGGCTGATTTTTTCTTTCAGTTCATCGGCAGTAATTTCTCTCACACCAACGCCGCAAAACTCCTCATAATCGCTGAAAGAATTTATCTCCTTGTTAGAGGGGTTCAAACTGAACGAGAAAGTATCAAAACTCATACTCAGCGCATCTAACCTTAACAACTTATTGCTTAATACTTCACCGGTTTCCGTAATCATTTTGATTACTTCATTGGCCTGAATTACTCCAACTATGCCGGGTAAAACTCCCAAAACCCCAATCTCAGAGCAGTTTGGCACTTCATCGGCAGCAGGCGGTTGTGGGTACAAACACCTGTAAGTGGCGCTACCATTATAATTGAAAACAGCCACTTGTCCCTCGAATTTAAACACCGAACCAAACACTAGCGGTTTATCCAGTATCACACAGGCATCATTCACCAAATAACGGGTTGGAAAGTTATCGGTTCCATCCACCACAATATCATAGTCTTTCAAAATTTCAAGGGCATTGCCATTGTTTAATCTTACCGGGTAAGCCTTTAACTGGCAATAAGGATTTTGTGCGCTTAATTTCTCAAATGCAGTAATGGCCTTTGACTTCCCAATATCCCATGTGCTGTAAAGTATTTGTCTCTGCAAATTGCTTTCATCTACTTTATCATCATCCACAATACCAATATGCCCCACACCGGCCGCAACCAGGTATTGCAAAACCGGACAGCCAAGGCCACCGGCGCCAATTACCAGCACCTTTGCCTGCTTTAGTTTTTCCTGACCTTCCAAACCAATTTCAGGCAGAATTATATGGCGGTTATACCGGGTTAATTCTTCACTTGTCATGCGTAGTCATTAATGCAATATCCCAATCTTTCCAAACCGGTTCATATCCCTGTTGTTGTAACATAGCTGCAATTTCTTTCGGACTGCGCTCATCTGAAATGGCAAATTGCTCCAGTGATTCCTCATCAACCGCGTAACCACCGGGGTTTGTTTTTGAACCGGCGCTCATGGAGGTTATTCCCAGTTTAATAATGTTGTTTCTGAATTTCTCATTTTCGCGCGTGGAGATAGATAACTCAATCTCCTGGTTAAAAATGCGGTAGGCACAAATAAGTTGTGCCAGTTCTTTATCGCGCAATTCCATCTTGGGAGGTAAAACTCCTTCAGCAGGCCTTAATCTCGGAAACGAAATAGCATACTTTGTTTGCCAGTATGTTTTTTCAAGATAATCCAGGTGCAGGGCGGTGAAGAAACTATCCACCCGCCAATCTTCAAGTCCTAATAGAACGCCGAGTCCGATTTTATGAACTCCCGCTTTACCCAGCCTGTCCGGTGTTTCTAACCGGTAGTAAAAATTTGATTTTTTGCCTTTGGTGTGATGGGTTCGGTAATTGTCCAAGTGATATGTTTCCTGGTAAACCAGCACGGCATTCAATCCCTCAGCGGTTAAAGTTTCATACTCATCCTGGTTCATGGGTTGAACTTCGATGGAGATATTGGAGAATTGTTCTCTGATTAAATGAATGGCGTTTTTCAAATACTCAACGCCAACCGTTTGGTGCGCTTCTCCTGTTAGCAACAGGATATGCTCGTATCCCCATGCTTTAACCGCAGCTACTTCCTTCAGTATTTCTTCATCAGTAAGTGTTTTACGTTTAATCTGGTTGTGGAAACTGAATCCGCAATAGGTGCAAACGTTCTGACATTCATTCGACAGATACAATGGCACATACATTTGCATGGTGTTGCCAAAGCGCTTTAAAGTAAGATGGTGGCTCAGTTGCGACATCTGTTCCAGGTATGGTAAAGCCGCCGGAGAAATCAGTGCCTTAAAATCCTCTAAATCGCGTTTGGTTTTATTTAATGCCGCCTCCACATCACGCCCGGTTTTGGCGTAAATAGAAGTTTGCACTTCTTCCCAGTTATAAGTATCAAATACTTCTTTAAACATAGCTCTCTTCTTAATCCTCTAAAAATGCCGTTAGCGGGCTGCTGGCTACTGCTAAACCAGATGGTTTTGCCAGACGGGCTTCGTAGGCCATGCGTCCGGCTTCAACGGCCATCCTAAATGCAATGGCCATTCGCACCGGGTCACCGGCCACAGCTATGGCTGTATTTACCAGCACTGCATCTGCACCCATTTCCATGGCTTCAGCAGCGTGCGATGGCGCTCCGATTCCTGCATCTACTACCACCGGTACTTTGCTTTGGGCAATAATAATTTCCAAAAAGTCTTTCGCCCGCAATCCTTTATTGCTGCCAATGGGCGAACCCAAAGGCATTACCGCCGCTACACCAACTTCTTCTAAGCGTTTGCATAAAACAGGGTCGGCGTGAACATATGGTAGTACCATAAATCCCAGCTTCACTAATTCTTCGGCCGCATTTAGTGTTTCAATTGGGTCAGGTAATAAATATTTGGGGTCCGGATGTATTTCCAGTTTCAACCAATTTGTCTCCAGTGCTTCCCTTGCCATTTGCGCGGCAAACACCGCCTCTTTAGCATTGCGCACGCCCGATGTATTTGGCAGTAAATTAAATTGCGGGTGCGATAAATGTCTCAAGATATCGTCTTCTGCATTTTGTGCATCTACCCGTTTTAAGGCAACCGTAACCAACTCAGAACCCGAGGCCAGTAAGGCTTCTTCCATGAGCGCCGAACTGCTGAACTTTCCCGTGCCCGTAAACAGGCGGGAGTTAAATATCTTGTTACCTACTTTCAATTCGCTGTTTTGCATGGCTCATAATTTTATTTTTCTCAATAAAGGCGCTTGCCATCTCGCTAATGTTCTCCGCTTCGCTGATGGCGGATGAAACAGCTATACCGTATACCCCGCTTGCCAGTATTGACTCGATATCGTTTAGCTGAATACCACCAATGGCAATTACCGGTACGGTTATATTTTCTTCGATGCACTGCTTCATTAAATCAACGTAACCCTGCAGACCCAGCAGTGGACTTAAATTCTTTTTTGTTTGGGTAAAACGGAAGGGGCCTAAACCAATGTAATTTACCTTTAAGGCGGCCAGTCGTTTTATGTCATCAAACGTATTGGCCGTACCACCAATAATAAAATCAGACCCTAGTAATTTACGCGCCTCATCGGGCGGCATATCTTCTTTACCTAAATGCACCCCATCGGCCCCAATTATTTTAGCCAGCTTAACACTGTCGTTAATAATCAATTTGGCATTATGGAGTTTGCAAATTCGCTTGGCTTCCTGTGCAATAACTTTCCACTCATCTTCGTTTTTGTTCTTAATACGCAGTTGAATCCAGTCCACACCGCCTTTGCAGGCCTCATCGGCTTGGGCGGGGTTAGCGGTGATATAATGGAGTTTAGAGATTTGCATAACTGTGGTTTCCTACTAATGAATGATTGCTGGTTAAATATCCATGCACATAGTTTTTGGCGTTTGCGCAGGCCTGCACTACTTCATCGCCTTTTGCAAGATTTGCAAGGATAGCCGAAGACAATACACAACCGGTTCCCCGCTTCGAATAATTCTCCTTCACCGATTCAAAAAAGTAAACGCCTTCTTCGGTAAAAAGTTTATCGGTGGCTGAAGCTGTTTCACTATGGCCCCCCTTAACCAACACCCTACAGAATTGCGACAGATATTTGCCTGCCGCATCCGCATCCATACCCGGAGCCAGGATTGCAATCTCTTCCAGGTTGGGAGTAACCAAAAAAAGTTTAGCGCAAATTTCTTCCAGCAAATTTTTTTCAACTGTGTTATGAAACACAAACTGCGCACTGGCCTTACAAACCGGGTCCCATATAATTTTTGCCTCCGTCTTTTTTTCAATCAGCACATCAACAACGGTATTCAGCAAGGCCAGGTTTTCAATCAATCCTATTTTTACAAAATCAAAATTTACTTCCTGTTGCAGCAGGCTTAACTGGTTTATTATTTCTTCTTTTCCAATCCAGTTTGGTCGTTTAAAAGAAGTTACGTTCTGCTCGGTGTTGGCCGTGCACACCGCCATGCCATAAACCCCATTTGCCTCAAATGTTTTAATATCAGCCAACAGCCCGGCACAACCACTAGGGTCGAAACCTGCTATGGTCAATACTATGGGGCTATCAGGTAATGCGTTCATGTTATAATTATAATCTCTGACATTCGTTGTTTAGCTTTGGTTTCCCCTTTAGGGCGCAGAAGGGGTGCATTTATAAATAAACCTCTGCACCACTCTCCTTAAACTCTTTCGATTTCTCTTCCATTCCTTTTTTAATCAATTCGTCTGCCTCTAACTTATCCGAATAATCGCGCACATCCTGCGTAATCTTCATGCTGCAGAAGTGCGGTCCGCACATCGAGCAAAAATGGGCCGTCTTGGCGCCATCTGCCGGTAAGGTCTCGTCATGAAATTCACGGGCAGTGTCAGGGTCGAGGGAAAGATTAAATTGGTCTTCCCACCGGAATTCAAATCTTGCTTTACTTAAAACATTATCGCGGTACTGCGCACCGGGATGACCTTTTGCAAGGTCGGCTGCGTGTGCGGCAATTTTATAGGCAATTACGCCATCCTTCACATCCTTTTTATTAGGCAGGCCCAAATGTTCTTTCGGTGTTACATAACAAAGCATCGCAGTTCCGAACCATCCTATCATAGCTGCACCAATGGCCGAGGTAATATGGTCGTAACCCGGTGCAATATCGGTGGTCAATGGTCCCAGTGTATAAAAAGGAGCTTCATGACATTCTTTTAATTGCTTGTCCATGTTCTCTTTAATCATATGCATGGGCACATGTCCCGGTCCTTCAATCATTACCTGCACATCGTGTTTCCAGGCAATTTTTGTCAGTTCACCCAACGTTTCCAGTTCTGCAAACTGTGCGGCATCATTGGCATCGGCAATGCAACCGGGGCGCAAACCATCACCCATTGAGAAAGCCACATCATAGGCTTTCATAATCTCGCAAATATCTTCAAAGTGGGTATACAGAAAGCTTTCCTGGTGATGTGCCAAACACCATTTGGCCATAATGCTTCCCCCTCGCGATACAATACCCGTAACACGTTTTGCAGTGAGCGGAATATAACGCAACAGCACACCGGCGTGTATGGTAAAGTAATCTACGCCCTGCTCAGCCTGTTCAATTAAGGTATCGCGGAAAATTTCCCAGGTCAGGTCTTCTGCTTTGCCGTTTACTTTTTCCAAAGCCTGGTAAATAGGCACGGTGCCCACCGGTACCGGACAGTTGCGGATAATCCATTCCCGGGTTTCATGAATGTTTTTACCGGTCGACAAATCCATCAGCGTGTCGCCGCCCCAACGGCAGCTCCACACCGCTTTTTCAACTTCTTCCTCAATGCTTGAGCTTACAGCCGAGTTACCGATGTTGGTATTTATTTTAACCAAAAAATTGCGGCCTATAATCATCGGCTCGCTTTCAGGGTGGTTAATGTTGGACGGAATAATGGCGCGGCCCTTGGCAACCTCATCCCTTACAAACTCGGGCGTAATATGTGTTTTAGGAATATTGGCGCCAAAACTTTCGCCTGCATGTTGGGCCAACAGCCTGTTCTCGCCCGCTTGATTTCTTAATTCCTCCATACGCTGATTTTCGCGAATGGCGATGTACTCCATTTCGGGTGTAATGATGCCTTGTTTGGCATAATGCATTTGCGATACATTTTTGCCGGGCTTTGCTTTTAAAGGAAGTTTTAAGTGCTCAAACCGCAGGTGGTCAAGCGATTTATCTGCCAGGCGCTTGTGCGAATATTCTGAAGAATAATTGGCTTCCTGCTCTACATCGCCTCTTTTCAAAATCCACTCCTCGCGCAGGCGCGGCAAACCTTGTTTCAGGTCAACTTTGTAATGCGCGTCGGTGTAAGGACCACTGGTGTCGTATACGGTGATAGAAGGATTCTTTTCAACCTTATTCAGTCCGTTGAATTTATGCACGGTATCGGTCAAAGTAATTTCGCGCATGGCTACTTGTATGTTGTGCAGTTTGCCGGGCACATATATTTTTTTTGAACCGGTAAGTGGCTGCGTGGTAATACCCGTTTGCTTTGGGGCTTGCTCTTGTGCTTTGGTGCTCATAGTTTGGGTTTTATAAAACGCTTTTTTATGATGGTTAAGTTATGATAGGCTCATTTTTACCCACCCTGCGTAGGACGGATAATCGTTATTTTATCGTTTTCGTTTAAAGTATGTTTTTCCCATTGGGCTCTACCTATTACCGCGTTGTTTACGGCCACGGCAATGCCTCGTTTTTCGAGCAGGTTAAGTTGCAAAAGCAACCCGGCAAGGGTGTTGCCCTGTTCCAGTTTTTCCGGTTTATTATTTACAGATAGTTCCATCGTGCACATTAAATCTGGTAAAGCTAAACTTCAGGGAAGACGAAAGACGGCGGTGCGGGGCCTCTTGGTACTTTTCCCTTCGCAGGCATTACCCTGTTCAGGTTATAGGGTATGTTCTCAGCCAGTTTTACGGCACCCCTAAAGTTTCTGAAACCGAAGGTAAGCAATTGTCATTGACTTAAGAAATACATTCACCCTAAACCCGCTAAACGCCGAAACGCGAGAAATGAAACCGCAGGGCAACCTTGTTCTTTTTGCCGGGTTCCTGCTCCGCAGCCGGAAGTTAGCGCCGTGCAAAATGAATAAAGCATCACCTTAAGTCGCTAATAGGGGGGGTATACCTTTTTAAAAAATGGGGGTTGATTATCAGTTCGTTAAGTGGCAGTTTCGGAAAAAAGGTATACCCCCCCTGGTTTTTAAATGTGTATTAAGTTCATTTTCAACAAACTAATTTATTAAAAAATAATTACACACATAATAGATTTACCACCAGTAGTTTAAGTGCCAAAACTCATGTTTAAGGGTACCTGTTGACTGTCGGCGTTATAAAGGCTCCGACCACGCGGTTTAACTGGAAACTTAAAACCGGAAACTGTTTTTAGCCAACCATGGCTCCCTATTTCCTCAAACCCAATTTTCCACTCAGCCAGTCATTATAATTAATTATACCGGCCTGCTCTTTATCCCGCTTATCAGGTGCACGAAGGAATTTTTTTGCCTTGAGTAAAACTGGTTTATCCAACAGGTAATCGGCCGATAAAATCATGTCTTCCAAAATAGCGAGCAGCTCTTTTTCAATCAGGTAATCCTCACTGGCCAGTAGTTCTTTAAAATCATCTTTCAACTGATTTAAGCGCAGCACAAAACTTTTTTTATCGCCTGCGTCAAATTGCATAATCTGCTCAGCCACCTGTATTCTGAACCTGAACGATGCATCGGTTTGTTTAAAGCTGTCGAGCACGTATAATTTAACCAGGTTTCTGATGGCCGCATCGGGTTTACCCAGCCAGTGTAAAACAATAGCCTTATTGAGGTAAATAAACTGGTCGTAGTAGCTGATTTTACGCCGCTTCATTTCCACTTCCATTTTTTCGAAAATCTGCAATGCCTTGGCCGGGTCAATCTTCATATAATTCAGCGCAAGCGAGTTGTAGTAAAAGAATAAAAACTTCTCGCGCATGTAACCTCCGAAAGCTTCCAGCTCATTACCCAAAGTTTCAGCGTATTTCAGCGACTGGGTAAAATTTTCAAGTTCAAAAGTGGCGTTTACCAGGTAGGTAAGCATCTGCAGTTTTAGCTCATGGTTTTCTTTAGTAAACCACTTTTTTTGCTGGAAGGTGTGATATGATTTAGATACAAATTCCAACAACTGCGCGTACTGATGCCTTTGCAAAAACAACTGGCTAACGGCCCGGTAAGCACGTGTTTGAAACAACTGGCTTTTGGTAAACTGCGCATCGCTGGTAAACTCCTTCGATGTTTTTTCGAGCAGGTTGGTGAGGTTAATATCCTCACGCGCCCAGTTTTGTGTTACCCGCACCCTATAAGTAAGCGCTGCCAGCGCCTGGTCCATTTGCCGTAGTAAATTCAGGCGGTGGGCATTGGCCTTCTGCAAGGCAATGTAGTCTTCGGGGTTCACCAGCAAAATTTCATTGCTCAGCCTTATAAGCTGGCTGTAAATAATATCCAGCATTTCATAATTCTCTAAAGCCAGCGCTTTCTTTTCAGCTTTTTTCAGAAATGAGTATGCCAGGTCTAACTGGTGTTTCGATAAATACACGTGAAACAGTACCCAGTCCCGGTTCAGGGCATGTATATCGCCCGCGTCGAAATGGTGCAGGGCAATAAAGTCGTTCAAATCATTAATGAGCCGGTTTTTAAGTCGGTAAAAAGCATTGCGGTTATTGCCCGAAATTTTGTGCATCACCTTTTGTTCATCGTAATCACTCTTTTTCTGCCTTACATTATCAAATAATTGCAGGTCTTTTCTGCCCTCATAACCGGCCATACGGGTGGCATACACCTTGTAGTACCGAATTTCATCGGCGCTCATTTCGGCCACCATTCTGTTCAATAAATCCATGGGCTAATCTTTTTTTGAAGATAAGGAAAATTCGTTAAAATTGTGTCTCAACCGGGTAAGATGTTTTGAAATATTTTTAGAAGCCCGATAATTTTGCTACATTAGCGAGGCAGACAAACGCGCTATGAAAAGGGTTTACTTAGGCATTTTATGGGTTGTTTTTACCTGCTTTCGGGCTCAGGGTCAGGCTTCGCTGGGCTTTGTAAACGTGGGACCGCCGCAGCCTAATGTGCATTTAAACGACACGTTAAAATTTGGCGCAACCCTCTATAATTATGGCAATGCAACTTTTTCCGATTCGTTGGTATTCGGGTTGCTTCACAATGGCGTTAACATCGCCAACCCTGCTATTTTCCCAAGGCCATATACTGGCCCGCCTGTGGTTCATATGAATCCCGGCGATAGCATCCGGTTAAACATTGCCATAGTGGTTACCTCCACCGATTTTATTGTAGGGCCGACAGGTGTTGTAATTTGGCCCATTTCCCTCAACCAAAACATCCTGGTGCACGATTCCGTTTCCCAGCAATTTACCGTTTCACCTGCTGCCGGTATTGATGAACTGAATGCTTACGCCAATATGTTCCAAAGTGTTTTAACAGGCGGTTTATTACACCTCACCACCGCTCTGGACCCCGCCCTGGTTAAAGAGGTAGCGCTTTACACGGTTAATGGCCAATTGCTTTTCACCAGCCAGGAGGCTTTACCAATCAATATACCTGTAGCAAACTACGCAACCGGCGTATTTTTATTGCAGTTCAGGTTAAGCAGCGGAGAGCTGGTTGGCCGTAAGGTGTTTATTGGCGCTAAATAGACTTCGCTGTATTTATTTTACTCCTAATCACTTTTTTATCTAACATGTTAATTGCTCAACTTAGTAAGAACTGGGCATGTAATTTCCAACTTTCTCCCTGCTATACATCACCTTTGTGCTGCGGTCGCCGTTATAACAAGCCCCACCGCAAAAATTTATGAGCACCAGGATAAAAGCCTTTGTTGTATATTCCAGAAACCACATACCCGGGGGCATTATGCTTATGGCCATGCTTCTTTTGGGTAGTGTTGCTGTGGCCTCAACCGATACCGTGGGCCTGGCAAAACAGTACAGAAGCGAAAACAAAATAAAAGAGGCGGTTGGCCTTCTCCGCGATTATCACGCCCATCACCTTACCGACCTCAATTCAACCTGGCTTTATGCCCAGACCTTATACTGGCTGAAGGATTTCAAACAATCGGAGCGTGTTTACCGGCAAGCTATAGCTGCCCACCAGGCCAATTACTACCTGCAACTCGATTATGTAAATATGCTTATTGCCCTTGGCGAACTGAATAAAGCAAAGGCAGGTTTGATGACCTACCGGAAATTCGATTCAACCAGCGCTGGTTATAAATCAAGCATGGCAGCTTTATACTGGCTCGATGCGCATCACAAAGCCGCCGACCCGCTTTATCGCAATTTAATTGTGACAGCGGCTGATACCCTGAATAAAATAAAGCAGTTAAAGGATCAGCAAAAAATTACCGGCTCGTATAAGCTAATGAAGGCTTATTACAAAAGCCACGGTTCCGATTTCAATACCACCTGGGTATACGGACAGATAGCTTACCTCGATAAACATTTCAAACAAGCCAGGAACCTTTATAAAAAGGCAATTGCCACGCATGCCGGTAATTATTATTTGAAACTGGACTATGCAAAAACCCTGGTAAACATAGCCGACTATAATGAAGCCAAACCATTGCTTAGTGCATACAAAGGGTACGACGCTGATAACATTACCCTAAAGCTGGCCTACGCCAAAATTTACCTTGCCGAAGGAAAGTTTGACCTGGCCAAAAAAGAAATTAATGCTGTGTTGGCGCAGGATACCAAAAACCCGGCTGCACTCGCTTTGTTGGATGAGCTGCACGTAGCGCAGTCCTCATGGATAAAGATTAAGGGAGGATATTATACCGATAGCCAACCGCTGCAAACTATAACACCGGCGGTAGAAGCGGGCGTTTACCTGCATCCCGAAGCAACGCTTAAACTAAACCTGCAAACTCCTCTGTTCATTAACAATGGCAATTTAAAAAATGCACAGTGGCTGCAAATAGGCGACCAGTCTGCTTTTCGCAAGGCAGGGTTTCAGTTAAGTTTTGATGCGGGTGTGGTTAAACAGCCGTATGAAAATAAAATTAGCTGGAGCGCCAACCTGGAGCTAAAAGAAACATTGCTGAAGCACCTGGTGCTGCAGGCTCAGGCTGAACGCAAGCCGTATTATTACACCTTAAGCAGTATTGATACTGTTTTGATGGACAACCGCTACTCGGCATACGTTGAATGGAATGACCAGAACAGCTGGAATGGAAGAGTATCGTTTGAGCTGAATCAATTTCCCGATAAAAATTATGTGTTGGCAGCCGGCGGTTGGATGTTTACTCCCCCATTAAAACTTTCGGTATTCGAATTTAGAATTGGCTACGCATATGGTTTCAGCACTGCGGAGAGTAACCGGTTCGTTCCTCAAAATACCCTGGCCCAAATTATTGCCAGCTACGCAACCACTACAACTATCAGCGGTGTTTACAGTCCGTACTTTACGCCTGATAATATGGGCATCCACTCCGCCCTGGCATCCATGGTTATTCATCCTGCCGGGATTTTAGATATAGGATTTAATGCCAATGTAGGCTTTTACGCCAGCGCTTTAAATCCTTATTTCTATTTAGATAAAAACAGCGGGGGCGAAGTTTACATTGCTGAAGGCTATGCCACTGAAAAATTTGTTCCGTTGGATTTTAGTGCATACGCGGCAATTCGGATTACAAAAAAAATCAGTTTAAAGGCAGATTATGCCTATCGTAAAACCTACTTCTACACCAGCAACAGTGTTGGCTTAGGATTAAAAATAAATTTCTGGAATGAGCAAAAAGGGAAGTAAAAATCTTTGGGAGTTCCGTCAGTCTCCTGTGGTAACAGGCCCCGACAGGTTTTTTCTGTTGGTGCTTGTTGCGGCAGGTATCTTCAGCGTTTTGCAATTTGCCGACTGGTGGTTTCGGCGCGACCATATTGCCAATATCTGGTTTTTCATTTTGCTAAGCCTGATATTTTGGTACGGCATAGGCCGTTTAATTTTGATATGGATAAATTACCTGGGCATTAGCAAACCGGAACCGGTTAAGCCTGAAGAGGATTTAAGCGTAGCCATTTTTACTACCAGTTCGCCCGGCGAGCCGCTGGAAATGTTTGAGAAAACCCTGGCTGCCTGTAAAGAAATAACCTATCCGCACACCACTTATTTGTTAGATGATACCGGTAAACCCGAATTTAGAGAATGTGCAGAACGCAATGGTGCTGTTTGGTTAGAACTGGTTGGTTTACCCGGGGCTAAGGCCGGAAAAATAAACGGTGCACTCAAAAAAACGCACGAGGATTTTATACTGGTCCTCGACCCCGACCATATTCCATTTCCTAATTTTCTGGATAATACCCTTGGGTTTTTTAAGGATGAGAAGGTAGGTTTTGTTCAGGTATCGCAGGCCTATTACAATCAGTACCGTTCGTTTACCGCACATGGCGCAGCCGAGCAGACATACACTTTTTACGGCCCCACACAAATGGCCCTTAGCGGTTACGGTTGTAGTGTGGCCATTGGCGCTAACTGCACTTTTAGACGAAAAGCGCTGGAAAGCATAGGTGGGCATGGTATTGGTTTGGCTGAAGATTTGGTTACATCTATTCGCATTCATGCTGCGGGATGGAAATCGGTTTACAATCCGGTGGTGGTAAGCCGTGGCTTGGTGCCCGAGGATTTTGGTTCGTTCTGCAAACAGCAATTGAAATGGAGCCGGGGCGTATTTGAAGTAACCTTTGAAGAAATACCGAAGCTATTCTGGAAACTAACCGGTTGGCAGAGACTTTCGTATCTCACTATCGGTACCTACTACCTGGTGGGAGCTACCTCATTCTTCTTCACCATCATTCCGTTCCTGTTTTTCTTTACCGGTGTGCTGCCCGCAAAAATGTCGTTTGTTGATTTTTTAATCCGCGGTTCGTTTGTGGCATTAATGGGCATTTTGATTTACCTGTACATGCAAAAATGGATGTGCCATCCCGAAACGGAGCGGGGCGTACACTGGCGGGGCATGGTTTTGAAATACGCCTGTTGGCCGGTTTTCTTCCTGGGCTTTTTGCTCGCCATAGTAAATGCCGACATCCCATACATTCCTACAGCCAAGAAAGCAGTGAGGGGTTACTTTACACCTTTCGCCCGACCACTGGTAGCGCATATTTTATTGTTTGTGTTTGCCTTTTGCTCGGTGTTTTTTTACCGCAGGTATTTGGCAGACGAAGCAGACCTTGTACTCTCCGCCGAAAAAACATGGGGCATGATGGGCTTTGCCTTTATAGCCTTTATTATGAGTGTAGGTGGCGTAATGGCCGCCATTGAAGCCAACTACCTAACCGAAGAAGACCCCTGGGACAGCGTTGATTTAGAAAAAATTAAAATCGGTACCGATGAAAGCTAAAACCTTCAGAATATTTTCTACCCTGTCAGCCGTGTTGATAGGCGTAACCATTGTGCTGGCCTTATCGTTTGCCGGCCAAAAAGGGCGCGGACCGCTGGAGAATTTTTTCACCGGTGCCGGTAACGCCGTGCAGGAGGTGGAGAACAATGTTATTATCAAACAGCGCCAGCATAAAAGGGCCGATGACCTTACCTGGTTCAGCAGTTATATTTCAAACCCGGCGCTGCTTAAAAAACCAACAACCATCCTGCTGGGCGCTTATGACAACCAGATTAGTGAGTCGTTCAAAAGCGTTATTGAACTGGAAGATTCATTGCACACCAAACTTCCTTTAATACACATCTATACCGCCTGGGGCACCAAAGCTGAGGAACAATTCCCCCGGCAGCAGGTAGATGCGGTTGTAGCTTTGGGTTCGGTACCTGTCATCACCTGGGAGCCCTGGTTAACCGATTTTGATGCAGAAAAATATCCTGCTTTGAGAAAGATGGAAGACCGCGATAAAGGGGGACTTGCTGATATCGCCAAGGGCTTGTATGATCCTTACATCAAGCAATGGGCTACTGACGCAAAGGAGTCGGGCACACCAATTTTTTTACGCGTTGGCCATGAAATGAACGACCCCTATCGTTATCCATGGGGACCTCAGAACAACTCGGCCAAAGATTTTATTGCAGCCTGGAGGCACATTCACAACCTGTTTAAACAAGCCGGCGCCACCAATGTAATCTGGGTTTGGAGCCCCCACCCGGCCTATGGTTTCTTCGATGCTTTTTATCCCGGTAGCGATTATGTAGACTATGTAGGAATAGGCACGCTCAATTATGGCACCGTGGCTAACTGGTCGAAATGGTGGACTTTCCAGGAAATTTTTGGTAACCACTATAAAGAAATGACCGGGTTTAAGAAACCCATTATGATAACCGAGTTTGGCTGTTTGGCCGTAGGTGGCAGTCGCAGCCAGTGGTTTAAAGATGCACTGGCTTCCTTGCCGCAAAACTTCCCGATGGTTAAGTCAGTGGTGTTTTTCCACTTTTCCGAAGACAAAACTACTACACAACAACCTATTAACTGGTATATCAAAAAGGATACCGCAACAACAAAAGCCATCATACAGGCAATAAATCAATGGCCCGACTCGTTAAAGGCAGGTAAATAATGCAAGGCGCTATTGGCGAACTGCAGCTCTTTTTATCGTAAATTCACCAGCCTAAAACGATTTTATGTTACTCGATGCTTCTGTATGGCGGCACATCATGCACGATTTTATGCAGGATTTTACTGCCGAAACTACCCGTTACTTCCTTTTTGCCGGCACTACGTTTCTGGTTTTTTACGTATTGGGTAAAAAGTTCTTCACCCGGTTTAAAATTCAGCAAAAATTTCCCGCAACTAAACACATGTGGAGGGAGCTGCGATATTCTCTGCTTTCACTGGCTATTTTTGCTTTAAATGGTGTTTTTGTCTTTATGTGCTACCGCCACGGCATGACCCGTTTGTATATGGATATACATGCCCACAGTTGGTACTACTTCGTCTTCTCAATTCTCGTTTTTATCGTAGCCCACGACTTTTACTTTTACTGGACCCACCGCTTTATGCACTGGAAAAAGATTTATCCTTACGTGCATAAAATTCATCACCTCAGTCACGACCCCACACCCTGGGCGGCATATGCTTTTCATCCGTTTGAGGCCGTAATACAAGCGGCTATTTTCCCCATTATGGTATTTATTATTCCTGTTCATCCGCTGGCTATTTTGGCATGGGGCTTGTACCAGGCAGGTTTAAATGTAATGGGCCATTCGGGCTTCGAGCTTTTTCCATCGGGGTTTACTTCAGGCATGGTTACTAAATGGCATAACACCTCTACTCATCATAATATGCACCACAGATATGCCACCAGCAATTATGGGCTGTATTTTAATTTCTGGGACCGCGTAATGGGGACAAACCATGTAAAGTACACCGAAACTTTTGAGCAGGTAAAAACGCAGGCAAAGAATTTTAACGCGCCAAAAAATTCTGTAAAGGAAAGCGAACCTGCATACCAACAAACCCAATCAGTTTAAGGCTTCGAACAAAAACCGGTGTGCACTGTTTTTAATGAGCATGGCACAACTGAAATCCATCAATATTTTCTGGCTTAGAAGAGACTTGCGGTTGGATGATAGCGCCGGGCTGTATTATGCTTTGAAAGAAGGCAAAAACGTTCTGCCCCTTTTTATTTTCGATACAGACATACTGGACAAGCTGGAAGATAAAACCGACAGACGTGTTTTATTTATTCACCAGGAGTTGGAGCGATTACAAACCGAGCTGAAAAAATTAGGCTCTGGTCTTCTGGTCAAAGTTGGAACGCCTCTTGTCGTGTGGAAGGAATTATTAGAACAATATAAAATTGAGAATGTATATACCAACCGTGATTATGAGCCATACGGTATTAATCGCGATGAGGAGGTCAGGAAACTGCTGAAGCAAAACCGAATCTCGCTGTTTTCATATAAAGACCAGGTAATTTTTGAAATGCATGAGGTGATGAAGGATGATGGAAAACCCTATACCATTTTCACGCCTTATAGCAAAAAATGGAAAGTAAAGCTTACCCCCTTTTACTTTCAATCATATCCCACTTTAAAGTATGCCAAATACTTTTTGAAGTGGGAATCGCAAGGCGTACCCTCGCTTGATTCGCTTGGTTTTATCAAGACAGAATTTTCGTTTCCTGAAAGATTAGTAAGCGGGGAGGTAATTAAAAAATACACGCTGCAAAGAAATTTCCCGGCAGTTAACGGAACCTCCCGCCTGGGCATTCACCTGCGCTTTGGAACATTAAGCGTGCGTAAACTACTGGCTTACGCGCTGGAGAGGAATGAAACTTTTGTGAATGAGCTAATATGGCGCGACTTTTACCATATGATACTTTTTCATTTTCCGGAAGTTGCTCAAAAGGCATTTAAACCTGCATACAACAACATTGAGTGGGAGAATGATGAAATTAAATTTGCGGCATGGTGTTCGGGTAATACTGGTTATCCCCTGGTTGATGCCGGTATGCGTGAACTGAACACCACCGGTTATATGCATAACCGGGTGCGCATGGTGGTAGCCAGTTTTTTAACCAAACATTTGCTGATAGACTGGCGCTGGGGCGAAGCTTACTTTGCCGAAAAACTGCTTGATTTTGATTTGGCCGCCAATAACGGCGGCTGGCAATGGGCCAGCGGTAGTGGTACCGATGCTGCACCGTATTTCAGGGTTTTTAATCCACAGCTTCAGTTGGAGAGATTTGACCCTGATTTAAAATATGTAAAACAATGGGTGCCCGAGTACGGAACTGAGGCATATGCAAAACCTATTGTATCTCATGAGGTGGCCAGGGAAAAAGTTCTGACAGTATACAAAGCTGCCCTTTCTCAGGACGCTTGAATCGGTGAATATCGCGGTTAATAGTAGCCAAATGGAACCAAATTTGGATTACTTTTATACTTGATAACTGATGATATGAGAACAAAGCCTTCCATGGTCAAAAATTGCCTTTTGTTACCCTTTTTCTTTCTCTGCTCTGTTGGGGTGTTTGCGGGCTCTCCGCAGTTGGTATGGCACCAGGCATATGGCGATGCCGGTCTTGTTCAGCAACTTTCTGCAATGGCTATAGACAACTATGACAATACATTTGCTGCAGGGTTTGTAAACTTTGGCTCCGCAGGAAATATCATTGTTAACCGGTACGACGGGGTTGGAAACCTGATGTGGAACCGGCTGTTTGATAATCCCCAATCGGCTAACGCAAATGATATGCCGGTAGCACTGTTCCCCGATAACCAGGCCGGGGTGACGGTGGTGGGATATGTGAACGGCCGCGCGGTCGTAACGCATATTTTTAGTTATGATGGTTCGGGCAACTTATATGGCGACGTAACTGTTGGTGATACTGCTGCAGGCAATAATACTACCCCCGTGGCGGTTATATTCGACGGGGTATCCTCGTACTACCTGATAGGAATGCTGAATAATGTTTCATGCATTTTTAAATGTAGCCGGGGTGGCAATATTGCATGGTCAACACCGCTGCACAACGCTTACAATAACCGGGTGGGCTGCCTCAGTTTCGATCCCTTCGGCAATATAGTTGTGGCTGTTACCGACAGTTTAACGGCCCAGGTTATTATACACCGGTACGACCAAAATACCGGGGCTGAATTGCCCGGCTTTAACACTCACCTTAGCCACATGCCGGTAAATGGCAATTTCATCCATGCAGTGGTGGATATCAATAGCAATATATTTCTTGCAGCTACTGCAACCGATACGGCCGGAAAAACGCAATGGCAAATTGAAAAATTTGATACAACCGGGACGGTGTTATGGTCAACCATGTGCAACTCA
>Ga0316217_10001967_pt1 | contig 25641 bp, 20 predicted proteins | sample 1anoAmetaG_FD_203633 | JGI IMG/M metagenome (GOLD analysis project Ga0316217, IMG submission 203633) | Freshwater microbial communities from Trout Bog Lake, Wisconsin, USA - 1anoA | ecosystem: Environmental > Aquatic > Freshwater > Lake > Hypolimnion/Profundal zone | place: USA: Wisconsin...
CGTGGTTCCCCGGCGTTTTCCTCTGCGCCCTCTGCGGCTCTGCGCGCAACCCGTGTTCTTGTTTGAAACTCGATGGAATCATTCGAATCGTCAACGGCTTGCCGGAGACAGCGGCGGACCAAAGCTCGCGCAGAGCCGCAGAGGACGCAGAGAAGAAGCAACAGAGATAGGCACCGGGAGTACTTCTTGGAGTTCTCGTTTCAAGAAGTGGCCCCGGAAAACCCCAATCAAAAGCGCAACCCGGAAACTCGCACCGGCTGGTTTACAAACCGTAACCATCTGTGGTTCCCAGGCGTTTTTCTCTGCGCCCTCTGCGGCTCTGCGCGCGCTTCGCTTTCTCTTCTTTTTTGAGGCTGATGTTGGCCCAGAGAATGGCCTCTAGGTCCATCTGGCGTAGCAACCGACGACTGTGAGTTTCGTACTCGGTGTCGGCTTCGGGCAAGACCGTCAAAACGAAAGCGACGCGCGGGGCGGCCAGCGGCGCATGACAAAATTCTTCAACCGCATAGCGGTTTTTGATGGTAGCCGTGGGTTTCAACCCACGGTTTAGCCAGTACGCAAATGATTTTGTCGCGTAGCGACATTTGATGTGTATATGTGTTCCGATATATTTCCCCCCCGGCGGAATGAAGAAATCTGGTTCATCATTGTTCGTGTGGTTGCGATTGTTTACGGTGATCTTCCGGCGTCATTTTTCTGTCGCCAAATCTTTCTGTCTAAATGTCTTTGTCTTTCAATGTGCAGCCGCGTGCGGCCGGCTTTGGCAGCTCGCGTGGCATGCTGGCGTTGCGCGCCCGGCCCTCGGCCCAGCTCCGCAGCCGGCTGATTTGCTCGTCCATGGTCTTGGCCAGCGGCACGGTCTGCGCCAGCGTGGCCAGAACCGATTCGGTGGTGATGTCGCGCTGCTCGTAGAACGCGTCGTACAGCGCGCTGTTGATGGCTTCCTCGATCTCCGCGCCGCTGAAATCCTGGCTGGCGCCAGCCAGCCGCGTCAGGTCGAACTGCGCCACCGGACGCTGGCGGCGCGTGATATGGATGCGGAAAATCTCCGTGCGCTCCTCCAGACTGGGCAAATCCACGAAGAAGATGTCGTCGAGCCGGCCTTTGCGCAGCAGTTCGGGCGGCAGTTGCGAAATGTCATTGGCTGTGGCCACCACAAACACCGGCGCGGTTTTCTCGGAGAGCCAGGTGAGGAACGTGCCGAACACGCGCGCGGTCGTGCCGCCATCGGTCGCACCGGAGCCTTGCGAGCCGGCGAAGGCCTTGTCAATTTCATCCACCCACAGGATCGCCGGCGCCACCGACTCGGCCACGGCAATGGCGCGGCGCACGTTTTCCTCCGACGACCCGACGAGGCTGCCGAACATCCGGCCCATGTCAAAGCGCAGGAGCGGCAATTGCCACTGGTTGGACACCGCCTTGGCGCACAGGCTCTTGCCGCAGCCCTGCACGCCCAGCATCAGGATGCCCTTGGGGGCGGGCAGGCCGAAGGCGCGCGCCTCCGCGGTGAAGGCCGCCGCGCGCTTGTTCAGCCAGTCTTTCAATATCGCCAGGCCGCCGACGTTGGCGAAGCTTTCCCCGGTGGAACAGTATTCCAGCAGCCCGCTCTTGCGGATGATCTGCTGTTTCTCGGCAAACACCTCGTTCACCGCATCGCCGCTGAGGCGCTCGTCTTGGACGATGATTTTGGCGAAGACATTTTCCGCCTCGCCCAGCGTCAGGCCCAGCGCCGCCTGCAACAGGCGCTCGCGCCCGGCGTCGTCCAACTCAATCTTCACCTGTTTGAAGTGCCGCACGTCCTCAATGATCCGGTCCAGCAACGCGCTTAGGTCCTCGCGCGCCGGCAGCGGATAATTCAGCACGGTGATTTCCTTCTCCAGTTCGGCCGGGATTTCCAGCGCGGGCGAAATCAGCACGATGGTCTTGAAACTGTTTTTCAGGTGCAGGGCGATTTCCTTGAGCTTGCGGACGATGGCAAAATTATGTTTGGTCAGGAAGGGGTGAAAGTCCTTGAAGATGAAAATCGCCGGCTCGACCTGCTCAATGACCTGGTCCAAGGCCGCGAGCGGGTCTTTGGTGGCGGGGTGGCGGCTTTTCTGCGATTGGATGGACGTTCCGGCGGGCACCAGGCCGGTGCTGCAGCTCCATTCGAACACTTTCTTTTGCCGCTTTTGGGCGATCTCCACCACCACGTTTTGCACGCGCAGCTCCTCACTGGAGATGAGGTAAAGGATCGGATACCGCGCCCGAATGAGCGTTTCGATTTCAGTCTGGATGTTCATGCGCTTGATCGCAACGATTAAGTTTAGTGTCCAAACAGGTTTTTCCACCACGGGCGGCGCGGGGGCGGCAGGCTGGCGGCGGATGCTTTGAGCCGTTCGCCGATTTGCGGCGGCACGACGGTTTGCGCGGCATCGTAGCGGAGCAGTTCGTCCGCGCTGACGAACTCCTGGCCGGCCTGCTGCCGGGTTTCCTGGGCGCCGGCTTGCTGTTCGGTGTGGGCTTGTGCCGGCGAAAGTTTGGCGTGATGTTTCATAGGCGTCAGGCGGTTTGTTCGAAGAGCGCGGCAAAAGTCTTCCGGGCGCGATGCAGCTTGCCGCGCACGGCGTCGGTGGACTGCCCCACGAGCGCGGCGATTTGTTCGTAGCTCAATTCCCCGTCGGCCACCAGCAGGAGCAGCAGGCGGTACTCCTCGGACAGGCGGTCCAGGGTCTGCTGGATGCGCTGGCCGAGTTCCTTGGTTTCGAGCACGCGCAGGGGGGAATCAGTCCGGGCGGCCGAATTTTCCCAGACCGCCTCATCGGAGGTGGCGAACACATGGCGCTGGTGCCAGGATTGCTGGAGATTCTGGCAATGGTTGATGGCGATGCGGTACAGCCAGGTGCGGGCGGAGGCATCCCCGCGAAACTGGTCCAGCTTGCGGAAGGCCTTGAGAAAGACGTCATGCGTGGCGTCTTCGGCGCGCTGCGGGTCCCCCAAGAAACGGAGTGCAAGGTAATAAATCGCGCGATTATGCTCCTCATAGAGGGCGCCAATTTCCCGCGCCGGCCAGGCGGCGGGCGGGTGCTCCAGCAATTCGGGGCTTGCAGCGGGATCGTTCATCAGTGCTTTCACCGCCGATTAGACAGGGTTCCGGCGGAATTGTCACGCGCAAGAAGACGGGGCGAATGACGAAGGGGGTGCTGGATTGGTGGATTGGTGGATTGATGGGGCCAATGGGAGGAGCGGGACTGAGCAGAGCAACTCATTGGCCTGGGATGGGACGGTGCTGCCGGAGCGCGGCTGTGCTGAAAGCCAGCCGCAGCAACGTTCGCAAACCCAGGTGCCTTGGCCGCTCGACCGGCCGGCTCGCTGGCCACCTCCCTGCGGCTGGTCTTCGACCCAGCCGCGCTCCGCCGGAGGGAAGGCGCTCGGCCGTTATTCGCCAATTCATACTTTAGACGGTCCAGAAAAAATTTGTCTCACACCCTGCGAAAAAATTCCTGCGAAGGCATCCTTGCACCTGTCCATCCTGTTAATCCTATCTTCAAATTATGATCATGTCAGCACCGACTACAGCCCAGCCCCTTGGAGCCTTGCTCAAGTCAGCCCGCGATATTATGCGGAGAGATAAAGGTCTCAACGGGAACGTATCGGCCCAAGAAAAAGGGACAGGATGAACAAGATTTACAGGATTGCAAATCGTAGATTTTGACTTTTATGAGAATCCGAATCGCTTTATCCTGTCCATCTTGTTAATCCTGTCTCCAAACTGATGGAATTGAGCCTTGGACAGCCCACGCCATCCCGATCTGCCAAATTCGGCCTGATTGTGAACCTGCACAACGTAATCGAATGGCTACGGAAGGTGGTCCGCCGTCAGCACACAGCCTTGGACGCCTGACGCCGGGGACAAGCTGTCCCCGCCCCGATTTGTGAATCCGCTGGGCTGGGGGGAACCACAGAGACACGGAGGCACAGAGGGGATGGCACCGCAGCCAAAACAACAAAGCGAGGATGAGGATGAGGATGAGAAGGAAGAATTTGCGCAGGCTGCAGAGACTTTGCTGGATAGTAGTACAGAGTGGATGCTGGTTGAGGGCAACCGGTCTGCAAACTCTGTGACTCCGTGTCTCTGTGGTTCATAGGAGATCTGTGTTCATTTGGAAGCGACCGGGGGACCGGTTGCGGTCACGCGGATTGGGGGACGGTGAAGAACGTGTCACCAAGTTTTAACAATTCCCTTTTGCGCTCCGGGCGAAAATCGCTTTTCATTGTCCGACATGATTGATTCCGTTTCCGATCCCCTGCCCGGCGGCGCCCCCGCCGACGCGGGGACCGATCTAAAGCACACCCGCCGCCAGCGGGGTGACCGCCGGTCGGCGTCCGCCGCCAGCGTGGACCGGCTGCCGCCCCATGACTTGCAAATGGAAATGGGCGTGCTGGGCTGCTGCCTGGTGGATCCGAACCATTGTGTGGGCGAGTGCATCGAAAAGCTCAAGGACGACGGCAAGGCGGCTTTTTACGATCTGCGGCACCAGACGATATACGAGATGCTCACGGAAATGTACAACGCCCGCATGCCGATTGACCTCCTCACGGTGCAGCAGAATCTGAAGGACAAACAGCTCCTGGAGCAAATCGGCGGCATCGTGTATTTGTCGCAATTGCAGGATGCGGTGCCCAGCGCGGCGAACCTGATTTATTATCTGGACATCGTCCGCGAAAAATATCTGCTGCGGCGGCTGATCCAGACCTGCACGGGCGTCGTGGGCCGCATCTATGATTTTGAAGGCGATGTGGAGGAGCTGCTGGATGAGGTGGAAAAAGACATCCTGCACGTCAATGAATCGCGCGAGCAGAATGAGGTCAAAGACGTCAAGAAACTCGTCAATGACGCGATTGTGACAATCGAACATTTTTTCAACCGCAAAGGCGAGTTGAGCGGCCTGGCCACGGGCTTCGCCGATCTGGACAAAATGACCGACGGACTGCACGGCGGCGAAATGATCATCGTGGCCGCCCGGCCTTCCATGGGCAAGACGTCGCTGGCCATGAATATCGCCGAGCACGTGTCGCTGGAACTGGGCCTGCCGGTGGGGGTGTTCAGCCTGGAAATGAGCGCGTCCTCGCTGATTTTGCGCATGTTGTGCTCGCTGGCGCGGGTGAACATGCGCAGCATCCGCGAAGGCTTCATGAGCGAGGCGGATTTTCCCAAGCTGATGACCGCTTCCGGACGGCTGGCGGCGGCCAAGTTGCTGATTGACGACACGGCGGGATTGTCCATTTTGCAGTTGCGGGCGCGGGCGCGGCGGCTGCACCAGCAACATGGCATCAAGCTGTTTGTCATTGACTATTTGCAGCTTCTCAATTCTACTGCGCGGCGAGCGCAAGAAAACCGGCAACAGGAAATTGCCGATATTTCGAGCGGCATCAAGGCGCTGGCGAAAGAATTGAACGTGCCAGTGATTGTGCTGAGCCAGTTGAACCGGGAATTGGAAAAAGACAAGAGCCGCAAGCCGCGGTTGAGCGACTTGCGCGAATCCGGTTCCATCGAGCAGGACGCCGATTTGGTGGGCCTGCTGTACAAGCCCGACGCCGGGGATGACGAAGACGGGGCCGCGCCCGACGAAAACGACGGGGTAGCGGTGAATTTCCTGATTGCCAAGCAGCGCAACGGGCCGACCGGGGATGTGAACCTGACGTTCATGAAGCCCTATACTCGATTTGAAAGCCGATCAAAATTTAGCGACGAAGACGTGCCTGCGGGCCGGTAAAACATGAAATTAATGATCAAACCTCTGGGTGTATCCATCGTCCTGGGCTGCGCGGCCACCGCGCTGGCGCAGAGCACGGGACCGAAAATTGAACGCGTGGACGTGAAGTTTGTCGGCCCCGCCTCGGTCAGCGAGCAGCTTATCCGCTCCAACATCCGGCTCAAGCCGGGCGCCTATTACCAGCCCAACCTCACCCAGGAAGACGTCCATCAACTTTACGGCACCGGCCAGTTTTACAACATCCGCGTGCAGGCGGAAGTGGCCGACGATGGCGGCGTGGTGCTGACCTATGTCGTGCAGGCGCGGCCCCGCATCACCGAAATCCGGTTCGAGGGGAACAAGAAATTAAGCGATTCCAAGCTCAAGAAAAAGGTCACCTTCAAGGTCGGCGAAGCGCTGGATGAGCAAAAGGTGTTCACCGACGTCCAGGAAATCAAGAAGCTGTACGAACAGAAGGGACTGTCGGACACCAAGGTGAAATACGTCCTGAACATTGAGGAATTGACCGGCCACGGCATCGTCATCTTCCAGATTGAGGAAAGCCCGAAGGTCAAAATCAAGGACGTCGAATTTCTCGGCGCCACCAGCTTCAAACCAGGGGATCTCCGGTCGGAACTCAAGGTGCGGCGGCGCTGGGCGTTTTCCTGGCTGACCGGCTCCGGCTATTTCCAACAGGATGACTTCGACGCCGACCGCGACCTGCTCACGGATTATTACCACAACCACGGATTCCTGGATTTCGAAATCAAGGACGTCAAGCTGGATCGCCCGAACACCAACGCGATGTTCATCAAGTACTACGTGAGCGAAGGCCGCAAGTACAAAGTCGGCGCGGTGAAACTCACCGGCAACAAGATCTTCACCGACGCCGAGATTCTCAAAGGGCTGCACATGACGCATGACTACCAGCATCTCAAGTCCAAACTCGGCGCGCACGGCCTGCCGATGGACAGCGGGGACACCTTCACCCCGGACGGTCTCACCAAGGACACCGACCTGCTCGAGGATTTCTACGGCAGCAAGGGTTACATCGAAATTTCCCAGGGCCAGGCGCTCCTGGTCAATCGCGTGCCCAATGTGGAAACCGGCACCATGGACCTGGAATTCATCCTTGGGGACAGTGACAAATCCCACGTGCAAAGAATCGAGATCCGCGGCAACCTCAAGACCAAAGACAAGGTCATCCGCCGCGAATTGGCGATTTCACCCGGCGACGTGATGGACATGGTGAACGTCAAGATCAGCAAACAGCGTCTGGAAGGCTTGGGCTTCTTCGACAAAGTGGATACGCGGCCCGAACCGATTGACCCGCCCACGCCCGGCCAGAAGGATCTCATCATCAACGTCGAGGAAAAAAACACCGGCAATTTCACCGTGGGCGCCGGTTTCAGTTCCGTGGATTCGCTCGTCGGTTACGCGGAAGTTTCGCAGTCCAATTTCGACTTGTTCCATCCGCCTTATTTCACCGGCGGCGGCGAGAAAATCCGCCTGCGCGTGGATGAAGGCCTGGTGTATCAAAACTATGAACTGTCCTTTGTCGAACCGTGGTTCTTGAACCGCAAGCTCTCGCTGGGGGTTGACCTTTACTATAAAGACCTCAACTTTGAGAGCCCCAACAACATATTTGACGAGACCCGCGCCGGCGCCCGAGTCAGCCTTACCCGGGCGCTGGGCAGTGATTTCCTGATTGGCAGCGTCAGCGCCACGGCGGAAGACGTGGGCATTTCGTTGAACAGCGGCTGGCATGACGCGAATCCCCTTGCCTCCACTCAATCTCTGCAGGATCGGAATGTGCCAAATGCCATCTTGGAACAGGTTGGCGATCACTTTTTCGGGCGGTTGGGCGGCTCGCTGGCTTACGACACCCGCAACAGCGTGCAATTGCCCAATCACGGCCAGCGCACCGAAATTTCCGGCGAATTCTCCGCGGGCGACCAATCCTTTTACAAGGTGGAACTTACGTCTTCTTGGTATTTCCCCGGATTCATGAAGGGACATGTCATTGAAGTCGGCGGGCGTGCCGGCGCGGCCGACGCCCTCAGCGGCGGCGACGTGCCGTTCTACGATCGCTATTACCTGGGTGGCTTGTATTCGTTGCGCGGCTTCCAATATCGCAACGTGGCCCCGCGCGAACCTTATGATCCCAACGCGCCCAATGTGCCCACCGAACCCATTGGTGGCGACACCTATTGGTTTGGCTCGCTGGAATACAGCGTTCCCATCATCGAGCAGGAAAACGGCATCGGTCTGCGCGTCGCCCTGTTCTACGACATTGGCGAGGTGGATGCCAGCCCCTATTCCTTCTCTGGTAATTACGACGATAACTGGGGTCTTGGCATTCGCTTGAACATCCCGCATCTGGGCCCGTTGCGGCTGGATTACGGCATTCCCATCACTACCGACAAATACAACGGCAGCGACGGACACTTCCAATTTGGCGTGGGCTGGTCGCGTCCGTTCTAGCCCAGGCTCAATAAACCTTCCGCAGATTCGAGGGCAGGATGCCTAATTCATCGCGGTACTTGGCCACGGTGCGGCGGGCGATGGTGATGCCCTTGGCGGTGAGCAGGCGGACGACCTCCTGGTCGGACAGCGGATTGCTCGGATTCTCGCCTTTGAAGAGCTCGGCAATCATATCCTTGACGCTGGTGTTGGACACGTCGTCCCCGTGGAGGTTTTGCAGGCCGGCGGTGAAGAAATACTTCATCTCGAACACGCCCTGCGGCGTCTCAATATATTTGCCGGAAACGGCGCGGCTGACGGTCGTTTCGTGGACCCCGACCACTTCGGCGACCTGCGCCATGGTCATGGGTTTGAGATGGGCCACGCCTTTGGCCATGAAATCGTGCTGCCGCTTGACAATTTCGCGCCCGATATTGGCGATGGTCGTCTGCCGCTGGTGCAGGCTCTTGATGAGGAATTTGCCGGCGCGGATTTTTTCGCGGATGTAATTTTTCACCTCGGCGTTGTCCGCGCCGCCGGACATCAGATCCTTATAGACATTGCTGATGCGCAGGTGCGGAACCTGCTCGTCATTGGTGGTGACGGTGAAGCTGTCGCCGTTCTTCACCACGAAGACCTCGGGGGCGACGTATTGTTCGACGACCGACAGGAAAGCGCGTCCGGGGCGGGGTTCGAGGCGGCTGATGCGGAGCAGCGATGCCTGGACTTCGTCCACGGTCTGGCCGGTGCCGCGGGCGATTTCGGGGATGCGCCGTTTGCCGAGCGCTTCCATGTGGTCCCGCACGATGCGATACTCAAGTGTTTCCTGGAGGCCGGCGCGCTCCATCTGGAGCAGCAGGCACTCGCGCAGGTCGCGCGCTCCGACCCCTGCGGGATCAAAGGTTTGAATCACTTGGAGCACCTTGGCGATCTGCTCCGGGGGCAGACTGGCGGAGGCGGCCAGTTCCTCGACGGTGGCGCCCAGGTAGCCGTAGTCGTCAATGTTGCCGATGAGCAATTCCGCGATGCCTTGTTCCTCGTCGCTCAAATCCGTGTCGCGCACCTGTTCCACCAGATATTGCGCCAGGGAGGTTTCGACCGTGATGGAGTCAAACATGAACTGCCGCTTCTCCTCGTCTTCGGCGGAGGAGCGCATGGGCGTGTTGGCCTGCGCAAAATGGTCGCGCCAGTCCTGGTCCATCTGGACGAGCCGTTCGAACTCCGCCTGGAAATCGTCCACCGGTTCGGCGGAGGGCTTTTCGGTGGCGGCGTCAAATTTAACATCCTCGGGCGGCTCGGCAAAATCGGTGACCTCGGGCGAATCGCCCTCGTCGTTTTCCGGGGAGTTCTCGCGCTGTTCCGGATCCTGGTCGGCCACCTCCTCCAGCACGGGATTTTGCTGGAGTTCGGCTTCGACGAGCGCCTTGAGTTCGAGCGTGGGCGCCTGGAGCAAAGCCAGCGACTGCTGGAGCTGCGGAGCCAGCACCATGGACTGCGTTAATCGCTGTGATAATTGTAAGCCCGGACCCATGAGTAGCAATATAGAAGGATTCGACCAAAACTCAAGCAAATCTGGCATGAATCTCGCTTTGTTTCTTTTTTTTATTTCCCGCAAGGAAAAACTGGATTTTCCTGGAAATTGGAGCATCCTTTTTTTATGAAGCTGATTTTAATCCCCCATAATGTGACCCTGACCAAAGCCATTGAAGACCATGTCGTCGCCCGGTTGGACAAACTGGACCACATGGATCAACGCATCGTGGCCGCGCGGGTGACGCTGGATCATGACCATACCCGCGTGCCGGAGCGGCAGTTCAGTTGCTCAATGCGCCTGGCCGTGCGCGGTCCTGATTTATTCGCCAAGGATATCGAGGCCGACCTGTACGCGGCCATTGACCTCGTGACGAAAAAGATCGAGCAGCAAATCCGCACCCGGCACAGCAAGCGCAAGGCCCGCAAGATCACGGCTGGCGCCCGCACCAAACGCACCCGGCAGGAAACCACGGGCGAATGATCCTGCGCGCCAAGGCCGTCTTTCCCCTCTCCGCGCCGCCCATTCCCGACGGCGCGGTTTTTGTTGCCGGCCGGAAAATCCAGGCGGTGACGCCGTGGAAGAATCTGCGGCCGCACCTGCGCGAAAAGGCGCTGGACCTTGGCGAAGTTCTCCTCCTGCCCGGCTTGGTCAACGCGCACGCCCATCTGGATTACACTGACATGGCCGGGGAATTGTCGCCGCCCAAGACATTTACCGATTGGATTGGGGCCATCACCGCGGCCAAATCCGCCTGGGGTTATTCTGAATATGCCCGGTCCTGGCTGCACGGCGCGCATCAGTTGCTCAAATCCGGCATCACCACCGTGGGCGACATCGAGGCCATGCCGGATTTGCTGCCGGAGGTTTGGGACGCTACGCCGCTGCGGGTGTTTTCCTTTCTGGAAATGACGGGCATCAAGTCCCGCCGCTCCCCGCGGGAGGTTTTGCGGGAGGCGGTGGCCACCATCGAGTCGCTGCACCACGCCCGCAATCGGGCCTGGCTCTCGCCGCACGCGCCTTACTCCACCCTGCCGGAACTCCTGCAACGCACCGCCCGCCTGGCGCAAAAGCGGAACTGGCGCGTCAGCATTCATGTGGCCGAATCCGAGCAGGAATTCGACATGTTCCAGCACGCGCGCGGCGTCATGCACGACTGGCTCAAGCGCAACGAACGCGACCCCGCCGACTGCGGCCTCGGTTCGCCGGTGGCGCATCTCGCCCGCCAGAAATTGCTGGGCGAAAATGTCCTCGCCATTCACGTCAACTGCCTGGCGCGCGGCGACGCGACCCTGTTGGCCAAGAACCGGACGAGCGTCGTCCATTGTCCGCGCAGCCATGACTATTTCAAACATCCGCCTTTTCAGCTTGCCCGCCTGGCCGGCGCTGGCGTGAATCTTTGTCTGGGCACCGACAGTCTGGCCACCGTGCGCAAGACCGGGAAAACCCGGCCCGTGCTCGACCTGTTTGCCGAAATGCGTGCCTTGGCGGACCGGGACAAGGCCGTTTCACCTGCCTCAATACTGGACATGGTCACGGTCAACGGCGCACGCGCCCTTGGACTGGCGGGTAAAGTCGGGGAGTTGACCGCCGGTGCATTCGCCGACCTGATTGCCATTCCCTATGCCGGAAAATCATCCAACCTCGCTGAATTTGTGCTCCAACACACTGGCGCCGTTTCCGCCAGCCTGATCGAAGGCCGCTGGGCGATTCCGCCGGGGTGAAATCCGAATGACGAATGAAGAATGAAATCCGAAGCCCAAAATCCGAACCGGCAAGGCGAGGTAGCGCAGACATTCCTGTCTGCGGGTTCACGGGACTTTCCAGTCCCGTGTTTCCGTGCGGAAACTGGCGACTGGAAAGTCGCCAGCACCCGCAGGCTGGAAAGCCTGCGCTACGGACGCGGCGCGATTCAAGTTCGGATTTCGGATTTAAATGACCTCCATCACCGCCAGCGTTTTTCGCGTTTTTTCCGGCGATTCGTGGAGGATGGCCCGCCAGCCGCGCGCCGCCCCGGCGGCGATGTTTTCCGGCCGGTCGTCCAGATAGACCAAATCCGCCCCGCGCCGGCCGGCCAGCGTTTCCATGGCCGCATAGATTTCCGGCTGCGGTTTCATGCCGCCAACCTCATAGGAAAAGATGTAGCCGTCAAAATCCTTGAAGAACGGAAAATTCCGGCGGATGTGTTCGATGGCCAGGTCGTTGGTGTTGGAAAAGATGTAGGTCGGGAACCCGCGCCGCCGCAGTTCCGCATGCAACGCAACCATTTCCGGGATTTCCGTGAAGATGTCCGCAAAATAGCCGCCGAAATCCGCGAGGTCGCCGTGAAAGCCGATGGCGTGGCAGACGGAGTCGTAAAATTGCCGGCGGGTCAGGCGGCCGGATTCGTATTCCACCAAAATGGGCGAACGGCTCAGAAAAGCGTCCAAATCCCTGGGCGATTTCGCGCTGCGGGCGGCGATTTTTTTGGCGGCGATGGTGTAATCGAAGTCCACCAGAACTTTGCCGAGGTCGAAGATGATAATAGGAAGCATTGGAAAATGGCGAATGACGAATGACGAATGATTAAATCAATTTTTGTCGAACTTTTTTATGTGTCTCGATCTGATCTTTGTACCAATCCACAAATGTCTCGAAACATAGTTTGTCCGAAGCTTGAAGATTCTCTTCGACAGAAATATCCGGGTCTATGTAGATGATGCTGGCTGGATTCTGCTGGGTGTCGTAAGCAAAATAATCTCCGCAACCATTCGACGCAAAGGCAATGAGGAATTCCGGCCAGGGGTTGTCAAAATCAGAACTGTGTATCCATTCGTTCTCGCTCAAAATACTATTATGCCGGTCGTCAGAATCTGAAAGCACCAAAAACTCACAAGCCTCGTGGATCCGGTCGCCAAGATCCAACAGAGCCTGACGGTGCCTCGCTGGAAACACAAACTTTAGTCTGCTCTCGATTTCCTGAAGTTCCATACCCTCAATGTTTTTTAGCAATCCCAAAGGGATTGTGGCCCAAAGCCCAGGGTTGGCGCCTCGCGCCTACCCTGGGTAGATCGTGGGTTGTATCCTCAACCCTAAAGGAGTTGTGGCCCGAATGCCGCCTGCCGTCCGACTGGCCGCAACCCCGTTGGGGTTGCGATCCATTGGTGACCGTTACCCAGGGTAGCTCGTGCCTCGCAACCCTGGGCTTGGAGCCGGAATCCCTTTGGGATTCGGGCAGAGCAGCGAGCCGGTTGGAGATTGATTGATGCGTTTTAGTCATCTGCGAGCAAGGTGCGCGATGGTCTGCCACCCTCAAAAAACGCCACGGTTGGGAAATTCGTCATTCGTCATTATCAAGTCATTTCTCTGCGTCCCTCCAAGGCGCGGTTGAGCGTGAGTTCATCCGCGAATTCCAGGCCGCTGCCGGCGGGCAGGCCGAAGCCGATACGCGAGATTTTCAGTCCGCTCCGCGCCAGCCGCTTGGCCAGATAATGGCTCGTGGCGTCGCCCTCCACGTCCGTGCCCAGCGCAATGATGAGTTCCTGGATGGGTTCGTTGGCGAGGCGTTGTTCCAGTTCAGTAATTCGCAAATCGTCCGGCTCGACGCCATCCAGCGGCGAAATTTTGCCGCCCAGCACATGAAATTTGCCGCGATAGTTGCCCGACTTTTCGAGGCTCAAAATATCCACCGCTTTTTCCACCAGGCACACCAGCGAGGCGTCGCGTCGCGCGTCATCGCAGATGGCGCAGGGCGATTTTTCGGTGAGTGCGCCGCAGACGTCGCAGAAGCGGATGCGTTCGCGGGCGGCCAGCAGGGTTTCGGCCAGGAGGCGCACCTGCGCGGATTCAGCCTGGACGACATGCAGCGCGATGCGCTCGGCCGAACGCGGGCCCACGCCGGGCAGCTTGGCCAGGGCGGCGGTGAGCGCGACGATGGGTTCGGGCAGCGGCATGGGTCGTCCTCGTCCTCGTCCTCGTCCTCGCGTTTTCGATTGCGAGGACGAGGACGAGGACGACTTACATTACATAAGGCCGGGCAGACTGAAGCCGGCCGTGGCCTTGCCCATTTCGGCGTTGGAAATCTCCTTGGCCTGGGCCAGCGCCTGGTTGGCGGCGGTGAGGATCATGTCCTCCACGATTTGCGCGTCCGCCGGATTCAAGGCCTGCGGGTCAATCTTGATCGAGGCAATGGTGCCGTCACATTTGGCGACAATCTTGACGGCGCCGCCGCCGCTGGTGGCTTCGACCGTGCGGGCGGCGAGCTGCGCCTGAATCTGTTCCATTTGCTGCTGCATGCGGGCAGCCTGTTTCATGAGTTTGCCGAGGTTGGCCATAGATTTATTGGATGTATGATTTCAGATTTTCAATTTTTAGACTTCAGCTCACGCGCGCACGTCCACAATGGTGCCCTTGAAAACCTCCAGCGCCTTTTGGATCAATGGATCGTTTTTGAAGTCCTCTTTACTGAACGGGACCGAGGCGGTCTTTTTTTCGGCGGCGGCGGGCGCGGACGGGGCGGAATTGGCCGGCGCTGCCGCGGGCGCGGGTTTGGCGGCGGGCGGGGGCGGTGTGGGCGCGGCGGCCACCGGCGTGCGGACCCAGCCGGCGGGAGCTTCGGCCTTGATGAATTTGATCATCGCATTCGCGTGGCCGAGTTCCGCGAGCTTGGTCGCCAGCAGCGTATGGTTGCGGGAGTTGTCCACCAGTCCGAGATGATCCTCGAATTCAGGATCGAAACCGATGACCAGAACATTTTTCTCGAAGGACACCGGATGCGCATCAATCAGATATCCGCGGGTAAACGGACTGACGCGGCCAACCGCTTCGACCAGGCTGGACCACAATGCAGGTAGATTTTCTGCCGCAGGAACTGCCGCCACCGGCGGAGCGCCGGGCACCGCCCCGGCTCGTGGGTGGGCCGGGTTAGGAGCTGGAGCGCCGGCCACTGGCACGGCTCGTTGGGGTGCCGCAGCGGGTTCGGGCCGGGCCGGTGCCCGGTCCATACTCCGCGGCGCTACGGAGGACGGGCGCTCCGGCGGTTCGGCCGCCGCCGGGCGGGCGGGTGTCGTCGGTGCCACGCCGGCGCCACTTTGGCCGCGCAGTTGATTCAACTGTTTCAGCACCGCGTCCAAGGGCATCGCCTGGCGCGCCTCGATTGCCCGCAGCAGCGAGACTTCCAGTAAAATTTTCTTGGAGGCCGCATCGCGCAGCCGCAATTCGGCATCGGCAAAGACTTCCAGGATGCGCGTGAACGCGTCCGAACCGGCCAGCGACGCCTGGGCTTTCAAGGCCGCCACTTCCGCCTCGGACACTTCCAGCAGGTTCAAATCGCCCTTGGACACCTGGAAAATCAGCAGGTTGCGAAAGTGATTCAGCAGGTCGCCCAGCAAGCGGCCCAGGTCCTTGCCGCCGCGCGCCAGTTCATCCAGTTGCGTGAGCGCCACGGAAACCTCGCCGGCCAGCACGGCCGCGCTCAACTTGAGAATCTGGTTTTGGGCGGCGAGGCCAAACATCGAGAGCACGTCGGCCTCCGCGATCTGGTCGCCGCAAAAGCTGATGAGCTGGTCCAGCGTGGATTCGGCGTCGCGCATGCCGCCGTCCGCGCCGCGCGCAATGGCGTGGAGGGCGGCGGCGTCAATGGTCACCTTTTCCTTCCCGGCGATTTCCGCGAGGTGCTGGGTGATGAGCGCGCTGGGAATGCGGCGCAGGTCAAAGCGCTGGCAGCGCGAGAGGATGGTGGGCAGCACCTTTTCCGGGTCGGTGGTCGCGAACATGAACTTCACGTGCGCGGGCGGCTCCTCGAGGGTTTTGAGCAGCGCGTTGAACGCCGCCGTCGAGAGCATGTGGACTTCGTCAATGATGTAGATTTTGAACTTGGAATTGGCGGGCGAGTATTTGCAAGTTTCGCGCAATTCGCGCACCTGTTCCACGCCATTGTTGCTGGCGCCGTCAATTTCCAGCACGTCCAGCGCCCGGCCCTCGGTGATCTCCTGCACGCGCGTGTCGGCGTCGTCGAAATCAATCCGGGGGCCGTCCGTGCAGTTGAGGCATTTGGCGAAGATGCGGGCGATGGTGGTCTTGCCGGTGCCGCGCGGGCCGCAGAAGAGGTAGGCGTGGGCGATGCGCTGCTGGGCAATGGCGTTGGCGAGCGTCTGGGTGACGTGCTCCTGCCCGACGACATCGGCGAACCGCTGCGGGCGGTATTTTCTGGCGATGACCTGATAGGACATTTTTGATTTACGATTTACGATTTACGATTGCCGATTTGCGTCCGAATTGCAACTGCGGCCCACCGGATGAACCGACGATCGCAAATCGCAAATCATAAATCGTAAATGGAAAGGTGCCAGGGTGACTGCGGCAATTGCAAAGCATACTGCCGTTGCTGCCTTCCGGCCCTGGCGGGGTTCGTAAGTCCACACTCCACAGGCCCTGGCAAGAGCGATTGTGCGGGAATGCCCACCCGCCTTCAAGCAGAAACGCCATTTATCCCTCTGGCTAGCCGACGATGCGGCCGCCTTCGTTGAGGAAGATGCCCTTGAAATTCATTTCGAGCGCCTGCGGGTTCGTGGCCTTGGACAAGGCATCTTTTTCGGTGACCCGGCCGGCCTTCACCAAATTGAACAGCGACTGGTTGAACGTACACATGCCGTCGTCGGAACCGGTTTCGATGGCCACGGTGAGCTTGTCCAGCCGGTTTTCCTCGAGCATTTTGCGGATGAGCGGCGAGTTGATCATGATTTCCAGGGCTGGAGTCATCTTGCCATCCACGGTCGGCACCATGCGCTGGCAGATCACGCCCTGCAAGGTGCCCGAGAGCTGCCGCCGCACTTGTTCCCGTTCCTCCGCTTTGAAAAAGTCCAGAATGCGCGTGATGGACTGCGCCGCCGTGGTGGTGTGCAGCGTGGACAACACCAGGTGCCCCGTGTCCGCCGCGCTCATCGCCGCGCCGAAGCTGATGTCGTCGCGCATTTCGCCGAGCATGATGATGTCCGGGTCCTGGCGCAGGACGTGTTTGAGCGCGTGGTGAAAGGAAACCGTGTCCAGGCCCACTTCCCGCTGTTCGATGACCGACTGGTTGTCCTCAAACACGAATTCAATGGGATCCTCGAGGGTGATAATGTGCTTTTTGAAATTCGAGTTGATGTGCTCGATCATCGCCGCCAGCGTGGTGGACTTGCCGCAACCCGTGGACCCCGCCACCAGCACGATGCCGCGCGGCGCCTCGGCGATGGTCTTGATCGTATCGAGCAGGCCGAGTTCCTCGAAGCTGGCCACGTGGCTGCGGACGTAGCGCATGGCCAGCGCCCATTGTCCGCGCTGTTGGAACAGATTCGTGCGGAATCGGCCGACGTCGGGAATATAATAGGAAAAATCCACCTCCCGATCCTCCTCCAGTTTCTTCTTCAGATGGATGGGACAGACTTTTTCCACGATGTCATTCATCCACTGCTCTGTCGGCATGGGACATTCAATGGAAATCAACTCACGGTTGATGCGAAAAATGACCGGCGTGCCGATCTTGATATGTATGTCCGAGGCGTTGCCAGCAACGGCCGTCTGGAGGATTTTCTTAAACAGTTCCATGCGCAGAGCATAAGACTTTGCCGGCAAAATGCCAGCATGTTCAAAGCCGAAATCCGCAGCAGCGGAAACCAGTGGACACCGTGGACACCGTGGACACGGAGGGACACAGATAAGCATTGAACCACAGAGACACAGAGGGGAAATCATCCTCATCCTCATGCTCATCCTCATGCTCATCCTCACTTGTTTTGTTTTGTCTGTGTCCATCGGTGTCCAATCTGTGGCTGAGGTTTCGGGCTGCTTTCGGCTTTTGGGTTCAGCGGCACTTTTTTCCCGCACTTTTTTTCGTGCCTTTCCCGGCTTTCATGGTAAGAAAATCCCATGTCAAAATACAAAATCGGCATTATTGGCGGCAGCGGCTTGTATCATATTGAAGGATTTGCCAGCCAGAGATGGGTCCGCGTCAAGACGCCGTTCGGCGCGCCGTCGGATGCCTTCCTTACCGGCACGCTGGCGGGGCGCGACGTGGTTTTCCTGCCGCGGCACGGGCGCGGCCACCGCCTGTTGCCCGGCGAGCTGAACCATCGCGCCAACCTCTGGGCCATGAAAAAACTCGGGGTCGCCTGGCTCTTGAGCGTCAGCGCCGTGGGTTCGCTGCAAGCGAAATACCACCCCTGCGACATCGTCCTGCCCGACCAATTTGTGGACCGCACCAAGCGCGCGGCCGAGCATACCTTTTTCGGGCGCGGCATCGTCGCCCACGTGGCCTTCGCCGACCCGGTTTGCCCGGAACTGCGGCAGATCCTTTGGGACGCCGCCCGGCGGGAATTGGCGTCCGGCCCAAAATCCGCGCGGAGCAAAACCACCGTCCACAACGGTGGCGCCTACGTGAACATGGAAGGCCCGGCGTTCAGCACCCGCGCCGAATCGTTGACCAACCACCGGCTCGGCTACGATGTCATTGGCATGACCAATCTGGGCGAGGCCAAATGCGCGCGGGAAGCGGAAATTGCCTACGCCACCATGGCCATGATCACGGATTACGACTGCTGGAAGGTGGACGAGGCCCATGTGACGGTGGAGATGATCGTCGCCAATCTGATGAAAAATGCCGCCACCGCCAAGGCCATCCTGGTCCGGGCCATTCCCGCCATTCCCGGGACGCCGGACTGGCCCTGCCATTCCACCCTCCAGAACGCCATCATGACCGACCGCAAGTTCTGGCCCCGGAAACTCATTGCCGAGTTGAAGCCGATCCTGGCGAAGTATCTTTAAAGCAAAGCCCGAAGCCCGAAACTTTAACCACAGCCCCGCTGGCGCTGGCGCCAACGAGGCGAGTGGACACAGATGGACACAGATGAAACAAGAAAAGTGAGGATGAGCATGAGGGTGATTTTCCTCTGCGTCTCTGTGGTTCAAGGCATGAACTGTGTCCATCCGTGGTTGAGGCATCACGCTCGACAAAACCGCCGCCGCCAGCCATGCTCGCAGTATGGCATTTGAACCGGAATCGTCGTCACCGCTGGACAACCTGTGGCAGGAATACGCCCGCGTATTCCGCGATTGGGATGATCACACGCTCGCGCGCTGGCTGGCGCAAACGCTGGGCCAGCTCGAAGGCCGCGCGTGGCGCCTGTCGCATCCCCTGGTGGGCGCGTATCGCCTGGCCGCCAAAATCGGGCACGACCGCCAAATCTGGTTCAAACGGCTCGCCACCCCCCCCGCCGCCTACGCCGAATCGCCCTGCTGCCGCGCGCCCCTGCTGCCGCTGCTCACCCGCGACGTCAGCGCGGAAGGCCTCATCTGCCAGCATTGCAACGAAATTCTCGTGCCGTTCGAAGAACTCCCAGCCGGCGCGCGCGAAGCCATTGCCGCCTGGGCCCAGCAATACGAGCCGGTCCATGCGGTGGCGCATTGGGACGACCGCCAGCGCCGGCGCGCGGGGAATTACGACGACGCTTTCGAGCAAGCCGCCAAGCAGGCGGAACAACTGCTGGTCCTGGCCGGCCGCGAACTGGCGCCCAAATTGCTCGACACCTACGCCGCGCTGATTTGGGAAGATCAGGACGAGTGTCTGGAAGTCCGACCCGAAGACGTGGCCCTCTGATATTTATGATTTACGATTGGCGATTTACGATTTACGCGCGCCTGCCGATTTCGATGGACTCGTAAATCGTATATCGTAAATCGCAAATTCTGTGCTGAAGTTCATTCTCAAACTGTCCCTGGGCCTCTTCCTCCTCCTCCTCCTTCTGTTGGCGGTGGTACTGGTACTGTCGCGGGACGCGATCTTGCGCGCGGTCATGGCCCACAACCTCCGCACGCAAACCGGCCTGAACGCGAAAATCGGGCGGTTCCATCTCGGCCTCACCGAGCCGGTCGTGGAGATCAAGGATCTCCAGCTTTACAATGCAAAACCGTTTGGCGGCACGCCGTTTCTGGTCATTCCTGAAATCCACGTGGAATACGACCCCGCCGCGTTGAAGAAAGGGGAAGTCCACCTCACCTTGCTCCGGTTCAATCTGCGTGAACTCGACGTCGTTAAAAGCCGGGACGGCCTGACCAACCTCCTCTCGCTCGGCCTCGAATTACCCGCCAAGGTGTCCACGGCCGCAGTCGCCACTGCGGGACTGCCTGATTTCAAGCGGCAAACCGGCCTGGAGTTCAAGGGCATAGACTGCCTGAACGTCTCGGTGGGCATTTTCAAATACATGGACCTGCAAGACCAGCGGCACAATCAGGAACAAAAAATCGGCATTGAAAATTTTGTCATCACCAACGTGACTTCCGCCGCCGACTTGGCGGGACTGGGCTTGCTGGTTGGGATGCGCAGCGGGGATTTTTTCAAATCCCTGGTGGCTCCGGCTGATTCGGGGGCCGGCAACTCCGCGCCAGACCTCTGGAAATTACTGGGCCGGTGAATTGGCAATTCAACTCCGGCGGTTGGGTTGAGCGGCGATTTTTTCATGGCGGGAGACTTTTAAAGCTCTGACTTGGCCTGACTTGGAGGGACGGCCAGCGGAAGAAGCTGAAACTTGAAACCTGAAAGCGGAGGACGCAGAAAGCGGAAAGCGGGAAACGCTGAACCCCGGCTTGGCAAGAGCAGAAATTGGTGCTAGAGGGACGACAACTGAAACGGCCACAGAAACCAAGGAAACGAAGGGAAACGATCGGCCTGCTGCGTTCTCGTTGCTTTTTGTTCAAGTAAACCTGCGGGGCAAAAAATATCCAAGAAAACCTGCGCGGGAAGAATTTTTTGCAAATTCTATTGACAGGCAGGCTAATGTAATCTATAAGTAATACGGTTTTGCGCTGGAAACCCAACTTGGTGCCGGTCCAAATATCAATTGCAAACGCCAGCGGAACTGTGAAGGCAATCACGAAAATGGAAAATTTGTCAACGACAATCACCATGAGAAGGCGGACGATCCGAAGCTGGGCCGGGGCGTTGAGCTTGTTTTGCGGCGGCGCCTTGGTTGGCAACGCACAGCCTTTTTCCATCAGTTCAACCATGGTTACCAACCACACGATGCAGATGCGGTACCCGAGCCGGAGCGATTCCTATTATCTTCTTTTTTCCGAGCCGTCCTTGACCACCACTTCGGCGCCGGTGGCCGCCCAACTCGGAAGCAGTGGTTCCCAATTTTTTCAGAACTCGACCACCGGCAAAATCTCGCTTTTCCGGCTCGAACAGCTTCCCATTGCCAGCACAAATTGCTTGCTTGGCGACGGCATTCCGGATGGCTGGAAACTGCAGCATGGCCTAAGCCCGTTTGGCCCCAGCCCGGCCAATCAGCTCGCAACCGGTTCCATTCTTACCTGGCTTCAGGTTTATCAAGCCGCAACCAACCTGGCGGCCTTGCCGCTTGCGTATTTTCCGTCAACCTCCTCCACGGTGGTTGCCAACTCCTCAAATGTCATGGTTCAGGTTGCCTTCACCAAGGCTTACACCGGCTATCTCTACTATCAACTCAGTGGGACGGCCATTCCCGCCGCGACCAGGGTGACGGGAGATTACGTCGCGCCCTCCGGCAGCGTGTACGTTGCCAATTCCACCTCGGCGTCCATTGTCATCAATCTGGTGCCGGAATCGGACATCGAAATCAACCGCACCATAGTCATCGCCTTGGCTGCCCCACCGCAGTCGAGTCAGACCTACACGATTACCACCAACAGCAGTGTGGCCAGTGTTCAGATCGTTCAGGGTACTCTGGGCGTGTTCTTGGGGAGTCTGGCCATTACCAACGGCATGTATGCCGGCGCGCAACCGGTGAAAATGGCCCTCCGGCCGGGCATTGGCACCAACCTGGTGGCGTTTTTTGATGTAACTGGCAACGCGTTGCTGGGCAATACGTTCACCGTTCCGGTGAGCGCCAACATCAATGGTTTTCAACTGAACGGGTCTCAATTCTCAAATACTCTCACCAACACGCCTTGGGGCCGCAATTTGAATGTAAATGTGTCGTTCGGGGTGACACAAACGAATAACGCCACCACTTTCACCACGCCGGTGACTCTCAGTCTTGCGGGCTTGACCGCCTCTGGGGTATCCTATTCCGGCACCGGCATTCTAACCGTATCCCGTTCACAATGAGGCTAAGATCATTCATTTTGAGCAGTGCCAGGAGCCGTGGCCTCCCGGTGATGGTTTGTTCCATTTTTGGCGCGTTATCAACCCATGCCGCAGAAATTTTCTTGAATGCAGACTGGGAAAACCCTGTGCCTTCGCCAAGTGTGGCCGTGTGGTCGGGCGGCAATGTATCGCCGACCATATCCGGAATCTTGACCAACTCGGTCTATGTCCTTAATACAAATCAACTTGGGTTATATAGTAATACCCCAGTTGCTGTCAACGGGTTTAACCGGGATGTGATTGTGGAAAACACAGCTAATGGTACTGACACATCCCCCTACGCGCAACCGTTTGATTATCCCGGCATTTACACCCCGCTGGCATTTTATGAACAAGGCATCACTTCGATCAGCTACACCGGTGGTAATGGAACTAATGAGGGTCTGCCACCTAGCGGTCAATTCACAAGCATATTGGATGGTGTAACCAGGTTCCAATTTGGCCCGTACAACGGGAACAATGTGCTGTTTCTCACGGTGACAAACCCTTCTGGTACGCTCACCCTGGCAAACCCTTCATCATTTAACTCATTAGCAATTCTGGCAGCTTCATCGGAGGGCGGCGGTTATGGCTCGTTCGTAATCACATTCTCCGACAATACCACAAGCCCGCCTATCCTTTTCAACGCCTCCGACTATTACCTCAACAACAACTCCGGCGCCGCAATTACCCACTTTGGCAGAATTTATTGTGGATATTATGGTTCGCTTTATACCGATGATCCGGCGGGCAATGATCCAAACTTTTACCAGACCACAATCAACCTGGGAGCTTTGGGGTTGAACACCAAAGCGATCACGGGATTGACATTTACCATGCCGAATGGACCAGGCACATCCACCAATACCATGACTGGGGTATTTGCGGTCAGCGGAACCATGAGTCAGTATGTGCTCACGCCGGTCGCGGTGCCTTTCACCAACTCGATTTGCCTGGCTGAATCGGCCATCGGGCAAATTGCTGCACAGTCGGTTGGCTACCCGGGTGCTGCCAACGATCTCGCTGCAGCAGCCAGCAAGAATATTCTGGCGGGCACGGCTTACCAGTACACACAAGTCGCCGGGGTTCCGACGCCTTCGCCCGCGATCGCCTGGAATATTGTGTTTCCTGGTGGCTTCAACCCGGCAACCGGGTCAAACTACGATGCCAATGCGACGGCAAACTATATTGCGAATGATATTGCGCAGGCGGATTACGATCTGCGCGCCCGGTTGCAAGTGAATCCGGCGGATGCCAGCGCCGCGCAGCAGTTGGTTCTCCTGGTGGATGACCAGATGTTGCCGCTGGAATGGTGCGGTACTGAAGCCCTGGTCTATTCAACTTATGCGCGGCTTAACGGTTTCACGCAAAATGGCACCAATGTTGAAACCCTCGACGTCGAGCAAGCCAGGGGCTACTTCCAAAGTGCCTGCAATGTGTTTCAGCAATTTCTGGCCAACCCCGTTAATGCCGACTTGGTGGAAGGTCAGAATCCATTGGTTTCGGCTGCCATTACGAATCAGGTTTCTCAAATCCTGGACGATTATCTTCGGGACCTTTACGCCTACGCCGAAGCCAGCCTGACCGATTTTCAACTGCGACAATTAGCCAACTTTTACGATCCCAGCGTGGCGGGGAGCGCGCCGTCCCAATCTCTCTTGAACGACATTGACAGCACCGTGAGCGAAATTCAAATGCGGCTCTTGCTCGCGAGTCCTTTTGCCAATCTCCCGATTTATACCACCAGCGCCGCAAAACGGATTTCCAGTATTTTGCATGATTTGCGCCGTTTTCACCAATCCGTCGTTCTTGGTCGCGTGACGTTTAACACAGGCGCCAGCGGCGACCCAACGGGAGATCCTTCCCTCGATTATGGAGAATTTACCACTTCTTTTGTGCCCTTTTTCAACGGGTTGGACAATCCCGGGAATTCCACTTTTGACGTGGCGCTGAATTTGGCGCAAACTTTCACCACTTATGCCGCAAGTCAGGAATCGGACGCAACCACAGACATCAAAGCGATTCTACAAAGCCAGTACGATTGGGCCTCCCAGCAAAACAGCCTCCAGAATCAATACTTGTCACAATTGCAAAACCTGTGTGGCTACACGTTGGACGCGAACGGAGATCCCTCGTTTCCAGACATTTTCTTCTGCAGCCTGCCTCCCGGTGTCCGCGAAAGTGTCGCTGCCCAATGCCTCCCAGCGGGTACCTACCAACTTGATAATACCGGCACCATTTACCAGCAGTGGCAGTCCGTGCAGACGGCTGAAACGAACCTCCTGCTCGCCACGACTCAACTTAACAACACTTTTGCCACCATTCTCTATGATGCGCAGGTTGGAAATGCGATTTACAGCAACGAGACAAGCTTCGCCCAAACAATCCTCACCAATGGCCGGACAATTTCAACGATTGATCAGCAGGAGGGGCAGGTGCAGGCTCAGACGGATCTGGCAAACGCTCAAGTGCAGGCAAATGACGCACAACAACAAAACAGCAGTGGTTGGTGGAGTACGATTGAGAAGGTCGGAGCCATAGTGGGCGCTGCCGTAGCCACGGCTTACTCGGGTGGCGCGGCCTCCCCTTTGCTAGCAGCCGCGCTTAGCTCCGCGCCGGGCGTGGCTACGGCCGTGGCAGGCCAGATCCAGGCATCCGCTGACCTCTGCGCCCAAGCAGCGGCTGATATATCCATCGGCAACAACCAGGCGAATGAGGCGACCCAAATTGCCGACATGAACGCCCAAATTCAACAGATCAACTCCAGCGAACAGTCTCAATCAGAATACTTACAGGCCAGCACCGAGGCATTGAACCTGTCCGCACAACTCAATTCGCTCACGCTTCAGGCAAAGGCCCAGGAGGTGCAGGTTCAACTTGCCGCGCAATCTGTGGACCAGGAGAATAGCAAGCTGGCCAACATGCTGGCCCAAACCAGTTCGTTGATTAACCAGTGGGTGCGTTCTGCGGCGTTGACTGAACAAAACCCGGAATTTTCCAGCAATCTGTTGTTAACCCGCGATGCAACCATTCAACAATACAATGATGCGTTTGCGCTGGCGCAGGAGTGGGCTTTCCTGGCGGCGCTGGCCTTGGATTACAAGGACAATTGTCCTAACGCGTATTCTTTTGTGCCGCTGGTGCTCAAAGCTCGCAGAACCGCTGATCTCATCCCAATCATGAATCAGATGAATAGCGCGGAAACCTTGATCACAACGGGATGCGAAAACTCGCCATTCTACACCACCGTGCAATTTTCCATTCGAAACAACTTTGTCCAAGCCAACCAAACGACGGGCACCGGCACAAATACCACCGTGAGCAGTTATCAGCCTGTTTTGCAAGGAGGTCTGCCCGTCGCCAACGCCGGCGCCAGCCAGACTAACTGGGCCAATTATCTTGCCTCCAACCTTATCACCAATGAATTTGGCGAACGCGTGTTGGTGTTGGATTTCAGCACGTCGTTGACAGATCAGACCATTGGCGGTGTCCAACGGAACCCATTTTTCACTTGTGAAACGTTTGGAACGACCCTTTACTCCGGCTCAGACAACAACGGCAATGAATTGCACGGGGTCCAAGTGTCCCTGACCGTACCCGGTTCGCTGAGTCTGCCGTTGGGATCCAGCGATGGCTTCCCCATCCTGCTAGCGCAAACGGGCACCAGCGCCATCCGCAACCGCGGCTTTGGCAATGTTGCCAGCACCCCGGGCTATCGTTACTTTAATTTCGGTTATTTTGCGACTGGCATTGACGCTTCAGCGAACAATCTGAACGGAAACGGGGGCACATCC
>Ga0316217_10001969_pt1 | contig 25632 bp, 30 predicted proteins | sample 1anoAmetaG_FD_203633 | JGI IMG/M metagenome (GOLD analysis project Ga0316217, IMG submission 203633) | Freshwater microbial communities from Trout Bog Lake, Wisconsin, USA - 1anoA | ecosystem: Environmental > Aquatic > Freshwater > Lake > Hypolimnion/Profundal zone | place: USA: Wisconsin...
TTCGAGGACTCACGGCTCATACGGCGTAGAAGCGGCAGGTCTTCGGGATGGCGCATCACTCCGAGGGACGATGCCGCCGCCGCCCGGACATATTCGTCTTTATCCCGCGCCAAGCGTCGAAGAAAACGAGGCGCAGCCGGATTGCGCCATTGGTCCAGCCAATTAGCAAGATTGGTCCTCACGCATAGGTTGTCCAGGCGAAGGAGGTTGCGGATTGCCGCCAGCGCTCGCTGACAAGGCAGCTTAACGAGTGCTTCGAGCGCCGGAACCACATTGATCTTGCCGAGCTGGAACAACAGATCAACGTCAGTCGGACTTTGGAAAAGGGTCAGCGCTGGTCCGAGCGCCAAGCCGACCGGGAGCGAAACCTCGGCGGCAAGTTGGCGTAGGAGGGGCATATCCTGCTTGTTCTTGTGGGAGGCAAGCGAACGGATGGCGTCCAACCGATCATCCAGGCTGGCGAAATCGCCCGCGAGCTTCCTGTGCAACTTGGCACGGTTTTCCAACGGTCGCGCCTGCCAACGCATCCACGCTTTGCACTGCCGCCGCTTTACTTTGGCACTGAGCATCACTTCCAGCTCGGTGCGGCTACAACAATGAACCCAGAACCAGCCCAGCTCGTTCCGCCTCAACGGGGGTCCATCGGGGCGGTGATAGCCCATCGAATCGCGGATGTGCTTTAACTCCTGGCGCTTGGGCTTGAACAGTTGCCGCTGGCGGTAGAGCCGCAGCATTTGCCCTCGCGTCAACAACCGTGTCCTAGTCGCCAGAGTTGGGTTCATGAATTGCGGCGAGCGGCTACTGCCCTTCTGCCCTCGCAAGGCTGTTGTTCTCTTTCCGCGCCCACATAAACACAGGCTTTTGACCCCATTCCTTAAATTCCTTTTTGCGCTCCGTCCAAGGCCAGTCGTGGTCGTCTTTGCGAGCAACCAAAAACTCCGGCTCCCTGTGGCTCTCTTGAACAATTCGTCCGAGATGCTCCCGCCAATCCCCAAAACGGGTCCACGATTCATCATTCTGGCGTCTCCAGTTTTTGAGGCAGAGAATGCGCGGTGCCATGTTACGCCGGGCGAATAATTTCCAGTAGATGTTGACACCTTCCATTGCCAGCCATGACACTCGAACGAACTTCCGTTTACCGTCCGAGGCAACGATCCAAAGCTCGGCAGACTCTCTCTCTTGCGAGGAAGGGTGGGCCAGAAATCGGCGTAGGCTCAAAGGCACCTGCGGGAAGAACTTGGCTAGAATATCTTCCATATCCCCCAAGTTTCCGTCATTTTGATGGAGGCAGGAGCCAAAAAAGTCGGCGGCAATATCGGTGATACCTTCTGGCGGCTCTGCTTTGATACTATTGATCTGGTCCTGGAATGAACTTCTGTCGCCAACCTTCCAGTCACAGAAAATGAAGTTGTCACACCACCAGCTAAAGTGCTGGAGCGGGTAGATAAAATCCGAGCCGCAGCATGGGTAGTAGAAGCATTTCTCGGCGGCTTGTCTTTGGGCCGTGGTCACGTCTCTAAAAAACTCTTTTGGGTCTTCTGCCATAGTCTCTTGTTGTTTGTTTCCTCTTCGCTTGCTGCTGGTTCACCCGCGTAAAAGAAATGGAGGCCGGAGGCGAGCCTGTTTACGAATATCCAAATCGGTAACCATTGACGGCTACCTAAACGAAATCCGAGCCGCCAGCGAGCGTTCTCAGGAACGCCCACACCGGTTTATCGGCAGAATCGGACACGCACTTGAGATGGAGATTGGGGTCTTTGGGCGAACCGACCGTCAGGAATGGTTCCGGCATGGGCAACGGCAAGCCCATGTTGGTGGCGCATTCAGGGAGGACATCCTCACTGGCCGGGTGTCGGCAAGCCCCCCGTAATCGACTCAATCCTGCTCATCCTCCGGGCCAAGAAAGTCCGGTGCCTGATCTGCGCCCCCAGGGGCTGCGCCGCCAAGCGCGTGTCCGAAACGACCGGCGTCGAGTCCAAGACCATCCACCGGCTCCTGGAGGTCAGCCCAGCCTCGGGCGGCTTCACGCGCAACGAGGCCAAACCGCTGGAGTGCGACATGCTCGTGGTGGACAAAACCTCAATGGTAGACGTGGTTTTGATCAACCACCTGCTTCGGACGCTGCCGCCGAACGCCAACCTGCTACTGGTCGGAGACGAGGACCAGTTCCCTCCGTGGAACTGGGCATCTGAGTCGTCCACCTGGGCAGGCTAATCGGCAGCTAATCATCATCATCATCATCGCCGCCTCCGATATTCCCTATTCTGATGGGAGTGTTGTCAATCCCACATGGGCATTTTGTGAAGATCCCGCCGCCTATCTGGCAAGCGGCACAGAATATTTCTCCACACGAGGAACACCTGTAGACCTTCGTTCCTTCATCGTTGCAGTTGCAATTCGGACATTGGGCAAATGTTGACATAAGATCACGCTTGTTCTGGTGGACCTTCCTTGGGGTTCCTCGTCCAAACCATTAGACGGGGAAGAGTATAATCGGGCGTGCAAATTCCGGTTACCCATGAGTTCGAGACTGCCATTGCCCCCTGGAGTGGTCAATCGTTTTTGGAGGATCTTGGCAGGCATCAGGAATGTTTCGCGGTTGGCCAGGCGGCGGCTTGTGCGTTTTCACTCAAGGACATCGATGGTGTCTGGATCGGTGCCGCGCCCGACGTGGACCTGCCGGAACCAAGGCATGCCCAACCAGCGCTCTGGCGATGGCCGTCCCGGACGCCGCTGGCATCGAGATTGGCCAACTACTACTCACGGCAGATGAATTACCAGCCAGATCAAGGTCGACCTCCAGATTTCGCCCCCAAACATTGGGACGGCGACCACATCTTTGACGGTTACGAGCACGACGGCCATCATCAGGACTGCCCAGCCGTTATGGACTGCCTCCATGGTCAATCGCCCGTCCACTTCGAGAGCGTGTGGTTCTGGCGCAAAGCCCGATCACCGACCATTTGAAAACCGCCAAGGTCGCTGTGGCAGGACGCCACTGCGCCGGACCCATCGCGTCCGAGGACCCTGGGTACCCTCTTGACGACGACATTCATCGGCCAGCACATTGGCAATCTCAAGGACCCTGATCTTGCCAGGCAGAAAACGGTCATGGAGCTTGCGCGGACGAGTCAGGCGCAGTCCGTCATCGGTCACTTCTTGGCCAGATACCGGTAGAGCGTGGGCCGCGAGATTCTCAGGGTTGTGCAAATGTCGGCGACGGGCATCGTTTTGTCGGCATGCATCCGCTTGGCAGTTTGGACCCGTGGGTCATCGACTGCAATGGGTTTGCGTCCGCCAAACCGCCCACGGGCACGGGCCGATTCCAGCCCGGCCTTGGTCCGCTCCTGGATCAACCAGCGCTCGAACTGAGCTAGGCTCGCGAACACGTTGAAAATCAGCTCGCCCGAGGCCGTGGTCGTATTTATAGCCCCGTCACAGATGGACTTGAATCCAACCTTGCGCTGGCGGAGTTCTTCAACCAGGTCGATTAAGTGGCGAATCGACCTGCCAAGTCTGTCCAACCGCCATGCGATCAGGGTGTCACCGGCCCGGAGCTGGCTCAGGCACTCGTCCAGTCCAGGCCGCGCCGCCTTGGCCCCGCTAACCTTATCCGTTCGGCTACAAGCACTGGTGTGCCCCGGATGGCGACTTCATCACCTGCCCGGTTCAGTTCTGCGGCGAGGGTCTGACCGTGGACGAGGAGGGCCGGTGGGTCAAGCTGGCGAACCTCCGGGAATACCTGCTGGCCAAGCCGAGCCTCCACGACCGGCTCGAATCGCTTCGGTCCCAGCTCAAGGAGGATGAGGTACGGCGCAGCATTTGGCTGGTCCACTGCCCGCCCGCCGACCTCGGCTTGGACAGGCCTCGATCCAGGTGTGGCTCAGGGATGAAACTGGAATCAACACGAACAGCATCATTTTGACCGTTGGCACCAACCCACCCGTTAGCCGTGCAGCTCCATGTAGCGCAGCGCGACTAAGCGATTGAACCAGGTATAGGCCATCGCCTCCATAACCTGCTCGAAACCCAACCGTTTGATGCGGGCCTCCAGCGACCGACGCTGCTGCGACACCACTTTCGGGAATGGCCTGCCGTTGATGATGACCACATCGCCCGATTCCTGCATCGGCTCGGTGTGGTCGGGCGCGAGACCGAAGAATGCGGCCCGATCCATGATGGCCCGGATAAAGGCGAGGCGGGCTTTCGGGGCGTAGGTCTTGAGGGCGGAGCGGTTCATGGAGGGTTCAATGGAAGCGTTGTGACGCACCAGCGCCAACGGCATCGGGGATGCTGATGATGACAGAGTTGTTGACGATGCTGCTGCTATTACTGGTGGTGGCGGTGGCGGTGACGGCGGGGCGTCCAATCGCTTGCGGCTGGTTTTCAGCGAGTTGGCTCACCGGATAAAGATACGATAAAGATTCAGGCATGGATTTTGTGGATAAATGTCGTGGTCGGTATCTTTATTTCCAGGCACGCCATTCCGGCTTCTTTTTCGAGCCGAGGTTCATGATGGTCTTGTCCTTCCGAGCCATTGCTGCGAGCAGGTTTTTGACTTTGACGGCCTGCTGCTGCGGGGTCAGCACGTCTGAGAGTTTGCCCTTGAGCAGGCGGTCGATGTCAGCCCGGCTGGCGGAGCCGTATTCCGCCAGGTAGTCGAGAATCATCTTCTTGTAGTGGGCGTCATCGAAGGCGCGGTTGCGAATGTATTGCGCCTTGTCGCCGGTGATGGCGGCGATCTTGGAGGCAACGAAGACATTGGGGGCGCGACCCTCGACCAGCTTGAGGCGGCGAAGGAGCCTGAGTTCGTCCGGCGTGAGCGACTTGCGTTTCTGAACCTTGTCCAAGGCGACCACGGTGCCCAGGTCGAGGTCGGCCTTCTCGATCAACACGCGGCTGTAGTTCTCGTCAATGAGCCGCCCCATAATCTCCATCCGCACGGTGTCGGGCTGGGAGAAATCGTATTCGGGCAGCGGGAAGAACCGGTTGCGTTGGGTCAGGAACATGCGTTTGATGCCCATGCCCATCGCGTCAATCATGTCCAGGCTCACCATCGCCTCGGCGAGCAGGCGGTTGCGGTAGTGGCGCGGGATGCGGTCGCGGAACAGGTAATCGTCCAGCGAACCTTCAAAAAAGCCGCCCGCGTTCTCGAAGATCAGCCTGTCGGCCTTCTCCACGACGATGATGCGGGCCTGGCGGGTGTAGTCCTGGTGGGCGATACAATTATTCAGGGCCTCCAGCACGACCTTGGCGTCGTATTTTTCCAGCTCGATTGGAACGAGCTGATTGAACGGTTGGAGCCGGAATTTCAGGTTGCGGATGCGGGCGAAGACGGCGTTGACGTTAAGCAGGAATGGAGGACCGAAGTGCTCGTAGGCTTGCTCGTCGGCATCCAGCTTCCAGGTGATCTGGGCCACGGCAGGCGACAAGTGCAAGGTGGATTCCGGCTTACCAAGGAGGATCAGCGCGGCCCGCATGAGCTTCTTTTGCTGCGCCAGCTTGGCCCTCTCAAGGAACGTGGCGTCGTCCCACTTCGGCATGTCGACGGCGAAGGGTCGGCTGCTGTTCTTTTGGCGGAACTTTTCACGGGCCAATGCCAAGGCTGCCGGATCGAGATCGGTGATCGCGGCTGTCGGGCAGATTTGAGCAGACCAATCCTGGTAACCCGCTTGGGCGCGGATTTGCTCGATCTCCTGGAGATTCAATGCCCCTAGCGCGTGGCCGTCCCGACCATAGAAATGGCCCTTCCAGGCGACCGGGATGCCCTGGGGGGCGGGCGGAATCTCGAACATGACCACCCGCCCCTCCGGCAGGTGAAGTTCGTGGATCTCCTTGAACGTGATCCGGCCCGTGGTGTGCGTGGCGATCTCCTGCTTGAGGCTGTCGAGGCTCGCCCGGCTTGGTCGATACTGCGAGCCGACGACCTTTCGCGGCTTGTCCTGGACGCCAAAGACCAGCCAGCCGACCGGTTGGTCTTTCAGGTTCGCCTCGTTGCATAGAGCTGCGAAATACTTGCCGAGATCGTCGGAATCCAAGTTCGACTTCGCTTCCTTGAACTCGACCCACTCAGTCTCAGCGGGAAGATTAAGAAGCTGGTCGAACTTGGTCTTTAGATCGGCAGGGTTCATTCGAGTCAGCGTATCTGGATTCTCTGGTTGTTGGCGATGGCGGCTTCCAGTCGCTGGCGCAGGTCTTTAATGAAGGCCTCCACGTCCTCCGGGGTCTCCAGGTAGGATTTGTTTACGCAATCCGCTGGCTTGATAATGCAGCGTGCCTTCACCGCAGGCGTGGGCGGCTCGGTCTTGCCGGGCTGGGCCGGGGCTGGAGCCTTGGCCTTTAGCGCGGCTTCGACACGGCTGATGGCGGTGTCCAAGGCGGTCATGGCCCCGGCCTGCGCCTGGGCGATGTGCGCCAGGCTCTGCTCGCGCTCTACCTGGCTACGCAGGTCTAGCACCGGCTGGAGACAGGCGGTTCTCAGACCGGCTTCGGCTTTGACGGCCTCCAACTCACGGCCAATCTCGGCGGTCTGCGCGTCGATGACTTTCAGGGCCTCGGCGCGGCGGGCGGACACCAGCGCGTCATTGACGCCGCTGACCGTCTGAATCAGGGCCTCCCCATCCTTGATGAGGTTGTAGGGGCAAGGAGCATTCAGGATGTCCTGAATGCGCTTCAGGGCAGGCGCGGACTGGGTGTCGCGCTCCAGTTCCAGCCGATTGAGCTGGAATCGCTCGGACGCCTTGCGGAGCTTCTCCCAGGCTGGCTTCTGGTGATCGTAGAAGTTTTTCAGGTCGTGGAAATCATCGGCCAGTACGAGCAGTTCGGACTTCAGCGCGTTGAATCGCTCGATGAACTTGAAGCTGTCATCCTCGGCCACCAACTTAGCGACGGCTCGCAAGCCATCGGCGATCTCCTCCTGGCCAGGATAGTTGCCCGTGTCTGCCAGGGGCTTGTAGCTCTGGAGATCGGCGTCCCACTTCTTCAGCTTGCCGGTCAAAAATGTAAACAATCCCTCCTCGCTCTCCGGCCCCATCTCCGAGAATACTTCCTTGCCCAGGGCACGGGTGGTCTGGAGCAGCTTGGTATCCACGTTCTGGCGTTGGACGATAGTAATCTTGCGCCACTTGGCCGGGGCGCTGACCTCGGAATAAACCTTTTCCGTGGGCACCACCGCGCCGTTGATCACGGCCTGGATTTCACCTACCACGACCAACCGGGCCACGAGCAGGACGACCTCCCAGTCCGGCCAACCGTAGGGCCGGATGCCGTAGCGGTTTTCGATCATCTCGTGCAGGACGATGGTGCGGCTGGCCCTGGTGCAGAGGTCCACGTAGCCCCGGACTTCATCCAGCGCCTGCGGGTTGGCCTCCTCGGTTTCCATGGTCAGGGTCTGCTGGGCGATGTCGTTGCTGCGGAGCACAGCCTGAATCTCGCGCTCCGGATCGGTATTGAGCCGCTTGAGCAGGCCCATCTTTGGGAACGTGTTTTGAACCAGGTAGTCCAGGGCCTGGTTCATGGCGCTGGCGGCTGCGTCGGCCTTCAAGGTCAGTTTGCTGCCAGCCGCGTAAAACGCGGCCTCCAACAGCAGGGTGGAGAGCAGGTGGACCAGGCGCTCGCGCCGGATACGGTCATCCTCGGCACAGCCGCGCAAGATGCGTTTGGTGCTTTCGGGGAGAGATCCATCGTTTTTCTTAGTGATGTATTTCTCGGTCTTCAGGTACGTGCGAAGTTCGCGGCCCAGGCTTTCATCATCGTTCAGCCGGAGCAGGATTTGCCCGCCCTCGTTGGTGCTGGCCAGGACGCACCGGGCGTTATCGTAGAGCTTGTAGTCGTCGGCCAGGGGGCTGACGACCGAGACGACCAGGCCATTCTCAACGCGTCTGCCGACTGGATGCAGGTCGCATAGGCAGTTGAACGAAAAATCCTTCGCGTTGGCGGCGTAGCGATGCTTGCGGTTGCCCTTGAGCACGTCATCGAAGATGAGTTCGCCCAGGAGCTTGGCCTCCTCGCCGCTGCTCAAATCGACCAACTTTATCTCGCGGCTGACATCGCGCTCCTCATTAGTCAGGAAAAAGTAGTTGTCCCCACTCCGGCTGATGAGGGTTTCCTTTTCCAGCCGTTGTAGGCTTTCCTCGATCTTTCGGCGCAGGGCCAGCCGGTCGGCGTCGATCTCATCAATGCAGAGCGTGACAAGGTTATTGACGTTGCCCTTGATGTCCTCGACATAGCGGATAAGGAACAGCACCTGGAGCAGGTGGATGTCGAACGGCTCCAGGCTGGGATTGGTCTCGGCCTGGTCGATGGTGCATTTGACCGAAGTATCGAGGAAGCTCTCGATGGACGGGTAGAACCGCCAGAACGGCACCAGCACGCCCACGGATTCCCCGGCGACCTGCATGGCGGCAGATTGGAAAGCATCAAGGATGGAGCGTTCCCCCCGCGATAGGTGCAAGCCCGTGGCCCCGGCTTTGCGGACCGCCTCGAACACCTTTTGGACCAGTTGGAACTGGTAGGGCGCAAACGGATAATTCCGCACGAAGTCATCGCCATCCTTGAACGCCTTGAGCGTGGGACCGATGTTGGTGAAGCTGAGCTGGTTCTTGAGGATGTCCCCTTTGGTCGCGTGAAGCGTTTGGAGGGGCGCGACGACCTCGCCCCGCTTCGCGAGCAGGCGTTCCTGAATGACCTCGTCCACGTTGGCGCTGGACAGGGACAACCTGGTTTTGAATCGGCCCTGGATCTTCGAGAAATCATTGGCCGCGCTCTTCTTCAACTCCCCGAGCACGGCGTCGATATCCTCCTGGCTGGTCACCACCACCCAGGCTCGACCGCCGCAGGCGGTGCCGAGGTCTTCGGTGACGGTCTGGAGATTCAGCATCCGCTGCGTGTCCTGGCCGACGAACTGGCCAATCTCGTCCACCAGAAAGACCAAGCGGTGGTTAGGCCCCCTGGCGTCGAGGTATTCCTTCACCCACGAGCAGAAATTCTCGATGGTCAACGGGAACGCCTTCTCCATGTTGTCGAACCACTTGTGGCTGGCGTCCTCGCTCTGGCTCAGGGCGTGGGACAGAGCCTTGATGACGGCGTCCCGGTTGAAATCGTAGGCATCACGTTCGGCCAGCCAGTCACCCCCCGATGCGAGCCTGTAAGCGGCGTGGAACTTGTCGAGCTTGTGTTTGCCGTCCAGGTGACGCTCCATGTGCGCGATCCAGGGGTGATCGGGACTGTAGCCGAGCATTTCGTTGAAAACCCCCAGGAACACGGGAAGGATGGCATCCCGGCCAGAACGGTTGTCGGCCTTGCTGTCGATGTTAAACAGGATCACGTCCGTGGTGGCGGCGACGGCACGCTTGATGTCGCCGTAGAGCATCGCGTCGTGAATCTTGCCCTCGAAAAACTCGACCGTCTGCCGGGTCTGGTCCAAGGCCGTGATCTTCCGGTTGCTCAGGACGTACGACAGCACCTTGAGGAAATGGCTCTTCCCGCTGCCGAAGAAGCCGCTCATCCAGACGCCGATGTTCCCGGAAACCGTGGGATCGTTCTGGTGGTCGATTGCGTCGGTGTAGGCCGCGAAGAACCGGTGCAGGTGCTGATCCAACTCCTTGGTGACGACAAACTCGTCCAGTTCCTGCCAGACGATGGCGTCGTCCAGTTGCTCGGCTTTGACGACCCCGTTGATCCTGCGGTTGATGTCGCGGGTGAATAGTTCTTTGATCGTCATGGTTTGTTCCTGAAATTCATGGCACCAGCTTGAAGGCCCGGTAGTAGTTCTTGGTCCCGAGTATCCCAAAAAGCTGGAGGGTGAGCTGGTCGTATTTGCCGGGGTAGAACATGACCAGGGGCGTGTTGCCCATCAGGGGATGCAGGTTGTTGAGCAGCGCGTGCGACCGCAGCAGCGGCCATACGCTACCGACGCCGGAAACCAGCACCAGGTCGTGCTGGCCAGGCTGGGCAACTTCGGCGAAGACTTGGGCCAGCCGCTTCTCATGCAGTGGGGCGCTCAACGCCTTGAACACGGCCTCGTCGCCCAGCGTGCGCTGCATCTGGATGGCACGGTCCAGCAGGTTCCGGGACTTCAGATGGTCGATCACCAAATCGAAAAGGTTTACATGTTTCACTCGAAGGCCATTTTTCGACTTGGGCAGATGATCGAGCAGGAACTGGATGTGGTCACGGACGCGCAGCTCATCCTCGGCGGGGTAATCAAAAATGTAGAACCCAATCTCGTTGCCCAGGCCGCTGCCGCTCAGCAGCTCGTCGGAGGCCAGCTTCGGCAGGATGCGGTTCAGGCGTTCGGTCAAGTGGTCGCTCATGTGCCTACGGTGATGCAGCGGAGGACATAGTCCTCCTGGTTTCGTTCCAGGTAGCCGATGACCTCGGTGGTGATGTGGGGGCGTTGCAGCAGCATTGTCCGGGTGTCCTTGATGTAACCGGCCTGGGCCAGGATTTGGAACACGGAGGACCTCAACCGCCTGGCGGTGGACTCCCGCCACTGCGGCAGTTGGGGATCTCGCCCTCGGCAGCCCTCCAGGAAGTCGAACCACAACTTCTTGGTCAGGGCCTCCCCGAAGCGCCGATACTCATCCCTTACTACGAGGTCAAGAAAGTCTCCCAGGAGGTTGCTGTGTTTAATTGCCGCCGCCAGCACCGCGTGTGTGGCCACGACCACCGTGCCGTCGCGCACCATCCGCCACAGCTCTGGCGACATCGTCTCCAGCCGCTGCCGGATGAGCCTGCCCAGGCGGATCGCCGTCGCCGGATTCTTGGCCTGGAGCGCGTTATCCTTGACCATGGACTGCTTCCACCCGGCCTCGTCCACGCCGCCCAACAGCAAACCGGCGATGATCCTGGTCTCCGCGATTTTCAACGACCCCGCCGCGAGGTCGGCCCGGTAGCGCCCAACTCTCCTCGCAGGGGCACCTTCTTGCCGATCCTGATGACCCGCCGCTACGCCACCGCCGCCTGGACGGGTGTCCGTCATGAAATACCCTCCCGGCTGCCGTCCGCGTCCAGATGCTCAGCGCCGACGAGACGCGAGACTTCGCCCGACCGGGTTGGAGACTCCTGGACGGACGTGACCAAGGCCCGCCGTTTTCGTACCACGGCGACCATTCCGACGCGAGGGTTCTGGCCTGATTGCACAGCGCTTATAACCGTTAGCCAACGCCTTCAGCTCTGAACCGCAATCTACGCCATGATGGCCGACCGGAACCGGGGCCGGAGGTCAGCTCGAAAATTAGCAAACGGATCCAAAGGCGGCAAGGTTGGTTTACGCCTTCTTGTCGAGGCATTTGCCGTGACAAGCGGCCTTGATGGCAGCCGGATTGTGGGACGCAAGCCGTGGCCGTCCCCGCCATGGTCGCCCACGCGCCAAAGCCGCCGCCGCTTGTCATTGGCAAAAACCTCTACCAGAGCTGAAAAGCCATGTGCGACCGACCATGATGGCCAATTCGGCGACAATCAGCGGACTTGGCGCTTGTTTGGCTTCTGGGTGAATGACTTGCTCGTTACAAGACGGGCATGACCGGGCGGGGCGGGGGCTGCTGGACAGTCCCGCTGACCGAGCTGCCTGGCACGCACAACCGTAGAGCGGTTCCTGCCATGCTTTGTTGCCTGACTGGGCCGAGAGAAAAGACACGCTGACCCTGTGCTGGGGCACGGTCGGCGTGGCTCTTGGCAAGGGTGCCGAAAGTGGGCTTTGATAACGGGCGGATCGCCGAGAAAGTTCTTCTTGCAGCGACAGTTCAAGGGTTCAACGGCAGTCAAAGCACTTCAGGGACCGGCAACCATGCGGCGTAGCGTAGGATAACAAGGGCGATTGACTGCCCACAGGCCCGTTCGTCTTGAGGGTTTCTGGCATCAGGCTAGAAGACGCGGATCAAAGGCGAAGTCGGCGGCTTGGCCGATGGCGATCTTCCTGAAATCGGGATGGGACGGATTAAGCGCGTAATTCGTTTCGCCAGGGATGATGGCGCTCGGTACCGCTAGGATCGCGGACCGCAATGCGCGTGCCCATTCATCACCCCGTTGCCGAGTGGAGAGCGGTGGCGGTTCCATCGCCCAGTCGGATGGCAACGTCGCCAGTGCCAGCCATTCGACCAAACCCTCGTCGAACTCAATGCGTATGATCTTGTATCTGAACATCATCTGGGGATTCAGATGAACCAGCGTCTCCAACGCTGCCAAGGAACGTGTGGCGCTTGCATAAACCACCGCCACTCCCCGAGAGTTCCAGCGGCCCCCGGTCTTGGCGGCTCCTTCACCGGAGAAAGCCGTGGCGACGTGCTTCTCCTTCACCATGCGCCAGGCTTCCAGCATCAGGAGTAGACTCCGTATTCAATGCGTCCGAGCAGGTCTTCAACCTCCCGTGCACCGACTTCGGTCTCGGCGTAATCCAGAGGCACCGCCCCGCCCAAGCCAACCTGGGGTGAAGTCATCCAGCGCCGGGCGGGTTCCTCGCCTTCCATCACTTCGACCGCCTTGCCCATCAGCCGCGCATACCGGACAACGCGGTCGGACTCCTCCGGGCCGAGCCGTCCCTGGGCCTTGCGCCGGTGCAGCGTGGCTTTTGAAATGCCCAGCTTGGGAGCCAGCTTCTCCATGGGCACGGCGAGGCTGGCCTGCAACAAGTCCAGTTCCCGCACTGGCAAACCAACGCGGATGACCTCGATCAATCCGCTTGCGGACAGCGCGGCGATGGTGGACTTGGGCTCCGGGCTGTGAATCTGTCCACTCACCACCCCGCCAAAGTGAACGACCTTTTTCGGGGCAACTTTGGTTACAACCGGCTTAGGGGCCGGTTTGCCTTTTATCATCGTCGTGCTCATTTGATACCAATAATAGTCTCAGAAGAAACCCATGTCAAACGGGCTCGCAGCCTGGCAAGATTGCTCTCAGGGCTCTCGATCAGCGGCTTGGAACAAACGATCTTGATGGCGAGCACCCTGGTAAGCAGTGCGGCTTGGCGGCTTGTTTGGCTTCTTGGAGAGCGGCTTGCCGGTCGCGGGACTGTCCTCGTCAACTACAGGGCCACCACCGCCGACAAAGCCGCTGGCCTTTGGATCAGGCCCGGGTTTGTTCGCGGATAACGGGGATGGCCGGACAGCTCGCCGCCGCGCTTCGGGAACTTCGCCAAGAGTCGTCAGACGACTGCTCCAACGCCGTCGACTATGGGGTTAAGATCAACGCCGCCAAACCCCTTTCGTTGCGCTTGCAGAAGCGCTTGCCGCTAGGGACGGCCACGAACAAGCACTGGCTGGGGCATGACCTTGACGCCGCCCACCCATCTGCCGAGACGTTTGATGCCCTGCTGCGGCACGCCACCCGGCTATTAACGGCTCCAGTGTCGGGCTTGTCACGGCCAGTGCTGTTCTTGATCTCCCGCAGCGAGAGTGCCTTCAAGCGCATTGAAACCTCGGTTTTCAACGAGGCAGCATTTGCTGGACATGACAAAACCCAAAACGCATCGCGTAGTTACTGGCATGGTTAATCTGAACGACATCCGAATCGGTGAGATACCCGAACATTTGAAAGAGCTGGCAGGAGCCGCTCAACGGGATGCAGACATTAAATTTGCAGCCAGTCAACTGGCTAGGCTGCGCCATGAGGCCCGAACTCGTCCAGCGCGAACTTATACTGGCAGGGTTTTCAGCGGGCGTCGAGCATGGCGCGGGATGCGGGTGCTTCTGCCAAACGGTCGAGTCGGCGCTCTATACCGGGTACTGCGCGGGGTTGCCGTGGTCCAGTGGCGGGATGAGTTTGCGCTCCGGCACGTCCAACACGCCGCGCTCGGCATCGGCGAGTTGAAGCCGTTCAAACTCGCCGCCGCCATGCTCCTGGGTGCGCGTAAACGTGGTGTAAAGGAACGTACAAGCCGAAGGAAGGCCCGCGCCGCCAGGATCAACGGCGCGGCCCCACCGCGACCCGGCAGCCGCGCCCGTGGACGGCCACGCCCTACGCCACCACCGTCTCTTGCGGCAACTTGCTCAGGGTAGCCGGGCCGACAAGAGCCTTTGTCCGCTTGGCCAGGGCGATGTTAGCGTCGGCGAGCAGTTGCGAAAGAATCACCTTTTCTCGAAGATTCAAGGGTTTCAACTGCTCCCACACCATCTCCATGACCTTGAGGAAAATGATGTCCACCCGGTCGCACTGCCGCATGGGCTTGCGAGTTGCATTCAAGAGATCGCCCATGGCGGGTGTGAGGTTCTCAACGGCGGAATAAATCTGCTGGTAATGGCCCTCGGGTTTATGTTCGACGCCCTCCACATCCACGAATCCGAGGTTGCGCAGTTCGCTGATACGGCCCATTACAGTCCCAACCGATCCGAAGCTCTCGGGGCTTAAAAGGCATATGTCCTCCGCGCTCAGGCTTCCACCGCACTTGAGCAGTTGATACACACGGCGGCAGCCAGATCGGAGCGGCCTGCACGGGCTTAACGGCGCGGGGTTTGGATTAATCATCATATGAGTATGTTTCTTATAGATGACCGCGCTGGCCCAGGGTTGAAATCAAGGCGCTGACCGGCCTCCCCCTGGCGGGGCGAGGACCAGACGCGGTAAATGCAGTATTTGTCAGACTTTGGTTTCACGGTTTTCAACGACCGTTGGGCACTCGCCCAGCTTTAACTACGAGGTAGAACGGAATTTCTGTGACGGCACTTTGGATTTGTTTTGTAAACGAAATTCCTTATCCCGAGGCCCATGGCATGTCGCCGTCGAGCGCCCCTTTCAGCTACGCGCCGCAGGGGTGAAGAGCGTTGGTTCAACTGGCTGCCGGGGCGGTGGACACCGCCGACATCTCCATGGCAACCGCGTCCCTCTCGAAGGCCATGGGCGGCGGCGGCGTAGGTTAATCCTATCTCAGTTCGGTCGCGCCGGATTGACAGCGTCGAGGCGACTGCCGTGCAGCCGTTCCGGCACCCGGCTGCCGTCACCCTCGGTGCCCGGAAAAAGGGCGTCGTGGAGCGCCCGAGCGCCCGAAAGGCCAATGCCGCCAGACGCAATGGCCACTGCCCTGTCAGACCGAGGTCGAGGCCAAGGGGAAGGCCAAGAACGCAAGCACCGTCCCTACCCGCCGATCAAGGCGAGGACACCCTCGCGGTTGCTAAGGAAAGCGCCTGCCACCACGCGCTCGCGGAACATCGACAGATTCTCTGGGCTCGCTCGACAGAGGGTCAGGGCCAGCTCCCGCACCTTGCGGGTCGGTAGCCCATCAACCATTTGCTCGCCAACCTCGAAGGCAAAGAGCTGGTCCTCCCTCTGCTTTAGAGCCGTCAGCAACTTGGCCTTCTGCTCTGCCGGGATGTCGGCGTCGAGTTCGAGTCGCTCCCGAGCCGCCTCAACATGGAGCCGGGCGGCTTCGTAACGACCGACCTCAAAACAGTTCTCGGAACAGCTCAGGCGCATGGCGACGAAATCTCCCGTAGACATCTCAGGTTTGGCCACGGCCAGGCCGGATTGATCAACCACACATTCTGTGTGGGATTCTTCATTTTCTGATTTCCCACAGGATGTGTGAGGTTCCACGGTGAACATGAGGACCAGTCGTCGGGCGCGTCCTTCGCCCACGGGACGTATCAATCCTCTGGCGCGTAAGCGTCGGAGTACACTCTCCGCGCCGCGCACGCTGACGCCAAGCAATTCCGCGAGCGAGCGGTTCGAGCAGCCGGGGAACTTTGCGACGTGCGCGAGGGTGGCGCGTTCCGCCAGCGTCAGGCCGGGCATCGCGGCTATGGTTGCCGGGATCGTTACGGTGAGGTCCTGTGGTGAGTTCATAGATTATTGACGACGGCGGGACCTTGCCGGGGTGCAACACGGGGTACGGGCTCATGAGCACCTGCTTGCTGGTCGAGCCACGCGTAGACGGCCAGGCATGCTTTGGTGTCGTCGAGCGCGTCATGCGCCCCCTCGAACTCGTGGCCGGTAGCGAAGCAATACGCCTCCTGAAGCGCGGGCCATTTCCACTTTCCAAACTTGCCGGGAATCCGGCAATAGTCGGCCATCAAGAGCATGGTGCAGGCTCGTTCGATCTTTCGGTCGAACGGATTACCAAGGCCAGCCCGGATGTACTCTCCGCTCAGAACGAACTCATCAAAGCTGAGGTTGTGGGCCACGATCCGACCGGCCTTTGCCAGCATGCTGCGAAAGAGATCCAGCGCGATTTCCACAGGGATGCCGAACTTTATGGCCAGTTCATCGGTGATGCCGTGGACCGTGGTTGATTCAGCGGGAATGGAATAGCCCACTGGACGGATGATGACGTTGATGGATTCCAGATCCTTCAGGTCCTGATCGCATAGGATTCCGGCAAGCTGAACGATTCGAGGTTGATCTGGATCTTCCGGTGGCGACCTGAAGTTGGCGAGACCGGTGGTTTCAAGATCGAAGATGAGGAAGTTCATGGTTTGGTCGAAGCCAACCGGAAGTGGGGGAAAGAAACGCCCTCCTCTTTAGAGGGCGTTTTTCCACTTCCACCCGATTTTGGAAATTGAGACATTTCCAAGGATTGTCGCTGTATGATGCTGAACCGTAAGCATTTACAATAACAGAGGAAATGGGTGGAAATGCCATCATTTCCAGCGTGGAAATGCGGTCATTTCCAAACCTGCACAAGGGTCTTGACGAGCGTAAGTCTAACGCGTTGAAGGACATGCCGGTTCTCCTGTACGAGCCTCGCCTTTTTTCTCGGAAGCGCGGAAGTTGGAAATGAGCTCATTTCCATAGGGGGTCAAATCGCAAAAATGTTCAGTGTCCTGGTCCACGACGCCTCGAAGCAAGAGCTGCTTTGCCCGGTCCTTGAAAGTTCTGGCTGTCATTTTGGTTTTGGCCAGCACGGTGGCCTGCCAGGCATCCCAATTGAGGCCGTTTTCACAGAGTGGTAGCAGAAACACTTTGTCGGGGTATTTTTGATGGGTCGCCTGCTTGAGGTCCTCGGGGTCCAGGTGCTCGTCCACTTTCATCAAGGGGTATTTCCATCGCACGGCAAATTTTCGCAGGGGTTTGTAGGTGCGGAGTGTCGTCTCGACGGCGTAAGCCTCCGGGACTTCCAGCTCAGTGAAGTTGATGATGGTGTCCGGGTCGGCGACGAAGGCGCGGCTGCCGCCGATGCGATCCAGCACGCTGGTAGACGACTTGTTGCCCTTGCTGTAGTGCTGAGCCATGGCCGTCCCAGCGCCGGTCTTCAGGATGAGATTGTCGATGAGCGACTGAATCTCGGCGACCTCGTTCATGGCATTCTCGTTCTTCGAGCCCAGGAGTTTGTAGCTCGGGTCCATAATGACCGCCCCGTAGTTCCGGTCGCATTCTCTGGCGATGCGCGGCAGAAGAACCTCGGGCTCTATGGGTTGCCCCCGGAGGCACCAATGGTGAAGCCAGCCGGGCTCCAGTACCACGGACTTGGCCTCGCAGATGGCCTCGATGCGCTTCTGGAAGAAATGGTCCTCCAGCTCGAAATTCACGTAAAAGACTTTCGTGCGGACGGTCGGCAGCCCCAACCAGTCGTCGCCGGTACCAAGGCTTACGGCCAGGTCCTGGAGGATCCAGGTCTTGCCCGCCTTGGAGGCCCCGCCGAGCGCCAACTTGCTGCCCTTGTGCCATACACCATTGACCAACTCAGCCGGGGCTGGCCCGGCTTCGTGCGCGGCGCAGTCTACGATAGGCGGCAGGCTGTTGCCGCCAAACAACGTATCCCGGACGAAACTTTTCGCCTCCTCCATCGCCTTCCGGTTCTCGGAAGTCGGCTTCTTCGTAAATTGCTCTGAGGCGAAGGAGTATCGGGACAGGGCGGACATGTGCAGCCGGTCCTTGAGCCAGCGATCCAATTGCGAACGGATGAAATCGTGCTCAAGTTCGACACTCAGCTCGGCCAACTCGGTCTGCAAGTCCTCCAGTCGTTCCCTGAGTTTGGGATCGTGGTTCGCCTCAAAGGCACGCTGGAATGCCGCGACCGTAGTGATGGGGATGTTCGCTTCGGCGAGCTGTTTAATGGCAACGGCAACTGCCGAGTGATGTGACAACAAAAGGTCCAAATCCTGGAGGTAGAAGCCGTAAGACTCCGGCTTGGCGAGCACGCAGCCTAATAGCGTTTTCTCCGTTTCCTTCGTGAGAAGCGGCTCCAGGGCAACCTCATCTTGCTGCTGGACGCCCGGATGGAATGGGCGGTTAGTCGTCATAGTCTTCATCGCCTTCCTGCCGCCTGTCCGTCATGGAAAACCCGCTGCTGACGGCGAAATGGATCAGGGTCCCGATAGTAACCGGTCGGCTGGGTTTTCCAGACTGCATGATGTGCTCCCACTTCTCGTCCACGTCGCGCCGGTTATACTTGCCGGACTTTTCCGAAAAGAGATGGAACAACTCGCGCCCCTCCCGGTGGTACCCGGTCCTCTGACTCCACCACCCCAGTGCGAAACCACCGCTCAGCCAGGTGTCGTATCCGTCCGCGTAGCTCGGCGCGATGGCCTCCACGGCTGCGGCGACGGTGTCGTAATCCAGATCCGGCCTATCCTCGTCGCGATGGACTAGCCCGCGCAGCCGACGTGAAATCGAACGGGCACTCTCCGGCGCGGCGTCGACGCCGGACATAGTGTGCCCTTCTGGAAGCACGATGTCTTCCGGTTTCACGCGCAGCATGGGTTTTCCGTTATGCTGGTAGAAGCAGCCCTCTGGATGCAGGCCCCATATCACGCCCTGTCTGCCTTCAGACAGCCACTCTCCGACCTTCTCCTCCTGCGCGTTCAAGATGCGGCGATACTTGAGGCACTGTTCCATCCCCGGCCCGGCGACTTCAAAAATCCATTTCTTTCGGCCCGGCCTCCCCTGAACCACAAACGTGTTATTGAGCCAGGGTGAGGCGAGCGCCGCTTGCTTGGCGAATCGTTCGGTGTCCGCGTCCAGGCAAGCCCGAACCGCGTCAGGCACCAGACCCAAATTGACCGCAGCTTCGTCCCTGCCGAACTTCATGCCGACGTTGCCGCAATCCAGGAGGGACACATGATCGTAGTCGAGCATGGCTTCGTAGGGGGTCCTCTGCCAGTCGACGCGGTGAGGGCTTTTCATACCGAAAGGAATCTCGACAAACGTACAACTAGGCAGAAGGCCCAGCAGTTCTCGCCAGGCACCATTACCGACCATCGGCTGACCTGCCTGCAACCACCCGTTCCTGGCCTCGACCATATCCATGAGAGTGCGGCGCTTGCTGCGCCAGCCGCGCACGCGCAAATCAAGGAGATCCACCTGGAGGTCGAACTCCACGGGATCGAACGGCTGATGCTCCATGAGTTTGTAGCGCAAATGATGGTTCTCGTTCCAAATCCGAACCCGCCTGCCTTCTTTCAGATCAAAGCACCCCAACTTGACCAGTTCCTTCATTACGTCCATCTTGGGGCCGAAAAACCTCAAGCAGACGGTGCCTCCGTGAAGGTCCGAGAGCGCGAAAACGATGACGGACCAACGTATGGCCAGTTCCGCTTCGCAGCCAGGGCACCCCTCCTGCTCTTCTTCCTCGCAATCTTGTTCCTCGCCGAGCGAACCTCTACGTATCAAGGCGGGGTGCGTATGCTTAGGGCAGACCTGTGTGGCGAACACTGGATTATATTCAAACACAGCCGGGCCGGGCCATACATGCTCCACCAGCCGAATCAGGGGGCGTCGCGGATCTGCGAACGACGGCAACAGGCGAAAAACGCCCGCCTCCCCGACCTTCAGCGTCGTGACCGGGACTAGGCCGCCGTCTGGGCTTTCGATGCCCAGTGCTGCTAGCGACTTTACCTTGGGGTTGCTCGGGGAGAGGTTCATCTGGTTATCGTGCAACACCCCCATGAACTGGTGCTTCATTTAATGGCAGAGGATTACCTTCGTCCCACCTGGGAGGAGCGGTCTCAGTAATTCAAAAAAGAGTTCGGTCGTCATCGCGTTTCCGCCTGCAATCCACGCCTCAAATCGAGGAGATAGATCGCCGTTGCAAACTTGCCGCCAGAGCACAATCTCGCAGCCAGGGAGGTCGGGATGCGAGAACGCCGAACTCACTGTCCACGGATGGGGTTCGATGTTCCTTGGCCGCGCAAAGAGTGAATGAGCGAGCACCGAGCCAACATCCACCGGTGCGGGTTCGAGGTTCTTCGGGAACGAACGAGGGGCCTGGGCAAGCACCGATTCGACATCCACCGGTGCGGGTTCCAGGTTCTTTGAGAGCGAAAAACGGGGATACTGCACCGCGCCCATGTTCATGTTGACGATACAACCTTTGAAGCGTAGGTGCATCTCAAGCGGCGTGAGCCTCGCTCGCTCGCGCCGTTCTTCGGTCGTTCCAAGTCCAGAGCTGGCAGAGAATGACGCGGGGATGGCGTGGCGTACTGGCGGGGTCGAGTGGGTCTGCTTGGTGCCCTTGCTGCCCAGTTCGCACTGCGCTGGGGTTGACTTATCCGAGGAAGGGTTTAGACTGTCCATAGAGAGTAGAAATCTGGCCCGTGCCCTGGCAGGCACGGGTTTTTTGCTTAGCCCTCCCTCATCACCGGGTTCAGCGGATTGGAGGCGCGAACGTGGCCAGCGGCCTTGCGGACACGATAACGGTCCCACCGGCTCTTTACGGCCTTGAGCATGTGGCCCGGCTTGCTCGCCGTAACCCGGCCCCCTTTGCGCCCAAGGAGCGCAGCCGCTTTCGACAGTTGAATCGTGTTGGTCTTCATTTCTACAACCGACTGTAAAGCCGGTTTTGTAAATTCGTATCAGTTATATGTGTGAATATGTTTGTTTACACTTCTAACTACGTTTGAGGCGTTCCGAAGACGCTTCATTTTTCAATCGTCTTAGCTGTGACAGGAATCGTGCCAGGGGATCTGGATGCCGTCCTTCTACTCGGCCTGAATGAAATCTGTCACGGCAGCGTCGCGCTCGACTCCGGGGCCTGTCGGAGTGCGGCTCCAGCCCCTAAGGATTTGTAAACATTTTGCCCATAGACCGGCAGGCGGGGATGGCCACAACGCTGTCGCCGGTCACAACGATGATGCGGACCACCGAGACAAGGACGATCAGTTCTTTCACTGATGGCGACATTCGCGAGGACTACCGCTTTGACCGGGATGACGATATGGGCCGAATTGGCGGGGACTACATGACCATCATGACCCGAGCAAGAGCCCAGACCACGACTGCTACAGGCATGAGGACCACGATGCCCATCATTACCGCGACTAAACGGCCCGGCCCCAGCATGAGCCAAGAGCGGCGCAAATTGCGGGCTGGTTGCGCCGAAGTTCTCAGGCGGTGCCGTCGCGATCAGCAGGATCTTGGGGTTTGCCATGGTGTCTGTGGAGGGAGAACCCCCAGCCACGGATCGGACGAGGCCAGGGCGCGATAGTTGTGCAGACGGGCTAACCCATGGGGTCCAGTCCGCTATTCTGCCAATACCAGTTGACCAAGTCGCGGCAGAGCATGTGTTCGTCTTCCGCGACGTTCATCCAGTCGGTCACAGCCGCCACGGCGATGGCCGTCATGCGGCGAACGGTGACCTCGGTCGGAGCGCCGTCCTCCTGGAAGCACCCCTCACCCTCCGGTTTGAGTGCTCTGGCTATAGCCCACAGTACCTCTTGTCCGATGCTCGCTTCCGCGAGGTGGACCATGTACTCAAGGGCCTCTTGCGTTTTCTTGTTGGTGAGGGCAGCGTCGGGGACCGCTGCATTGAGTTTTATCTTATTTGCGCTAGTTTCTGTCATACTATTCTCTCGTTATGGATTTGCTGTTGAGGCTCCGGCGCTGTTTCACTTAGCACCGGAAATGTCTTGCGGAATACTGTTGCCGCGATGTTCGTCAGCTCTGTTCAAGTTCCCGTTTACACGGGACGGGCGTTTTATGAGGGCTACGGTTCCTGCGGCGTGGCAGTCTCCGTTTCCTTTACAGACTTTCGGCTGCGGCTGATGACTCGCGTGGCCCTATCCAACCATTTGGGGTCGCGGAATTTCTGTTCCAGTTCGGTGAGCGCAAAATACTTCGTGCAGTTACGCGCCCCACCCCCCAGGGGCTTTAGAAGTCCGGCCTTAACCAGGGGAGCAATGTCATGGGGTTGAAATCCACCCAACCGAGCGGTCTGCTCCGCGTTAAGACGAGCAGGAAGATGGAGGCAGTTCAGGAAGTATCCCGGATTGCCCAGCGACGATTGATCGGTTGCTGCCAAACGATCCATTAGCGCATTAGTCATGAACGTATCATGACCCGATGCTCACAATAGGCAACGGAACCAGTTCGTCTTTTTGTTTACAAAAGCGCCGTTTCCAGTCAGCGCGTGAACCTCTCAGCCAGGATAAGGAGCGAAACGGGTGAAGTGGTCCCGGATTTTACCGAGAATGTCCTGCCTCTCCTTGGCGGCGGAGCCCTTGACGCTGGGAGCTGTCACGAGCCGGATAAGTTCGGGCACCTGTTCCGGCTTCGGGTAGAAATGAAGAAAGTATATGCGAGCCAGATGCCACCATCTACGCACCGAGTTCACTGTGAACGGCTTCGACTCCGCCGCGCTCCCACCGACGACTGGGTAGGCGGACGGATTTAGATGTGCTTGCCAAAGCCAGAGAAGGAGTTCCAAGGCAAGAACGCCAGCTTCATCCATTTGCCAGCGTTTGATGGGGTCCAAATTGACCGGCGCGACGTGGTTCCAGTGTTTGGCATCAAACTTGGGCCTGAGCCCTGCCCTGTGGATTCTCCGGGCCTCATCGTTCAAGAGTCTGAGCGCGATTCCAGCCTCCAGGTTGCCCGCTGTGGCCAGCGACTCCAGTGCCGTGGCATATTGGACCGCTTTTGCACCCAGGCACCGTACGGAACGGCGGATTCGCGGGGACTTCCTTAAAGGAACCTCGATGAAGCTAAAGCGAAATTGAGGTAGCGCAACGCTCACGTGGCAGGCGCAGCGGGAACGTCGTTACCTGGGGGTAAACAGTCCGCCTGGATGACTCGGCGTCTCTCCGAAGATGGGCAACCTCCGTGAAATGAGTGTGCTGCCGACTTCCAGCGGAAGTTCCAGCAAACGCATATATCTACAATAGCCGACATAAGCAGAAACGTATTGAAAACTGGTCAGATTTCGATAGATTTCTCTTGGAATCTGGAGCGAAGATGGTCGATTCCGACCCTCGCCTCCATTCGTAAGTGTTTGATAGCACGAGCCTTTTGGAGCGCGGAGAAGCGGACCTTCAACGATTTCTTCAACGATTTTCACTCTCGCCCACTATCCGGCGCGCGCACGGCGCCTACACGCCCGCTGCCCGGATGCGAGAAAGAATCAGCCGCCATATCCTTACAAATATGAGGGTAGATATGGCGCAGCGGTATCGAAAGTTCAAACGCACTTGGGGCATGTATTACGCCTATGACAACGTCACGGGCAACTCCGTCAGCCTCAAGACGCGTGAAAAGGCCGAAGCCATCCAGAAGGTCAACGCCATGAATGAAGCGGAGCGGCAGCCGAGCATCAATCTCGGCTTGGCTCGGGTTTACCTTAACGCCACCGACCCGAAACTCGCCACCCGAACCTGGCAGGAAGTGATGGAGCACCTTCTCGAAAAGAAGACCGATGAGACCCGTCGGCGGTGGGAAGTCGCCATCAAGGACAAGAACTTTGATTTCATCCGCGATCTCAAAGTCGCGGAGACCCGGCCGGAGCATTTTGACCGTGCCCTCAAGGACGGCAAGGTTTCGACTAACGTTTACCTCCGCCGCATCCACAACCACGCCTTGGGCATGGAGTGGCTGCTCAAGTCAGTCATCCCGCGCCTGCAATGGCCCCGCCCGATGTTCAAACAGAAGCGGGCCATCGCCTACGGTGCGCGGGTTCTACCTTAGTACGAACCTCAACTATGCTGCCGGAGTCACGATTTACGGCGGACGAGCCTACGTGGCAGACCAGAATGTTGACACCGGCTTGGAGATTCTGGACCTCGGGCATCCTACGGCGCCGGCGCTACTGGCCTCCATCACATTGGGGGGCAGCGCCCAGGCTGTCGCGCTAAAGGCCTCGACCAGCGGAACTTTCGCCTATGTGACCACTGGATCAAGCCTGCACGTTGTTGACGTTTCCCGGCCGACCGCACCTGTCTTGCGTGGCTCCACCGGAATTGGCAGCTCCACCTGTTCGATTGTTCCGTCCGGAAACTATGTCTTTGGGGTCGACGCCGGAGCCATAGGACAGCTGCACATGGTTGATGTTTCAAACCCCGACGCCCCATTCGATCTCAATACAACAGCTGGCGGCTACAGCCAGGGGCATTACACTGCCCTCGCCGTGCAGAACAGCTACCTTTTCGCCGAATCCTCCGTTCAAGGAATCGGTCTAGTCATCTTCAACATCAGCGGCACGAACCTCGTAAAGATTGCCCAGATTGGGGGAATGAAATTGATCTGAGGAAGGGGTGAACCGGCCATCATTCGGGCACGTGCAGGACGGCGAGGTCGTTGGTGGTGCCGAGTTTGGTGATGTGGATGGTGTAACCGCAGAGGTTGGTCAGGCCTTTGGGGAGGTCGAAGCCACGCACCGATTCCGGGTATGATCTGTCTCCGCAGCCGGTATGGGGGAGGGGGAACAGAATGCGATGGTTCGCGCTATCGGTTAGGTAACAGTCCCCATCGCGAGGTCCCCGCCTGATACCAATAAAGAGCAGGGTGGCTCCGGGGTCGTCCGTCCGAGAACCGCTGACGTAGATTCGCCCGGGGACGCGCTCGAAGCCGCACTTGAGGAGGGACCAGAGGAATAAGGCCCAGGTCTTGCCGAGGCCGGTGTCCCAGGAGAGGATGAGGCCGTCCTTGAGGGCGGCGCGGGCGAGGTCTTGTTTCTGGAAGGGTTTGAGGGTCATGTCGGGCTAATAGGAACGGGTTGTTGTTGTGAATAAATGAGAAACATTTACTTAACATCTACAATAAGACGTGCCAATGGACTGGTTGTACTGTAGAAGAGAAAGAAGTCCCGGCCATATGCCTTCCCAGTGCCGGACGCTTTAGAGCGCGATGGGAGGGGGAGGGGCACCTAAACGCAACTTGAAAGGGCTCACTGTGAGGAGTGTATTGAGGGCATGTTGTGAAGTCGTGGCGAAGTATGGAAGCAAAAGGGAGTCAAGGTCCGCAAGGAAGTTCAGAAGGATGCTCAGGGATCATGGCGGTCACGCAAGGAGCCGAAGTGGTTCTTGGCGCACAGCGTGACGCCGCCGCCCGTGTGGGCCTTAAGGTTGGCGAAGTTGATGAGGTACTGCGCCTCGGCAAAGCACGTGGGCAGATAGTCCTGTGCTTTGCCTCGCGGACGGCTGCTCCAATGCAGCGGCTGCTCGGAGGACTTCACCTTCAACCGCCCGAACTTGCCCGCATAATCTTCATAACGCACCTCTGAAAAGTTCCCGTGGAGGATGTTCCATCCGATGGGCGAAATCGCTCACGCAGCCTCGTGGTCAGTAGTCCGTGGTCCGCGGTCCCGTGGTCGCCGCCTCCCCGGACGCTCCCCTGCAAGCGCCCGCGGGACGTCCGCGCCCCGGGCTCTTCTTGCCCCTCGCCAAATGCCGCGCGGCGCATGCCTCCATCCTGCCCAGCGCCTTCAGCCCCCCCTCCCGCGCCAGCATCTCCCGCTGGATCCCCGCCGCCCGCATCCGCCCCCACTCCCTCACCGCC
>Ga0316217_10001970_pt1 | contig 25630 bp, 9 predicted proteins | sample 1anoAmetaG_FD_203633 | JGI IMG/M metagenome (GOLD analysis project Ga0316217, IMG submission 203633) | Freshwater microbial communities from Trout Bog Lake, Wisconsin, USA - 1anoA | ecosystem: Environmental > Aquatic > Freshwater > Lake > Hypolimnion/Profundal zone | place: USA: Wisconsin...
CACCGTCACCGCCTGGCCAGTCCCCACCTGATTGCCGGCAAACGTCCCCGTCAAGGTCCCGGTCGTGAAACTCACCGTGTCCCCCGTGTAAGGCACGCCATCCGCGCCGGTCCCGAAAGCTCCCGCCTCGGTCGCCAGCGTGGCCGCCGCGCCGGAAAGCGGCGCCGCCGGGGTGCCATCATAAACCTTGTCGGTCACGCTGATGCCGCTGTAATTCAGCGGCTTGGGCGTGATCGTCGCCGCCTGCGTTGGCGCGGGGACTGTGTAATTGGTGTTGTCCGTGGTCAATCCGGTGAACGTCACATTAGTCGTACCCACATCCTCGCTGTCGTAACCGCTGGCCACCGACCCGCTAAGGCTCACCGTGTCGCCGGCATAAGGCGTGCCGTCCCCGCCCGTGTTGAACGCCGGCGCCTCCGCCGTCAGCAACGCCGGCGTGCCCGGAGCGGCCGTGTTGGTTGTGCCGTCATACACCTTACTCGCGGGCACCGAAAGTCCCGTCACCGTCAGCGGCTTGGCAGCGATGCTGGCGCTGGCCACCGTGGGCTGTGCGCTCAAGCTGTAATTCGTCGAAATCCCGCTCGTCGCCAGCGCATACCCGCTCGCCGTCACCGGCCACGTCCCGACATATTGGCTGCCAAACGCGCCCGTTCCCGCCGTGAACGTCACGTTGTCGCCGTTAAACGTGCCGGACACCGTCCCGCCGCTCAAGGCCGCCGTGACCGTGCCGTCATAATTCTTGCTCGCTGCCGTCACTCCCGTGATCGTCACCGACGCCTGGTTCATCGTCTGTGTCAGCGTGGCCGAAGTGCCGCTTACGTCATAACTGGCATTGCCGCCATACGAGGCGGTGATGCTGTGCGTCCCGGCCGACAGCGTGGCGGAAAGCGGCAAGGACGCGGTGGCGGTAACCCCCGACGGGCTGCCCAAGGAGGCCGTACCCACCGAACTGCCATCCACATAGAACGTGACCGTGCCAACCGGCGCGCTGCCGTCCCCGTTGGCACCCGTCACGGTGACGCTGACAGTGGCCGCACTGCCATAAGTGGAGGGATTGGCGGTCGAGGCGGGCGTGCTGATGGTGGAAGATCCGCCCGTGGTGACCGTCAGGATGCCTGAGCCGGTCATGGAACTGCTGATGTGATTGGCCCCGCTGCCGGACGCACCCCAAGTGCCTTTGGCCAAAACAGAACCACTTGACTGAAGGACTTGGACGGTGTTGTTGTATGATCCCATGGCCAAAGTGCCGCCCGCCAAATTGACGGTCGTGCCACTGGGCAGAACACTGCTGGCACCGAGCGCCAGTGTGCCGGAGCTGATGGTGGTTTTGCCGCTATAAGTGTTCGCCCCGGAGAGCGTGAGGGTGCCGCCGTTGACGGTTAAAGCCACCTTGTGCGTGCCGGGAGAGAGCACATCTTGGATGACGCCGGCGTAGGACGAGGTTCCGGTAATCGTCAGCAGGGAGTCCGCCGTCGTGGAACTATTGCCGATGGTGCCGCCGCCGACCCCCACGGTGATGCCGGCCAGGGATTGATTATAGCCCGCCAGATCCAGGGTGTCCGCACCGGCAGAAGCGCCAATTTCAACGCTGGCAGACGTGGACAATCCATTGTTCGCCCCCAGCTTGGCGGTTCCCGAAGTCGCAAAACTCGTGTAACTGCCGCCACCGCTGAAAATCACCGTGCCATTGCGATGGTTGATGGTAACGGAGGAATTAATTGGATCGGCAATGGTCAACGTTCCACTGATGCCACTGGAGCCGGAACAGGCAAAGTGGCCGCCAGAGCTCGGGCTGCCGTTAATGGTGATGGTGCCCCCGCTCAAGGTCGCGTTGCCGGTGCTGCTGTTCTCGATCAAGCCCAGGCCGGCGGCTCCAGTGCCGCCATTGATGGTGATGTTGTTGGCAATGGTCGTTCCGTCGGTGATGACCACCCGCGTGGCGCCACTATTGATGCTCACGGCACCTGCCCCAAAAGCCGAATTGGCGCTGGCCGTGAGTATGCCACCGCTGACGCTCGTGCCGCCACTGTAGGTGTTGGGGCCGCTCAAGGTTTCCGTGCCGGAACCACTCTTGGCCAGGGCAAGTGTTCCCAAGGTGTTTTGAATGACTCCGCTGAACGTGCCACCATCGCCGTTGGCACCCACCGTCAGCGTCGGCGTGCCGCCGGCTACGGAGTCCACCGTGCCTGACCCGTTTAAGCCATTGAGCGCCTCACTGAATGTATTCAAATCCAGTGTGCCATTAACGCTCACATCGCCGGCAATCGTGTTACCCGGAACGGCATTGGCCGCCCCCAACTGCAAGGTGCCCGTGCTGACGGTCGTGCCGCCGGCGTAGGTGCCCGCAGTGTTGAGCTTCAGCGCGCCCGCGCCGACTTTGGTCAAGGCATAGCTGCCGCCGACCGCGCTCGCCAGCGTCAGATTGCCCGCGCCGCCCATCGAGGCGGCGGCGGTCATGGTGACGCCGCCGGTCAGGGTGGCAGAACCGGTGCTAGAGATCAGTGCGCCGCCGCTGCTGATCCCCGTGCCTGCGACGCCGCTCACGGTCACGGTTTCACTATTGCCATTGAGATCAAAAGCGGCACCGCTGCTGACCGTCAATCCATGGTTGGGAACGGCATTGGCCGCCCCCAATTGCAAAGTCCCCGCGCTGATGGTGGTGACGCCGCTATAGGTGTTGGCGCCACTCAAGGTTTCCGTCCCGGCACCACCTTTCGTAACCGCAAGTGTTCCAGCAGTATTTTTAATGACGCCGCTGAACGTGCCGCCATCACCATTGGCGCCAATCGTGAGTGTCGGTGTGCCTCCCGCCACCGTGTCAATCGTTCCCGCTCCATTCAGACCATTGAGCGCCTCACTATATTTATTCAAATCCAACGTGCTGGTAACGGTCACGTCGCCGGCATAAGTGTTGCCAGGAATGGCATTGGCCACCCCCAATTGCAAGGTGCCGGAGTGGATCGTCGTGCCGCCTGTGTAGGTGTTCGCTTTCGAGAGAATCAAGGCACCACTACTTCCTGCGCCGGTAGTCAATTGATACGGTCCGCTGATGGTGCCCGACACGGTGGCTGAAACGGTGTTGTCATAAATCATGGCGTCAGCGGCAAGAGTCACATTGCCCGACAGAGTGTAGCCAGAATATATGCGGATGGCTCCGCTTTGCGGAGAATCGGTTAAGTAGCCCGTTCCACTAATAATGCAGTCGTTTGCCAATGACGCCGCGTGCAAAGTCAGGCCACAACCGCTATTCACTGTGACAGAGCCTGAACCAAGGGCTGTAGCGCTTTCAGCGAGCACACGACAGTTTCCCGAGAGGGTTGTGCCGCCGCTGTAGGTATTCGCGCCGAAGAAGTCCAGGGAGCCAACGCTCGATCCGCCGGGGCCGTTCACGTTCAAACCATCCGTGCCGGCAATGATGGAATTGATCGTTTCGGTGTAGCCAGTGCCACCCACAGAGAACGACGGCGCGTTTCCGTTCACTTTCATCGTGAGGGTGCTGCTTGAAATTGCGTAGCCGCCGATATTAAACGTAATGCCATGAGCAGTAACGCCGCCTGAAATGGTCGCCGTGCCCGCTGTGGTATCAAATACTGCGTCGTCCAAATTTGCCCACTTCTGATTATAAGTTCCACCAGAGGAGGTCGCCCATGCTGCCGTGGTTCCAGCATCCCATGTAATATTGCCTTTTGAATACAGTGTCGCCGCTTTAGTGCCGGTGGCGAGGGCGAGACAGAGGCCAAACAAGGCGACGCGCGCCAGCGGCGCAGCGGCAAGGAGGGCCGGGGTGGGAAGGTTTGTGAATATGGCTTTGGTCTTCATGCGATTTTGTTTTGTGGTTTCGGTTTCGGGGCGGTTACGAGAATTTTCCGGGCGCAAATCGTTTTCGGTGATGGTTTTGGTGGTGGTGGACTGTTCACGCCGAGCGGCCGCCGACGGCCGCCGCCCCACGGGCAGCGGGCTTCCTCGAAATGGGCGCCAAACAGCAGCGCGAACCTTTTCGACAAGCCGGGAGCGGTTGGTTCATGGAGCTACTTTCGCAGATAAGCCAGCCGTTGTATATCGTCCAAAGGGACGATTTTGAACCGGGAACCGATCGGTGGTTTTTAAAGTTTGCGTTGGTGTGCTTCATATTCCAGTGGTCACGGCCAGCTTATCCGGTTGGCTGACACCATCCCATTGCCGGCTCAAAGGTGGGTGTTCAAGATGGCCGCATCCTGAGGCCTGGCCGTCAGCTTCAATGACTTCGACTGGCCGCCGGCAACCCATTTCCCGGCGGCATCCAATTCACAGAAGCCGGCGGACTGGACCTTTTTCCGGCCGGCCACGTCGGCATGCAAGAGCAGGGGTGAGAACACGATTGGGACTTCCCTCCCGGCGCACTTGATGATGATGTATTTGGATTTCACAACCTTCGCTTTGAGCTTCGCGCTTGGGCTGCCACAGCTTCAACGGGCTGCGTCAGGGATGGCGCAGGCGGAAAAACACCGCCGGATTGGTTGCAACGACGGGGATAGTCGTCGCGGTAACGCCCGCCGTCCCCGGCACATCCACCCAGTTGGTGCCCAACCCCGAACCCAAGGCGTTGGTCTGATTTTGCAGAATCCAGCCCAAGTGCGTCTCGGGCCAGGAAAGCGCCAGGATGCCGCCATTGACACTGCTGGTGAGGTTGGTCGAATACGAGGCCGTCGAGTTTGAAACCACCAGGTCCACCCCGTTGCCGAAGACAATAATCGCGCCGGTGTGCGAACTGTCAATCGCCGTGCCCGTGACGGCGGGATAGGTCCCGGAGGAAGAGATGCTGCCGCTGGCCTGCTGGACAAGCGTGTACGTGCCGGCCGTCAAGGGGCCTCCCGTGGCCGTGTTCGTGTTGGCCGTGAAGGCGTTGCCGTTCAGCGACAAGGTGCCTTGGGAAACCGTCAGCGCCGGATGGGAGCCGTCGTAGGTCAGGGTGATGGGTTGCGCGCCCAAATTGACGGTGCCGCCGGCAGCGCCTTTGATGGCGGCGATGGTGGCGGTGCCGCTGGCGCTCAAAGCGGTGGCACTGCTCAAACTAAAGCTGGGAATGGCCGACACGTCAAAAGTCGCGCCGGCGGCGATGGCCAGGGCGGGGGAATTGCTGATGGAACCGGTGGCGCCCAAGGCGAGTGTGCCCGCGCTGATCGTCGTGTTGCCGGTGTAGGTGTTCGTGCCGGCGAGAATGTTTGTGCCCGCCGAGAGCTTGGTGAAGCCATAGCTGCCGCTGATGCTGCCGCTGATGGTGGCGGTTCTTCCGGCGTCCACTCCGATGGTGGTGTTGGCAAATAAAGTGACGGGGCCGCTAGCGGTGACGGCATTATACAGGCGGAGTTGCCCCAAGGCTTCCCCGGTCGTGCCGCCATACAGCTTGATGGCGCTGGGGAAGGTGCCGCTGATGTTGAGGTAGGCCGTCTCGTTGGCGTCAAGCTGCAGGGTAGCGCTGGCGGAAGGAAACCGGGCAGCCGTGGAGAATACTATCTTGGCACCGCCGGTCGCGACTTCGAGCGTACCGTTGAAGGCACTGCAGTCACCATCCAGCTCGGTGCCAGCGGATCCCTTTCCGGTTCCGACTTGCCATAGTCCAGCACCAGTGACGTTATTGGACCAATTGAGCAGGCCGGTAGCATTGGGGTCCCGCATCATGAACAACGTGGCGTTGCTGGCAATATTGATCGGGCTGGGGTTAACCGTTGCGAAGCAGTTGGTCGTAGCCAACACCAGCGTGCCGCCATTGACGAAAGTTCCGCCGGTGTAGGTGTTGGGGGTGCTATTGGAGAGGGTCAGGATACCGGAACCGGTCTTGACGAGGCTGTTCGTGCCCGTGAGATAACCGCTCCCGCTGAAAACATAGTTGTTGTTCGTGACCATCACCGTGACCGACGCCGGACTGAGCGCGCCCACCAGCACGATCGGGGACGAAGCCGAGCCGGCATCCGTGAATTGAATTGGATCACCGTTGGCAAAAACGCCCGTGCCCCCCGTCCAGTCCGCGCTGGCGGTGTCCCATTGGTAATTGGCCGGGACAGCGGACCAGATCTTCAGGGTGGGCGGGACGGTGATGACCCCGGAAATGACCGAAGTCAAGCCACTGATAATCGCGCTGATTTGGCCGGAGCCGCTCGCGCTGGCCGTGAATGTCGAACTTGGCCCGCTGCCGGGCGACAGGTTGGCATCCTGCACACCTCCGGTATCATTGAGCGTTGTCCACGAGTCCGCCGACGGATTGGCGACAAAGTTGCCCCCGGCATCGCGGGAAATGGCATAGACGGTGAGCGAAGTGCCAAAGGTGACATTCTGCGCGGGAACCACGGTTCCGCTGCCATCCGCCTTGGTTTCCACGCCAATCTGGGTGGCCGGCCCCAGCAGCACGGTGAGGGTGCCGGAATTCGTGGGGGTCAGCACGCCTGCGGTTGCCTGCACGGTCGCGGTGCCCAGGAGGTGGGCGGTGAAAGTCGCACTCTTGTTGTCCCCGGCAGGAATCAGGTCGCCACTGACGACTCCGCCTGTCACGTTGGTCAAGGACCAGATCGCCGGGGCATTCTGCATAAACGCGCCATTGGCCGCGCGGGAAATGGCATACACCGTCAGGCTGCTGCCGGCAACCAGGTTCTGCGCCGGCACCACCGTCCCGCTGCCGTCCGCTGCCGTCTCGACGCTGATGCTGGTGGCATTGATACTGATCGTGAGCAGGACACTTGCGCCGCTGACGGTAATGGCGCCCGTTGCCCCCAGGCCGATGGCGGTGCCCGTGACGGCAAAGGTCCCGTTACTAGTGATATTGCCGGTAGCTTGCTGGACAAGGGTATAAGTGCCCACAGGCAACGGGGTGGCGGCGTTGACCGTAAAGGGATTCCCATTGAGGGACAGCGTGCCTTGCGGAATATAGAGCGCCGGATCCGAGCCGTCGTAATTCAAGATAATCGGCTGTGACCCCAGACTGACGGTGCCCCCGGCAGCGCCGTTGATAGCGGCCGCCGAAGTTCCAACATTTGTGCCCGTGCCGCTGGCGCTCAAGGTGGTGCTGCTGCTCAAGGCAAAAGTGCTGTTCAACGAAACGTCGAGGGTTGCCCCCGCGGCGATGAAATTGGTCGGCGAAATGTTGAGGGAGCCAGCGGCGCCCAAGGCCAGCGTGCCCGCATTGATCGTAGTATTGCCGCTGTAGGTGTTCGCTGCGGAGAGCGTCAGGGTGTTGGTGCCGGTCTTTATGAGTGAACCGGGACCGCTAAGCACACCGGCGTAGGTCGTGCCCGCATTGTTCCCGCCGACGGTGAGGGCGATGGCGGCAGACGCGGTGTTTTGCAAGGCGAGGTCGTAGCCCGTGCCACTCGCACTGGCGGCCAACCCGCCCAAGGTGAACGCCTTGCCTGAAACTGCGCTATCGAACAATAAGGTTCCAGCCCCGTGCATCGTCATCGTGCTGTTCTGCAAGGCCAGCGCGTTGCCCAATTTCAGCGTGCCGGTGGTGATCGTCGTGGCGCCGGCGTAGGTGTTCGCACCCGAGAGAATCAGGATGTCACTGCCGCCACCGCTTCCCGCCCCGCCGATATTCAAGGCATACCCGCTGCCGCCGTCGCTGATGATCCCGGAGATGGTGTTGGTGCTGACGCCACCGTTACCCGTGATGCTCGCGTTTGCGGCCAGAGTCACCGGCCCCGAGATATTGTAGCCATTATACATGCGGAGGGCGCCAAATTGGTAACCGCCATTGGCCACATCTTGCGACCAGCCGGTTCCACTAATGATGAAGCTGTTCGTCATGGACGCACTATGCACAGTGAAACCACTGCCGGCCCCCACGGTCACGGAACCGAAACCACAGGCTCCCGCACTTTCGCCAGTCAGCCGAATATTCCCCGACAAGATCGTGCCGCCGCTGTAGGTGTTCGCGCCGCTGAGCACTACCGAGCCTGGCCCGACCATCGTCAGGGCACTTCCCGAGCCACTGACGACTCCTGCGACGGTCAGCGCCGGCCCCGTATTCATATTCCAGTTCTGGCTGTTTTGGAGGGCCACCGCGCAGCTTATGGTCGCACCACCCGCGGTCGCCGCCGACATGTCAATGCCGGTTAACGGCGAACCCAGACCATACAAAGTAAGGGTGTTGCCGCTTGAAATCGTCAACACCTTGGTGGCGGTGCTGGCAACCTCAAGCTGACCCCATGAAACGTTGCCGCCCAAGGGGCACGTTTCTGCCGTGGACATGGTGGAGGTGATGATCGCATGGTCGCCCGAACCGGGAACCCCAGTCCCGCTTACCCAACTGCCACTCGCGTTCAGGGCGGTGGTATTGTTGTTCTTCGTCTGGTCTGCCGCCTGCGCGCCGGTGGCGAGCGCCAGGCAGAGGCTGACCAGTGCGACGCGCGCCAGCGGCGCAGCGGCCAGGTGGGCGGGGGTCGGAATGCTCGTGAGAATGATTTTAATTTTCATGCTGGTTTGGTTTCGTCGGGTGTTGATTTCGGGACGGTTCAAGGGTTTTCCGGGGGTGGTTTGGTTCGGCGGTTCGTTTGATGTTTGCGAAGTGCTTAGGTTGTCCGGCAGGACTGTCCGCGGAACAAATGGAAACGCACACCCAACGACGACACGTTCCCATTTTTGGCAGAACAAAACCAGTGCTTCATGCGGTAATTTTCAGCCTTCGGCCAATGGTTGTCTATCGTCCAAAAGGACGATTTTTGCATCCACGGATTTCACCCTCGGTTGCTCAACGTTTAGGGCGCTACGGATGGCGCAGACGGAAGAACACCGTGGGACTGGCGGGATTGAGGGTGATGTTTGTCGCGGTCACCCCCGCCGTCCCCGGCACATCCACCCAGTTGGTGCCCAACCCCAACCCCAAAGCGCTGGTCTGGTTTTGCAAAATCCAGCCCAAGTGCGTGCCCGACCAGGAAAGCGACAAGGTGCCCCCGCTGACACGGCTGTTGAGGTTGGTCGAATACGAGGCCGTCAAGGTTGAAATAACCAGATTCACCACGCTGCCGGAGACGCCAATCGTGCCGGTGTGCGCGGCGTCAATGGCCGTGCCCGTCACGGCCGGATAGGGGCCGGCGGAAGTGATGCTGCCGCTGGCCTGCTGGATGACGGCGTAGGTGCCGGCGGGCAAGGGGGCGGCGGCGTTGACCGTGAACTGGTTCCCATTGACGGACAGCGTGCCTTGTGAAATATCGAGCGCCGGATCGGCGCCGTCGTAGGTCAGGGTGATGGGCTGCGAACCCAAATTAACGGCACCGCCGGCAGCGCCTTTGATGACGGCGGCGGCAGCGGCACCGCTGGCGCTCAAAGCGGTGGCGCCGCTCAAATTGTAGTTGGGAATGGCTGACACGTCAAAAGTGGCGCCGGCAGCGATGGCCAGGGCGGAGGAATTGCTGATGGACCCGGCGGCACCCATGGCCAGCGTACCCGCAGTGATCGTCGTGGCGCCGGTGTAGGTGTTCGCGCCGGAGAACGTCAGTATGCCGGTGCCAATCTTGGAGAGCGAACCTGCGGCGCTCAAAACCCCGGCGTAGGTCGTGTTCGCGTTGTTGTTGCCAACACTCAGGGTTATGGCGGTTTGAGACGTGGTGTTGGTCAGACCGATATTGTAGCCGGGGCCGCTGGAATTGGCCGCCAGTCCGCCCACGGTGAAGGCATTCGCCGCAACTGCGCTGTTAAATTGAATGGAATTTGTGCCGCCGCTCATCGTCAGCGTACTGTTCTGCACCGCGTATTGGTTGGCCAAGTTCAGTAGGGTGCCGACCCCGACCGTGGTTGGGCCGGGGTAAGAGTTGGCGCCGCCAAGCGTCAAGGTATGAACGCTGCTGCCGGTATTTGCCAGCGTGAGACCTCCGTCGGAAACCACCCCGCCAAAGGTGGCGCTGTTGCCCAGGGTGATGGTGTTCGTGAGGCCGCCCAAATCCACCAAGCCGTTGAGGATGGCTGCCTGGGGCGATCCGGCGGCCGCGCCACCAAGTTTAAAGCTGCCGTTGAAGATGAAGTTGTTGGCCAGGGTTTTCGCGCCGCTCCCGGTCGCGGCGAGAATGCCGCTGTTGACCGTCACGGTGTTGCCGCCCAACGCGGAATTGTTGGCGAAGTCAGCCTCACCGGTGGTGAGCGTGGTGCCGCCGGTGTAGGTGTTCGCGGCGGTGAGCACCAATGCGCCCGTGTGCCCACCAAGCTCCAAGGCATACCCGCTGCCGCCATCGCTGATGACGCCGGAATTGGTGGCGACTTGAGCCGAGACGTTGGCCCAGAGGCGCGTGTTCGCGGCGAGGGTGACCGTTCCCGAAGCAATGATATTTGCATTCAAGCGGATGGCTCCCAATGGCGGATTATCGCCAATATAGCCATTGCCACTAAGGGTAAAGCTGTTCGTGCTGTTCCCCGAACTTAAATAGACCCCGGAGCCGTCCGCCACGGTGACGGAACCGTAACCGAAGGCTCCGGCCGCCAGCGCAACCACCCGGGCATTCCCCGAGAGGGCCGTGCCGCCGGTGTAGGTGTTCGCCCCGGAAAGCGACAGCGAGCCGTAGCCAGTTCCGCCGGGGGCGACCACCGCCAGACCGGCGGAACCGGCAATGACCGAACTAATCGTGTCACTGTAACCAGAGCCACCCAGCGTGATGGTTGGCGGCAATCCGTTGTTGGTCAGCGTGAGAATGCCGCTGGATAGGGTATAGCCGGAGGTGTTAAACGTAATGGTGTTGGCCGTGACGCCGGAGATGGTCACCGTGCCCGCCGCACCCTCAAAAACGGCGTTATTCCCATTGGTCCAAGGCTGGTTATATGGCCCGCCAGGGGTTAGCGACCACTTCGCGGTTGAGTTGTTATTCCAGGTAAAGCCGCCGGCGGCATATTCAGTCGCCCCCTGTGCGCCAACGGTGATGACCCCGGAAATGACCGAGGTCAAGCCACTGATGTTCGCGCTGATTTGGCCGGACCCGCTCGCATTGGCCGTGAACGTCGAACTCGCTCCGCTGTTGGGCCATAGGTTGCCATTTTGCACCCCGCCCGTGTCATTGACCGTCGTCCACGAATCCGCCGGGGCATTCGTGATGAAGTTGCCCCCGGCATCGCGGGAAATGGCATAGACGGTGAGCGAATTGCCGGGCGTGAGGTTCTGCGCGGGGACCACGGTTCCGCTGCCATCCGCCGCCGTTTCCACGAGCACCTTCGAGGCCGGACCCAGCAGCACGGTGAGCGTGCCGGAATCAATGGAGGTCCACCCATCTGCGCTGGCATCAATGACAGCGGTGCCAATGAGACTGCCGGTGAAGGTTGCGCTCTTATTGTCGCCGGCAGGAACCAGGTTGCCACTGATGCACCCGCCGGTCAGGGTCAGCGCGGACCAGCGCGCCGCAACATTCGCCACGAACGAACCATCGGCTGCACGCGCGATGGCATATACTGTCAGGCTGCCGCCGGCGGCAAGACTCTGCGCCGGCACCACCGTCCCGCTGCCGTCCGCCGCCGTTTCCACGTTGATCGTTGCAGCCACCACGCCATCCACCGTCAGGGTCACGTTCCCGCCATTGAGTGAAATGAAACCCGCTTCCCCCGGACCGATGGCGGTGCCGGTGACAGTATTGACCGCATCCGGATTGGCCAGGGACATGACGATATTGCCACTGGCTTGCTGAACCAGATGGTAGGTGCCGGTGGCCAGCGGGGCGGCGGTGTTGACAGTGAATGGATTGCCACCGAGCAACAACGTGCCTTGCGAAAAATACAGCGCCGGATGCAAGCCATCATAGGTCAGGGCAACGACATTCGTCCCCAGACTGACCGTGCCACCGGACGCCCCTTTGATGGTGGCGGCATTGGTGCCCACCGTTATGCCGGTGCCACTGGCGTTCAAGGCGGTGCGGTTCAAAGCAAAATCAGTGATGGCCGATACATCAAAAGTGGCCCCCGCATCAATGGCCAGACTGGCCGAATTGCTGATGGAACCGGTGGCGCCCAGAATCAGCGAACCCGCATTGATGATGGTATTCCCCGTGTAGGTGTTGTTCCCCGACAAGGTCAGCGGACCCGCCGAAAGCTTGGTAAAGCCATAGCTTCCGCCCATGTTGCCGCTGATGGTGGCCGCTCTGCCGTTGTCCACCCCAATCGTGGTGTCAGCCAGCAAAGTGACCGGACCGCTGAAGGTGCCGCCGGTGGCACTCCCAAGACGAAGTTGTCCGAGGGCTTCCCCGGTCGTCCCGCCATACAATTGTATGGCGCTGGCAAAAGTGCCGCCGCCAGCAATGAAGGCGGTTTCGTTGGCGTCGAGTTGAAGCATGGCGCTGGCGGAAGGATACCCGGCAGAGTTCTGCAACGCTATCTTGGCCCCGCCGTTGGTGACTTCCAACGTGCCGGCAAACGCACTGTAATTGCCAGCCAGCGTGGTAGCTTGCGAACCCGTGCCCGTCCCCACCTGCCAGCGGCCAGCACCGCTGACATTGTTCGACCAAGTGGCCACCCCGGTATCCAGGAACAGTGTGCCGCCAGTGGCAATGGTAATGGAACCTTGGCCGAGTTGGCAGCCGTTGGTCGTGGCCACCACCAGCGTCCCACCATTGACGAAGGTGCCGCCGCTGTAGGTGTTGGCACTGCTGTTGGATACGGTCAGCGTCCCCAAACCGCTCATCACCAAGCTGTTCGTGCCGCCAAGATAGCCGCTTCCGCTGAAAACATAATTGTTGTTCGTGACATTCACTGTGACCAAACCGGGGCTGAGTGCGCCCACCAAAGTGATTGGCAACGCGGCCGAACCTGCATCGGTGAATTGGACGGAATCGCCGTTGCCAAAGATGCCAGTGCCACCCGTCCAGTTGGTACTCGTGGTGTTCCATTGGGAATTCGCGGGGGCCGCCGACCAGACCAGCGAAACCGGCGTGACGCTGATCAACCCCGAGGCAAGGGAAGTCAAGCCGCTGACACTGGCGAGAATTTGCCCGGCGCCGGTAAGATTTCCGGTAAAAGTGGAACTCGGTCCGCTGGACGGGGACAGGTTGCCGTTCTGCACCCCGCCGGTGTCATTGACCGTGGTCCAAGCGGCCACTACATTCGTCACAAAGCTGCCCACCACGTCGCGAGCGATGGCATAGACGGTGAGTGACTGGCCGGACACGATGGCCTGCGCCGGCACCACCGTCCCCGTGCCATCCGCCGCGGTCTCCACGCTCACCTGCACCGCCACGCCCGGCGGAATATTCAGGGATACCACCTCAATCGAGCCGTCCACGGCCAGATTATTTTTCCAAGCCAGATCAATCCCTGGAGCCGGGGTGATGGTCAGCGCATCGCCATTAACCAGCGCCTGGTTGAACAATTGGAATCGGTCCCCCGCCGCCAGCGCCGTCAGGCCGGCATTCGTCACCGTCACCGTGCCGATGCCGGTGTTGTTCAAGGTGCCGCTGACTTTGGCCAGATCATTCGCGGGTGATGCGGACTTGTTAAGCTCGACGTAGAGGTTGCCCGCCAGTGAAAAGCTGTTGTTGATCGTCAGCGTGCCATAAGGCGCGCCCGGTGCAAAAAAGGTGCCGCCGCTTTGCACCGTCACCGCCCCGCCGATGGTGCCGGTGCCTCCCAATGCCGCCCCACTGGCAACGGTCACCGCCCCGCCCGCAATTGCACCGTTCACCAGCAACGTGCCCGCATTGACGGCGGTGTCGCCGCTGTAACTGTTGGCGCCGGAAAGCGTCCATATCCCGGCCCCGTTTTTTTGCAGCGCGAACGGATCTGCCCCATCGGTCACTTTGCCACTGACCAGGCCGTTGCCCGCACCGGTCAAGTACAGACCACGGTTGGCCAGGGTTGCACTCACACTGATATTCCCGGCGAGTTGGAGGAGTCCGGCATCGGACTGCACGACCATCCCGTTTCCACCCCCGCTGACGATGCTCAGGGCGCTGGTAATGGTGTTGGTGCCCGAGACGTTTTCGATCGTGGCGGTCGGCGAGGAGGAAAAGGTGATGGAATGGAGGCCGGTGAAACTATTGTTAATGGTGTTGTTCCCCGTCAAAGCCAGTTGCAAGGTGCCGGTGTCGCTGCCGGCCGTGGCGATCGTCACCGGACCGGTGCCCAGCCCGCCCGGACTGGTGATGGTCAAGGTGCCGCCACCACTGGCGATCGTGGTGCCGCCGGTATAGGTATTCGGGCTGGCGAGCGTCAAGTTGCCCGTCCCACTTTTGGTCAGCGACATGGCCGCCGCGACCAAAAGATTGGTGAATTCAGGATTGGTCGCCACATCCCGAACCAGGCCGTTAACGATCAGGTTGCCGCTGCCGCTGACCGTCAGGGGGCTGATGTGCAGGTCAATCAGACCGGCAAAGGTCATCGTTTTGCCGGCGGCCACCGACCAGGTCGAAGGGGCGCCCACGGTAACCGGACTGCTAATCGTGACATTGTCGGAACAGTTGATGCCGCCAGCCGTGATCGTAAGGCGATTTTGGCCGGAAATCGTGGCGCCACCGGAGCCGCCGGCGAATTGAATGCCATGCAGCCAGATGTTACCAGTCAGCGTCACATTGTTTGATTGGTTAAAGGTTGCCAGCGTCTCCAGATTCTGCCAATGATATGACCCTCCGCTGGTGGTCCAACCGCTGCCGCCGTCAACCCAGTTGCCGTTGCCACCCGTCCAAGTGGCGTTGGTCATGGCTCCCGTGTAGTAAGTCTGTCCAATAATGGGATAAGCATACAGCCCGCCGCCGGATTTGACTTGGGAGTAGGGAAAAACACCGTAGCCGGGTCCCTCGCTGCCCACTTGCCAGCCGGTGCCCCAACTGTTCTTGATTATCAGGGCGCCCGTGGTGCCGTCGCCGACCACGTAATTGTCATTGTAGCCCACAATCACGACGTCGTGTGCGCCGCCAAAATAAGACGACGTGTTGCAATCCAAGGGGCCGTATTCCTTCAGCAGCGTTTTGATGGTGTTGACACTGCCAGAACCGCCGATGGAACCATTCAACGCCGCGGCACGGCTGGCCCAACCGCTTTGCAGGGGCCATTGACCCGATTTTGGCGTGGTCCCGGTGTATTGGAGTTCCGAATCGCGGATCGCGACATTGCCGGCCGCCCAGGACCCAAGCACGCTGTCCGCATTCCCGCCGCTAAAGCTGCCGCCAAATTTACCTGAATAGCAGAGATATTCTTCCGAAAGAATGAGATTGTCGCTGCTCTCCCAGTCGTAGCGGGTGAGTTTGTAGCCGGCCTCCATGGTCCCACAGGCGGAAAATGCCCAGCAATCCCCTTCGCTGCCCTGCTGTTCCACCGGGGTCAGATAATTGTGGTTTTGCGATCCCACATAGCGCCAGTCAAACGAGGCCTGGGCGGATGCGGAATTGTTGGCCAAACCCAGCCCCAACGCCAGCAGCGCGGCCAAAGGCAGGCAGGACGAGAAGCGGGGCATCAGCCGGCGATGGGCCTGATTTTCCATAGATCTTTTGCTCCTTGAAACCCACACCAACCGACGGCGCGGTCCGCTTTGCGAGAGCCCAGTTGGTTGATTCATCCAGCTACTTTCGCAGATAATTCAATTTGCGCCTATCGTCCAAAAGGACGATTTTGAGCGGAGGGGCCGGCCAGTGATTTTGGGGGATAGTCAGTATGACCTTTTGGTCCAGGGGCATAAAACGTGGACTGATCTGGCGCGTTCAGCGCGGCATTTGGTTGAAATCGTTTGGGCAAATCCGGATGGGCGAGCAACGGCACCCCAAACGCGACCGCAGCGGCTTCGCGATTCGCGGGCGCAAATAAAGACTACCGCCAGATCCATATCGCGCGTGGTGCGAGCAGTCTTTAGGCGCAATTCCAAGGCGTAACCACCTTTCAGCAACCACGGGGCGTTGGGCTTGGCAAATAGTCTGCAAAGCAGTCGGTCGAATGCATTGTAAATCAATGGAGCGGGTGAAGGGAATCGAACCCTCGTGTGCAGCTTGGAAGGCTGCCGTTCTACCATTGAACTACACCCGCACCGGGCACTGCGGGCCTTGACGGCCCGCCATGGGAGAAATCATAGCGTCCACGCGGGCCTTGTCAATCCGGCACCGGCATTTTTGACGGGAGCGCAGACATTCCTGTCGGCGGGAATACGGGACTCGAAAGTCCCGTGAACCCGTCCACCCTCCGCAGTACTACGGAGGACAGGCAGACAAGCATGTCGGCGCTATGCGCATTTGCGAATCGCAACACCTCATAAAAGTTTGACTGTCCGCGCGGAACGGAGAATCTTATGCCTGCTTTGGCCGTGAGCAAGCTGTCTTTTCAATTTCGCGCCCAGTGCCAGACGTTGATCGTTCTCGCATTGTTGGGCGGCTTCATCTTCGCCGCCGGCGCCCGGCCCTATGGCATCACGCACCGTCCCGCCGTGGGCGCGTTTCTCAACGGCACGCTGCCCGAGACCGCGCCGACGATTTCTGGCAACTGGTCCGCAGTGGTGGCGTTCCCCCATTTGCGCTTCACCAATTCCGTGGGCCTGGCGGCCGGGCCGGGCACGGATGAATTGTGCGTGTGGGAGCGCGAAGGCCGCGTGTGGACATTCCAGAATTCCCCCGGCACGACGGAAAAAAAACTCGTGCTTGACCTCAGCAACCAGTGCCAGGGCTGGGATGATTCCGGCCTGCTGGGTGTCGCGTTTCACCCAGGCTTTGCCACGAACCACTTCGTGTTCGTCTATTACACCTGGGTCAAGCCAGGCACCGTCGCCGGGTCCCCCACCACGCGCCCGGTGCCCAACCTGCCGAACACCTATCACGACCGGCTCGAACGCTATACGCTCGACGCCAACGGCGTGGCGCTGCCTGGCTCGGTGAAGATTTTCGTGGACCTCACCGACCAGACGGTCTGGCATCACGGCGGCGGCATGTTCTTCCATCCCGGAAACGGCTTCCTGTACTGGACGGACGGCGACAATTCCGTGGGCGACAACGACCAGATCATCAACCAAAGCCTCTACTCCGGCGTTTTCAGGATTGACGTGGATTGCCGCGGCGGCGAGGTGAGCCACGCGCCGCCGCGCCAGCCGGCCAGCGGGGTCACGGCGAATTATTTCATCCCGAACGACAATCCCTTCGTGGGCCAGTCGAATGTGCTGGAGGAATTTTTCTGCCTGGGCCTGCGCAGTCCGCATCGCATGACCTATGATCCGCCCAGCGGAAGAATTTATATCGGCGACGTCGGCGAAAGCTCGCGCGAGGAGATTGACGTCATTGAACCCGGCGAATCCGGCCTGAATTTCCAGTGGAACCGCTGCGAGGGTAAATTGGGCAAAATGGAACCGCCCTATCTCGGCATCAGCCGCGGGCCGGTGCTTGATTATCCGCACACCGACGGCCGCGCCGTCATTGGCGGCTACGTGTATCGCGGCCGGGAGTTTGCGCGCGATCTGGGCGGGAAATACATTTTTGGCGACAACGTGTTCCGCACCGTCTGGGCATTGGACGAATCGGCGACGCCCATGAAGAAAACGCTGCTCTGCGTCATGCCCAAGGGCCTGGGGCCCAATGCCGGCACGGATTACACGGGCCTTTCGTCCTTCGGCACGGATGCGGCGGGCGAAATTTATTTCTGCCAGATGAGCAGCATTGGCGGCAGCATCTTCAAGCTCCAGCGCGGCGGTCCGCCGCCGCCCGCCCGGACGCTGCCCAAGCTCCTTTCGCAAACCGGCCTCTTCACCAGCCTGGCCGATTTGCAGCCGGCGGATTTTCTGATTCCTTACACCGTCAATTCACCGCTGTGGTCGGACGGCGCGGCCAAGACGCGCTGGTTCACGGTGCCCGCCGGCTCGGTCATCGGATTTGCCGCGAATGGCGAATGGACGTTTCCCGCCGGCAGCGTGTTCGTGAAACATTTCGCCCTGCCGGTGGACGACACGAATCCGAAAATCCTGCGCCGGCTCGAAACCCGGCTCCTCGTCCGCGACACCAACGGCTACGTGTATGGCGCCACCTACAAATGGCGCGCGGACAATGCCGACGCCGACCTCATCACCAACGGATTCACTGAGAACATTGTCATCCACAACGGCGACGGCACCCGCACGCAACCTTGGTTTTATCCGGGCCGCCAGGATTGTCTGAACTGCCACACGCCGGCCTCGGGCGGCGTGCTCGGGCTGAAGACCCGCCAGCTCAACGGCGATTTCGCGTATCCCAATGGCGTCACTGCCAACCAGCTTCGCGCCTTGGGGCATATTGGACTTTTTGATGCCGCGTTCGAGGACTGGAAAATTTTCCGTTACCCGCGGCTCGTGAATCTCACGAACTCCGCCAAGCCGCTCGAGTTGCGTGTTCGCTCCTATCTGGACGCGAATTGCTCGATGTGCCATCGCCCCGGCGCGGCGGGCGCATTCTTCGATGCGCGCTTCGACACCCCGCTAAAAAGACAGAACCTCATCAACGGCCCGGTGGCCAACCAATTGGGCATCCTGGGCGCCAACCCGGGCGCCAAAGTCATCGCCCCCGGCGACACCAACAAGTCCATGCTCTTCCGGCGCGTCAGCATCGTCGGCGAAAACCAGATGCCGCCGCTGGCGCGGAATCTGGTGGACACCGGCGCGGTCGCCGTCCTCGGCAAATGGATTTCCCAGTTGCCCCTCACCGCCGCGATTTTGCCGCGCGGGTGGATGGACGCCGACATCGGCGAGGTGGGGGTAAGCGGCGGGGCGAGTTTTCTGAACGGACGCATCCAACTACTGGCTTCCGGCGGCGATATTTGGGAAAGCGCCGACTCGTTCCACTTCGCCAGCCGCCCGCTGGCTGGCGACGGCACGATGATCGCACGGGTCGCGGCCATGCAATACACCGATCCCTGGGCCAAGGCCGGCGTGATGCTGCGCGAGAATGATTCCGCCGGCTCGAAATATGTGTTTCTGGCTCTCACCGGCCAGGGTGGTTCGGTGCTGCAATCGCGCGCACAGGCGAACACCCTGACCGCCAGCGTGGACGGTCCCCAAGCCAAGCCGCCATACTGGCTCAAGCTGGTGCGCCAGGGAAACCTCTTCCGCGGTTATGTTTCCAAAGACGGCAAGGACTGGGCCGCTGCCGGCAGCGCAACCAACGCCCTAAACACAAGGCTCTCCGCCGGTCTGGCGCTCACGGCGCACAACAACAGCCTGCTCAACTCCACTTTGTTTGAGGATGTGAGCGTGAGCAGCGGGCTCAACGGCCGGTCAAACAAGTAGCAGCCGACGTGAGGAGGCTCTGACGATATTTCTGCTGTTCGATTCTCGGTCTGAGCCTCACGTCGGCGGCTACATTCAATGGGGCAAATCCACCCGGGCGATTAAAGTCTGGCCTGTATGCCACCATTTCTTATTATATTAAAAATGATTTACTTCGATTACAACGCCACCGCGCCGGTCATGCGCGAAGCGCGCGAAGCGTGGTTGCAGGTCACGGAGAAACTCGGCGGCAATCCGTCCTCCATGCACCAGCTTGGGACCCGGGCCGCCATCGCGCTCGCCGAGGCCCGCGAACAGCTCGCGGCCATCCTTGGCTGCCATCCGCTCGACCTGATCTGGACCAGCGGCGCCACCGAGGCCAACAACACGGTGCTGCATCATTTCGCCAAAAAACTCCCGGCCAGCGCGCCTATTTTTGTTTCCGCCATCGAGCACCCGTGCGTGGACGATTCCTCGAAGCATTATTTCGGCAAGCGCGTGAAAACCATTCCCGTCACGCGCGACGGGGTGGTGGATATGGACTGGCTTACACTGGAACTGGCCGACGCGCGGCCCGGCCTGGTCGCCGTGATGGCCGCCAACAACGAGACCGGCGTCGTTCAGCCGTGGCAGGAAATTCATGCCATGTGCCAGGCCTACGAAGTGCCGTTTTTCACCGACGCCGTCCAGTTTATTGGCAAGCTGCCGTGCCAGGGGCTGGGCGACTGCGATTACGTGAGCGGCGCCGCGCATAAATTCGGCGGGCCGCGCGGCGTGGGCTTTTTGAAAATTCCGCATCGCAGCCAGCTCACGCCGTTGCTGCTGGGCGGCAAACAGGAAGGCGGCCGGCGCGCGGGCACGGAAAACGTGGCGATCATCGCCGCGATGATGGCCGCGCTGGCCGTGCGCGAGAAACAGATTTCCCGGAGCGAACACCTGCTGCGCAAACTCTGGCGCGACAATTTCGAGGCGCAGCTTCTGCGCGCCCTGCCCGGAGCCACAATCCTGGGCCACAACCAGCCGCGCTTGTGGAACACCGTTTCCGCGCTGATGCCCGAAGGCGACCGCAAGTCCCAATGGGTTGTCCGCCTGGACAAAGCGGGCTTTGCCGTCTCCACCGGTTCCGCCTGCACCACCGGCAAGGAAGAGCCGTCGCACGTGCTCTCGGCGATGGGCTTCAAATCCGCGCACGCCCAACGCGCGGTGCGTTTCAGCGCCGGCTGGGAGACCTCCGAGCCGGAATGGGACGCGCTGCTCAAGGCCGTCGTAAAGGTGCATGGTGAAATGCAGCATAAGGGGTAAGTCATCCCCCGCGATAAACCGCCCTGGCCGTACAGGTTTCCGCCACGACGATTTCTGTGAGCAGCGGCAGCCGGGGCTGCAATCTTTTCCAAATCCAGACCGCGACATTTTCGCTCGTGGGATTTTCCAGGCCGGGAATCTCGTTCAGGTAGTAATGATCAAGCTTTTCCCAGATGGGCTTGAACGCCGCCGTGATGTCCGCGTAATCCATCAGCCAGCCGAGCTTGGGATCGCACTCGCCCGCCACCACCACCTCCACGCTGAAACTGTGGCCGTGCAGGCGGCGGCATTTGTGCGTCTTCGGCAAATGCGGCAGCAAATGCGCCGCCTCGAACGGAAACGTCTTTCTTAATTCCATTTTCATAAATTTCTTAACCACAGATGGACACAAATGGACACAGATAAAACCAAGCCCACGTGTGCCTCAATGCCCCAAACACCGTCGGTGCGAAATATTTGTAGTAGTCCAGTCACAAGTAACTTCCAAGCTCCGTTCAGGAGCGGCATAGGCCAGAACCGATGACCACTGCCTGAATATACCGCCCCGATGGGGCTTGAATGGTTTCAGTGCTGGTGGCTACAGCGATTTCACGCCTACGGCGTTTGGCACGATCGCTCGGGAACACCCGAAATCGAAATGGCCTAGAATGCCCGGTTTTGTTTTTATCTGTGTCCATCTGTGTTTATCTGTGGCTGAAATTCAAAGTCCGTCCAAGTAACCAGATCCCCCAGCGCCGGGCGGCCATCGTGGCGCCAGGTCAGCGGCGGGTTTTGCATCTGGCCGGGCGGGCAAATGCGCGTGACGCCCCAGCGCGCCAGTTGCGACGCCAGATCCTTCAACCGCTCCGGCGGCGCGGCCACCGCCACCGTGGAAACTTTTCCCTTCAACTCATCCACGCCGGGGAAAACCGCCGCCAGGTTCGGCACCGGCTTCACGAATATGAAACGGTTCAGCGGCGAGAAATGGAAACGCGTCTCATGCTCAAACACCACCGTCCAGGCCGTGGAATCCTGGCTCTGCAAGAGCTTCACATCACCCCGGTGAACGGCGAGCGTTTCATAAATGGCCCGGCGCGAGGCGATGGCGGCGGATTCCTCCACGGAAATTCCTCCTCGCGGCTCGGCGGCGGCGCGCTTCATCAATTCAACCGCGAGCAGTTGCGCGAACTTGTCCGATTCCACCGCGCCGCGTTCTTCCACATAAATGACGTGCGGCGAAAGACAGCCATGTTGGTCCCAGGCCACCACATCGTCCGCCACGCGCGCCACCAATTCCGCGATGGTTTCGTCACGCAAGACTTCCCGCGTCACGAAACCAAAGCTCACCCGCCGGCCGTAGCCAAGAAACCGCACGTGCGGCGGAATCCGCGATCGGATGGCCGCCAGCGATTCGTCGCTGCCGGTGGCCGTCAGACAATCCGTTTCGGCAAACAGCGCGGTTTCCAGTTCCGCATGGCCGCCGCGCCATTCCGCCAGCTCCAGACAGGCGCCCAGTTTATGATCCGCCTCGTAAATCGAGTGGGCAAACAGCCGCGGCCAGAGCGCCGCGCCGCTCGCGCATTTCATGAACTGCGCCGAGCGGGTCAACAGGCCCAACGTCAGGCTCATCAGCGCCGGATTGGGAATGTTTCCGGCCGCGACGTGAACCAGCAGTTGCGGACCATGCCAGAAGTGACGGGCTGCGGCGCTGTCCTCGGGGTCGGGCGCGACCAGCCTCTCGCCAAGATCCTGGGCCAGCAAAGCCTGAAAATTTTCCGGCGTGAACCGGCGGAAAAAATCGTCCAAGCCACGCGCCACCGTGGCGGCGGAAAAAATGGGCGGCGGAACGCCGGCCTCTGACCCGGCTCGATGAAGGTCCATGGAAACTGGCCGGGTCGGAGACCGGCGCTCCGAGGCGGCCTCCAGTGCGAGGCGGCGGAATTTATTGTGCGGCTCCAGCCAGCCGGCGGCAACTTCGCACAGCAGGCTGACGATGTCCTCCAATTTCCGCGGCGCGAGATATTTTTCCCGGTTGCGCTTCAGCGTTTCGCAGGCGGCGGTGATCATCGCCGGCGACAGGGTGGCCTCGGGCGGCAAATCGGCTAAAAAGTAGTTTGGCAAATGCATGCGCTTTAATCCGTCAATTTTTCCAAGCTGTTTAACGAACAGCCGCGCGGCTCGGCCGGTTGCGCGCGGCCAAGCAATTCGAAGCCCTCGCCGCGACGAATGCCCAAATCTTCCGTCTGGATGGCAGCGACGGAAAAGACGTTCGCCAGATCAAAAATGCGGACCAATCCGGTTTTGCCGTCGGCCACTTCGCGGCCGGTTTCCGGCGAGATGATTTGCGCGCGCACCCAGGGGGGGAAATGGAAAACGCGAGGATGGAGGATGGAGGATGGAGGATGGATGCCAGAATCGTACGCCTGGGAACTGAGTTCACTCATGCCATATTCACAGATGATATTCTCACGCTCGATACCAAGCCGCTGCGTGATGAGGGTGTGCAGTTCGGCTTTGGGCATGGCGCGCGAACGGTTTTTGTAACCGCCAGTTTCCATCACCCTTGAACCGGGTGGCAGATCAAGCCGAAGTTGGTTTTCCGCCAGAAAATCCACCAGATGCACAAACGAAAATGCCGTGCCCAGAATCAACCGGGGCTGGCGGAGGGCGGAAGAGGGAGCGGGGGCCAGCGCCGCCAGCACGGCTGCAAAATCCAAACCCCAAGCGCCTGCGCCGTCCAGCCGGCCACAAAACGGGGAACGGCCCGCAGGCACATTCGCCGCGCCAAGATGCCGCCGCACCGTTTCAAACATGTGCACGAGCGACGAGTGCGGCGCTTGTGCCGGCGGCGGAGTCAGGATGACCAATTGGCACCCCGCTTCGGCAGAACCTCCGGTGCAGCCCGGGTTGGCCGGCGGTATTAGGCAATTCGCCGCAAACCACGGCCACAAGGACGCCTCGTAAACGGCCAGCGATTCCGCGCTGTGAAAATGGCGGCTGGGCTGCTGTTCCGTCGTGCCGCTGGAATAAAAGACCGCCGTGCGCTCATCCGGTGACAGGGAGGAAAGTTCCAGTTCCTTGAAGGCACTCGCGGGCACGAACGGAATCTGGGCCCACTGCCCAACGCTTCCCGGCGTCAAGCGCCGCGCCGCGCAGATTTTTGCGTAAGCTGGATTGCCTTGGAATTGCAGGGCAAAGAGTTCCAGCGCCAGTTCATTAAACTCGTGGTCAGTCACCTGCCGCGCCGGAGCGAAGTCAAGGCGGGCGGCGAAACTGGATAGTTCTTTGTTCATGCGGTGTTTGTTTATCGGCTGGTTTTCCGCCACAGCCGGAGGCATTTTAGCCGACCTTCGCCTGGCGGCAAGCAGGGATTTGAACAGGCGAACGCCTTCGGGACGGCACGCGCTCCGCAGCCCCCCGAACCGCGACCGGTCCCCCGGTCGCAGCACTCCGAATTCACGCACGAGTTCCAGAGGTTCGCCGTACGCCGCTCGTTCCCCCACGTGCTGCGCGCCGGGACGTCGCGCAGTCCGGCAGCTACGGATCCAACCGGTCCCTGGTCGCAGCGCACCGAATTGCACGGACGCACTACCAAGCGCTCACACGATCATCACACCGAGACGCTTCGCGCCCACCCGGTCAATTTCCTGTAACCTTTGCCCGGATTTCCTTAATATCCAGAGCATGGCAGCCAGCGAAAGCAACCCCAGCGCCGAAACCCCGCCCGCCCAGGTGTTCGTGACCACGCACTGGTCGGTCGTGCTCGCCGCGGCGCGGCGCGACACCCCGCGCGCGCAGGCGGCGCTCGAACATCTGTGCCGGATGTACTGGTATCCCATCTATTACTTCGTGCGGCGGCAGGGATACTCCATGCACGACGCCCAGGATCTCACGCAAGAATTTTTCGCGCGGCTCTTGGAGAAAAACTGGCTGGGCCACGCCGACCAGTCGCGCGGCCGGTTCCGATCCTTCCTGTTGCTGGTGTTGAAGCGGTTTCTGGCTGTGGAATGGCACAAGGCGAACGCCCAGAAGCGCGCGGGGGAGCGCCCCTGCCTGCCGTTGCCGCTGGACACCGCCGAGACGCGCTACGTCCGCGAACCCGCCGACACCAGCAGCCCGGACCAGGCGTTCGAGAAACAATGGGCGCTCACCCTGCTGGAAACTGTCCTGCGCCAGTTGCGTTCAGATTACGAGCAGGACGGCCAGGGCCGGCTGTTCGAGACGCTCAAGCCGTGCCTCATGGGCAGCCGCGAAACGCAACCGTACGCTGAATTGTCCGGCAAACTGGAAATGTCCGAAGGCGCGGTGAAGGTGGCAGTGTACCGCCTGCGCACGCGGTATCGGGAACGGCTCAAAGCCGAGATCGCGCACACTGTGGCGTCGCCGGCGGACGTGGACCCGGAACTGCGCCACCTGTTCCGCGTGCTGGCTGGTGGATAATCCGGAACCATTCAACGCACCCACAGATGGAACCAGATGGAAACAGATACGGGACTACGGACAACGGAATCAGGGATCACCAGATTTGTCGTCTCGTGGTCTGTGGTCTTGTCGTCCGTTTTTTCATCTGTGTCCATCTGTGTCCATCTGTGGTTAAAATCTCGTTCAACTGGCCCGAGCGAGATAAAAGCCGGTAACCTTTGCCCGCGTTTCCATAGTTAATGGGTGAAAGGACCAAGATGGATACGAAACATATTTGTTCAATTTGCGGCAAGACGCTCGCGGCCAACGCGCCGGAAGGGCTGTGCCCGGAATGCCTGCTCAAGGCTGGCTTGGGCACCGGCGTGGATTTGGGTCCGGATACCGGGGCGGGCGCGCCGCGTCCCGGCTTCACGCCTCCGACCGTGGCGGAACTCGCGCCGCTCTTTCCCCAGCTTGAAATCCTGGCATTGATCGGTCACGGCGGCATGGGTGCGGTGTACAAGGCCCGGCAGACGGAGTTGGATCGCATGGTCGCCCTGAAGATCCTCCCGCCCGGCATTGGGAGCGAACCTGCGTTTGCCGGACGGTTCACCCGCGAGGCTCGCGCACTCGCCAAACTCAATCATCCCGGCATCGTGACCCTGTATGAATTTGGCCAAAGTAGCGCAGGCGTCTCGCCTGCGCCCGGTGCGTCAGCACCGGAAGGGGCAGGCGGGACGCCTGCCCTACTTTATTACTTCCTGATGGAGTATGTGGACGGCGTGAACCTGCGGCAATTGCTCGCGGGCGGGCGCATCT
>Ga0316217_10001972_pt1 | contig 25594 bp, 12 predicted proteins | sample 1anoAmetaG_FD_203633 | JGI IMG/M metagenome (GOLD analysis project Ga0316217, IMG submission 203633) | Freshwater microbial communities from Trout Bog Lake, Wisconsin, USA - 1anoA | ecosystem: Environmental > Aquatic > Freshwater > Lake > Hypolimnion/Profundal zone | place: USA: Wisconsin...
CATCATGGCAGGTTTGAAGGCGGGATGCGCTAATTTCTGGAGGTCGGCAGTTCAGGCACCCAGGGCCTCATTTTACCCACAGATTCTGCTGAGGAACCGTAAACTCATCGCTATCCTCACGAAACCCTCCCCAATGCTCAAATATGAAAAATTGGAATACTATGGGTAACATTTTTCATGAGGCAATTACTCAGCTAGGGTAAGATTTTAAGCGAGGCAATGCGCCCACAAATTAAATTAAAAAAACTTTAATTGTCATCCAAAACCGTCCGTACCTTTTTAGCGAGGTCGACTAATGAGAATGGCTTCTGGATAAAATCAACATCTTCGTCGAGCACACCGTGGGGAGCGATGACATCCGCTGTATATCCTGACATGAACAGGCATCTGAGTTGCGGATTGATCATCTGAAGCTCTTGGCACAGGTCGCGGCCGTTCATATCCGGCATGACCACATCCGACACGAGCAGGTGAATCCTTCCTTCCTGCTCCTTGAACAGGCGGATCGCCTCACCTGCGGTCCCGGCCGAAAATACTTGGTAGCCCTGTCCTTCAAGAATCAAGGCTGTCATCATCAGAATGGTCGGTTCATCCTCCACCAAGAGTACCGTCTCGCTACCACAGGGAAGAGGTCCAGCTGAAGCCTCCTTGTGCGCCTGATCACTCTCACCCGCATGGCGTGGGAGATAGATCGTGAAGGTTGTTCCCTGACCGGGCTCACTGTCGACGCTGATGAATCCGTTATTCTGCTTGACGATTCCGTATACCGTGGCAAGCCCGAGTCCGGTCCCCTCACCGACTCCTTTGGTAGTGAAGAACGGTTCAAAGATGTGAGCTTTTGTTTCTTCGTCCATGCCGCGACCGTTATCGCTTACCTCAAGTCGCACGTACTCCCCCGAATCAACAGCCATGTGGATGGTGCGGTAATTCGTTTCAAAGGAGCTGTTTCCGGTCGCTATCGTAATCCTGCCAACATCGGTGATGGCATCCCGGGCGTTGACGCAGAGGTTCGCCAGTATCTGGTCCACCTGGGACTGGTCAACCTTCGTTAGCCAAAGGCCTGGTGCAGGATGCCAGTTGAGATTGATCTGTTCGCCTATGAGACGCTGCAGCATCTTGAGCATTCCGGTCACGGTATCGTTCAGGTCGATGACCTTTGGGGCAATTGTCTGCTTGCGGGCGAAGGCCAGCAGTTGACGGGTGAGGTCGGCAGAGCGTTCCGCTGCAGAGCGGATCTCGATGAGGTTGGCATAGACCGGCTGGGACGGCACCAGACTCATCAGCGCCAGTTCGGAGTAACCGATGATGACCGCCAGCATGTTGTTGAAATCGTGGGCAACGCCGCCGGCAAGTTGCCCGACCGACTCCATCTTCTGAGCCTGATGAAGCTGGAATTCGAGTATTTTTTTATCGGTGATGTCCGAGTGGGTGCCCGTTATGCGCAGCGGAGCGCCGTCCTTATCCCGTTCGACCACCTTCCCGCGGGTATGTATCCATTTCCAGTCGCCCGATTTGGTCCGCAACCGCTGCTCAACCTCGAAGATAGTGGCCCGACCGTCGATGTGCGCCCGTAGCCTCTCCTCGGTGATCTGCAGGTCATCGGGGTGAACAAGGTCGGACCAGACCTCGATTACGTCATTAATCTCGTCCTCGGTATAACCCAAGATTTCGCAGCTCCGGGGGCTCAGATAGGTTCTGCCGCTTTTAAACTGCATATCCCACAACCCGTCGTTGGTCCCCTCCAGCGCGTTTCGCAATCTATTCTCGCTCTCACTTACGTTCTCTACCGCCCGCTTGAACTCGGTAATGTCACGGCCGATACCCAGTACACCGATAAGCTTACCCCCAGCGTCTTTCATAGGTGTTTTCGTGGTATACAACAAGGCGCGATGCCCGTCACTGGCAAAGGTGACCCACTCCTCATTGCTGGTGGGTTGGTCCGCCGCCATGGCTTTGCGGTCATGTTCGCGGAAGAAGTCCGCGAGTTCCTTTTTCACAAAGTCGTAGTCCGTTTTGCCTACGATGTCGGCTTCTTTCGCGCCGAAGAAACTCTCGAACATTGCATTGCAGGACAAATACACCCCCCCGGCATCCTTGAGCCAAATCAGGTCGGGAATGGTATTCACCAGGGTGCGAAAATGGTTCTCACTCTTAGACAATTCATCCTCGATCTGGCGTCGGACCAGAGTGAGAGCCACATTGTCCGCCATCCCCTCCAGTATCTCAATGACTGCGGGGGTAAAACGATACTTGCGGTGGTCGTTGAACTGCATCAATCCTATAATCTGATTACCGGCGTGCATTGGGATCAGCGCCACCGATTCATATCCCTCAAAGGTGCATCGGTTGCGGCTGCGCGCCTGTCGTTCGGATTGAGCGGTGCCGGCAAGTTGTTCAGACGAGTTATTCGACCAGAAACTCCCCCGGGTGGTGAAGAACGGCAGGACAGGGTCGAAGCGCCCCCCGAGGATCTCGCCACACATGCAGTCTGCCTCACCTCTCGGGAGCTTTCCGTCAGGGCCGTCACAGAGCCGCCGTTCAACATGAACGCCCTCGAAGGGGAAACCACGGGTCTCAAAATAGGGAAAGGCGTGCCCGTCACGCAGGCGGATGCCCACCGCCTCGCAACCCGACCAGCTCTGCAGGGATGCCGTCAACGCTGACATGCAGGCATGAAGATCGGTATGGGTGTTGGCCAACTGGAGCAGGATATCCGCCTGGCGAGTCGCGTTCTCCCTGAGCTTGCGCTCGGTAATGTCATGGATAAAAACAACCAGCTCGCCGTCTTTGACGGGTCGATACTGGACGGAGATTTCAACTTCGTAAACCCCACCATCCTTGCTGCGGTGTCGCGACTCGAAGCGGTCCTCGCCAAGCTCCATTATTCTTCGAATATGGGCGGCGGCTTCCTTCGCATTTTCGGCAGCTTCCAGATCGGAAATGCGCATGCCAAGTAGTTCCTGCTCGCTGTAACCGCTCATCCGGCAGTAGGAATCGTTCACTTCCAGCAGGCGTCCCTCGGTGTCCGCCAGCCAAATTCCGTCCATGGCCATCTTAAGGATGGAACGGTGGTGTTGCTCGCTTTCCACCAGTTGCCGCGTTTTTCTGGATACCGCCCGCCTGAGTATCCAGAGCCAGCTAATCAGCAGCAGTACCAGAGCCGAAACGACACCTATTCCGTAAAATAGGTAACGGAAATATGGTGCCGAGGAAATAGAAGATCCCATCCAGCGTTTGTCTATAGCTTCATAATCTGCCTTTCCAATGGAGGCGAATCCATGCTCTACGGTAGCAAGAAGATTCGCATGCCCTTTTAAGACCGCTCGGTGAAACTCTCCGTGGTAAAGAGGCATGGTTACCCGAAAATCGTTCTGAATCCCCATTTTGTTCAGGTAATAAAACGCCGGAGGCCGATCGACGGTAAACACCTTTACCTTGCCGTCACGGGCCGCCTCGATGATTTTCTCGTAGCTAGGGTATTCGACAATGTTGGTAACGCCATGCTTCCTGAGAACATCAAGGACGTTCCCGCCTGCTTTTGCAGCCACTATGAAGCCCTTGGCATCATCCGGCCCTCTGATGCCGGAGATGTCCTTGTGAAAAAAAAGCGGCACGGGAATATCCGCGTAGGGTTTGGTGAAGTCATAAATCTTATCACGATTTTCATTGCGGAAGATGGTGTCGATCACATCAAACTCCCCCGTCTGCATACGTCGCTGCGCCATTGCCCAATCCATTCCGGTTATTTCGACAGGGATGCCGGTATTCTTCTCCCAGAGTCCCCACTGGTCTACAATTATGCCTTTCAACAGTCCCCGATCATCCCTAAAAGCATAAGGCGGGTAATTGTCGTCCATGACCACACGGATTGATTTAGAGGTGCTGGGGCTTTCAGGCGTGGCAGCAAGGCAAGTGCCGGCAGAGAACATCAACGCCATCAGTATAACTGCTTGTAGTAGGTAGGCGGAAAATGTTATGGATTTTCTGTAATTCATACCGCCTCCTGACGAAGATAGCGCTGGCGTGAGAGCCATGTATTTTGTTTAACAACCAATCAGCCCCGCAAACACCAAGGTATCACTGTTTGAGCGGTACTGTAAACCCCCGCGGATTTCGCATAACCAATGGGCCTGGGAATTTCCACTTACAGGTGCACACTGACAAATGTACAAGCATTAACACACTAATGTGGGCCGCAAAAAGTTGCCCTGCAAACATTCGAGTGTAGGCTGGGTGCAAAATGCCTGAGGCTCTCTGGGGTATCTTATGATCGAAAAAAGGCCGGGATGGCAGGTAATGAGGCCGAGCTTAGTGGGGTTCGTCTCAGAAAACGGGAAATAAAGCATGTTAAGCCGGTGACATCTGCCACAACGGCCTATATTTACCTGTGCCGATCTCTGCACTGCTTCGCCATAGGTAATCGCCCGTCAGATTGATGTGCTCCCAACCGAGCGGAGACAGGTATTGCAAATGTGTCTCATCTACCGGTCGGCCGTGTATGCGTAAGGCGTTGGTGGCATTTTCCAGGTGCACCGTATTCAGAGCACGATAGCTGCGGTTACCAGATTGAGGCCACTGGCCCGGTTGCGTTGCTGCTCAAAGCTGCGATCGCGGACTTTCCCCAGACGATAAAAGAACACCGCCCTGGCTAACGCGTTCCTCGCATCGGCCTTGTTCAGCCCCGCATGAACCCGGCACCGCAGTTCAAGGCTTTGCAACCAGTCCAGGATGAACACTGTTCGTTCGATGCGCCCCAATTCGCTCAGGGCGATGGCCAGGCCGTTCTGACGTGGGTAGCTACCGAACTTGCGCAGCATCAGCGACGCAGTCACGGTGCCCTGCTGGATCGATGTGGCCAGGCGTAGGATTTCATCCCAATTGGTGCAGACATGGTTGATGTTGAGCGTGCCGCCGATCATCGGTGTTGTTGTTTCAGCAGCAACAATCGGTCATGCAGGTACTTGTCGCAGTCAGTCGATAGGCGAGCGGCAGGTCGTTGGCCGGCTTGCGTCCGGCAAATTTCTCAGCAGGTATAAGATACTCGTCAAAATCCCGGAATTACCGTGAGCCTTGCACCCAGACATCGCCTGAGCGCAGCGCGTTTTTGAGTTCCGACAGAGCACATAGTTCGTTGGAGGCATTCAACCAGTTTTCGTAATGGTTGGTCTTTGGCGGTGACGGAACAATTTCGAGTAATGACCGTGATGAGCAACGCAAGATCATTAAGTACAATCACCTCGTTGCCAACTGCGTTATCTTTCATAACGTCTTCTCTTTAAGCCGAACCCCGCACGATCTTCGTCAGCAAGACTACCCTGTAGACCCTGCAATAATCGCAGCACTCGGTCCCTACATAACTAACCGTATCAACAGGTTCGGTCGCTATGGCCAAGACCCGAGGAGACGTCCGCCGGAATAAGCCTACGATTTTTGGATATGAGGTTTGGTCATATGACCCCAAAAAGAACGAATCGTTGTCGTACCCCCGAATGGCCACCAGGAAGCTATTTGGCCCCTGGTGGCAAGCCAGACATCCTCACTGATATTGGATGGTGTGCTCCGTGAATGTAGGCCTTCGGGTGCAATTGGTTTGAATTCCGGGCCCCAGCGGCGTCGCGCCACGAAGCCTCCATCAGAACTGCTCCTCGCTCCACATTTCCCTGGCAAACCTGACACTCTGGTTCCTGCCGAGCTCTTTCGCCTTGTAAAGCGCGACATCGGCGAACTTGATCCGGTGCCAGAACCCCTCGGTCTCAGAAGAGTAATCCGCGATACCGAGACTGATGGTCTTACGGATGACGCAGTCCGCAAGCCGGAACTGCGCATTCTGCACCTGCAGTCGGATCTTTTCGGCGACCTTCATGCTGTCGTCCCCGCTTATATCAAGCAGCACCACCAGAAATTCCTCTCCGCCGAACCGTATCACGATATCGGACTCCCGCACACTACGCCGAATGAGGTCGCAGGTCTGCTTGAGGACAGCATCGCCGGCATTATGGCCGTAGGTGTCATTCACCTGTTTGAAATAGTCGAGGTCGCACATGATGAGGCCAATCTTCTTACCCCGGCGGGCCGCACCCGCGACGATATTCTCGGCGTATTCCTGCAGAAAGCGTCGGTTGCGCAGACCGGTCATGGGGTCGCGCAGGGCAGACTCCCTGAGAGCGGCCATAAGCCGTTTGGTCTCGAGGACGGGGAGGGCCTCTTTGAGATACTGTTCCGCCTTGAAAATGCTCTCTTGCAGTTCCTTGGCCGCATTGCGTCCCTCCGGATGCTGCAGCAAAAACCGCACGATGCCGAAGACGCCGCCGCCAACCACCAGCGGCACGCAGTAGTGCTCCTGCCCCTCCCGCAGCCGGGACTTTTGGCAGATGGATGGATAGGTGAGCGAGGAAATCACATGGGCGGTTCTCATGGCCTTGCAGGAATCGCACTTTTCCTTGATAGAGTCGCTGCAACTCGATTCGACCGGTTCGCCGGCGGGGGGATACACCTGCTCGAACCTCTTACTGTCGCCGCATACCTGGTAAATGACGCAGCAGGCCACCCCGGTGAAGCCTCTGAAGAGCTCGCCCAGTCTCGCATAAACCTCCTCGACGCAATCGTCCTCCTCGATGATCTTTTTGAAGACCGTCAGGTTATTGATTGATTCCATCAGGCTGTTGAACTCAGCCGAAAGCAGTCCTATCTCGTCGATCGAAGTGATGGCAATCCTCTTGGTGAGCGCCGCGTCCCCCTTGCCGTTCGCGATGTCCTGCAGTCCGCCGATCACCTTCTTGAGCGGCCTAGTGATCCCCTGACCGATGACGGTGGCCAGTGTCAAGGTAATGAGAGTGAACAGGACCGTGCCGGACAGGAGGTAATACTTCAGTTTCGCCATGTCCTTATGGATGTCGTCGACATAAATGCCGCTCCCCAGCACCCATTTCCACGGATCGAACATTTTCACGTAGGAGATCTTTTCGGCAGGCATTGTTTCGCCTGGCTTGGCCCAGAGATACTCGACAAACCCTGAGCCGTTATTTTGGGCAAGCCGTACCGATTCCCTGAAAATGAACTTCCCATTCGGATCGCGGATATCCTTAAGGTCGGTTCCATTGAGCTCGGGTCTGATGGGATGCATGACCATCTTCAGATTGGCATCGTTGACCCAGAAATACTCGTTACCGCTGAAGCGTAGGGCCTTCAGGGCATGCGCGGCGCGGTCCTGCGCCTCTTTTTCGGTCATGACCCCTTCTTTAACGAGTGCATCATGGTCGGCAAAAACGCGCGAGGCGATCTCAACCGCGTTTTTTAGGTTATCCTTCTTCTCCTCAAGCATTTTCTGCTCGATATGGGGAGTAAAGAAAAAGACAATAACGATAGTGATAAAGGAAAGGCTGATTACCGAAATGGCCATGATCTTTGGCAAGATGGGCCATTGGCCGAAACGGATGCAACGAAACATGAGGCGATCTCCTTTCTTGGGACAGCCGGAGCACCTACCGGAGGTACAATCCGGTACATTTCCGTACACCCTTTATCGGTAGATCGGCCAAATACTTCAGTTTATTCTTTTGTTCAAGGTTAATTCAGGATCAGGGAAAGTGATCCCCATCTGGGCTCTAATGCTATGAAACGGTCCCCCCAGGTTCAGATCTTGAAGCTGGACATTTCCTGCTGCAGTGATTTTATGTTGTTCCCAAGCATTGAGACGGCGCCATCCACTACACAGGTCTCTGCGAGAACCGAGTCCGCAGAGAGCTTGATGCTCTCCACCGCCTGCTGGATCCGTTTGCTATCCTTGGTCTGATCTTCGCACACCTCCTGGATGCGCGCTGCCGTTCCGGAAACGTGCAAAGTCACACGGCTGATCTGCTCGCCCGCTTTCGACTGTTCCCTCATGGAGCGCATCACCTGAGAGGAGACCTCCCTAACAATGCTCACCCTGCCGAGGATCAGTTCACCCCCTTTTTGCAACTCGCCAGTGGTTGCGGCTATTGTGCTGGTCATGGCCGCGAGCTCATCCATGGCTGAGCGGATTAACTCGCTGCCGCGTGCCTGTTCCCTGGTTGCCTTGGCGATCTCGGACATCTGCAGCACAGTCTGGCTGACCCCTCCAACTACCATCCCCAGAGCGGCGCCTGCCTTGCGGGAAAGCTCTCCCCCGGCCTTGACGCTCTGCTCGGAGATATCAATTGCCGCAACGGCGCGCTCCATCTCCTGCTGGATCCCGATGACGGTATCGGAGATCTCCCGGGTAGAGCGGCCGGTTCTTTCGGCGAGTTGTTTAATCTCGGCGGCCACAACCCCGAACCCCTTGCCGTGTTCGCCGGCCTGGGCGGCAATGATGGAGGCGTTCAGGGCAAGCAGGTTTGTCTGCCCGGCAATTTCGTCGATGACGGTGACGATCGAACCAATGTCCTGCGCTTTCCGGGAAAGATCGCTGATCGCCCCGGCCGTGATCTTCGAAGCGCGCACGATCCCTTCGACCCCCACGATGGCCTCGTCGACAGCTTTCCTCCCCGTTTCGGCATCGCGACGCACCCTGTCCGTGATGGCGACGCTCTCCATTGCATAGTTGTCGATCTGCCGTATTGTGGCGTTGAATTCCATTACCGATGCGGCCGTTTGGGTTGAGCTATCGGTAAGGGTCTGAACACTACCGTCGATCGTGCGGATGGAGCCGGTCATGCGCGTGATGGATTCACTGATTCCTGCCACTGAATCAACCAGTTGTTCCATATGCCGGACGACCTCCTCGATGCTTGCGGAGAGTTCCAAAATCGACGACGAACTCAGAGTAGCCGACTCGTTGAGTCCGGAGACGTCTTCAGTAACCCGAGCTATCTGGTTCAGGATCTGCTTGGCTGCAAAAGAGGTTTCAGCCACGTCTTCCGTCTGCTTTTCCGCCGATCGTATCATGGAATGTGAAGCAATTTCGATCTCGCGGGAGGTCATGGCAAGCTCCCGGGTAGTGACCGTAATCCGACCGATCATTGACTTCAGGTCAGTGACCATGATGTTCAGCGAGTCACCCAAGACGCCAACTTCGTCTGCGCTTGCCACCTCAATAGTGCCGGTCATGTCCCCCGAAGCGACCGCTGCGGCGAAGGCGCAGCCGTGTTCAATGGAAGACTTTACTCCTCGCCCGATGGACCAGGCAAGAAAGATCATTGCGAGAGAGGAAACCAGCGATGCCGCCAGAATGAAGTGGTTCAAGGAGCGGATCTTGTCTTTGAAGTTGTCGAGGTACAGGCCACTACCGACGATCCATCCCCAGGGGTGGTACAGTTTGACGAAAGCAACCTTGGGTGCCGGATGGGTCTCTCCCGGCTTGGGCCACAGGTAGGATACGAATCCCTCACCCCTATCCTTGCACACCTTGACAAAATCGAGGAACAGATACTTGCCGTTAGGGTCTTTGTACCCCGAAAGTTCCTTGCCGTCCAACTCCGGTTGGGTCGGGTGCATTACCATGCGCGGGACAAGGTCGTTTATCCAGAAATATTCGGTGTCTGAGTACCGGAGTTCCTTTATGCGGCGCATAACATCCCTCTGGGCTTCAGCCAATGGAATATGGCTCTCATTTGCAGCCCGCGCGCCCTGCTCGATCTGCTGGTACACGAGTTCAACTACGTTACGAACCTTCAGTTTCTCCTGCTCCATCAGCCATGTCTCTATTTTCGGCAGGATCAAAAGCTCGGTTCCCATCAGGGTAAGCACGAAGCTGATCAGCGGGATCATCATAATTTTCCGAAAAATTCTCCAATCTCGGTATCTCGTGATTCTCATGGTGTAATTATCTTCCTTAAAAAGAATTGCTTCCGTCTTATTGTTGCCGGACCGGGTGCACCCTCTGTACCTTAATCAGCAGGTCATCCATGGTAAAAGGCTTGGAGATAAAGTCGACCTTACCGTCATGCATCATATCCTGGCTGATTTCGGCAACTGGATAACCGGTCATGACTATGGACCTGATTTCAGGACAAATCCTCTTGATCTCTTCATAGGCGTTATCAACTTTGGGCATCGTGACTTCAAACAGCAGAAGATCTATTTCACCTTTATATTTTTGGAATTCCTTGACTCCGTCTGCACCATCCTTCGCTTCGATGACGGTAAACCCCTTGCCCTTCAAGAATTTCTTCCAGGTCGACCTGATTCTAGGGTCATTCTCAAGCAGTAAGATGGTCGCGGGGACGGCTTTTTCCTTAAGGGGTGGTTCCTTCCCTGGGACGATCGCCTCGCGGTATGCAAGGGGTAAGTAAATACTGAAGGTGGTCCCTTTGTCTGGTTCGCTTGAGACCCTGATGTGCCCCCTGTGCTGTTTGACAATGCCAAAGACGATGGAGAGTCCGAGCCCCGTTCCTTTTCCGACCGACTTTGTAGTGAAAAAAGGCTCGAATATCCTTTCCTTGGTTTGGTCGTCCATGCCGCATCCACTGTCCGATACCTCGATGCAGGCGTAGCTCCCCGGCCTGTCCATGCCGAGTAGCCGTACCGCCGCACGGTCCAGGTCTACCCGCTCGGCGGATATCTGCAGAATCCCCCCCCCCGGCATAGCATCCCTGGCATTGGCCGTGAGGTTCATGAGAATCTGCTCAATCTGCAGCTGATCAGCCATGACCGGCATGGGCCCGCCCTCGGCATTAATGACCAGATTTATCCCGTGGCACAAGAGTTTCGACAAGAAGTCCCTTACGTTGAGCACCAGGGCGCTGATGTCCACAGCCTGCAGCTCGACAGGTTGCCTTCTGCTGTAGGCGAGCAGGCTTCTGGTTAGTTCAGCTGCGCGTTCGGAAGATTCGTTCAGCCTATCAAGGTAACGGCTTCCCGGGCCATCCGGGGGGATTTCTCGCTCCAGGAGGGTACCATAGCCGATGATGGCCGTCAGGATGTTGTTGAAATCGTGAGCAATGCCGCCGACAAAGGTTCCCAGTGCTTCCATCTTCTGGGAGTGCCTGAGTCGCTGTTCGAGACGGTGCTGCTCTTCTTCTGCCTGCTTTTGCTCGGTGATGTCTTCAACGACCTTGATGAAATGGGTGGCCTTTCCTCCCGCATTAAACACAGGGAAGGCATGAAATCTGGCAGGGAACCCGCTACCGTCGTCACGCAAAGCCATCCCTTCAACCACCGCAGGCTCTCCCGACTCCAATGCGATGGTTCCCGGGCAGTTCTCACACGGTGCCGCTTTGTTTTTAAATACCTGGAAACATTTCTTAAGCGTTATCTCATCCATCGATTTTTGCAGCATCCTGCAGATCCCCAGGTTCGTCGTGATTACCCTGCGGCTGTCATCGATCAGCATGATCCCAAGGCTCACGTTATCCACCAGGGTTCGGTAGCGCGCCTCGCTCTCCCGCAGAGCCTTATGGGCTCGCTTGTGATCGGACACGTCCCATACCATGGAAAGGACGCCGGCAACCGTGCCGTCGACTTCCCTCAGGAGCGTGTTGGACCAGATGCAGGCCAGCTGCCTGCCATCCTTAGTGACGGTTTCCAGCTCCTCCCGGACCGCGTCCTCCCCACCAAACAGCCGGGACCGTACCGCGTCTACCTGGCTCCATGCCGTCTGCTGAGCCAGAAGAAAGAAAGGCCCACGGCCTACCATCTCCTCACTTTGGTACCCCAACAGGCTCTCGGCGGCGGGGTTACAGGAGATGGCACGCAAGCAGGAGTCCCAAACAATGCAGCCGACCGGCATGCACTCGAACTGCACGCGAAGGTGCGCCTCGCTATTGCGCAGCGCCTCTTCGGTGCAATTCCTCACGGTGATCTCCTCGGAAAGCGCAGCGGTTCTTTCCTTGATCCGTTCCTCAAGAAGTTCGGATTGCCGCTCAAGAACCAGTTTCAGGCTCTCAAGCTCGGTATTTCTTTCTCTTAGCTTTTCGGTCGTTTTCTGGAGGTCGGCGCTACGTCGCATAAGGGCGACGTTGGCACTTTCCAGTTCTTCGGAGCGGGCCGCAAGCCTAACGTTGAGGGCTTCGAATTCCTGTTCCGAACGTTTGCGGTTACTTATGTCTTCCTTAACCGCCACGAAGTGGGTTATCGCGCAGCTCTTGTCGAAGACCGGCGAAATCGCAGCCGACTCCCAGTACAGTTCGCCATTTTTCTTCCGGTTATGGAATTCCCCGTGCCAGTCCCGGCCAGAATTTATGGTATCCCAGAGGTCACGGTATATCTCAGGCGCAGTCGTACCCGACTGAAAAATACGCGGATTTCCCCCGACGACCTCGTCCGCCAGGTATCCGGTCAGTTCCGTGAGCCTGGGGTTTACGTACTCTATGACACCTGCCGAATCGGTAATGATGACCGTGTTCGGGCTTTGTTCTACGGCACGGGAGAGCTTCCGGATGTACTTCCCCTGCTCACGCAGCTTTCTTTCCAGGGTGGTGTGTGCAATACCGTCTTCAATGGCCTCAAAGAGCAGGGCATGTTCGACAGGCTTAACCACATAATGTTTGACACCGAGTTTTATGGCTTCCTTTAGGTGATGTGTTTCGTTGCATGCTGTGATCAGGATCAGGTACACTTCAGGGATCATCGCCCTGATATGCCGTGTCATTGCGAGGCCGTCCAGTGCCGGCATGTCCAGGTCGGTGAGGACGATATCGGGCTGGTGTTTTTCGAACAACTCCAACCCGGCCTTGCCATCCTCTGCAGTCAAGAGTTCTATATCGGGAAACTTTCTCGAGATCATCATCTTGACAATCTCTCTGGTCTCCGGATCGTCTTCGACATACAAAACGGTAACCGCGGCTTCGGCAATGGCAGGTATTTTCATTTCGGACCTCAAGTGGTCGGCGCGTTACGCCCGTCCAGTTGTCAGCTGCAGATGTGCGCCAACGTTCCACTGACGGGCAGATGGATCAACTCCCCAAAGGGGGAAATATCCGGCAAGCCGTGTTCGAGTCACAAGAGCAAATCCCGTAATACCTTGCCCACTTCCTGCAGACGGTACGGTTTGCTGAGCACGGCGCTGAAGCCGAAGTCGCGGTAATTCGCCATTACCGGATCGGTGGCGTACCCGCTGGAGACGATGGCTTTAACCTGCGGGTCTATCTCCATAAGCGAGTGGATGGCCTCCTTCCCTCCGATCCCTCCGGGGATGGTCAGGTCCATGATGACGGCAGCGAAGGGGGATCCCTCAATTTGAAATTTCCGATAGATCTCGACAGCCGACCTGCCATCTTCGGCGCATTCCACCAGATAGCCCAGTGCCTCGAGCGAATCCTTGACAATCTGCCGGATCATCGCTTCGTCGTCCATTACCAGTATGCGCCCCCTACCCTTTGCCGCTTCCAGCACTGCCGGCGGTGCCCCCTTTTGACCGAGCTTGGCCGCGGGGAGGGATATCTCGAAGGTGGTCCCTTGGTTCGGAACCGAGGTGACGGCGATGCTGCCGCGATGCTTCCTGATGATCGAGTAGCAGGTTGCCAAGCCGAGACCGCTCCCCTGTTGTTTGGTGGTGAAATAGGGGTCGAAGATTTTTTCCAGCAGCCGCTCCGGTATCCCGGCCCCGGTGTCCTTAACGGAAATGAACACCGATCTTCCAGCAACGTCCGGTGTATCGGAATTATGCGCGGCGATGGTGATGCTCCCGCCATTGGGCATGGCTTGGATCGCATTGAGCACCAGGTTGTGGATCACCTGACTTATCTGTCCCTCGTCAGCATGCACCGGCCAGAGGTCGTCCTCAATGGCAAACAGGCATTCCACGGAACAGCCGTGAATGGCGAAGCCGGCAGACTCCCTCAAAAGGCTTTCCACCTCGACAACCCTTTTGACAGGCTCTCCCCCTCGGGCAAAAGTGAGCAGTTGCTGGGTGAGATCCTTGGCACGGACTAACGCCTGCTCCGCGGCATCCAGGCGCTGCAGCACCTTATCCGCATCATGCACCTGGTAGCGTGACAGGGAGATGTTGCCGAGGATGGCGGTCAGGATGTTGTTGAAATCGTGGGCAATTCCTCCTGCCAGGACGCCAAGTGATTCCAGTTTCTGGGCTCTGAGCGATTCCTGCCTGGCTCGTTGCAGGTCGGTGACGTCGCGGAAATACCAGACCCTGCCGCAGTATTTCCCATTGGCGCCCATCATGGGGGCCGAATAACAGTCGAATACCATGCCGTCTTTAAGAACGATCTCCTCGTGGACTTTCTCGTCCCGGTTCTGATGCAGATGCCTCGACTGGATCAGATAATCCTCTGGTGCAACCGGCCGGGTTGCCATGAACCGCACGACCGGCCCATACCTGCAGCCCCGCATCAGTTCGGGGGGAATGCCCCACATCTCGATAAAGCGTCTGTTATGGGAGATGATGGTACCCCCCTCGTCAACGACAAGGATGCCATCGATGGAGCACTCCTGTTGGGTTGTGAGTATGACGTTCTTTAATTCCAGTTCCTCTTCAGCAGCCTTGCGCGCGGTCACGTCGCGAATTGACTCGATAGCGCCGATGATCTCGCCGGAGGAGTTGTACAGGGCTGCAGCGGTGCCGTGGAAGTAGATCTGCTCTCCCCTCGCATTGTGTATATAGGATTCACCGACCAGAATGTTGCCGCGGTGCTCAATATTGATGTACCTGGCCTCGACATCCTCTGCGTGCCGCAGGACGAGGTCGATGAGGATGGGGCGGCACTCACCGTAAAAGGGGAGAGCGTACTCGTAATTCCCCCTGCCAAGCATCTCGGATGCCGGCACCCCGGAGAGCTTTTCCATGGCCCGGTTCCAGGTGGCCACCTTCCTCTCCTGATCGATCACGATGATCGCGTCCGGACAGAATTCGATGATGTCCGACAGGTACTGCCGGGATTCACGCAGCTCGTTTTCCGCCCGTTTTCGCTCGGTTATGTCGAGCATGGTCCCGATCAGCCCCGCGGGTGAGCCGTCGGCGCCAGGGAAGCTCGCCTTGTAAAAGATGACGTCATGCCGGACCCCGTCGGCGTAATACAGTGACGACTCGTAGCTCTGTACCCCAGGCGCACTGAAAAGCTCCTGATCCGCCCGGCGGCAGATCTCTTCCTGGGTTGGAGTAGTGATTTCTCGGTAGGTCTTGCCGATCAGCTGTGCCACCCCCACTCCGGCAAACTCTGCAAAAGCCTTGTTTCCCCCGAGATACCTCCCCTCGATATCCTTGTAATAGACGGGATTGGGAATGGTGTCGATCACCGTCTGGAGAAATCCGAGGTCATGCTCCTTCTGCTGTTCCGCCTTTTTGGTGAGCCTCTCCACCAGTATCAGGTAGGTTATGTAGACCGAAAGCCAACCGAACAGTATCAGCCCGAGTTTTGTTTGCAGTGCTGAGTAGTGTTCCAAAAACTCGCTCTTTTTCCTGCCGACGTAGAGCGCGCCGATAATCTTGCCGCTTTTGTCCCTGATCGGGTCGTAGGCAGTCAGGTAGGGTGTTCCCAGTATGAGCGTCTCGCCGCGGAAGGCCTTTCCCTCCCCGAATATGGCGTCGTAGGCGGGTCCTTCGAGTCTGGTGCCGACCGCTCTGGTACCGTCTTCACGCAGCACGTTGGTGGCAACGCGCAGATCCCCCATGAATACGGTTGAGGTGCCACCGAATATCTCCTGGATCTTGTCGGGCACCTCGAAGTTTCCGTTGATGACGTAACTTCCCGCCAGGAGTTTCCCCTCCACTATCCGGAAACCGTCTCCCTTGGTCTGAAGGAGAATCCGAAAGGTGTGCAGGCATTTTTCCAGGTTGTCACTGGTATCTGCGACCACCGCTTCATGGAAACGCTCGAAAGATGACAGCGCGAAAGTCACCAGCAGCAGCACGGCAACAACGCTGTTGACAGTGGCTAGTTTCTTGATGCGCTTCATAGGGTAACCATCTCCTCGTTGCCAGCCAGGATAAACCTCCCGGAGCAGGCCAGGCCGGTGTGTTGCTCATCTCTCCTCATGACATCACCTTGAAATGTCCCACCAGTTGCTGCAGGCGATCGGCCAGCCCGGCCATCTGGAAGGAGGCCTCAGCCGACCGCACGGCCCCCAATGAGCTGCGCTGGACGCCATCCGTTATCTCCCCGATATCCCTGCTGATCCCAACCGTTGCGCAGGTCTGCTGAGCAGCCGCTGCGGCTATCTGGTTGATCTGATGGGTGACGGTGTTGATCCGTTTCAAAATCTCATCGAGGGCCTCCCCGCTCCTGGCAGCCATGAATGTGCCGCTTTCCACCTCCCTTACCCCAGCTTCCATGGAGGCTACCGCTTTGCTGGTCTCCTGCTGGATCGCCTGGATCATCTGGGCGATTTCCATGGTGGCCCGAGTGGTCCGTTGGGCAAGGGTCCGCACCTCACCGGCCACTACCGCGAAGCCCCGCCCATGGTCCCCGGCTCGTGCCGCTTCGATCGCCGCATTCAAGGCAAGGAGGTTGGTCTGGTCGGCAATGTCTTGAATGGTGTCGACAATCTCGCCGATCTGGTCTGAGCGACAACCAAGCGTATCAACGCTCATGGCCGTCGCCTTGACCCGCTCGGCAATCCGGTTCATGACCAGGACAGTTTCCTCAACTACAACGGCCCCGTTTATCACCCGATCATTGGCCTGCCGCGACGCATCCGCTGCGGCGGAGCAGCTAAGAGCCACATCGGCTGACGTTGCGGCCATCTCTTCCTCGGCGCTCGCCACGCGGGCAGCCTTGACCGCCACCTCCTTCACCCCTCTTGCCATCAGATCAGAAGCGCCCTCAAGCTCTGCTGCGGCTAATGCCACCTTTCCGGCGCCAGCAGCAACCTCTGCCATGATGGCACGGAGTCTCTCTACGAAGCAGTTGAAGGCGTGGGCCAGATCTCCCGATTCGTCCTCACTGGCAACCTCGATCCTCCTGGTCAGGTCGGCTTCGCCGTGGGCGATCTCCCTGAGGCTTAGGATTACTCTCCTTAAGGGTTTGACCACGCTGTTGCCAACATAGTGGGCAAGGCCAAGCAGTGCCAGGGCAAGCAACCCCGTTCCGGCCAGAACTCCCCGGCGTATCGAGTTGATCTCGCTCTTGACATCGTCGATATAGATCCCGCTGCCGATTATCCACCCCCAGGGAGAGTACAACTGCACGTAGGAGAGCTTCGGAACAGGTTCGCTGCTTCCCGGCCTCGGCCAGAGGTAGTCCAGGAAGCCTCCTCCCTGTTCCTTGCCAAGCCGCACGAACTCCTGGAAGAGAGACTTTCCATCGGGGTCCTTGGTCCCCCTCAGATCCTTCCCTTCCAGTTCCGGCATGGTGGCATGCATGATCAGTGTCGGTGCCAGGTCGTTAATCCAGAAATATTCCTTTCCCTGGAAGCGGATATTCCTGATGGTAAGCACCGCCGCTCTCTGCGCCTGCGAAACGGTGATTTCTCCCGCCTGAGCCCGCGCATCGAATTGCCTCAAAATGCCGTAGGCGACCTCCACCGCATTTTTAACGGCAATCTTTTTCTCCTGGATCACCCTTTTTTCGTGGAGAGGGAGCAGCAGAAAGAGCATCAGCACGGCGATGGCACCGATGCTGACTAAGGTTATCAGGCGCAGCTTGGCAATAATTTTCCAGTCCCGAAAGGGTCTGATTTTCATAAAGGTCTCCCCTTTGTTATGCACGAGATGACGGCACCCCGAACTGACGTTATGCGATGAAGAAAGCCCGCTCCACCACCTTTTACCGACTACCCGAAACCCTCAAGCATTGGCACTTTGCTAATTCAGACTATTCAAGGCGTTCAGGATCTTTGAAGGGAGGATTGGTTTTTCAAAATAATATGATGCCCCCAGGGCAAAGGCAGCCGATTTGGTCTCCTCGGTACCGAAGCCCGTTACGATAATTACCGTGGTACCGGGTCGCTCGATCCCGACGAAGCGCAGGATCTCCAGCCCTTCGGTGGTTTCGATACCGGTTAGCCTGAGATCGGCGATCACCGTTGTGTAAGCGTGAGTCCTGATCAGCCTGATCGCCTCACCCAATGATTCGCAAACGTCGATGCGGTACCCCCACCTCTCGATGAGTTTGCGGTAGGCAAATAAAATGGCAGTCTCGTCATCAACGAATAACACCCGTTTCGTCGGATCGGGCGCCGGCGGTGTCAGGGGACTTTTGTCTGATTCGTTTGCCTTAATCATGGAATACCTGCTGTCAACTAGCATGCCGTGTAATCTGCCATCAGGAATTGTCTGCTTTCAACCTGGTGCATATTTTTGACGACCACCCATATCTCAATATGAGACAGCGATTCCAGAGCACCATGGCATACCGGTCGGCAAGGCGACCGACAGGTGGCTCAACATACTAGGGGCTACTTGTGGCTTATCGGATAGAATAGATCCTGTTTCATAAGGCATTCGCGGCCTAGGACGCGAAATACCTTATGGTTCACCTAGGGGAAACCGCTGCGAAGCATGGCGGGTGGGTCAACCGAGTCCGGTGAGTCCCTCCCGGACCGCAAACTTAATCAGATCCGCTATGGTGAAAAGATGCAGTTTCTTCATGATGTTCTGCCGCTGGGCCTCGATAGTCTTGATGCTGACCTTGAAGTCGAAGGCAATTTCCTTGGTACTCTTTCCGTCGGCGATGGCCAGAAGAACCTCCTTCTCGCGCCTGGTGAGCAGTCGATGACCGGCCGGGACGTCTCCCCGGGCCCTGCACAGATAATCCGACACCACTAAGTCCGTGATCTTCGTGCAGAGATGATGCTTCCCCTGGCTGACAGACCTGATAGCGGCCTTCAGTTCCTCCTCGGAGCAGTCCTTTCCCAGAAAACCATGTGCCCCCGCCTGGAGCGCTTCAATTCCGAAGTGAGCATCGGTGGACATGGAGAGCACCAGAACCCGAACCGCCGGAGATGCCGCGACAATATGCCGGGTCGCCTCGATGCCGTTCATTTTGGGCATACAGAGGTCCATTACCACCACATCCGGGAAGCATTGCGCGGTGAGGGTGACCGCCGCACTACCGTCGCCCGCCTCCCCGACGACAATGAAATCATCTTCAGGCTCAAGGATGCGCTTGATCCCCTCCCGCAGGATCTTATGATCGTCGACCAGCAGTAGCCTGATTTTCAAGGGGGTTGCTCCTTACGTCAATCGCTCGTTGGGATGAGTCTAGAGAGGTTAATGGTTCTCTCTACACTGACCCACCATCCGCAATAGCCATGCCAGGCAGTTGCCCCGGGAAAACGACATTATTTAAGGAAGATAGCGATTTACAGGTGTGCGGGAGCATCTCAAATGGAGACGTCGATCTCACTTTGAGACACCGGCCTAAAGAAACAGGAACATGGCAGTTAGAGGGTTGCCTCTTTGATCCGTTTGATCTTGCGGTAGAAGGTGGCCCTGGAGATGCCAAGGCTTCTGGCGGCCTGGTCCATGTTCCCATTATGCCGAGCTAATGCGGCCAACATGTGGGAGGTTGAGATCTCTTCCATGGTCCCTGAGGCACGAGCGCGCAGCGACTCCTCCAGGCCGGGGAAGTGGAGCGGCAATAGGGCCGCGCCACGGGAAAGAAGCAGCGCCCGTTCCAGGATATTCTTCAGCTCCCTGACATTGCCGGGCCAACTGTAGGAGGTGAGCAGTCGCATGACGTCGTCGCTTATCACTGTGTTAGGGGCACCCGACGAACGGAGCAGGAACCGGACAAGATCGGGGAGGTCTGCCACCCTTTCCCGCAGCGCTGGGATATGGATGACCATGAGGTTGATGCGGTACAAGAGATCTTGGCGGAACAGTCCTTGGCGCACCAGCGCCGCGGTATCCCGGTTGGTTGCGCACACCAGGCGGAAATCGCTCCTCAGGAGCTTCACATCCCCCAGTCGCCGGTAGGTTTTTTCCTCCAGTACCTTCAAGAGCTGCCCCTGCACCTCACTCCCCATGTCACCGATCTCGTCGAGAAACAGGGTCCCCCGGTCTGCAATGTCAAGCAACCCTTTACGATCCTGATCGGCGGAGGTGAAAGCACCCCGGACGTTGCCGAAGAGCTCGCGGGCCAGCATTTCCCCCCGCAGGCCGGAACAGTTGACCCCGACGAATTCATACGGGGAGCGTGTGCCATGCTGGTGCACCCATCTGGCGAGCATCCCTTTCCCCGTCCCGGTCTCTCCGGTGATCAGTACCGGGATGTCGTTGGCGGCGGCGATACTAGCAAGTTCAAGGATTTTCTCCATGGCAGGGGTGTTACCGAAAAAAACTGCCTCCTTCCGCTCCAAACGCTGCCTGGCGGCCTGTTTTCTTTTCAGCACGCTGATGTCGAGCGTCCTGCGCAGGAACAAGACGAGACTGGCATTATCTACCGGTTTAGTGAGGAAATTGTCCGCACCTCGTTGCATCGCGTCCACAGCAAGCGGGATGTCGCCGGCTCCGGTGATGACTATGATCGGAATACAGGGATCATAGGCCCGGACTGTATCGATAAAATCGATGCCGCTGCCGTCGGGGAGGTTGACGTCAAGCACTATGGCATCGAAGCGCTCCGCCGCAAAGGCCCTGCCGGCTGCCGCAAGGCTGGCCGCTTCCACGACCCGATACCCTTCCTTTGCAAAGTACCGCGTGAAGCCGAAGCGGGTAGCTCCCTCGTCTTCCACCAGGAGAATTCTCGGGTTCATGGCTCTCCCTTCCTTACCAACGGGAGGCGTATCTCCACAGTACAACCGGGAGGAGGGGAGTTGTTAAATAATTTTATCGACCCACCCATATGCTCGACGAAGTGCCTGACCAGGGTCAATCCAAGGCCGGTCCCACCCCTTCTTCCGGTAAAAAACGGATCAAAAACACGATCGACCCGGTTCTGCGCAATCCCTTTTCCGCGATCGGTGATCCGCACCACGGCCATGGACTCGGGAGGAAACAAGCTGGCGTCATCGATCAGACTGAGCGCGACTTCGCTCCCCTCTGGGCTGTGCTGTGTGGCGTTTTCTATGACATTGAACAGGACCTGCTGCAGTTTGACTCCATCGACCAGCACCCGCGGTTCAAAGGTGCCGGGATGGTAGGCAACCGTCAGACGGTTATTTTTCAGAACTCCGGAAGATGTCAGCAGGGTTACGGTATCGTTTACGACTTGGCGCAGTGGAACCGGATACAGACTGGACGCGGGGATGGGCCGCCCTAATTCCAGGAGATCCTTCATCAGCTGGCTGAGCCGGCCAACTTGTACGCGTATATGATGGATGTACGGCTCGTATTCGGGATTGGCTTCTATATCGGGTTCCCTGAAGAGCGCCTCGGTAATGGAGAGAATTGCATTCAACGGGTTCCTGACTTCATGGGCCACACCCGCGGCAAGCTGACCGATCGCCTCCAGTTTTTTTGCATTAATAAGTTGCGTTTCCAGTAGGGTCTTGCTGTCCATTGATTTCTGCAGGCGGCGATTGGCATCAACAAGATCTGCGGTCCTCTCCTTTACCCTCTCCTCCAGATGGTTTTTTGCCTCCAAGAGCCCTTGCTCCGCAATTTTGCGCTCCGTAATGTCCCTTCCCGTACCGCTGATGCCTAAGACCCTCCCTGCGTGGTCGGTAAGAATCGATCCGGTGAATTCATAGGGAATCCCTCTGCCGTCCTTAAGGATGAGGATTGCTTCCACAACCGCATGGCCCGTCTGGTATACTCTCTCGACGGCATCCCGCACTCTGAAGCCCTGATCTTCAGTGAAGAAATCCGTAAGGAGCATGGAAGTAATTTCAGCATCGGTGTATCCAGTCACCGCACCAAGCGATTCATTCCATCTGATAAGTTTTTCTTCAAGCCCTATCACAAAAAAGATATCTTTGATTGAGTTCAAGGCCTTTTCCGTAAATGCCCGTTCGTTGATCAGCGTTTCTTCGGCAACCTTGCGGTCGGTTATGTCGCGAACGATACTTAGAATCACCTGCTGGCCCTGGAAAGTAATCAGCCGGCCATTCACTTCAACAGGGATAACCAGACCATTTTTGGTGACATGTGCCGACTCAAATATCTGGCTTCCTTTCTTGATGATTTGCCCGATCTTTTCCTTAACATGCCCTTTAAACACAGGTGCGTTGATAAATTCCGGGGTAACCTCAAGCAACTCCCTGCGACTGTAACCGAGACGCCGGCAGAATGCGTCATTCACCTCAAGGAAGTGCCCTTTCATGTCTATGATATGGATACCGTCCAATACGGAATTGAAAATGAGCCGGAGCTTTTCATCGCTCAGCTGCTGCGCCTTCAGTGCGTGATAGCGCGGGGTGATGTCCATGACCACAATGTGGCAGCTGCTCCCTAACTGGCAGAGAGCCGCCTGGACCCTCACCTGACGCGGCTCATGGTCCTCTCCCAGAAGAGATATTTCGCACGAGTCCTCCATCTCCTTGTCAAAAATGTTATGGAGAAAGGTATCGAAAAGTTCGCGATTTTCGGCTTTAACGAAAACCCGGAAACTGCGACCAATCAGACGGGAACGTTCCATCCCCAGGAGGCCGGCACCGGTGAGGTTAACCTTGCGGACAGTTCCGTCGCGGTCGATAGAAAGGTAGCCAACTGGCGCAAAATCGTAGAGCTCGGTGTAACTTTGCAGCGCCTTTTCCAGGTCATCCCTGGTCTGGCGCAGTTCCTCGTTCTGCATTTCCAACTCAACCTGGTGAGTCCGCAGTTCTTGCAGAAGCTTCTGAGCATCCACCTCAGACCCGGCAATACGGAGCTGCGCCGACTTCCCGCGTCCGGTTTTTTCGGCGCGGCTGCCTGATTCGGCGTCTCCCCTCGACCGGTCTTTTCCTTTCACCATGCGTGATCCTTTTTTCCCCGAACTCTAGAGTAAGTATACGGGTCTGTTAGATTCAGAGGTTCGCCCGGCTGATTGGCGATACTCTTCAGTCAGCCATTAAACCGCGCAGGAATGCCTTCAGGTGCAATCTCCCATCTTCATTTAAAACTAGTAGCCCACTCTTACAGAATTGGTTCCGCAGGAAAACATGGCTTATTGGCGAATCGCTGCTCGAGCAAACTGCAAAATAAATAATTGGAGTAAGTATACAGTATATGGAATACATTGCTGTACAAAAATTTGTCCCCCTAGCCCTACAGTAATATGTCGTGGCGTAAGGCCTCACTTATAACTCAACTTTCTCAGTACGGTTTTTAGCCTCAACCGGCTGAAATGATGGTCCTTTAATGGGTTGCCAAGACCGAAAGTAGCATCATTCTCTTGAAAGGTAACGGCAATGCCACCACGAACTGCTCAACCAGTTGCAGCATCAGCCATCCGTCGCCTGCTCGCCGGCGAGGTTCCCTCCTATTCCATGGAAAAACGTTACCTCTGCAAAGATGGCACAACCATCTGGGTGAATCTGAACGTTGCGTTGGTGCGGGATCAGCGCGGCGAGCCAGAGTATTTCATCGCCATCGTGGAAAACATCAACAAACGCAAGACTGCGCAGGAGGCTTTGCGGGAGAGCGAGGAGCGTTTCCGGCTGCTGGCCGACACTGTGCCTGTCATGATCTGGGAGGCGGGGCCGGATGGGCGCTGCACATTTTTGAACAGGGCCTGGACTGAGTTTACCGGCAGAAGCCAGGAGCAGGAGCTGGGTGCCTTGGCTGATGGCTGGATGCAAGAGATAATACACCCAGAGGATCAGAAGCGATGCATGGAGACCGTTCTGTCGGCGTTCCGGGAGCATCGGAACTTTTCCGTGGAGTACCGTCTGCGTCTTGGCGATGGACAATACGGCTGGGTTGCCAATACGGGGGAGCCCCGTCTGGCTTCAAACGGAGACCTGCTTGGCTATATCGGTACCTGCTTCGACATCACTGAGCGAAAACGGGTAAAGGAAAAGCTGGAGCAAGACAAGGAGCTGCTAGCGCAGAAGGTTTCGGAGCGCACTGAGGAGCTGAACAAGACTGTTGAGAAGCTTCAGGAGGAAATCAACGAGCGGATCAACATGGCGCTGAAGCTTAGTAAGGAAACTGCCAAGCGTCACAATGCGGAGCAGGAACTGCGAGAGAAGGAACTGCTGCTGTTGCAACAAGGCCGCCTGGCAGCCATGGGCGAGATGATCGGCAACATAGCGCACCAGTGGCGGCAGCCGCTCAATATACTGGGTCTCCATGCCCAAGAGATGCTGTTTTTCTACAAGATAGGTGAATTTACGACGGAATACCTTGAAGAGAGCATCAAAAAATTGCTAGAGACAATCAGCCAAATGTCCCAGACCATAGATGATTTCCGGTATTTTTTCAAGCCAGGAAAAGAAAAACAGGAATTCAGGGTGTTTGAGATGATCGGGAAAACCCTGTCTCTTTTGGAAGGTAGTTTGAAAGAGGAACAGATAAACTCCGCAGTCATTCCAACCGGTGACCCCGTGGTGAACGGTTACCCCAACGAGTTCTGTCAGGTTCTCCTCAACATAATCAGCAATGCCAAGGACGCCTTTGTGGCGAAACAGGTCCCGAGTCCAGAAATCAAGATCGAGGCAGGCCTGGAGGAAGGCCGCTGCGTCGTGACCATAACCGATAATGTTGGCGGGATTCCCGAAGACATTTTGTCAAAGATATTCGAACCCTACGTCACAACCAAAGGGCCGGGAAAAGGGACAGGTGTCGGGCTCTTCATGTCGAAGATCATTGTCGAGAAAAACATGGGCGGCACCTTGAGCGCATGCAACGTGGAGGGTGGCGCCCAATTTCGAATAGTGGTTTGAGCTGCTGTAATCCTGCGGACCTCGCGGAGAGCCAGCTCACCTGGCGCGGTGGCACCGGAATTTAAGTCCCCTTCGGCCCAGGCCGTGCAGCCATGCCGCAGGATGAAACACTGTATCTGAGCATGTTCCACCCCCTTCCTCTCGGATTCCTCGTCGCTGTGCAGGCACTGGAACATTCGCGCCGTTCTGACTGGACCAGCTAGGATTTGCGCACAGAACTAAGTGCTGCCTTGAAAAGGCTCATAATTCTGGTTACACTTGTTGCTCCAGAGCATTCTTGCATACCGCTTGCAAGTTGTGTAAGAGGACAAACTGTTGTTTGGTGTACCGCTGAAAGGTGATCGTCTCGGTGGGCAGTGAACATCGGGACCGCAGCGAGGTTGAGACTTTCCTGCATGTGGGATTGTGTCATGAAAACATTGACGAGTACAGCGTTGCGAAGAGGTAATGAATTCCCCCGCCGCAAGCAACGGGGTATCAATTACCATACAGCATCGCTGATGCGATGCAAATCAACAACCGCCCCAAGCGGCGCGGTGTTGTTGGAGTTCAGAACAGCTCAAGCTGTCCTAGATCAGCATAATTAGTTCCCGTCCGGAAACCCCATTTTTCTGAACTTGTGATGTGAAAAAACGGAATACGCGCAAAAAATGATTAAAGCTATCTTGATTACACCGGGTGACACTTGTTCTTTCTCAATTTTGGACGTACCACTCCCTATGTTACTATAAATACAGGCCAATTCACATTTAGGCTGCGACTTTGGCTGATTCGAGCTTGATCCGAGCAATGACTTGGAGGTTGTAGGCAAAGATCGAACTCCAGACGTAGCGCTTGAAGCCGCCCCATCCCTTCCAGGCGCAGCGGTCAAGGCCGAAGGCGCGCTTGAGCGTGGAGATGTTGGCCTCGATGCCGGCACGGAAGTTCTTGAGTCGCTTGTAGACCCAGTTGCTCTTGACCATATCGAGAATTTCTAAACTCCGCCTCTTCGCGAAGG
>Ga0316217_10001973_pt1 | contig 25591 bp, 19 predicted proteins | sample 1anoAmetaG_FD_203633 | JGI IMG/M metagenome (GOLD analysis project Ga0316217, IMG submission 203633) | Freshwater microbial communities from Trout Bog Lake, Wisconsin, USA - 1anoA | ecosystem: Environmental > Aquatic > Freshwater > Lake > Hypolimnion/Profundal zone | place: USA: Wisconsin...
CCAAGATAGTGCACCATGGCCAGGTGCGCCGGGTCCGGCTGATCGTAGTGCGGAACGCGCTGCCAGGGGCCGAAGGCCTCCAGCGGCCAGGTGGCGAGGGCGAAAAAGCCATGCGCGGACATGCGGCCTGCAAACGCCTCGCCAAAAGCGCGCACGAAACTTCGGCTGAGACCGGCGAAGATCTCCGGCAGATAGTCGGGCGGCAGGAGCGCGTTGAGCCCGGGATAGAAGGTGCCGTTGGGCGGCGCCCAGTCAGCGGTTGAGGCCGCCGCGACGAGATCATCCGGGTTCAGACAAAGATCGTCGATGACCAGCACCGGCGTCGCGTCGCGTCCGACCCGCCTCAGGCGAACCTGCGCCTTGGGGTTCAGCGCGATCATACCGGGCGTTCCCGATCAGACCAGCTCGGCCCGCGACGCGCAGTGGCGGGCGATGAAGGCCTCATGCGTCGGCAGTTTGTGCACCTCGTTCGCCATGATGTCCCGGAGGCTTTTCATATAGTCCGCGCGGTCGTGCGGCGAAACCGCCTGAACGAAGGGATGGCAGGTTCTGGGCGTCACCCCCTGCCCCCACATGACCTGCAGCCATGCGGGCAACTGGAACAGATCATAGGGCGCAGGGTGGATGGACCCGTTCTCGCGGAACAGTTCGATCTTGTGGGTCAGACTGTCCGGAACCGACATATTCCGGCAATAGTCCCAGAAGGGCTCTCCCTCCCGACCGTTGAGATGGTAGTGCAGGATGATGAAATCCCGGATGAACTCCATCTCCCGCGCCGCGGACTGATTATATTCCGTCCGCAGACGTTCATGGTCCGCCGCGTGCGGAAACAACATCACGATGCGCTCAATGGCCATCTGGATAAGATGGATGGACGTGGATTCCAGCGGCTCCAGAAACCCGCTCGACAGGCCGACCGCGATGCAGTTCCTGGTCCAGCACGCCTTGCGACGGCCGGTGGTGAAGCGCAGGGGCCTTGGATCCGCCAGCGCTGCGCCATCCAGATTGGACATCAGCACGGTGCGCGCATCGTCGTCCGTCGTGAAGCCCGACGAATAGACATGGCCGTTGCCGGTGCGGTGCTGCAACGGAATGCGCCATTGCCAACCGGCCTTTCGCGCGGTGGAGCGGGTGTAGGGCGTCAAGGGTCGCGCGTTTTCGCAAGGAACCGCCATGGCTCGGTCGCAGGGCAGCCAGTGGCTCCAATCCTCGTACCCCGTCTTCAGCGCTCCCTCGATCAAGAGCCCACGAAAGCCGGAGCAGTCGATATAGAAGGCGCCGCCCACCTCGCGGCCATCCTCCAGTTTGAGGGCGCCGATGTCCCCGCTCTGCGGATCCAGAACGACATCGGCGATCTTGCCCTCAATCCGGGTGACGCCCAGGCCTTCGGCGTAGCGGCGCAGAAAGGCGGCGTAGAGGCCGGCGTCGAAGTGAAAGGCGTAGTTCAGCCCGCTGAGCGGCGCGCCTTCGATCTTCGAAATGCGACCGAACCGGCCCGCCATCGCCACATGATAGTTGAAACTGTAGTCCCACAGCGATCCGCCCCGTCCCGCCAGCATGTCGTCGAGCCAGTAGTGGTGGAACGGGATGTAGCCCAAGTCTTTGCCGATGGCGCCAAAGGCGTGCATGTAGCGGTGGCCGTCGCGCCGCCAGTTCACGAACTCGATGCCCAGCTTGAAGGTGGCCTTCGTCTCGCGGACGAACGCGTCTTCATCGATCCTGAGCATGTTGTTGAACAGCATGATCGCCGGAATGGTCGCCTCACCCACGCCGACCGTGCCGATGTCTTCGGACTCGACCAGGGTGATCTTGACCCTTGGCCCCATCACCTTCACCAGCGCCGCCGCCGTCATCCAGCCCGCTGTGCCGCCGCCGACGATGGTGACCGTCTTCAGTTCCGCCGGATGCATGGACTTCGCCCTCTCAAAACGCGGGAGATATCTGCAGATAGCACAAAAACGCCCGCCGAGCGGAACCCGGCGGGCGTCAAAGTCAAAGGTCCTGGACCTTAGAACTTGTAACCGACGCTGAAGGTGTAAACCGCGCCGTACTTCTCGTACTTGATGACCTTATGCGGGTCGGTGTTGTAGTTGTACTGGACGAAGGGTTGATCGGTCAGGTTCGACCCGGACAGGCTGAGGCTGAGGCCCTTCAACTGACCGTCCTTGAACTCATACCCGACCTGCGCATCGACCAGTTGCTCAGACTTCACAGCCGTGGTGCCGAGCGTTCCGTCGAAGTTCGACACTTCGCCGAACCAGCCCGAGCGGTAACGGTCGCTGATGCGCGCCGAGAAGCCGCCCTTTTCATAGTAGAAGGTGGTGTTGAAGGTCGTCTTCGACAGACCCGGCAGCGGCACCTTGTTGGCGACGCCGTAGGTCACCGGCTTAATCACCGACTCTGCCAGAGACAGCGAGGTGATGACGCCGAACCCGTCGAGGGGCGCGTAGACGAGTTCAAACGGCACCGACGCCGACAGTTCCAGACCGTCGATGTGACCGCCGCTTCCGTTGACCTTCTGCGACGAGAAGCCAAAACGGTTGGCGTTCGCGTTCGCATAGTTGGCCGGCACCGGATCGGTGGTCTTGGTCTGGCCCGGCAGCAGCGCATCGGCGAAGCTGACCAGCGTGTCCTGCTGATAGATATAGCTGTCGAGTTCCTTGTAGTAGACAGCGGCGGACACATAGCCGCGGCGGCCAAAGTACTTTTCAATCGACAGATCGACCGCTTCGGCCTTCCAGGGCTTCAGCTTCGGGTTGCCGCCGCCGCCGCCCGACCAGAAGGTCGTGATGCCGTGAACCTGATTGCCGCCCGAGGAGTCGGTGGACGCCGTATATCCGGTGTCCCCGCCGGCCATGTCGTCCATCCGCGGACGGGCGATGGTGGTCGCCGCCGCAAAACGCACATGGAGTTCGTCGCCAAGATCATAGTTCAGGTTCAGGCTCGGCAGCCAATCGCCGTAGCTCGTGCCCAGCGTCTTCACGCCGTCGACCAGGTTGGATCCGGCGAAGTAGCCAAAGCCCTGGTCCACCGACTGATCCGCGCCCTGATACTGCAGGCCGATATTGCCGGTCATGGCGTGACCCAGAACCTGATGGTCGATATCGGCCTTGATATAGGCCGTGGTCAGCTTCTCCTCGACGGACCATGTGGCCGAGATGTTGTGCAGGCGATCGCCCTGACCCACCGCCGTGTTCGGGTCGACGATCGAGTTCACCGTTTTCCAGAACCCGCTGCGGTACAGACCGAGCGCGTCATAGGAAATCATGCCGTTGGGATTGCCGAGGAAATTCGTGTTGACCGTTCCGGTGCGGAAGGCCACCGGCACGACGGCGTACGACGCGCCGTTGGGCAGGTACAGAATGCTCTGGAAGTCATTCTTGTCCTTGGTCCGGTCGGCATAGTTCAGGCCGAACGTGACATTGGTGATCCCGAAGGCGTTCAGCTTGCGGGTCGCCGCCAGCTTCACAGCCTTGATCTCGTCGGTGATCTGCTGCTGCTCGACGAAGCCCGAACGCGACGGACCGCCGCCCCAACCGCCCGGATCGGTCAGGAACACGCTGTTGAAGTCGCTGTAGTTCAGGCCCGAGTGATAGATCGAGTTTCCGTCAGAGTCCGTCGTGAAGTTGATGTTGTCCTTCACGACAGAGCCGGCGGGGCCGGTGCCGGCGGTCGATTCCAGACGCAGGAAGGTGCGGGTGACCTTCGACCAGCTGAGGTCGCCGTCCAGGGTCCACTGATCGTTCGGCTTGTACTGGGTGTTCCAGCCGGCCGAGTTCACCTTGGCCGTGGTGTCGTGGTTGTAGTTTTCCACGATGGTGGTGGCGCCGTCATACTCCGCGCTCACGATACGGCCGTTCTGGACCGTGTAGCCGGGCTGCAGCGTGCCCGAACCCCACTGGGAGCCGTACTCCAGGCGGCGGATCGTTTGCAGTTCTTTGAAGTCCGAATGGAAGGCGTCGAAGGTCGAATGCCACTGGTCGTTCGGCTTCCATTCCACAACCGCCATTTCGCCGGTCCGCTGGTAATAGGCCGACATCACGCCGTCCTTTTCACCGCCGCTGACCGTCAGGCCGCCTGGTCCCGTCGCATAGCCCCAGGACTCCCGGGTCTGCGCCTGGTAGGGCGACTTGTTCGACGCGATCCCCACGGCGACGCCGAGGGTCTTGTCGAAGAACTGGTCGATATAGGTGCCCGAGAAGCGATCCCCGCCCGTGGCGGCATTGGGGATGTTCGCCTTCATATCGTCTTCTTCGCGCTTGTAGTTCAGCGCGACCGCCCGCTTGCCATAGGCCAGCGGCTTGACCGTCTCGATATCCGCCGTGCCGGCGATGCCCTGATAGGCCATGCTCGCGTCAGGCGTCTTGTAGATCTTCACCTGGCTGACGAGTTCCGAAGGATACTGGTCAAGCTCGACGGTGCGGTTGTCGTTCGTGCTCGCCTGTTCGCGACCGTTGAACGTCGTGACCGTGTAGTCCGGGCCAAGGCCGCGGATGGCGATGGTCTGGGCGCGGCCGTTGGTGCGCTGGGCGGCGACGCCCGGCAGGCGCGCGATCGATTCGGCGATCGAGGCGTCCGGCAGCTTGCCGATGTCTTCGGCGGACACCGCCTCGATGATCGACGTGTCGAGCTTCTTGGCCGAGATCGAGTCCTGGATCCCCTTGCGGATCCCGGTGACCACGACGGCCTGGACGTCGCTGGAGTCCGACGCCTGATCCGCAGCGCTGGCCACGGAGCCGAAGCCCATCATCAGGGCGACGCCTGCGGCGCCGGTCATCAGCTTCAGCCGATGTGAATTGGAAAGTCTCATGCGGTTCCCCCGTCAAGGTTGTTTCAGGCGCCCGCGTGCGCGGCGAACACCCGTCTGAAAATCGTCTTCGCCCGTGTCCGAGGCGCGGTGTCCGGACTTGAACGCCATGTGCGTTCCGCCCCTGAACCCTCCTGCGGGCGATCGCCTCTTCGTCAGATCACCCCCGCCTTGCGGGCGTGGCGATGGACGATACAGGCCAGTCTTTGCAATCGCTTACAAAATGAAGCAAAAATTACGCAATGGCGCAAGGCGCAAAACGCGCATTTTCATGGCGCCTCAACTACAAAAACGCCTAATAGACACTCATAAAACCCTTCTGACGCCTTGACCGGACGGGCTTCGTCGCGTTTTGGTCACACTTGGGAAAAAAGCCGGTCGACCGCTTTGCAAATTTTTGCAATGATCGCTTTGCCGGACTTGGGAACGGAATCGGTGATGATGCGGGGCTTGAGACAGCACACAGGCGAGGCCGGCGCAGCGGCGATCGGGATGGCGGCGATGGCGCTCGCGCTGACGGTTTCGACGGCGGCGGCCGGCGCTGATCTCAGCTACCGGGCCCGGGCGCCCGAAGACGAGGTCGTCTATTTCCTGCTGCCCGACCGGTTCGCCAACGGCGATCCTTCCAATGACCTCGGGGGGCTGAAGGGCGATCGGCTGAAGACCGGCTTTGATCCGACCAGTGAGCGCTTTTACAATGGCGGCGATCTCAAGGGCGTACTGTCGCGCCTCGACTATATTCAGGGCCTGGGCGCGACCGCCATCTGGCTGGGGCCGATCTTCAAGAACAAGCCGGTTCAGGGGCCAAAGGGGCAGGAAAGCGCCGGGTATCACGGCTACTGGATCACCGACTTCACCGACGTCGATCCGCATTTCGGCGCGCGTTCGGACCTCAAGGCCCTTGTGGACACGGCCCACGCGCGGGGGATGAAGGTCTATCTCGACATCGTCGCCAACCACACCGCCGACGTCATCAAGTACAAGGAGTGCGAGGGTCGCTACTGCGCCTATCGCAGCAAGGGCGACTATCCCTATACCCGCCATCTGGGCCTTGCGGGCGAGGCGATCAATGACGGCTTTCTGGGGGATGAGGACAACCGTCAGACGACGGAGAACTTTGCGAAGCTCGTGCGTCCCGACTACGCCTACACCCCCTACATCCCCAAGGGCGAGGAGCACGTGAAGCGGCCCGAGTGGCTGAACGATCCCCGCTGGTACCACAATCGAGGCGAGAGCACGTACAAGGGAGAGAGCGCGACCTACGGCGACTTTTCCGGCCTGGACGATCTCTTCACCGAAAACCCGCGCGTCGTGCAGGGCTTCATCGACATCTACGGCCAGTGGATCGACGACTTCGCCATAGACGGGTTTCGCATCGACACGGCCAAGCACGTCAATTCGGCCTTCTGGCGCGCCTTCGTTCCGGCGATGCAGGCGCGAGCCAGAGCCAAGGGCATCGATCACTTCCACATCTTCGGAGAGGTCGCAGACCCAGACCCCTCCGTGCTGGCCCACTACACCCGCACCGACGGCTACCCCGCCGTGCTGGACTTTGCGCTGCAGTCGGCCATCGCCGATGTGGTGGCCAAAGGCGAGCCCCCTGCCCGCCTCGCGCACCTTTTCCTTGCGGATGTGAATTATGCCGATGGCGAGGCCGGCGCCCGCCGTCTGCCGACCTTCGTCGGCAATCATGACATGGGCCGCTTTGCGATGATGGCGCGCAAGGCCAATCCCGATGCGACGGACGACGAGATCAAGCGCCGCGTCATCCTTGCCTATGGCATGATCTATTTCCTGCGCGGCCAGCCGGTCGTCTACTATGGCGACGAACAGGGCTTTGCCGGGACCGGCGACGACAATGCGTCACGCCAGAGCCTGTTCGCCTCCAAGGTGGCGAGCTTTAACGCGACGCCGCTCGTCGGAACATCCTCGACCACCACCGTCGACAACTATAATCCCGATCACCCGATCTACAGGGCGCTGGCGCAGATGGCCAAGGTGCGCAAAGCCGATTCTGCGCTGCGGCACGGCGACCAGACCACCCGCTTTGCCGCCGAGACGCCGGGCCTTTTCGCCGTCACACGGCGCGGCGACGACGGGTCGGAAACCCTGATCGCCTTCAACACCTCAAAGGCCGAGATCAAGGCCAATGTCGCCGTCGACTCCCTATCGCAAAACTGGCGCTCGGAGCGCGGCGAATGTACATCACACGCGGCGGCGCCGGGCGCCTATACAGTCACTCTTCCGCCTCTTGACTTTATTGTCTGCACCACGTCGAAGCCATGACATGAACCTGCAAGTTACGCCTCAATCGACATCTGCAACCGCCTCCACTCCATGGTGGAAAGGCGCGGTGATCTATCAGATCTATCCGCGGAGTTTCGCCGATTCCAACGCCGACGGGATCGGCGATCTGCCGGGGGTGCTGGCCCATCTTGACCACGTCGCGTCGCTGGGCGTGGACGGCGTCTGGCTCTCGCCCTTCTTCCGGTCGCCGATGAAGGACTTCGGCTATGACATCAGCGATTATCGCGACGTGGATCCGATCTTCGGGACCCTGGACGATTTCGACCGGGTGCTGGCGCGCGCCCATGCTCTGGGGATGAAGGTCATTATCGACCAGGTCTATTCCCACACCTCGGACGCGCACGACTGGTTCCGCGAAAGCCGCAAGGACCGCACCAACGCCAAGGCGGACTGGTATGTCTGGGCGGACGCCAAGCCCGATGGCTCCCCGCCGTCCAACTGGCAGTCGGTGTTCGGCGGCCCCGCCTGGACCTGGGACGCCAATCGCGGCCAGTACTATCTGCACAACTTCCTGCCGTCCCAGCCGGATCTGAACCTGCACAACAAGGCGGTTCAGGACGCGGTGCTCGATACGGCCAAGTTCTGGCTGGACCGCGGGGTCGACGGCTTCCGTCTCGACGCGGTCAATTTCAGCATGCACCACCCGTGCCTGACCGATAATCCCCCCGCGCCGCCGGGACGACGGACACGCTCGTTCGATTTTCAGCTGCACCTGCACAACCAGTCGCACCCGGACATCGCCGCCTATCTGGAGCGGATCCGGGCGCTGATGGACGCCTATGGCGCGGACCGCTTTACCGTGGCCGAAGTTGGCGGCGACAATGCCGATGTCGAGATGAAGCAGTACACCGCCGACGACCGCCGGCTGCACAGCGCCTACAGCTTTGCGTTTCTCTACGCCGAAGCCTTGTCGCCAAAGCTGGTCGCCGAAGGGTTCGAGACCTGGAGCGGGCGGCACGGGGAAGGCTGGCCAAGCTGGGCCTTTTCCAACCATGATGCGCCCAGAGCCGTAACCCGCTGGGCGGCGCCGGAGCATCGGGAGGCGGCGGCGCGCATGACGCTGATGTTGCTCATGTGCCTGCGGGGCAATGTCTTTCTCTACTACGGCGACGAGCTTGGCCTGCCCCAGGCGGAGGTGCCGTTTGAGCGGCTGCAGGATCCCGAGGCGCTGGTCAACTGGCCGCTGACCCTTGGCCGCGACGGCGCGCGCACGCCCATGCCATGGACATCCGCAGTGACCTTCGGCGCCTTTTCGACTCATGAGCCCTGGCTGCCGATGCCGCCTGCGCACCTCGCCCTGGCCGTCGATGTCCAGGAGGCGTCGCCGACGTCGGTGCTGCACACCACCCGCCGCCTCGTCGCCCTGCGCAAGGCCCTGCCGGCCTTGCGGACCGGCGAGGTCCGCAATGTGACCGCCGGCGAGCATCTCTTGACCTTCGAGCGCAGCGTCGGCGCCGAACGGGTGTTCTGCGCGTTCAACATCAGCGCGGACGCTGCGCCGTTCCAGCTTCCTGAGGGCTTTCGCATCGTCGAGGCGGTGAATGGCGCCAGCGCGGACAGCCGGCGCCTTCCCGCCTATGCCGGGCTGGTCGCGGTGCGAAGCTGAGCGAGGCGCGCCGTGCCCCCCTCACCCGCCGCAGGATTCGCGCACGATCAGGTTGGTGGGCATGCGCTCGGAACGGATTTCCCGCTTGCCCGAAGCGTTGAGCAGCTTCGACAGCATCAGCCGCCCCGCATGCGCCGTGTCCTGCGAGACGGTGGACAGGGCCGGACGATTGTGACGGGCGAAGGGAATATCGTCATAGCCGACAACCGACACATCGTCCGGAACCTTCAGGCCCGCCCGCTCCAGCGCCCGAATGGCGCCCATGGCGATCATGTCGCTGGCCGCGACGATACCGTCGAACTTCAGGCCCATGCCGAGCATGGCGTCCACCGAGGACTCCGCCGATTCCAGCTCAAAGTGCGAGGGCACGACCAGATCAGGATCAAGGGGCAGGTCCGCCATTTCCAGTCCCCGGCGATAGCCGCGCAGGCGCTGCATGACTTCCGGCGCCTCGGCGTCGCCCAGGAACACGATCCGTCTGCGCCCCAGCCGCGCCAGGTGCAAGGTCGCACGGCGCCCGCCCAGGGGATTGTCGCTGCCGACGGAACAGTAGGACTGCTGCGGCAACTGCGCGCCCCAGACCACAAAGCGCACCTCGGTCTCGGCGAGGCGGTTGTAGGCGTGGTGCAGCGAGCTCTGCCCCAGGAAGATCACGCCGTCGGCGCGATTGGTCTTCATCATCGCCGTCAGCTCGTCATAGCTGGTGGGCGCAATGTGGCTGACCAGCACGTCGCAGTTTCGCTCCTGCGCCGCGACCGCCACACCGGCGAACAGCTCCAGGAAGAACGGGTCGGACAGACGCCCTTCGCGCCCCTGCGGCCGCGGCACCACAATGGCGATGGTCGCATCGGCGCCGATGGGGCCAGAGGGCATGTATCTGCGGAACGGATAGTCATGGTCCCGCGCCAGCTGCCAGATCATCTGCTTGGTCTGGGTGTTGACCGACGCGCTGTCGTTCAGCGCCCGCGACACCGTGGAGATCGACACCCCGGCGATGGCGGCCAGATCTTCGAGGCGGGTGGCCCCTTTGGTCATAGGGATCGTCTTTCGTTCGTCGGCGAGACGGGGAGAGTCGCTCGATCAGGACGAGAAAATTTTGCAGAAAAATTTGCAATGCGCCAGCTTGACCTAACGTCAATAACTGCGTCGTGCGCCGACCCCGCCCCGGCCATCAGGAGTCGTGCATGAAGAGGTTCATCCTCAGCCTTGTCGCCGCCGTCCTGTGCGCGATGTGGCCCGCCGCCCAAAGCCTGGCCGCCGGCCGGCTCATCCATCTTGGCATGATCCGGTCGGCCTATGTGGCGCCGCGGGAGGTGGTTGTATGGGTCCCGGACGACTATGACGCCGCCTCCACGCGCTACGCCGTGCTCTATATGCACGATGGCCGAAATCTCTTCGATCCGACGACAGCCTATAACGGGCAGGTCTGGGGCGTTGACGCGGCGGTCGCAAGGCTGATGGCGGCGCACGAGATCCGGCCGACCTTGATTGTCGGGATCGACAACACGCCTGCCCGCAGCCGCGAATACATGCCGGCCAAGGTGTTCGACGCCCTCGATCCGGCGACACGCCAGACCCTTTCGGAGGACATGAAGGGCGATCCTTTGTCCGACGCCTATCTGAACTTCCTGACCAAGGAGCTGAAGCCGTTGATCGACGCGCGCTTTCGCACCCTTAAGGGGCGCGAGGCGACGTTCATCATGGGCTCCAGCATGGGCGGGCTGATCTCGATGTATGCGCTCGCGGAGTATCCGGATGTATTCGGCGGCGCCGGCTGCCTGTCGACTCACTGGCCCCTGCCCGCCTTTTCGATGGGCGGCCCGAAGATCCCGGCGCAGCCGGCGCTCGCCGCCTTTGACCGCTATCTTCAGGCCAGCAGCCTCAAGCATCGCCCGGGGCGGATCTGGTTCGATCACGGGGACCAGACCCTCGACAGCTTCTATGCGCCCTACCAGACCCATATCGACGCCACTTTGACCGGCCTCGGCTGGACGAAGGGCGTGGACTTCGAAAGCCGCGTCTATCCTGGCGCGGCCCATAATGAGGCCTCATGGCGGTCGCGGCTGGAGGACCCCTTGCGGTTCCTGCTCGCCCCGACCGTGCAGTGAAGACCCGACCTTTAGGGAGACGACCCATGCAGAAGGCCAAGCTTTCATTCGGCCAGATCTGGAACATGTGTTTCGGATTCTTCGGCGTTCAGATCGGCTTTGGCCTGCAGAACGCCAATACCAGCCGGATTTTCCAGACCCTGGGGGCCGATGTCGAAAGCCTGCCGATCCTATGGATCGCAGCGCCGCTGACGGGCCTCCTGGTCCAGCCGATTATCGGCCACATGAGCGACCGGACCTGGGGACCGCTGGGCCGCCGCCGTCCCTATTTCCTGGTGGGCGCGGTGTTCACCACCCTCGCCCTGATCGTTATGCCCAATGCGCCGGGGCTCTGGCTCGCGGCGGGGGGGCTTTGGGTCATGGACGCTTCGATCAATGTGACGATGGAGCCGTTCCGCGCCTTTGTCGGCGACCTCTTGCCCGACGATCAGCGCACGGCGGGCTTTGCCATGCAGAGCTTTTTCATCGGCGTCGGCGCGGTGTTCGCCTCGGCCCTGCCCTGGCTGCTGACCCAGGTGCTGGGCGTCAGCAATGTGGCCGCGCCCGGCGTGGTCCCGCCATCGGTGAAGATCGCCTTCTACATCGGCGCTGCGCTTCTGTTCCTGTCCGTCCTCTGGACCATCGTCTCGACCAAGGAATATCCGCCCGAGGCGGTGGAGGCCTTTGAACGGGAGGCCGTCGATGGGCCGGAGCACGCGCCCCGCACGCTCTCTGCGAACCTGATCGGCGGCGCGACCAGCCTCGTCGTCGGACTGGCAGGCGCCGCCCTCGTCGGCGCCCTGAAGCTCGACAAGGAACTCTTCGTTCTGGCCGGTCTGATCGCGGCCTTCGGCCTCGCCCAAATCCTCGCCGGCCTGCTGCGCGGTCGGGGCGGCGTCGCGGCGGGCCTGACCGAGGTGGTGGATGATCTCTTCGCCATGCCCAAGGTCATGAAATCCCTGGCTCTGGTCCAGTTCTTCACCTGGTTCGCGCTGTTCGCCATGTGGATCTACACGACCAGCGCGGTGACCAGCTTCCACTACGGCGTGACGGACACCGCATCCAAGGCCTACAACGCCGGGGCCGACTGGGTGGGCGTGTTGTTCGCCATCTACAGCGCCGTGGCGGCGGTCGCCGCCTTCGCCCTGCCAAGGCTTGCCGCTGTCGTCGGCCGCACCGCCGCCCACGCGATCAGCCTGTGCCTTGGCGGGCTCGGCCTGTTGTCGATGCTGGCGATTCGGGACCCGTCGCTGCTGTGGATCTCCATGATCGGGGTCGGCGTCGCCTGGGCCTCGATCCTGTCGGCGCCCTATTCCATCCTCTCCGGCGCGCTGCCGCTGCGGAAGATGGGGGTCTATATGGGGATCTTCAACATCTTCATTGTGGTGCCGCAGCTTCTCGCCGCCACCCTGCTCGGCCTGATCGTCAAGGGCCTTCTGGGGGGCCAGCCGATCTACGCCCTGGCCGTGGGCGGCGCGTCCTTCTTCGTCGCCGCAGCCCTCGCCTTAAGGGTCGATGACGCCGCAGATCCCGTTCGATTGAAGAAGACCCGCGCGGCCTGAGCGTTCAGCCCCCGCCGATCTTGGGCAGCACCACCACCTCGGCCCCGTCGGGGAGCGGCGCGAACCAGGCGTCCTGATGGATCTCGCCGTCCACGGCGAAGGCCATCTTGCGGTCGAGATGATCGCCAAGCCCTGGAAACCGCTTTTCAAGGGCCTGCATCAGGCCTTTGAGGGTCTTGGCCTCCACCCCCACCTGCGTGACGCCGCCGGTGAACGGCAGGTCGGCGGGCAGGATGACGTGGATCACTCCGCAGCTCTGGCGAGGTCTGACGCCGCCAGAATGGCCGGCGGCGCCAGCGGCAGATCGTTCAGGCGCAGGCCCGTCGCCGCCCTGACCGCATTGGCCGCAGCAGCCAGCGGCGGCACGATGGGCGTCTCGCCCACCCCCTTGGCGCCAAAGGGGTGCCGGGGGTTGGCGACCTCCACCAATATCGTGTCGATCATCGGCAGGTCCGAGGCGACCGGCATGCGGTAGTCGAGGAAGCCCGGGTTCTCCATCCGCCCGCCCGGATCGAACAGATAGGCCTCGTTCAGCGCCCAGCCGAGGCCCTGGGCCACGCCGCCCTGGATCTGCCCCTCGACATAGGCAGGGTGGATGGCCCGGCCGACATCCTGCGCGGCGGTATAGCGCACCACCGACACCTGCCCGGTCTCAGGGTCAACCTCAAGATCGCACAGATGCGCGCCAAAGCCGGGTCCCGCCCCTTGAGCGTTGAGGGCGACCTCTGCGCTCATCGGGCCGCCGGTCTTGCCGGACTCGCGGGCGAGGTCGGCGAGGGTCAGGGGGGGCTTTGATCCGTCCAGCAGTTCAACCTGCCCGTGGGTCCACACAACCTGGTCCGCCTCGACGCCAAAGGTTCCCACCGCACGCCGCGTCGCGTCGGCGATGATCTTGCGGCAGGCCTCGATCACGGCGAGGCCGGTGGCGAAGGTGGTGCGGCTGCCGCCGGTGACATTGGAAAAGCCGATGGAGGCCGTGTCGGCGATCTTGGCCCGCACCCGCTCCACCGGCAGGCCCAAGGTCTCGGCGGCCATCATCTGCATGGAGGCGCGGGAGCCGCCGATGTCGGGGCTGCCGGTCGTGACGGTGACGCCGCCATCCTCGGCGACATGGACAGACGCCGTGCTCTCCCCGCCGATATTGAACCAGAAGCCGACGGCGAAGCCCCGTCCCTGGTTCGGCCCCAGGGGCGCCTTGTAGTGGTCGCTGGCCTTCAGCGCCTCCAGCGTCTCGACATAGCCGATATTGCGGTATTTGGGCCCATAGCTGGCGATGACCCCGTCCCGGACGGCGTTCTTCAGGCGAAGCTCGATCGGATCGATCTTGAGCGTGCGCGCCAGCTCGTCCATCGCGCTTTCCACCGCAAAGGCGACGATCGGGGCCCCCGGCGCGCGATAGGCGGCGACCTTGGGCGTATTGGTCACCACGTCCCAGCCCAGGACCTCAAAATTGGGCACGTCATAGCAGGCAAGCGCGGTCATGCAGGCCGCCCCCACGGGCGACCCTGGAAAGGCGCCCGCCTGGAACTTCAGCTCGACCTTGGCCGCCGTCAGCGTGCCGTCGCGCTTGGCCCCCAGCCGCACGGTCATCGCCGCGCCGGAGGTCGGTCCCGTGGCGCGGAACACCTCATCGCGGGTCATGACCATCTTCACCGGACGGCCGGACTGGCGTGACAAGGCCAGCGCCAGGGGTTCGAGATAGACCGTGGTCTTGCCGCCGAAGCCGCCGCCGATCTCCAGCGGCGTGACGCGGACGTCGCTGAGCGAGATATTCAGGATCTTCGCGCAATGGGCGCGGACCATGAAGTGCCCCTGGCTGGAGCACCAGACGTCGCACTGGCCGTCCTCGCCCCACTGGGCGACGCAGGCGTGCGGCTCGATATAGCCCTGGTGCACGGCCTGCGTGGTGTAGCGCCCCTCATAGGTCACGTCGGCGTCCGCGAAGCCCTGAGCCAGATCGCCGCGTTCGAAGATATGGCGCTTGGCGATGTTGGAGGCCGTCGTCGGCGCCGGAGTCACCCCGCCCGTGCGCAGGTGGTCGTGCAGGATCGGCGCGTCCGCCGCCATTGCCGCCTCAACCTCCAGCACATGCGGCAAGGGCTCATAGACCACAGAGATGAGACGCAGGGCCTCTTCGGCGATCTTGGGCGAAATGGCGGCCACGGCGGCGACGGCGTGCCCCTCATAAAGGGCCTTGTCCCGCGCGATGACATTGATGGCCAGATCCCGCAGATCCGAGCTCGACTCGCCGCCCTCATGCACTTCGGACTTTAGGTTCGGGAAGTCGGCGCCGGTGACGACCGCCTTCACCCCCGCCAAGGCCCTGGCCTTGCGCGTATCGATGGAGACAATCTTGGCATGGGCGTGCGGGCTGCGCAGGACGCGGCCGCAGAGCTGCCCCGCGACGGCGAAGTCCGCGCCGAACAGGGCGCGCCCTGTAACCTTGTCCACGCCGTCCGGGCGGACAGGCCGCCCGCCGATCACGGAGAATGGGGGGGTGTCGAGGCTCTGGCTCATGCGCAGCGCTCCTGTCGCATCTCGGCGGCGGCGTCCATCACCGCCCGTACAATCTTGTCATAGCCCGTGCAGCGGCAGAGGTTTCCGGCAAGCCAGAAGCGCACCTCCGTCTCTGTCGGTGACGGATTGACGTCCAGCAACGCCTTGGCGGCGACCAGAAAGCCCGGCGTGCAGAAGCCGCACTGCAGGGCCGCATGCTCGAGGAATTTCGACTGCAGCGGGTGCAGCCGCCCCGCCTCCGCCAGCCCCTCCACGGTGGTGACGCTGCGCCCCTCGGCCTCGACGGCCAGCATGAGGCACGAACAGACGACCCGGCCATCGACAATCACGCTGCAGGCGCCGCAATCGCCCGTGCCGCAGCCCTCCTTGGCCCCGGTCAGGCGCAGCTCGTCCCGCAGCGCGTCGAGCAGCGTGGTTGTGGGGTCAGCGAGGAAATTCTGCTCATCCCCATTGACCGTTGTGCGAACGCTCAGCTTGGTCATGTCCTGTCTCCTGCGCGCGCATAGGCGATTTTCGCCGCCCGCGCCGCCAATACGCCCGCCGTCCGTATGCGGAACGCCGCCGTTCCGCGCTTGTCCGAGATCGGACGACACACCGCCTCGACCGCCGCCGCCAGGGCCGCAAGGGCCGCATCTTCAAGTTTGCTTCCCACCAGCGCCGCCCCCGCCGCCGCCACCCGAAGGGCCGTCGGGGCCACGGCGCCGACCGCGACCTCCGCCGCGGTGACGACCCTTGCGTCGTCGCAGGAAAGACTGACGCCGGCGCCGACCACGGCTATGTCCATCTCGGTTCGCGGAATAAAGCGCAAATAGGCGTCCGACGCCCGCGCAGGCCGTCTTTGCAGGGTGAAGGAGAGGATGAACTCCCCGGGCGAAAGCGTGTTGCGGCCAGGACCTGCGGCGATGTCTTCAACCTTCGCGTCGCGCTCGCCGTTCGGTCCGACAATACGGCAGACCGCCCGCGCCGCGATCAGCGCAGGGACGCTGTCGGCGGCGGGCGAAGCGTTGCAGACATTGCCCGCCAGGGTCGCGCGACCTTGCACCTGGGTCGAGCCGATGAGGCTCGCCGCCTCGACCACCCCCGGCCAGGCGCGCATCAGCCCCTCATGCTCGCCAAGCGCCGCGCAGGGCGTCATCGCCCCGATGACAAAGCCGTCCGCCGTTTCGCGCACGCCGATGGCGCCGGCGATCCGCTTCAGATCGATGATGGCGTCGGGCTGCGCCCGTCCGGTCTTCATCTGGACCAGGAGATCAGTGCCCCCGCTGAGCGCACGCGCACCGGGGTGGGTGAGCGCCTGAGCCGCTTCTGCAGCGGTCATCGGCGCTCGGTAGGCGGATTGGGACAAGCTTTGCGACTCCAGGAAAGGTTCGGCGGCGCCGGTCGGCACAGGATGGGCCTTCGCGCCCGGTCCGGTCAAGCGACGGCCGGCGGGCCTCACCCGATCCCCGACTGTCACTTTGTCATTATTTTACAATTTTTATTGAGTCGACAATTGACACGTCCGCCTCAATTCGTTCGCCCCTGACCGCGCCCAAGGTTATCCCCGACGCGACGGCCAAGATCGGCCAGGGTTTTTCAGCGTTCAGGACTTCGGCCCATGTTTTACCAGGACCACATCACCCAGACACGCGATCTGATCCGCGCCAAGAGCGGGACCTGGGACGGGATCAATCCGGAATCGGTGGCGCGCATGCGCCTGCAGAACCGCTTCCAGACCGGCCTCGACATCGCCCGCTACACGGCAGGCGTGATGCGTCGGGATATGGCCGCTTACGATGCGGACCCGGCCAACTACACGCAGTCCCTCGGCTGCTGGCACGGCTTCATCGGCCAGCAGAAGATGATCTCCGTCAAGAAGCACTTCAACTCGACCAAGGGGCGCTACCTCTATCTGTCAGGCTGGATGGTCGCGGCCCTGCGCTCCGAGTTCGGGCCCCTGCCCGACCAGTCCATGCACGAAAAGACCGCCGTTCCGGCGCTGATCGAAGAGCTCTACACCTTCCTCAAGCAGGCCGACGCCCGCGAGCTGGGCGGCCTGTTCCGCGACCTCGACGCCGCCCGCGCGGCTGGCGACAAGGGCAAGGCGCAGGCGCTGCTGGACAAGGTGACGTCGTACGAAACCCATATTGTGCCGATCATCGCCGACATTGACGCGGGCTTTGGCAATGCGGAGGCCACCTACCTGCTCGCGAAGAAAATGATCGAGGCGGGCGCCTGCGCGCTGCAGATCGAAAACCAGGTCTCCGACGAGAAGCAGTGCGGGCACCAGGACGGCAAGGTCACCGTGCCGCACGAGGACTTCCTGGCCAAGATCCGCGCCTGCCGCTACGCCTTCCTGGAGCTGGGCGTGGAAGACGGGGTGATCGTCGCGCGCACGGACTCGCTGGGCGCAGGCCTCACCAAGCAGATCGCCTACAGCACGACGCCCGGCGATCTTGGCGACCAGTACAACGCTTTCCTCGACTGCGAGGCGGTGGATCCGGCCGAGGCCCGCAACGGCGACGTCATCCTTGTCCGCAACGGCGCGTTCGTACGGCCAAAACGCCTGCCCTCTAACCTCTTCCAGTTCCGCGCGGGCACCGGCGCCGACCGCTGCGTCCTCGACTGCGTGACCGCCCTCGACCATGGCGCGGACCTCCTCTGGATCGAGACCGAGAAGCCGCATATCGAGCAGATCGCCGGGATGGTGGACGAGATCCGCAAGGTCCATCCGAAGGCCAAGCTCGTCTACAACAATTCGCCTTCGTTCAACTGGACCCTGAACTTCCGCCAGCAGGTGTTCGACGCCTGGAAGGCCGAAGGTCAGGACGTGTCGGCCTATGACCGCGCCCGTCTGATGAGCGTCGACTATGACGCCACAGAGCTTGGCAAGGTCGCCGACGAGAAGATCCGCACCTTCCAGCGCGAGGGCGCCCGGCGCGCCGGCATCTTCCACCACCTCATCACCCTGCCGACCTACCACACCGCGGCCCTGTCCACGGACAACCTGGCCAAGGCCTATTTCGGCGACGAAGGCATGCTGGGCTATGTCCGCAACGTCCAGCGCGAGGAGATCCGCCAGGGCGTCGCCTGTGTCCGTCACCAGAACATGGCCGGCTCCGACATCGGCGACGATCACAAGGAGTACTTTGCGGGCGAGGCGGCGCTGAAGGCCGGCGGCGCGCACAACACCATGAACCAGTTCGCCTGAAGCCGGAATACGGTCAGAGCAGCGCCAGCGCCTGGCTGACCCGCTCCGCATGGCGGATTTCCTCACGGCCGTTCTGGCGCAGAAGCTCCGCCGCCTCGCCGTCGCCCAGCGATTTGGCCCAGGTCTCGTACAGCGCATCGCCGTTCTCTTCAGCGGCGACGAGAGATTCAAGGATCCGGCGCTCCAGAGGCCGGACGGTGGTCGACGTCGAGACGTAAGGGTTGTCCGCGGCGGCGGGCGGCGCAAAGGCCTCTCCCGTCAACAGGGTGACGACCTTGGCCACCCGGTGTGCGTGGGCCAGCTCTTCGCGCCCGTTCGCCTGCAACAGCGCCTTGATCTGCGTGTTGTCCGTTCCGGCGGCGAGGCCGTAATAGCCCTCAAGGCCCGAGGCTTCGAGATAGGCCATCAGCTTCAGGTCATCGATGGTCGGCGAGGTGACGGCGTTGATGTGCGCGAAGGCCTCTGCGACGGACTTCGGCGCGCTGGCGGGCAAGGTGCTCATTCGCAATCTCCTGTTTTGAGGGTCAGTCGGCGACGAAGCCCGCCCATGTGGCCATATAGTTGACGAACGGGGCCGACAGCCCTTCGGATTCCAGATAGGCGCGGGTGACCGGCAGACTGACCGGCCGGAAGTCGGGATCGGCCTTCACGCGCTTGGGATAGTCGTGGTGCAGGATCGCCCCGCGACCGATCAGCACAAAATCGACCCCCGCCGCCAGGCAGTCCCGCGCCGTCTGCGCCGACATGATCTTGCCCGCGACGCCAAGGGGCGTGCCGCCGCGCTTCAGCTCGGCGAACCATTCGATCAGGGGGCGCTGGGCGAAACCCACCTCTTCGGGCGTCTTGAAGGCGCTCCACAGGGACATGTCGAGATAGTCGATCTCCCCCGACAGCATGGCCTCCTGCACCACATCGCGGATCTCGGCGAGCTTCAGCCCGAACCGTTCCGGCGACAGGCGAAGGCCGATGCTGAAATGGGGTCCGCAGCGCTTGCGAACGCCCGCGATGATCTCCCCGATGATCCGGTAGCGGTTGGGCAGCGAGCCGCCATAGCGGTCCTTGCGCTGGTTCACCTCCGGGCTGAGGAACTGGCAGAGCAGGTATCCGTGCGCGCCGTGGATCTCCACCCCGTCAAAGCCCGCCTTTTCGCAGCGCAAGGCCGCCGTGATGAAGGCCTCGATCACCTCCTCCACCTCAGCCTCGGTCAGCGCGCGGGCGCCGAACTCGGCATTGTCGGAGGGGCAGACAGGATCCTGGCCGATATAGGCCTTGGGCGAGCGCATGCCCCCGTGCACTAGCTGGACCACCGCGTGGGTGTCATGGGCCTTGAGGCTGGTCGCAAGCTTGGTCAGTCCGGGCAGGAAGTCGTCGGAAAAGGTTCCAAGCTGCCCCGGAAAGCCATGGCCGAGGGGATGCACGTGGGACGCGGCGGTCATGGTCAGGCCAAAGCCGCCCTCCGCCCTCAAGGTCAGCCAGTGGATCTCCTCATCTGAAAGCCGTCCGTCCGGATGGCTCTGCAGATTGGTCAGGGGGGCCAGCATGAAGCGGTTCTTCAGCTCAGGCCCATGGCGCAGCGGCAGCGGTGCGAAGAGATCGGTCGTGGTCAAGGTCGGGTTCCCGAGTGAAAGCAAAGGGGCGATGGCGAAAGCTTAGGCGTCAGGACGTGCCGACCACCCCGCCGTCGCAGGCGATCACCTGCCCGACCACGAACTGGCCGGCGCGGGAGCTCAAGAAGATGGCAAGGCCCGCTATATCCTCGGGCGTGCCGACGCGGCCGCTGGGATTGCGCTTGCCGATCTCGTTCCAGTCGACCTTGTCCACTTCCCCGCCGAAACCGACCCCCGTCGACAGCATCCAGGTGGGGAATGGCCCCGGCGCGATGGCGTTGAACAGGATATGCTCTTGCGTCAGATGGGCGGCGAGGAACCGGGTCAGGTGGTGGACCGCCGCTTTCGACGCGCCATAGGAAAAGGTGTCGAACACGGCGGACTTCAGCCCGTCGATGGAGCCGATATTGATGACCCGCGCAGGATTTTCGGCGCTGGCGGCGGCCCGAAGCTGCGGCAGGAGTTTCTGGGTCAGGAAAAAGACGCCCTTGACGTTGGTGTCCATCACCTTGTCCCAGCCCACCTCCGGGAACGACCCCAGCGGCGCGCCCCAGGCGGCGCCGGCATTGTTGATGAGGACGTCAAGCTTCGGCTCCAGCGCAGCGAACCGCTCGGCCAGCCCTTCGGCGCCCGCCACCTGCGACAGGTCCGCCGGCAGGGGAACGCATACGCCGCCATAGGCCTCCGACAGGCGCCTCGCCGTCGCCTCGCAGGCGTCGGCTTTGCGGGACGAGATATAGACCTTCGCGCCCCCCGCCAGGAAGCCCGCGGCGATCATCTCGCCGATGCCGCGCGAGCCGCCGGTGACCAGCACCACCTTGCCCTTGACCGAAAACAGATCGTCAAACTTCGGCGTCATAGAAGCTCCCCTGGTCGCGGCCCTGACGGCGCGCATTTTTTTGAATTTGAGCACCAAACGTCGCCGCCGTGAACCCGCATTCGGGGTGGACAGGGCGCGCGGCTTTGCGCTCAATCCTTCGCGACAATCAGACGTGAACCTTGAGAGAGCGCGCGCCATGGCCTTCAACGCCCCCCTCGTCCTGTCCGGCCCGCTTCGGTCGCCCCGCCAGATGTTGGCCGAGCAGGAATATGGCGGCCATGTCTCCATCCATGACGACGCGATGGCGGAGCAGCTGGGCTTTCGCGCCGGCCCGATTGAAGGTCCCACCCATTTCAGCCAGTTCGCTCCCCTGCTCACCCAGATCTGGGGACAGGCCTTCTTTGAGCGCGGCTGCATCTCTGCACACTATCTGAACATGGTGGTGGAGGGCGAAGAGGTGCGCGCCTTCGCCGAGGTCCCCGCGCCGGGAGCCTCGCGCACCCGCGTCTGGGCGGAGAAGGCGGACGGCACACCGGTGCTGGAGGCGAGCGCGAGCCTTGGCCCCGATCACGGCCAGACCTTGCTCGAGGCGCGCATGGCCGCGCTCCGGCCGCCGGAAAAGCTGCTGATCCTCGCCGACCTAACGGTTGGCATGAAAGGCAAGGCCGATGAGCCGGTCCGCATGGACCCTGACCAGAATATGGGCAAGCTCTACCCGTTCAGCCTGAACCAGAAACTCCGCGCCATCACCGAGCCTTCCGACTGGTACCAGGACGGCGCATCCACTCCTTGGGGCCGGGCCGTCATCCCATTTGAAATGGTCAGCGTGCTTGCCGAGTACTCAAGCCACAAGGCCGGCTTTCCGGTGAAGGGCCCCGCCGTCGGTCTGTTCGCCGATCAGGAGATTCGCATGGTGGACGGGCCCTTGTTTGTCGGCGAGGACTATCTGATCCGCCGCGAGATCGTCGCCCTGTCCGAGAGCCGGCGGACAGAATCCTTCTGGGTGCTGTCCAAGATCTATGATGCGACGGGCGAGACGCTCAAAGCGCAGATGCTGCTCAATCACGCGAGCCTGAAGGCGTCCTACGCAGGCTACGCGGCGTCGGCCTGAGCCTTTCCCCTACCCTCGGCGGCGGAAACCCACTATCGGTGTCGCCCCCTGCGTCAGCGGCCAAGGAGGATCGCGCGTCTTGACGGCCACAACCGGAATTCTGCCTGACCGCGAACTGCGCGACCTGGCGCAGCGCGGCGTCATCACCTCCGACGCGCCGCTGCTCGACGTCCAGTTTCAGCCGGCAAGTCTTGACCTGCGTCTCGGGTCCGAACTGGTCGAGCTGAAGGCGAGCTTCCTTGCCGGGCGCAGCGCGACGGTGGCCGAGCGTCTGTCGGATCTGCGCGTCTCCACCGCGTCCCTGGACGACGGCGCGGTGCTGGCGCCGGGCAAGGTCTATCTTGTCAAGCTGCTGGAGTCTCTGCATCTGCCGCCGGACCTGTCGGGGCTGTGCAACCCCAAGAGCTCCGCCGGGCGGCTCGACATCTTCACCCGCGTCGTCACGGACTGTGGGATCGAGTTTGAAGGCGTGCGCGCAGGCTATGAGGGCCCGCTGTACGCCGAAATCGCCCCCAGAACCTTCCCGATCCGCCTTCAGCGCGGCTCCACCCTCAACCAGCTTCGCCTGAGGCGGGGCGCCGCGCGGGTGGACGATGCCGGACTGCATGCCGAGCACTGCGACCGGCCCATGGTGGACGGCGAGATCGCCCTCAATCGCGGCCTGATCCTGCACGTCAATCTGAAGGGGCCCAAGGGTCGTCCCGTCGGCTATCGGGCCAGGAGCGCGACGGCGCCCATCGCCTTTGACCGGCCAGGCGTCCTTGACCCTGCGGACTATTGGACGCCCATCGCCCCTTCTGCGGACGGCCGGCTGATCCTGGAGCCCAACGCCTTCTACATCCTCTCGTCCCTCGAGAAGATCTTCATCCCGTCCGACATGGCGGCCGAAATGGAAGCCTTCGACCCCCTGATGGGCGAGTACCGCGCCCACTATGCGGGCTTCTTTGATCCGGGCTTTGGTCTGTCCGAGGCGCGGGCCGGGGGCAACGCCGTGCTGGAAGTGCGCAGCCGCGAGGTGCCCTTCGTGCTCGAGCACGGCCAGCCGGTCGCGCGCCTTGTCTTCGACCGCCTCGCCGGGCCGCCGGACCGGCTCTACGGCGTCGACCTGCCGTCAAATTACCAGAACCAGGGGCTGAAGCTCGGCAAGCAGTTCCGCACGGCGTGATTTCCCCCCGCTCCTCGGCCTGACGCTTGACACCTGACGCCTGACGCCTGACGCGAACGTCAAGGGCGCGACAGTTGTGAGGCCGTATCCGAGCTGAAATTTTTGTCAGTTTGCCGCCGCCACCCGTCAAATAGTGTGCTAAAGTAAGAACGCGGCGATCATTGCGGCATTGTCCTTTCCGACCCCGCCCGATTTCGCCGTAATACTTGGCGTTTATTTTGACAAAGCGCGGTCGCGCGTGGCGAGGGGATGCGTTTGACATGGCGCCTGCGGATGACTTGGGTGCGTTGACCCTCGATATTGACGCCGATTCAGCTCGGGATCGCGCATGTGGCCCGGGACGCGACACGCCGCCGCCCCAAGCCCGCCGCCTGCGCATCGCCCTGTTGTCCTACCGCTCCGACCCCAAGGTCGGCGGACAGGGCGTGTTCGTCGCCATGGCGGCGCAGGCGCTGGCGAGGCGAGGACACAGTGTCGATGTGCTGTCAGGACCGCCCTACCCCCGTCTGCCGCCCGAGGCGCGGCTGATCCGCCTGCCCTCCCTCGACCTCTACGCCCAGCCGCACAACGGACATCTGTCCCTCAGATGGCGTCACCTCCTCAGCCTGACGGACCTTGGGGAGTATTTCGGCCACCTGTGCGGGCGCTTCACCGAGCCGTGGAGCTTTGGTCGCCGGGCGGCGAACTATCTCCGAACACGGATCAAGGACTATGACGTCGTGGTCGATAATCAGAGCCTGTCGCAGGGTCTTTTGGATATTCAGCGGCGCGGCGCGCCGGTGGTCGGGGTCATCCACCACCCCATCCACCACGATCTCGAGGTCGCCCTGGCGGCGGAGCCGGACAAGGGCCGCAGAGGCCTCCTCAAGCTCTGGTACAGTTTCCTGCCCATGCAGACGCGGGTCGCGCCCAGGCTCGATCACGTCGTGGTCGTGTCGCAAAACAGCTGCGAGGACGTCCTGACCTATATGCCCATCCCGCCGGCGCGGATCAGCGTCGTGCCGCTCGGCGTCGACACCCGCGTGTTCCGCCCTCAGCCGCAGATCACCCGGTCGACGACCCGCCTTTTCACCACGGCCAGCGCGGATGTGCCCCTGAAGGGCCTGCACTTTCTGATCGAGGCCTATGCGGAGCTGCGGAAAACCCGACCGGCGCTGGAGCTTGTGGTGCTGGGCAAGCTTCGCGAAGGACCGACGGCGGCGCTGATCGACAGCCTTGGCCTCGCGCCCCACATCCGCTTCATCAGCGATCTGACGACCGAGCAGGTCGTCGAGGCTTACGCCGAGGCGACGATCTGCATCACGCCTTCGCTTTACGAGGGGTTCGGACTGCCGGCGGCGGAAGCCATGTGCTGCGGCGCGCCCGTGATCGGCACGGACGGGGGATCCCTGCCTGAAGTCGTCGGCGACAGCGGCGTCGTCGTGCCGAAGGGCGACGCTACGGCGCTGGCGACCGCCGTCGAAGCCCTGCTGCGGGACCCGGAGCGGCGTGAGCGACTGGGCGCGGCGGCGGCGGAAGACGGGCGGCGACGCCTGTCCATCGACGTCTGGGCTGAGGGCTTTGAGCGCATTCTTTTGCAGGAAGCCCGTCTGCCATGCTGACGGTGGAGTTTGAACGGCTGGACCTGAAGCCGGGGGGCAAGGTGCTGGATCTTGGCTGCGGCGAAGGGCGGCACGTGCGCGGCCTGCAGGGCGTTGCAGGACTGACGGTCATCGGCCTTGATCTCGACCCTGCGCAGATCCGCGCGGCTAAGGCGGCGGGAGCGGCCTTGCCCGAGGCCGCAGAGCGGGTCGAGTTCTTCATCGGCGACGCGACCTGCCTTCCGTTTACGGACGATTATTTCGACGCGGTGATCTGCTCGGAGGTGCTGGAGCACATTCCTGATTATCAGGCGACGATGGGCGAGATCTCGCGGGTGCTGAAACCTGGCGGCGTGCTGGCGGCGACGGTGCCGAGGGCCTGGCCCGAGCGGATCTGCTGGGCGCTGGCCTCCGGCGCGGGCGGTCATGCCGACCAGCCTGGCGGTCATATCCGCATCTTCAACGAAGCGGCCTTGCGGCGCGAACTGGAGGACCTTGGCCTCGCCTTTCGCGGCAAGCACTACGCCCATGGCCTCCACGCCCCCTTCTGGTGGCTGAATTGCGCCCTGTGGAAACGGCGGGACGACCACCCCCTGGTGACGCTCTATCACCGGTTTCTCGTCTGGGACCTGATGCAGCGCCCGTGGCTGACCCGCGCCCTCGACGCCGTTCTCACCCCCATCGCGGGCAAGAGCCTGGCCCTCTATTACCGCAAGGCGCAAGGAGCGTGAGCCTCGTTCAGGACCTCGAGCGGCCAGACCACATGGCGCGCTATCGGGGCGCGACGGAGGTTATTCTCCGCACACAGACCAAAGGCGGCGCCATTCCCTGGTATGACGACGGCCCCTGGGACCCGTGGAACCATTCGGAATGCCTGATGGCCCTGATCGCCATGGGCGAGCATGCCGCGGCGGAGGCGGGATTTGCCTATCTTCGCGCGACGCAGGAGCCGGACGGGTCCTGGCTGGGCGAGTTCGGCAATGCGGTCCCGATGGCGGATCGGCTGCATATGGCCAGAGTCCGCGGGCCTGTGGCCAAGGACACCAACTTCGTAGGCTATCCGGCCGTCGCCGTCTGGCGGCGCTGGCGACAGGGCGGCGACCTTCGGCTATTGCGGCGCGACTGGCCGATGGTGCGCGCGGCCATCGACTTCGTCATCGCCCAGCAGAGCCCCTTTGGCGACATCAGCTGGTGCGCCGAGGTGCGCGGGACGGAGATCGACGACAGCCTTC